>Ga0210396_10005901_pt1 | contig 11783 bp, 12 predicted proteins | sample IncBWH17OmetaG_FD_155466 | JGI IMG/M metagenome (GOLD analysis project Ga0210396, IMG submission 155466) | Forest soil microbial communities from Barre Woods Harvard Forest LTER site, Petersham, Massachusetts, United States - Inc-BW-H-17-O ...
CCATTGCACCCTCGGCATTCTTCATGCCGAGGCTGTCGGCGATGCCCTTGGTTACCGGTTGAACCTGGACGCCGAGCCACCCGCGCGTTACGAAACCTTTGTCTTTAAGCTCGGCAACAACCCTCTTTGCTGTCTGCGCCGGGACATCAAAGCCGATGCCGACCGAACCGCCAGAGGGCGAGTAGATCGCAGTATTGATGCCGATCACATTACCATTCATGTTGAATGCGGGACCGCCGGAATTTCCCTTATTGATCGGCGCATCGATCTGAATGTAGTTATCGTAAGGACCAGATCCGATGTCGCGTCCCTTTGCCGATACGATACCGGCGGTTACCGTGCCGCCAAGACCAAAGGGGTTGCCGACTGCCACGACCCAATCGCCGACGCGCGGCGCGTGGCTTGCGAAATTGACGTAGGCGAAGTTGGACTTTCCGTCGACTTTGATGAGTGCAATATCAGACTTGGGGTCAGTGCCGATGACTCTAGCCTTATAAGTTACGCCGTCATCGGTCGTAACCTGAACAGATCGGGCGTGATCGACCACGTGATTGTTGGTCACGGCATAGCCGTCAGGTGAAATGAAAAAACCAGATCCGGCCCCGATAATGATCTCATGAGGCTTGGTCATGCCTTCTGGAGTTTCGTTGAAACCATATTGATGAAAGAATTTTTCGAATGGGGAACCCTGCACTGAAGGGGGTGGATTTTCATCATTCGAACTCAGATCCAGTGCGTTTGAGGTGTCATCCATCTGGACCCGTACTGAGATGACCGCGGGCTTCACCTTGGCGACCAGATCGGCAAAGCTCGCCGGTTGTTGTTGGCTCTGGCTATCCGCAGCTCGCGCGCTTGAGATCCACGGCGTCGACGGGTGGGTATAGCCCATCTGGCCTCCAAGCGCGACGATCGCGCCAATGCCGGCGACAGAAGCGAGCATCACCATACGTCGTCGCGAGAAAATCCTCGAGTACAGCTGATGGGCAGGTCTTTCGTTTGTCATGATCGATCTCCTAGAAGTCGGGCTCCCAAACCCCTTTGGTGAGCTTTTGGGGATCCGAGATTACGATGTCCTGTCGGGCGGGTTAATTCGAAGAAAGTGTCGAGGTGGTTTGCGCAATCGCGGCACATTCTCGCAATCGCGGCACATTTTCTTGGCGCCTGTCAGACAGCCGCGTCCCACGGCTCGAAGACCGTGCGCTGTCGCGCATTCTTTTCGCGCACACCTTCGAGCGAAAATCGTCGGCAGCCACCCAAGTTTGTCGGTTACCGGAGGCCCTTGTCCAAAAGCATATCCCAGATCGCTAAAGCGTGAACAATCGAACTTGATTTTCGGGTTTGGGAAATAACTGACCGGCACCAAGTCTAGTTTTCATCCGCAGGGGTGACGCGCCTTGGAGAGCAGATGTCTGTCGATAAAAGCCGCGGACAGTTCGAAAGCGCGCTGTTGCGAGGATGGCGGTCGTTGTGTCGCCGTCGGCACGATCTTGCGCTTGGTATAGAGCGGATTGGTCTCGTATCTTTGCGATTTCCGGTGGTCGTCGGCGCGCTTGCGATTGTACTCGCGGTTATGGCCTGTTTCGGCGTCGCGCGGATCAAGATCGACGACTCCCTCAGTCAGCTGTTCCGGTCCGACACACCTCAGTACAAGCTGTACGCGCGAGAAACCCATCTTTTTCCGTCCAGCGAATTCGACGTCTTGATCGTCGTCGATGGCAAGACGTTGCTGGAGCGCTCCTCGATCGGGAAGCTTCGCAATCTCGTTACCGATCTGCAGCTGATCGATGGCGCCCGAGGCATCATTTCGATGTTTTCGGCGCGCCAGCCCCCCGAGAACGGGCCACTGCCGGCGCCTTTGGTTCCCGACGATCTCCCGCGTGGCGCCGCCTATCAGCAACTTGTCCAGCGTATCACCTCGAACGAGATTATCCGCGGCAAGCTGCTTTCGAACGACGGCAACCTGACGCTGATCGTACTCGCGCTCGATCCCGACGCAACACAGAGCGATCGCCTCAGCCGCATCGTTCACGACATTCGCAAGACGGCGGACGCCGATCTGGCCGGAACCGGCCTCCATACCAGTCTCACCGGCGTGCCGATCATGCAACTCGAGATCCGCAATGCCGTCGAGCGCGACCGGGTGATCTATAACGCCGCCGGCTTCGCGGCGGGATGCCTCATTGCCATCTTATTCTTCAGGCGGGCGTCGTTCATGGCGATCGCCGCGGGGCCGCCGCTGATAGCCATCCTGCTCGGATTAGGGGCGCTAGGCTGGCTGGACTTTCGTCTCAATCTGTTCCTGAATATCATGACACCGCTGATCATGGTCATCAGCTTTTCCGACAGCATGCAGCTCACATTCACAGCGCGCGACCGGCTGATCGCGGGCGAAAGCCGTTACGAAGCCTTCCGTAACGCTATCCTGGTTGTTGGGCCAGCCTGTGTTCTGACTCATGGAACCGCGGGGCTTTCATTCATCGCCTTGCAATTTTCGCAGTCCGATCTGATCAGGTCGTTCGGCGAGGCAGGCTTGATAGCGACCCTGATCGCGCTCGTGACCGTACTGACGCTGGTGCCGCTGTTCGGGATCTTGCTGATCAGACATGAAACCAGATTTGCAGCCGACGCCAGACGTACCGACCGCGCCGTTGAGGCTCTCCGCGACGCCTGCGGCTGGATCGCAGGCCGAATGGTTCGGCGCCCAGGCGTTTACAGCCTGATCGGGCTTGTCGTCGTGGGGATGTTCGCATTGATATACACGCAACTCCAGCCGCGCTACCGTCTTGCCGATCAGGTGCCGGATCGCGGCCAGGCAGTTGCCGCGGCAGGCCAACTCGACGCCGAACTGACTGGATCCAGCCCAATCAACGCCATGATCCAGTTTCCGGCCGGGGTCTCGCTTTATTCGCCGGAGACTCTGCAAGTGATCGCCGAGGTTCACGGCATCATGCAAAGCCAACCCGGAATTGGAAATGTCTGGTCGCTGGAGACCCTGCGGCGCTGGCTGGCGGAGAAGGCCGGCCGATCGGATGTGGCCACTCTCAAGCAATACGTCGATATCCTCCCCCAATACCTGGTGCGGCGCTTCATATCGGCCGATCAACATGCCGTAGTTATCGCCGGTCGCGTCCCCGACATCGACGCCAGCAAAATACGCCCGATCATTGCCGCTCTGGATCACGCGCTTGCTTCGGTGCGGGCGGAACACCCCGATTATACTATCTCCGTGACCAGCCTCTCTGCGATCGCGGCGCGTAACAGCGCCAGCATGATCGAAAAGCTCAACCGCGGCCTGACGATTGAAGTAGTGTTCGTCGCGGCGTTTATCGGTCTCGCCTTTCGTTCATTTCCCGTGATGGCCGCCAGCATTCTGCCGGCGGTCTTTCCGATTGTCGTTTCGGGATCACTGCTCTGGGCGCTCGGAGACGGGTTGCAGTTCGCAAGTGTGATCGCGCTCACTGTATCGTTCGGGCTGGGCCTGAGCGCCACGATCCATTTCCTCAATCGCGTGCGCCAGGAAGAAAGGCCCGGCGATGACGCCGGGAAAAGCGTTCAGCGCGCCACGGTTCTGGTCGGCCCAGCCCTGATTTTGACATCAGTGGTGCTGTCCTGCGGGCTTATAATGACCGTCTTTTCAGATCTGCCTTCGCTGCGCCTATTTGGATGGCTGAGCGCGCTTGCAATGATGCTCGCTCTCGTTGCCGACCTGACTATTCTGCGCCCCGTAATCACATTTCTACGTTCGGCATTTCAACGGGCGCATCAATAATTCGGCCGCGAACTGGCCGCCTTCGACCCCGCGGACTCGCCAGAAGCGAAACAACCCCGATTGAAACCAGCCAGACACCGGTGTTCATGTGCGCTGCCGAGTTCGGAACGGTCTCCGAGCAGGCCCGCGCTCCAAACCTTTTCGACGCCAACGCTCCGCCCTACCCGCCATGGACGCACGATTCCATGAACGACTTGTAACGGAACATCGGATCAATCCTGCGTGTTGGCCAGTATCGGTTGAGCGGTTCGCTCCGCATTATTTTGTCATGGCGCAAGGCGAGACCTCGACATCGGTCATGGCGGGGGCGCGTGGCGGCGGGGGTTGCGTGAGGTGTGGATTGGCTTTGTTATCGCCCCATTCCTGATCCTGGTGTTCCAACGTGCCCCTATCGCGCCGAACCTTCCTGCAAGCCGCTTCCGGCTTGGTGATTGTGCCAACGGTCACGAACGGCGACACGTTGGTCCACCACACCAGACCGGATAGTAGGCAGTGGCGCCACGGCCTCTCATTGTTCGGCGGTCTAAAATATCCGCCACGCTTTCCGCATTTCGATTACGTCAATCCGCTGGCGCCGAAAGCCGGCACGGTGAGACAGGGCGTCACCGGCACGTTTGATAACTTCAACATGGCGGTGGACGGAGTGAAGGGTGTCCTGCCCGCCGGAATTGAGTTCATTTACGAAACACTGCTCACGCCGTCGCTCGATGAAGTGTCGTCCGAATACGGCCTGCTTGCCGAGGCAGTCACTCATCCCGCGGACTTCGGGTCGGTGACGTACCGACTGCGCGAGACGGCCAAATGGCATGATGGCATGCCGATAACACCCGAGGACGTCGTCTTTTCCTTCAATGCATTCAAGAAGCACAACCCGCGACTTTCGGCCTATTATCGCCATGTCGTGAGCGCCCAGGTCACAGGCCCGCGAGAAGTCACGTTTTCCTTCGACGCCGCAGGTAACCGCGAACTCCCTCAGATCGTTGGGCAACTTACGGTGTTGCCAAAACACTGGTGGCAGACGACCGATAAGTCCGGGAACAAGCGGAAGAGCGGCGACACGACGCTGGAGGCGCCACTCGGATCGGGCCCCTACCGCGTGAAAAGCTTCGACGCCGGCCGCACCATCGTATACCAGCGCGTCGACAATTATTGGGGAACGGATCTCAATGTCAAAGTTGGACAAAGCAACTTCGACGAATTGCGGTTCGATTACTTTCGTGACGCCGCCGTGGACTTCGAAGCCTTCAAGGCCGATGATTTCGACTGGCGTACGGAGAACGTCGCCAAGAACTGGGCAACCGGATACGACTTCCCGGCCGCCAGGCAACAGCGCGTCGTGCTGGAAGAGTTTCCGATCCGCAACGCCGGGATCATGCAGGCTTTCGCTTTCAACACCCGGCGCAGCAAATTTGCCGACGCACGGTTGCGTCGCGCGTTCAATTTCGCGTTCGATTTCGAAAGCGTCAACAGGGAGATATTCTACGGACAGTACACGCGCATTGCTAGTTATTTCCAGGGCACCGAGCTCGCGTGCTCCGGCTTGCCGGCGGGCCGAGAACTCGAGATACTCACTGCTCTGCGGGACCAAGTGCCTACGGAGGTTTTCACCACGCCTTACTGGAATCCGTTCGGCGGCGGCCAGGCGACGGATCGAAAGAACCTGCTCAAGGCCATGACATTGCTCGAAGCTGCGGGATTCGCGGTGCGTGATCTGAAACTCGTCGACATCAAGACCGGCGAACATCTCAAAGTAGAATTCCTGTTGGCAGACCCGACTTACGAACGATTTGTATTGTTCTACCAAGATTCGCTTGAGCGACTAGGCATTAACGTCTCGGTAAGGTCTGTCGATTCCGTTCAATACGAAACCCGGCTCCGCAACCGGGACTTCGATATTGTCGTTGCCAGCTGGGAGGAGACACTAACACCCGGCAATGAGCTCCGGGACTATTGGGGCTCCCGCGCGGCGGCGACGCCGGGCTCCCGCAATCTCATCGGCATCGCCGATAAGGCGGTCGATCTGCTCATCGAGCGTATCGTCTATGCCACCGATCGGGCTGAACAGGTTGCCGCGACCCATGCGCTGGATCGTGTCCTGCTCTGGCACCATTACGTTGTGCCGCAGTGGAGTTTCAATAAGGTCCGCACGGCGCGATGGAACCGGTACGCCAAACCGGATGTCATGCCGGCCTATGGAATGTCGGCCTTCCCGGATATCTGGTGGTGGGATGCGCAGCTTGCGGGGACGACCACGGATCGCCTCTCTTGACAGTCGTTACTGAACGCTGTGTGTAGCGAAAACCTTAACCGCGTTGATGTGGATATGCCGCGGATAACTGTTGCGCGGCCGCGAGTGCGGCCGGGGTTCGCGCCGGAGCCCAGAGGCCGGGAACGGAATTTTCCGAGGCGGAGACGGGGCGCCAAAACCGACGCTCAAATGCACGAACGCCCACGGAGACTCAAACCAGAGAATTGGCAGGCGAAAAATGCCCGCAGAAACGCCTGTCAGGCGCATTGCCGGAACGTTGCGGTTGCAAGGGCTGGATGGTGGAGGTAGTTGGGCTCAAACTGGCGACCCATCACCCAGTCATCGAACCGGTCTCCGCCCAGGCCGGGAATGAAAATTTAAGATGCAGAGACGGGCGGGCAAAGCCCGCCTTATGGCCCGGCAGAGACCGTTGCGAAATACTAACTTTCGAATTTGAAGGAGACTTTGAGCTTGGCTCGATACGCTTCGATCTTTCCGTCGTCCATCTGTAAATCAAGCTGAACAACCTCAGCAACGCGGAGATCCCGGAGCGATTTTCCGGCTCTATCAATCGCTGCTTTTGCCGCCATTTCCCACGAATCTTTGCTGGTCCCAATCAGCTCAATGACTTTGTAAACGCTCTCGGCCATGTTGTCCTCCCGTTCTATTTTGTTGCTAGAAAGCAGGCTTGCCGCAATGGAGGGATGATATCCAAAGCGATGGTCTCGTCCAGAGGCAAGATATGAATGCTCTGCCTAATCCGACCGCGGAACTCCAGCAATTCGAAGCGCTCGGCCGTCTGCGATTATGGGACGAAATATTACGTCTCGTTAGATACTTAAGGCGAGATTCCCTGTGTGACGTAATCGGGAATTCAGAAACTCGAAACGGCTTTTGATTTAGAGGCCGCCGGGCACTGATTCAGCGCCCCTGCCTTCGCAGTTCTCGATAGAGTTGCTCCAGACGAGCGCTTGCAACGCCGTCATCCAGTCCCATGTCGCGCACCTCTCCGTCGGCAACAGCGTCGCAAAGGCGCTCATGTTCCAAAAGGAAAACTGCGATCTCCGCCGTGCTCCGCTGCACGGGCTCTAGCCAACGTTTGATGCGCTCGATCTGCTCCAATCGGCTTTCGGCGCGTGCCTCGCGGACGCGGTCGTCCGTCAATGCGAGTTGGCGCAGGCTTCTACGAAAAAGATGATAAGAACGATGATGTGCCATAGCCGCATCGATAAGCTCGATGTCTGTGGCATTGCGTCCCAAGAGCGCATCCGTCCGCTCGAGCTGCTCTCGAACCCATTCAGAATAGACAACAAGAAATATCGCTGTTTTGTCCTCAAACCATCTGTAAAGGGTTTGAGGCGCGAAGCCCGCGCGCCGCGCGATTTTGTTGGTGTCGGTACCTTCAAAGCCACATTCCGCAAATTCTTTCGCGGCAGCTTCAACCAATCTTGAGCTGGTCGTCCCTCGCCCGCCCCTTAAACGGCGCGAGGCCCAGGCTTCGTCGCCATCAACCGACTGAACGGGCGCGCCTTTTTCTTCCGGTCTTGGAGCGTGCGCCATGCATTCATCTTTCAACGTGTGACGTGATCATCTCAGCCTTCTGGTGTCGATATCATGCATCCGGGTAGGCCGCCGCTAACACACCAGCTTCAGAAAAACTTGACATATTTCCAATGTGATATCAATATCACTTGCATGACCTGAGGGCTTGGCAATGGATTATCGAGCAGATGTTGGAGTTCCGGCAGGATCGGACGAAATTCTGGTCAACGGCGTTCGCCTTGCGATCGCGCGCGAAGGTTCTGGACCACCTGTTCTCTGCCTTCATGCGATAGGCCACGGTGCGCGAGATTATGAGGCTTTTTCGTCGCTGATGCGCCATCGCTACGAAGTCCTCAGGCTCGATTGGCCCGGACAGGGTCGTTCGAGCCCCGATCGAGAACCTGTGACGTCAAGCCGATATGCTGCATTGATCGGCGGCGTGGTGGACGCTCTTCGACTGCAGCCTCCCATCATCATCGGCTGCTCGATCGGCGGTGCGGCCGCAATACGGTATGCGAGCCAGAATCCGGTTGTCGGACTCGTACTCGCAAATTCGGGGGGATTAATCGAGCTCACAAAGAGTACTCGGCGTGCCTGCCTCTTGTTTTCCCGAATATTCGCAGCCGGATCTCGCGGCGCATGGTGGTATAAAGCGGCATTCGCGCTATTTTACCGGAGCGTACTGCGCTCTCCTGCCGCCCTCGATCAGCGCAAGCGCATTGTTAAGTCTGCTTACGAGACCGCACCTGTACTTGCGGAGGCATGGCGGGGTTTTGCAGACGCCGCGCAGTCCGATCATCGCGCCTTAGCGATCACACTCGATGTGCCCGTGCTTTTCGCCTGGGCGATGCAGGACTGGATTAATTCGTTTGCGGCGGCGGAACCTACGATTCGTCAAATGAAGCACACCCGAGTGGCAGAATTCCAAGGCGGCCACGCTGCGTTTCTGGAGCGGCCGGAGCAATTCGCCGCGATCTTCGACAGGTTCGCCACAAAGATCCTCCAGACACGCGACATTCCCCAGCCTCGTAAGATCGGAGCCAACGGCAGTAACCAGGTAAATCCGGCATGTTGAGCGCAGCCTGCTGAGCGTCCGCACCTCCAGGTGGCTCAGTACCGGCATCGGCACCGCTTTCGCGTTTGCAATTGGACTTGCAATCTCAGGTTCGACGCTACCCGTTCAAACGCAGCCCATCTGGTGGCACTGCGACCGACCGAGATTTCCGCTCTTGACCCGCCGTCGACCTGGTGGCGCCGGGGAACGATGAATGTGCCCAACTCCCGTCCACGATCAGGCTATTGCAGCACATATGGCGCTCATCGCAGGCGGCTGCGGGAACTGAGTACTTAGCGAGCGGATGTTCACGCGCGGCGCACAGGTCAAATCTTCGCAGCGGGGGAGTCGCTCAGGACTGCTTGAGAGCAGCCAAGACGGTTTCCGCAATGTCGTTATCGATTTCGGGCTTGGCTCCCGATATCCCTATGCCGCCAGCACACTCGCCTTGATGCAGGATAGGCAGGCCGCCCGCACTCCAAGGATTGCCATTGGATGAGCGACGGCCCGAAGCCTCTAGAGCACTGGTGGGGATTGCTAACTTCGCGGCAGCTCTCGCCTTCTCCATAGCCAAGTCAATAGTGAAAGAGCGCGCGCCATCCATTCTGGCGAAGGCGATAAGTTCGCCCGCATGATCGGCTATAGCGATGCTTACCCGAGCGCCGAGTTCCAGCGACCGACTCAACGCCGAGGTCAACAATGCATTTGCTAATGGGAAGTCGATTGAAGGCTTGAGATGCATCGCCAAACTCCTCTGTGTGGCGCTGCATGCGCCATGGCAGTGCTTTGCTGCACATGGTTTCTGATTATAACACGGAGCAGTTGAGGTCGGCAACTGGACCAAGGCTAGCCGAGGTTCTTTTGGCCGATTGTTGTGCACAGGGACAAGCTAATCGTTCGATTTAAGTCAGATCACACAGACGAGCACCCGATCGCTACGATGATCCGTCGCTCATGATTCCTTGGCAGAAACCACCCTCAAAAAGATCCCGCCGGATTCTGCTCCCGCACAACGCATCTCGAAGCGAAGTTCGACCGGAACAGTTTGAGCGCCGTCCGCGCATGGTCAGCGCGATCGCCCGAGGTCGTCGGTGGCTGGACAAACTAGTCTCTGGTCGAGTGACCAACGTCACCGAACTTTGCACGCGCGAAAAACTGCAGCGTTCGCCAGGTCAACATGACGATCTCGCTCGCCTTCCTCGCACCAAACCTCGCGACTGCACCCGGTTGAGGTAGCCGTAGACGTAAATCTTCAACAGCGTCGCAGGATGATAGGCCGGCCTTCCTGTCGCCACCGGCTCAACGCCGTCAAAGTCGGGCTTGGCCAGGTCAAGCTCATCGACCAACACATCGATCGCCCGGACCGGATTGTCCTCGCCCAAATAGTCATCCAGCCGCTCGGGGAAATAACGTGCTCTGATTGCGGTCATCGCCAACGACAAAGCGCGTCATCGAATCCTCCCGCCAAATCACAGGAGAATCATATCATTGAGCGTCGTTTTCACACAGCCTGGGTCAAAGGCGACCGAAATGGACTGTCCGCTCCATGTCCGCTTAGCCCTCGATAGCGTTAACCCTCGATAGCGAGCGAAATAACGGACATCGCGGAGCGGCTTACGGACGTAACTCGCGGCGATCACGCCGTCTTGCCGCGTCCAACCGTCTGGCGCACCTCGAACCCCTCGAATTGCGGGTGATCGAGGTACAGCGGTTTGTTGTCTCCTGCGCGACCATGCGCTGCCCGGAACGCCTCTGATCTGGTCCATGCCTCGAACACAGCCCGGTTTTCCCACACGGTGTGGGAGGCGTAGAGCGTGTGATCCTCAGCTTCGGGACCTTTGAGAAGGTGAAACTCTACGAAGCCCGGCACGTTGTCCAGGTGACTGTCGCGCGAAAGCCAAACTTGCTCGAACGCTGTTTCGGACCCTTTGGCAACTCGAAAACGGTTCATCGCGATAAACATCGGAAGTCCTCGTTCTTTTCTATCGGTATCAAGAGGGATCGTTATCAACCGGCTTAGGTCCCGACGCTGACGAAGCCGAAAGTCTTTCTCGGTAGGCTTCTAAGCCCCAGCGCCAGTCTTTTCCTTCGATCCATTCGCCCTTTTCATCCATGACGCCTACCTCGAGCATTGCCGCAGCACACTGCCAGTGAAGATCCACCCAGCGATCGATCTGGGTCTCTGCCATTTCGCTATCGCGACAGATGCTTCTGGTAATCTCGCGAGCGATAGGTTCGATGTTGGAGGTCATGGCTGTGGATCCACTGTCTGAGAGGGATATCATAAGCCAATTCTTGTTCCCTTTGCGACCGCCAGCTTCATAAGCGAACAGCGCGGGTGCTGCTATAAAGGTCGCGAGTTGCTATTGCCACGGCATAACGCACTTTTTTCCGGTGAATACGATGAAAGTTCTGGGCGCTCTGGTTGTCGCCCACGCTTCACCCGTGCATGCGCTCGACTGCGGGAAGGCATCTCTGCCGGTCGAAAAGCTATTCTGTGCCAACCCAAAATTGAAGAAGGCCGACGAGACGATGAGCGCCGCCTATTTCAAACTCTTGCGTGAGACCGCGGACCCGGACTTCCACGGATAACCGATCAGCCATGGATGCCGGCCTGGGGGTTGGGCTACTTGTAGCTCTTACTGACGAGTGACCCCATGTCCATTCCGACGTCGAAAGATCTCGTCCGGCGAGAACTTGCTGACGACCATCTTTTCGATCCGGCTCTCTCCCACCTTCTTGTCATTGATGAAAAGGGTAGCCCCCGTTTTTTGACACACAGCCGTTCCTTATCGTATCGTTAAGCTGCAATGGTACTGCCGAAGTCCGACAATAGCTCGATTTTTGCGATCTAAAACCTGAAATGGCCCGGATAATGTAGCCAGTTTTGTGTGACAGCGCGACTTGTGGGAGGACGTGTCATGAGCGGTTCCGCAACCGACGTGCAAGCTGATAAAACGACGGGCGACTATGTTGCTTGCCATGGCGTTCGGATAAATCTCGACGAAATCATCAACAAGGACATGCTGACGTCGGCGGGCATCAAGGCGATGCGCCAGCAATTCCAGACCAACACGCCATTCCCCCACCTCGTGATCGATCGTTTGTTCTCGCCGAAATTGCTTGAGCTGATGTACGCCGAATTCGACGATATGACGTGGAACGATTGG
>Ga0210396_10005902_pt1 | contig 11782 bp, 5 predicted proteins | sample IncBWH17OmetaG_FD_155466 | JGI IMG/M metagenome (GOLD analysis project Ga0210396, IMG submission 155466) | Forest soil microbial communities from Barre Woods Harvard Forest LTER site, Petersham, Massachusetts, United States - Inc-BW-H-17-O ...
GGTGACGATCCGGGCTCCGTCAGGACTGAAGACGGCCATGCCGACATACGATTTGTGCCGCATCGCTTCCCCCACCGGACGCCGCGTCGCTACATCCCATACCTGCGCGGTGTCGTTACATGCCGTCACGAGGCGTGTCCCATCCGGGCTGAAAGCAGCGTACCGAACCACCTCTCCGTGGCGGATGGGTTCACCAAGCTGCTTTCCACTTGCCACAACCCACAGCCGAGCCCCGTCGTCACTGCTGGTCAGCAGCAGCTTTCCATCGGGGCTGAAGGCCATCGAATGGATCGGGTATTTGTGCAGCAAAAAGTGCCGCGGCCACTGTTGCCGGTTGAGCAGAAACAAGGAGTCAGTGATCGCCCCGGCGTTGGATGGGTTCTCCCGAAGGGCTCGGGCTTCATAGGCCAGGCTTTCGGGTTCTCTGCCCTGCTCCAGCAACTCGTGGCCAAGCTGCTGATCGGCGATCGACAACATGGCAAGACGATTCGCGGCGAGTTTACCGTTTTCCTCGGCGAGCCGGCCCTTCTCCTCGGCAAGATGCCCCTTCTCCTGGGCGAGCTTGCCCCTTTCGGTAGCCAGATTCTCGTTCACTGCCTTCTGATGGCTAACCTCGATCAATTGCAACGCCACTGTCTTTTCCGCGTGATTGGCGCGCGTCGCCAACAGGGAGGTGGCCACGATGCCGCCGACGAGCAGCACGAAGATCGCGGCTAGCGAGGCAAGCGAGGCTTTGTTGCGGCTGACAAACTTCCGTACGCGATAGGCAGTCGATTCGGGTCCGGCCAACAGGCGATGGCCCTCCAGATAGTTGTCCAGGTCTTCGGCCAGTTGCAGCGGGCTGGCATAGCGCCGATCCCGCTCCTTCCGCAGTGCCATCAGCGGAATCCATTCGAGTTCCTTGCGCAGTTGCCGGGACAACGCCACGATTGACGACCGCCGCGAGATGGCGATCTTCGCCGCCTCCTGGCCCAGCCCCGAAAGGCGCGTGCTGGGCCGCTCCGGCTCGACTTGTTGAATAATCCTTTTGACCTCGTCGTCTGCGGCCTCGGTCAGCTTTTTTGGATCGAGCGGTTTGGTGCCGCCAAGCAGCTCGTACAGCAGCACTCCCAGCGAATAGACGTCGGTGCGGGTGTCGATGTCCGCGCTGCCGCTGGCCTGCTCGGGGCTCATCGACTCGTAGGTTCCGATGATCTGGCCGCGATAGCTGTTGAAGGTTTGTTCCGTCAGCCGGTCCCCGGTCAGCGCCTTGGCGATTCCGAAATCGATGACTTTTGCGGTTGGCTTACCGTCATGCATCCAGGCCAATACATTGCCGGCCTTGATATCGCGATGGATGATCGCCTTCATGTGGGCATGGTTGATCGCCCGGCAGACCTGCTGGAAGAGGTCAAGCCGGGCCGCGATCGTCAGGCGATTGCGATCGGCAAAGTCGGTGATCGGCTCCCCCGGCACGAATTCCATGATGAAATATGGCCGTCCGGACTTCGTGCTGCCGGCTTCGTAGATTTTCGCGATGTGCGCGTGGTCCATCCGGGCCAGGGCTTGGCGCTCGGATTCGAAGCGGGCCACCACTTCGGGCGTATCGACCCCCAGATTGATCAGCTTCAGGGCGACGAGGCGTTTGACCGGACGGCGCTGCTCGGCCTTGTAAACCGTTCCCCAGCCCCCTTTGCCCAGATGCTCGAGAACTCGGAAACGACCCGGCGCCACCGCGCCGAGATCGGCATCCACTTCAGCGACATCGGCCTCGGCGCTTCGATTCCGCAGCGCTGCGCGTTCCCGAACGCGATCATCGACAGGTGCGGTTTCGGCCTGGTCGGCCTCCAGCCGGCGCACCAGCTCGTTCCACCGCTCCTGGTCCAGACCGCTGCGCAAGCGCAACGAATCCCATTGCGCTCGCGGCAGCGACCGCAGCTCGGAAACAATTGCCCGAAGTTTGGTGCCGCCGTCGCCCATGTTCAGCCCTGCGCAGCCGGTTACAGACTTCGGCCCGACCAGATCGGTCGTCCTTCCGAACCCCATCAGCACTCTTCTGCGTTTGCGTAATTTGTACCCCCCGATCAGCTCGGCGTGCAAGCCATCCAGGCGATGCCCCCTAACGACGCCAAAGTTCGTCCAACCCGCCTAATGCGCCTTTCACACCTTATCCGGCTCCGGATGCACCCAAGGCGCGCGATACGGCCGGCGGAGCATCTGGCTGGCTTCGGGATCGCCGATCACATCCTGCTTCTGCGCATCCCAGTGAAGCGTTCGGCCCAGTTTCATCGACATGTTCCCGAGGATCGCGCTGGCTGTTGAGATGTAGCCTTCCTCGATGTCCGCAATCGGCTTCGTGCGATTCTGAATCGCTTGGACAAAGTCTCGCATGTGATCGCGCACGGCAACCGCCGCATCGGGCGCCAAGTCCGGCTCGGTTTTATCTTCGGGATATTTCTCCAGCTCATAGACCGGCTGGCCGTGAAGCGTCGGCTCGGATTTCCCCGCCGGGAAGAACTCGTATCGCTCGTAGCTGATTTTCAGCGTGCCCTTGTCACCATAGAGAATGCTGGCCCATTGATAGCGCGGATCGGGCGCATCGCCCCAGGAGCGATGGGTCCAGACCATTTGCATGTCGCCGTGATCGAAGGTGACGGTTTGCGTGTCGGTGATGTTGGCACGGCTGGCCCCATCGACATAGATGCCGCCGGCCGAGCTGACCGACTTGGGCCAGCCAACCCCGAGCAGCCAGCGGGCGGCGTCATACATGTGGATGCACATATCCCCGACGATGCCGTTGCCATATTCCATGAAGGCGCGCCAGCTGCGCGGATGCGTGAGAGCACAGAAGGGGCGCATCGGCGCCGGCCCGGTCCACAGGTCGTAGTCGAGGTTGGCCGGCGGGGGAGAATCGGGCGGGTTGCCGGTGGCGCGCATGTGCCAGTAGCAGCAGGTTTCGACGAATTCGACGTTGCCAAGCAATCCCGCCTGCACGACGCGCTCCCGCGCTTCCTGATAATGGCGGGTGCTGCGGCGCTGGGTGCCGACCTGCACCACGCGGTTGTATTTTCGGGCGGCGGCAACCATCGCCTGCCCTTCGACGACATCGACGCTGATGGGCTTCTGGCAATAAACATCGGCCCCGGCCTGCACCGCGGCAATCATCGCCAGGGGGTGCCAATGGTCCGGCGTGCCGACCAGCACGATGTCCAGGTCTTTTTCCTTCAGCATCTGGCGAAAGTCACCATGAACCCGCGGCTTTCGGTGCGACGCATGCCGCGAGGCAAACAGATCGGCGGCGCGATCGGCCATGATCTTGTCGGTGTCGCAGACAGACACCACCTCCACCGGCGCGACCTGAATGAGCCGGCACATGTCGAGCTTGCCAAACCATCCCGCGCCGATGATCCCGACGCGGTAGGTTTTGCTGTCAGCCGCTCCGCCAACGTGAGCGCCAAAGGTCGTCAACGCGGCACCTGCCGCCGTGGCTTTCAGGAAATCGCGGCGATTCATGAACGGTTCTCCCAATTGAAAAGCGCAGCGTAGCCGCTTGCCGACGCGCGGGCCAGAGAAGCGCCTCGCCGCTCCATCCGCGTGGCACTTTTGGCCGAATTTGGCACAAAAAGAGGGAGTGCCAAAAGTGCCAAATGTCGCACCTTGTCACTACCGCAAAAAGTGCGACATTCGCGACATTCGCGACATTGGGAGCACCCCATCTCCATCGCCCACGGCCAAAACCGCGAAAAACGTTCAGTTCCGTTCCAAACGTTCGCGCTTCAACTGCTCGACTGTTCTCCCGCTCGACTGTTCTCGCTCGCGAAGGCGACCGTGTGGCACTTTTCGGCCTATTTGGCACAAAAACAGGGAGTGCCAAAAGTGCCATTCGTCACATGCCTCAAAAGTGTAACACTTTGTAACATTTTGTAACATCGCCATGCTCGTTGCCGGTGCCGAACCTCGCAGGCGGGAAAATGGCCCAGAATGGCCCAAAATGGCACACCGTTTAACAAAAAATTGCTTTAGTGCCATTTCGCATTTTCTTGCTCATTCTGCCGGGCCTCGACCGCTTCGCCGCTCTTTCCCATCCCGCCGGCCTTCGCGCCGCCGCGAGCCGCTGCATCGCCGCCGGGGCAGTGAGCCAAAGGCCATCAGACTGTAAATCTGATGAGAGTGCGGCCCTGATCTGAACGAAACCCCCGGTTTTCTCGGGGATTTCTACAAGAATCATCCCTCGGGAAGGTTCATGTGGCAGTAAATTTGTGGCAGTTAACCCCCTGAGTGCCCACACTAATCAGACATTTGGGATTTCCGGTTGAAGCCGAAGCCAAAATACCCCCGGCCTGAGTTCATCAGGTTCGGGGGTTTTTTTGTTTCAATCGTCAGCCGCGAGGAGACGGAGCGGACGCTCATTGCCGGGGAGAACAGGTGCCCAGTGAGTCGTGTACACGCCTTCCCCACCCTCCACCGCCCCCGCGATACCGCTAGAACACACCCCGCGAGAAGCGCGGTCATTGGCGGGCGACATGCTGCCCCGACCCGTGCACACGTCTTCCCCACCCCTCCGCCTCGCTGCAATTCCGGTAGAATGATCCGTGATGCATCGCCGTCTAAGCACGCTCGCCGCGATAATTGAGGCAGATGCACTATGCGTCCTCGCCATCGGCCTGTTCGTGTCGGTCGGTGGATGCTGCGCACCAATCAACCCCACTCCCGATCAGGTAAAGGCGTGGGTATCCGCGAGCGTGCCGCCGGGAAGCTCTGAGGGTCAGGTAAAGGCGTTCTGCACGGAACACGGGTTTGATTACGGGCACACTGATCCCACTGATCCTAGGTTGGCCCAGGCATATCGGCGAGTGGGTGGCTGCGAGGCAACCATGCCGATCGTGCGGATGGACATCCAATATGATAGCGACCAGCGTGTGAGAAAAATCGAAGTGGAAGGCTTCGCCATGCTGCCGTGAAGATCGCTGCCCCCTCCCTCCGCCTCCCGCCGCGATTCCGGTAGAATGATCCGTGATGCGTCGCTGGTTATTCCGCGTTGCTTCTTGGGTCTCCCTGCTGTGTTGCATCGGCACGGCGGTTTTGTGGGGGCTGAGCTTCATCCAGCCGGGTGCAGGATTCAACTGGCTGAGGGTGGATGAAGGGAACGACTACGTGTTTCTGCGGAATGGGCGACTGGAAGAATGGATCAACACGCCGTGGGACGGCAAGTGGTACGGCGAGAGTTCGCTGCCGCTGTGGGTTCCCGCTTCGGTGTTCCTCAGTATTGCTGTAGCCATCCGCCTAGCTCCACGTTTTCTTCGCAAATCCAGATTCGCGGGTTTGTGTTTGGCTTGCGGTTACAACCTGACTGGCAACACCAGCGGGACCTGCCCGGAATGCGGCACGCCGGTCCCGAAAGAACCTAACGAGAAAAGCCCCCGGCCTGCGTGAACGGGTCAGAGGTTCTCCGCTCGACCACCGTCAGTGATGAGGCTGCGTTGAGGCTGGCGTTGTCGCGTTCGGCGTCTGTCGCATGCCTCGATGATGAAACCAATCAGAGGACAAAAAAACGGGAAATCGCCAGAAAGGAACCCCGAATAGCCGCCTGTCCTCGCCTGTGCGCATGTCAAAGATGCTGCAAATTTGAGTCCATTCAAACCATCCGTGGCGCCTGACGACGACCGAATCTGACCACGGATCGTACGAATAGACAAACCCCGGCACGATAACCCTGGCCGTACGCTCCCATTTCGCCCCTCGCTTCTCGTACCGCTCGCACCCCGTATCTTCAACGCCTTCAATTCCCGGCCCCCAGGAAGTTCCAAGAAAAACTGCGTCGCCTTTCGACCAAATCGTGTAAGGATGGTTTTCGCAGGTGAACAGAATCTGCTCAGGGTTTGCCAATTCGGCGACGTAGGCCGTGCCCTTTTTCCAATCGAACGCATAGAAAAATCTTCCACTATCGTCAATTTCGACTGTCGCTTGCGGCCATCCAAGGACTGGAAGGGTATGGCCATTTGAGAGATGTACCGCGGTATTGAGATAGCCCTCGTCCGTCCATCCGATAAGTGAGCCCTCGCCATTGAAGTAGAGCGCACGCCGCCCATTCAGGCTGACGATTTGAATGTCGGGCGAGTCTTCTGAGATGATGTAAATGGCCTGTGCGGTACGATCGTATGGGTAGACAAATATCTTTGACCCTGCGGAGTTCGCCCACGCGATGGGAGCACCCTGAAAACCAAATGGGGCCAGCAGCCGCACCAATTCTCCCCGAGACAACATCACCAAGTGATTCTGACTGTCCCCCGCACCACTTTGGCTACACCCGGCGAGAATGAATGCGAGCAGCAGGCTAAGGTAGCGCATTGTTCGGTTTGCCCAATACCGATTGTAATGACCGCGCCCGCCGAAAAAAGCCCCGACCCGCGTGATCCACAGGTCAGGGGCTTTTTCGTTTCAGTGCTCGGCAAACTACGGCGTGGCACCGGCGGAATCGTACCCCGTTTAAGGAACGATGCCCTTGTCCCAATCGGGTTTAACATGCAGCCAAAAGGCGAGCATGATTGCCACAACCGCAATGACACTCGCCACCAAACAGCCGATAGCTGGCCACCAGTTTCTTCTCGGCGCCGGTGGAGGTCGGCTGTAGTCCAGCGTCTGCTTATTTACGCCCATGACCGCCATTGTACCGCGATGGCACGAAAGCCCCCGGCCTGCGTGATTCACAGGTCAGGGGCTTTTTTCGTTTCATCGCCGGTGCATCGTCGGCGCGTGGATGTTGAATCGTCCATGTGAAACGACTAATGTCCATCCCTACCAACGAGAAGGAAATCCGATGCAAAGGCGATTGGTCGCTGTCATTGCGGCGGTTGCACTTGGTTGCGTGCAGCCAAAGCTAGATAACGAACGTCCACCTGCAACGAAGCCATCTGAATCGGATGTTGTGGGCACGTGGAAGCTGATTTCCATTACTGAAAACGGCCAGCTTCATCCTGTGAGCGAGGCGTTCTATTTGCGGCTCTATCCGGACGGAACGGCAGCAACATGGCCGACGCCCGTGGCTCCCGTCACGCACGGCCTCTACAAGGTTGAGAATGGACAGCTATCCCTTCCCGACGCTTCGCAGAGTGATCCGGGACAGGTGCGATGTACTCACGACAAGCTCTGGTTTTGGAACAAGAACGGCGAATGCTTGTATTATCGTGTCGAGCCGGACTTGGAGCCGGGGAAAACACGCTAATCAGGTTTGTCTGACCTCCCGGCGTCGAACCACACCCGCGACCCACGGACAAGAGCCCCCGGCCTGAGTTCATCAGGTCAGGGGCTTCTTTTGTTTCACCGCCGGTGCATCGTGGTTGCGAACAGCCTGCCGGTGGGCTTCCGCCCGATGGCGTGTGCGAGATACCGCTCAAGCTCCTGCTGCATGAGCTTGTCCCGGTTCGCCTGCACGACCTTCTCGGTTTCCACCGACAGGGCCTTGGCCCAATACGCCACGGCACTTGTGGCACACCCGCCCTCGGGTGTGATTTTTGTGGCACAAGTCGCCCCGGCTGACTTCGACGAGCTCAGTCGAGTCGTGTTCCGCCGAAGGCGGAAATCATTTCGTCGATCTCTTCGACCTGTAGGTTGAACACAGCCGGGGGTGGCTGGGCCACAACAAAACACAGCCGGGGGGCGGCTGTGCCACAATTCTCTTTCTGATCTGTGTTCATCCGTGTTCATCTGTGGCGTTTCACTTCCGCTTCCTGGCCGATGGTTTGGCCGGATGCGTATGGAGATTGGCCGGCGGCGTCGGTCCGGTCGGCTGCACCGTCGGTAGCAAACGCCGTGAGGTCTGGCTACCGGAAGTGTTCGCGGCTGGCGCCGTCGCTGTGGCAGTCGCTGCCACCGCCTTCGCCGTCTCCGTCGCCTGGCTGCCCAGTGCGGTGTTCAGGGTGAAGAGCAGCGACTGAAGATCCGCGCTGTTCACGGCGCCGTCGTAGTTGAAATCACCCTGGTCCCAACTGTTTCCGGGCAGGTTCAGGCCGTTCAAAAGGACCTGGAGATCGGCGCTGTTGACCTGCCCGTCGAGATTGGCGTCGCCGGTTAGCGTGTATTTCAGCTCGATTGTATCTGGGACCGGGTTCACGCCGCTGTCATCGGATGCGTCGGCGTAACCGATGGCCGTGTTGTGATTCGGGTTGGCCTGTGCGGGCAGCGACGTGATTACGCCCGTCGACAGGGTCGGCGTACCGTCCCATGCCCCGCCGTTATAGCCGTTCTCGAGGTAGCTCTTGATGGCCGCGATCGGATCGAAACCGTTGTAGCTGATGAAGACCGTGCTCCTGCCAATGTCCAGCGTCGTCCCGGCGAGCGGGTTGGTGCCTTGAAGACCACTGATCGTGAATGTGCCGTTGAGGTGCAGTGTGTTGGGAAGCGGATTGCCGTTCGTATAGTCGAGGGTGATGGTGTCGTTACCACCGTTGCCGTTGACCGTGAGGCCATTGACATCGTCGGAACGAATTTGCGCGGTCAATCCCTCCAGCGTCCAGTCGATGTGGAAATGATCGGGATCGAGCGCGAGGGTGATCCGATCGTCGCCCGCCGTGCCCGTAATGGTGTCCAGGAGCGGCACGACGGTGTACGTCGGGCCGGTGAAGTTGGCGTTTGTATTGCCCAACAGGACGCTGACTGTCCCCGCCAAGCCGTCGGGAACGAGGATGTCGGGTCTGCCGTCGCGATTGACGTCAAACACGGCAACTGACTGGGGATTGGCGGCGGCAAACGTGGCGGGACTCCCAAACGTGCCGTCGTGATTCCCCAGCAGGACCGCCACGCTCTCCGTGCGGACGCTGGCGACGAGAATATCCGGGCTGCCATCTCCATTGACGTCCGCCACCGCGACGATGCGCGGACCCGCCACGGCGGCAAACGTCTGCTGGGCAGCAAACGTCCCATTGCCGTTGCCCAGCAGCACGCTCACGGCATAGCCATCCTGGCTTCCGCACACCACGTCCGGATTTCCGTCCCCGTTCACGTCGGCAACCGCAATTGATTCCAACTGATCTCCGGCGGCAAAGGTCCGCGGCGCCTGGAACATCTGGTTGCCGTTGCCCAGCAGAATGCTCACCGAGCCGTTCGCCGCTGAATTGGCTGCGATCAGATCTGGAATCCCATCTCGATTGACATCGGCGACGGCAACACCGACCGGGTTTCCGCCCGTCGCCACCGTCTGGCGGCCCTGAAATGTTCCATCCCCGTTGCCCCACAACAGGTTCAAGGTTTGGCCGTCAGCGACCGCAATGTCAAGCTTGCCATCGCCATTGATGTCGGCGAGGGCGACTGAGATCGGAACAGCGCCGGCATCAAGCGTTTGTGCCGGCTTGAACGTAGCATCGCCATTTCCCAGAAATACACTGACGGAGGAGCCGCCCCAGTTGGCGACAACCATGTCGGCTTTGCCGTCGCCATTGATATCGCCGAGGGCGATGGCAATCGGATTGGCGCCGGTCGCGACCGTCTGCTGCGTTTGAAACGTCCCGTCGCCGTTTCCCAGAAGCACACTCACGGTGGCGCTGTTGAAATTCGCGACCAGCAGATCGGGCTTGCCGTCGCCGTTCAAATCGCCGACTGCCACAGCATCCGGAACCGCACCAACGGCGAAGGTCTGCGCCGATTGAAACGTCGCGACGCCTCCCGGCTGAAGCGGATTGCCGGCGGTGTCCTGGATGGTTCCATCGTCCAACAGGTTCAAACCCAACGTTCCGGCGCCCGAGATGCCGTTAACCGTGACGATGTAAACGGAACTGGTAACTGGCGCGACGACGAGCGGCTGCGCGGCCGTCACGCCGTTCAGTTGCAGCGCAAAGTCGCTGGCATCGACGCCGCTGACGGGCTCACTGAAAACCACCGAAAAGTTGACCGTCGAATCGGACGTGACCGGCCCGGGCGGGCTGACCCGATTGATCGACAGCACGGTCGGCGGTGTATCCGCAAGATACACTCCTACGCTCTGAACCGTATAGCCACTGGCATAGAGCAGGTCGGGTCGGCCGTCGTGATTCACGTCGGCCACCGCGACAGAGTCCGGGTCCACCGCGGGAAATTGAAACGGCGTGCGGAATGTCCCGTCGCCCTTCCCCGGCGCCACGCTCAGGCCACTGGCATCGGTTGTAACCAGGTCCGGAATTCCATCCCCATTCACATCTGCGATCGCTACGTAGTCAGGAATCCGGCCGACGGCGAGCGTGCGATAGGGTTGAAACGTGCCGTTGCCGTTGCCCAGCAATACACTCACGTCATTCGTAGTCGCGTAATCGGCGACGACCAGATCCGGCTTGCCATCTCGATTCAGATCGGCAGCGGCGATGTAGATGGGGCTAACATCCGTGGGAAAGTTCTGCTGCGGCTGAAATGTCCCGTTGCCATTGCCGAGCATAACGCTGGCGGTATTGAATCCCAGGCCGCTGAAGGCAAGGTCGAGCTTGCCGTCGCCGTTGAAATCGGCGGCGACCAGGGCGTTCCCCCCGCCATTGGAGGTTGCAAACGTCCGCTCGGGCTGGAAAGTCCCGTTGCCGTTGCCCAGAAAAATGCTCAGGCCGCCGCTGAGCACCGCGATGTCGGGCTTGCCGTCGCCGTTGAAGTCGCCCACTGCCAACGGACCGGGGCCTGACCAGTGCGTGTGGAAAGTGATTTGCGGGGCGAAGGTCCCGTCCCCGTTGCCCAGCATCAAGCCGACGGTCCCATTTCCCGCGTCGGCAACGACAATGTCCGGCTTGCCGTCGCCATTCATATCCGCGACCGCGACGGTCGTCGGTGACGGGCCTGTGGCGTACAGCTGCTCCGGTTGAAAAGTCCCGTCGTCGTTACCCAGAAGCACGCCGACAGCGTTGGCTTGAACCACCACCATGTCGGGATTGCCGTCGTGGTTGAGGTCGGCGACCGTCACCGATCCGGTCCCGAATCCGGTTGCGTAGGTGTGCTGGGCACCGAACACGACGGCCGCGTTGGAGAGCAGCACCCGCCGCTCCAGCTTCTCGGCGAGGAACGCAAAGCCGTCATGGCTACGTTGATTCCGGGCGCGGTTTGCGCCCGACAGTCCCCGCCGGTGTGACATCTCCGCTCCCTGTGTTTTGCACCTTCTTTACGGCACAATCCGTATCATCATTCGGACTTGCCGCCTGTGCAAGAGAAATTCGGCATTGTCACGCGGCGGAGATGTACTCCCATGAATACCGGGATGGCCGTTGCACCGGCCGGATCAGATTCCGCGGTGATGGAACCCGACGACCGGCGGCCTCGGTGCCGAAGCCACAGGATTCTTCAGCCAGGCGGCCCAGGTCAATCGGCTTGCGGAAGACGGCGTCGGGCCTGAGCCGCGCCGCCCGCAACATCAGTTCCTCGCCGGCGCCGCTGAGGATCGCCACACAGATTGGCTCGTCGCGGCGGCGGATTCGCGCCAGCAGATCCAAGCCGCTGCCGTCCGGCAGCATCAGATCCAGCAGCGCGAAGTCCGGCTGCCAGACCAATTGGGCCGCGGCCCGAGCCAGGCTGTCGGCGCAGAGCACTTCGTAGCCGCTCATCACGAGAATGCGGCTCAGGGCAGCAAGGGCGATCTTGTCGTCCTCGACAACCAGTACGCGGCGGGCGAGCCCGGGCACCGTCGATAAACGATCTGCAAAACGAAGCATGGCATCACGCTTTCTCTTTAATTGTGAAAAAAAGAGGGCGGGAGCCGCCAACACGGGGGGGATGCCCGCGCTGGTGGGGAAGTGGCTCCCGCCCAGGGACGTCTTCTGCGCCGCGCGACATTCCGTGCGGCAGCTCAATCGTCCGCCGGCCC
>Ga0210396_10005903_pt1 | contig 11781 bp, 8 predicted proteins | sample IncBWH17OmetaG_FD_155466 | JGI IMG/M metagenome (GOLD analysis project Ga0210396, IMG submission 155466) | Forest soil microbial communities from Barre Woods Harvard Forest LTER site, Petersham, Massachusetts, United States - Inc-BW-H-17-O ...
GCCCCATTCAAAGTAGCGACTGCAATTAAGGGATTTTGCGCCGGGCTCGTTCCGCCTTCGCTCGGCTGCGAGTGGCAAGAGAAACATTGATTGGAGTTGAAGCGGGGACCGAGGCCATTGTTCGCGCCGCCGATCACGACCTCTATATCAGCGAACCGCGCCTGCCCATCCTGGAAGAACGCAGTTTCGTCGGCTGTAAGACCATTGAGCGGAGTGCCTCCACCCGCCGGACCACCGCGCACGCCCGGGTCTATTGGAGCTGGTCTGGTTTGGCCAAAAGTGTAGATACTTGCGATTAAGGCCAGAACCAGGATGCCGCCAAGACTCTTGAACACAGTTCCCCACTGCGTCATCACGGTTACCCTCCGTGAGCTGGGAATGCTGCATTCTACACCCAGTCCATCTGCCTGCGGGTACGCGGAACAAAGCTCTGGGACACGGCATCTCAATCTGTGGTGATAGATGCATGCATTTCGGCATCCCGACCTGTGCGTGTCAATAGCGGTTCTATTGGATTGGTACCGAAAGCGCTATTGCCGGCCTACCCGGCTCACTCCAGAGTGGTTGGCAACCTGAAGCTATCCAGAAACGGAGTTCACGGAGATGAGAACTCAGGCCACTTTCGAAGGAACCTTACTTCCTCGATGCGGACTTCTGGCCCGGAATAAGTTGCGAAATGCTCGGGGGAGAGATCCCTGGGCTCAGTCGACATTCTCAGAGATTTGCGGTCGCGGAGTATACCAACATATACGTGTAGCGGAGACGTTCCCTATCGCTGTCAATCGATTCGAATGCCTGAGCTGGTTTAACGGCATGCTGCTTTCTGGGCAGGTCAAGGTTTTGAAGCCAGACCGGCGTATTTTTGAGATTTTCCTGGATACTTTTCGAATCGAGCCGAGTCGGGCAATTTACATTGACGACGCCAGCACAAGCGTTTCCGTTGCGCATCATGCGTATTCCCGAGAAGCGGCGCTAACCGTTTCTGCCGCGGAAACGATCGACCTGCGCCTTGCCGTGACCACTCTTGCTTACTTTCTGGCAACGCCACTCTTCACTAATGATGGAAACACGGTACTGTTGGCCGATCTTGGCGATGACGCCATGCAACAATCCCAGATCACACAGCCGGGCGGCAAGCATTCCATTTGAAAGCCACCGTCGCTTAGAAAGACAGCCCGGATTCGGATTACCAAGCCACATGGTTGAGGAACACTAACAGCGGTTTTCAGTAACATTGCACGGTCCGAAACTAAGAAGGTTCGAAGCGCACATCACAACCTCAACGAAAACCGACTCGCTCAAGCGGGCACGTGCTCTGTCACTGTTCCCCACGCAACACGATTACGGCTGACGCTGACTTGAGACGCTGGCACATTCCATTCATTTATGGACCTGTTTGAAATCGAAATAAGCCAGATTCATGTTGCCATTCGTCAATATGTGTATGGTCAGAAGGTTTTTCCCTTTGCTGAGATGAACTTTGAACAGTTGCGAAGCCAGATTCCAGTGGTGCCACTGACGCCAGGCCAGCGGGTCTGCAGGATCGTTTGTTGTCGTGATCTGCAGAGGTCCTGTTGCGTCGTTTCCATTTACATCGATTGACATGGTTCCTCCGCGATTCGATGTGTAAAGGAAATCGGCTGCATATGTTCCCGCTCGTCTCACATCTACTGTGACGTTGAACCACTCTCCGGGTTCGGTCCAGCCGACATAGAGCAAGTCTGCAGGAGGAATAACCTTGTCGAAGGGGTTGTCGTCAATCGGATCTGGCTTGCGGTGAAACTTCGTGTAGGAAGTATCCACTCCCTCGTGGATACGAAATTCGTTGAGGTAGGTCCCGTCGGCCGGGTTCAACTCTCCACTGCCGTGATTCTGTGGATCGCTGTCGTGATACGCGACCCCTTCGCCACCCAGGTCATAGTAAGCGCACAATACTCGTCCCGGTATTTTTTGTGGGCCGCCCTGATAGCGGCTGTCGTGATACGGCAGGCCTCTATACTGGCTCAAGGATGATTGGGAAAACGCAGTTACCGGTAACATCGATGCCGCTGCGAACCATAAGGAAAACGCTCTCCATCTCATCCTGCCTCCCTGAGTACCGATAATTTATCCGCGGTTGCGCAACTCCACCAATCAGCGGCAGCGACGGCTCAAAGCATGTTCCCAATTTCAGACTTGGAAAAGTTCGATCCCGTGCGCTTTTCCGAAATTGCGCGAGTACTTCTTGTCCGTCCCATTGTTCCAATGCTCGTGTACGCCAAGGCTGCGGCATCGGGTGCCGTCGCGTTCAGGATCATACAAAGTCTTCGAAGGTGGGTCATTCGCCAAGGCAGATTCGCGCAGGTAGTTATCGGCATTCGCGATGTCCGGAAGATCGGGCCATTCCGAAGTGAGAAAATCGAAGCCGACGGAATCGATCGCTACGCCGTCAAATGACATTAAAATGCTGTTCGGCCAAGCATCGTTGAATGGCGCCATCTTCCACTTACGATGAGGCGGACCATCCACGTTGTCGTTTCCATAGAGCCCATCAATAATAAAAAGCATGGTCTTCTCGCCGAGATCTTTATGACCCAAATAATCTGTGAACGCAGAGTAACTTGCCGAACCATCGCTGTTGTGACGGAAGCCGTCGTGCGCGTTCTTGCGCCAGTCGGGATTGATACTCGTGGCACCGAACAGATTCTTCGCGCAAAGTGTCACGCCTGAACTCACGTGCGCTCTCAATACTGCGGCATCAATTAAGTAGGCGGCTTCAACGACTGTGGTATCGAGTCCCTTAGCGTTGTTGCTTTCAATTGAGAAAGGGATCGCGTTGGGCTTGAACTCGGCCTTTAGTCGTCCGTCGCCTCCGACATGGTCCACAAACACGACGCCGGGAAATTCATGGTGAATCTTGTCGTAGAGATTGCCCGGGATGAACCGGCTGGAATCGAAGATGGTGATCGATGATTCCGGCACTCGCCCTGGGCCGGTCAACTGTCGGACGAGCGAGAGGATCAAATGGGGCGAGGAGTTCAGCCGTTCGATCGTGCCGTGATCCGTTGTGTTGTTCAGGTTCGCCTTGATCGCGATCTTCTCGCCGGCCTTGTATCCGGCTTTGCCTCGACCATGAGTGTGATTGGAGTATTGAAAGATGGAGTTCCATGCATGGGCATCGTTTTTTTGATTTGTAAGACCACAAATGGACCGGGAAACCATGCGGTCAATCACAGACTGATCATTGTGAGCATCTGTCCACCACGAACCTGTGCCGTCCCAGGTCACAGCCGCCGGATCGTGCGCCCAAGTGACTCGGCCGGGAACGACGCCGCGGGGAACTCCTAATGGGGAAAGCGGCTCGAACAAGGAAGACCGCAGGCTAGCGGCAGCTGCAAGAGCCACGGTGAATTGTCGGCGCGTCATGTCCATTTTGACTTGCTCCTCTCGCACAAAATCTTACCGTTCCGTGGCTCCTTTGCCTGAAAGCGCAGAAACTGCTGCAGCCTCTTCACAGGCGGTCTTGCGATGGGAGAGCGGTAGTTGCTGCGTGGGACCCTTGAACCGCCCAATGAATTGTACCTGACGACGCAAGTAGAATCCCCAACTAGGATGTCGAACGGCTCTAGCTACTTGGGCTGTTGAACCTGTACATCATGATAAAACTTCTGCAATACAAAAAACGCTTTCTTCCTTTCGCCATGATCGGAAACGAGTCCTTTGCGATTGAAATAATCCTCAAAACGAGGGAGCGTTCGCCGGGGACTACGAAAGTCCTTGAGCACCCAGGGCGACATGCCGCGAAGGAACGCGATGTGTTTCAGCATCGCAAGCTGATGTTCGTAAAGATTCTCCTGATATTCCTCTGTCCAGCGGGTCTGTGGATCACCATGGTAGCCGAATAGGGCATCTGCCCCAAATTCGCTGATGATCAGCGGTTTGTTGAATGGGGAGGTCCAATCCTGCAAGGTTGTTCTGTCGCCCCGCTTGGCCCCGGTGGGCTGGAGGGCGGCCGACACCAAGCGTGTCGCGTCCGCCGAATGCGCATCATCAATGAGTTGCCGGATGAAGCGATTTCTCGGGTCGCCGATGGGAGTTTCGTTGCCAACCGAATAGATAATCAACGCAGCGCGGTTATGATCCCGAGCGATCATTTCTTTTAATTGCGTCTCCGCGTTGTGCAGCGTTTGCGGATTTTCCCATTCAATCATCCAGTAGACCAGCACCTCCTCCCACACCAAAACTCCCAGTTGATCAGCCATGCGCAACATCGCTTCATCGTACGGATAGTGCGCGAGCCGCACAAAATTGCACCCCAACTCCTTTGCCCAGCCTAGGAGCGTTCGTGCATCATCCTCGCTCCAAGCACGTCCAGGCCGCGTGGGCGCTTCCTCATGCATGCTGATTCCGCGCAAGAATATGGGTCTGCCGTTCAGCAGAATGTCCGTACCTCGAACTTCAATCGAGCGGAATCCAATTCGGTCCGCAACTTTGTCCGTTTCACTGGCGATTTCCACCGCGTAAAGCTTGGGAGACTCTGGCGACCAAAGCTGCAGATTGGCGTCGAAGGAAATCTCGACACGTCCAAGAGAGTCGGCCTTGAAGGTTTTCTGAATTCCGGCTTCCGGTATTCGAATGGAAACACTTTGTTGCAGCGGAGAGCCGCTCAATTGCACCCAGCCCCTGACCTGTTCCGTCGAGCCCTTTTTGAGTTGAATGGAATAATCTTGAATGAAGGATTCCGGCAAAGCGACGAGCGACACGGGGCGTGTGATACCCCCGTAGTTCCGCCAATCGGTATTGACCGTGGGTACCTGGTCGCTCCTCCTGGTGTCGTCCACCCTCACGACGAGAAAATTATCGTTGGGCCGGAGGTGATTCGTGATCTCGAAGTCAAAGGGCGTGAAACCTCCTTCGTGCCGCCCGATTCTTCTCCATTCAAATAGACGAAGGCCTTGTAATTAACTGCACCGAAGTGCACGAACACTCTTTCTTTCGGAGACTTCACATAATCAAACGAGCGCTTGTACCAAACGCTTCCTTCGTAAAAGAAGAGCGAATCGCGCTGTGTGTTCCAATCCCCGGGAACATAGAGTTGGCCAGACGAATCAAAGTCATATTCGACGAGCTCTGATGGAGACTCTGGCTGGTAGTTCCTAAAGAAGGCGCTATTGTTCGTTAGGGGTCTGGCTCGATAATCCAGGGAGCCAACGTCATATGGGTCCACGATCACTTGCCATTGCCCATCGAGGTTGACGGTCCGTCGCGCGCTGGCATTCGCGATCAGCGGCGTAATCTGTCCTGACACGACACCTGAAAACAGAAAAGAAAACCCGAGCAGGTAAAGACGGAACGGAAATTGCCGGCTCATAGCGCTCCTTAAGGTACTCTGACGTCGAATGAAACGCCTTTCTGACGAACGTAGATCAAAGCAAGTTTAAGACAGACTTCTCTCATCTGGATGCAGTCTGGCCGGAAATTGGCGGACGTCAGCCTGCCACGGGCAATCTCGCACGATCTGCCGGTCAGAAGTTGAACTTCCCACCAAGTTGAAGAACACGCGCCGGCAGCGAACCGGTAATCTCGCCAAAGCTGCCCGCGCCTGCGTTGTTCACGGTTGGATTGTTCCAGTTCACCCGGTTGAAAGCGTTAAAGGCATCCGCTTGGAATTGTAGGCTCATGCCTTCGCGAGGCAATTTGAAGGTCTTTCGCAACGAGAGATCCCACTGATAAAAGTTCGGTCCAATTATGTCGTTCACGGGCGCATCGCCTGCACCAAGTGGGCTCTCCACCACAAAAGCGTTTGGATTAACCCAGCATATCGCCTTGCTGTTCGTGCATGCGCCCAAGAAGTTAATGGATTGCCCCGCGACAATAGTCGCTCGGCGCGTGATATTCGAGCCATTCAAGCCCACGGCTTGCGATGCTGTTGCTGTCAGCGGAGAACCACTTTGGTAATGCATCAGCGTGCTCAAGGACCAGCCTTTGACCACCGCCCCGGTGAACCCAGTCAGGTTCCGGCCCCAGGGCGACTCGACGGTCAAAGTCGAAGACACAATGTGCGTAGCATCGAAACTCACTTTGCCGTAGTAAAACTGCTTCCAGGTTTCCACCACCCCGCCCGTTTGTGTACCTCCCGCTAACGCTTTCGTGCCCCCATTAACCAATACGGGATTTGCGGCGGTGCTGACAAGGCAAGTGAACGGGCATTCCGGCTCTGGGTTTTCGTTGTAGGCGTCAGCCGCTCCGCCGCCGTCTCCCATGGTTTTCGAATAGGTATAAGCAACAGTAGCTGTGAGGATCCCCGCTCGCTTGGTCAAGTTGATCTGCAAGGCATTGTAGTTGGAGTTCGCGTCGCTCAATTCCATGGTGATGTTCGAATATCCCAAGTAGGGGCGAATTTGATCTTTCGACAGACCGGCGGGTGCAAAACCTCCCGAGCATTGAAATGCGGTAGCGTTTATGTCGGCGGGGCAAGCAAGGTTGTTCGGATTCGGCGAGACAGGCACGTAGGTTTGATCTGTCCAAGTTGCGTTGTTGACTGCAGGACCGCGCAGAATGTGTCGCCCGACGTCTCCAACGTACGACACCTGGAGCAACATGGCGTGCGGCAGTTCGCGCTGCACTCCCAAACTGTATTGATAACTGCGCGCGACCACCAGGTGGGGATCGACGCCGCTCAGACTTAAAGTACTTGGGCCTGGCACGCTGCCCGCACCGGGAGCTGAGTCGAACTCCGATAGTGCGGCGTTGGTTCCGGAGATCGAGGCAGACTGCGCCCAAGGCACGTAGCCTTGTGAGTTGATGCCGTTGCCCAGGACGTTGCCTTCAGGGTGGTCATAGAAAATCCCGAATCCGCCGCGAAGGACGGTTTTCTGGTCGAATGGGGTATAAGCGAAGCCCACGCGAGGTGCCGGAAGATTCTCTGGCTGATAGAAGCCTCGCGCTGCCCCGGAGTTTATTGCCGCTAATAGCTCGGGATCAGCAGAAGTAACCGGAACTCTGTGAGTCTGGTCACCAGGCACCTGGCCGGGCCGCTGCAGCCCATTGCACTCGATTGTGAGTACCGGAGTGCCGACAACGTTAAGTAAAGGGCCGCTGCAAAGGCCGGGCGAAGCGGGATTGATACTGCTGCTGGCGAGGCCACCCTTAAAGGTGGGATCAAGAGCTGGGTTGAATGCAAATGGATTGAAGTTCGTTATGTTATTACCCTGAGCATAAGTCGGCGTCGTGTGGACATAACGCACTCCCAGAACCAAGCTGAGTCTGCGGTTAAGCCTCCAAGTATCCTGGAAATAGGCTTCAAAGTCATTGAAACGGAAATATCCTACGGTAACCGCGGAATTCTGGCCGAGGCTGTTGAAGTTTCCCAGCAGCGCGTCCGCGAAGGGGTCGCCGGTAGAGTTTGAGCCGGTGGTCGCGCCCGCACTATTGCTGAAGTTGACGATGCCGTCGTAGGTGGTGCGCGAGTTCTGGCTCTTGCGGTTACGCGCGAACTCCGCTCCGAACTTGAGCGCATGACTGCCATGTTGCCAGGTGACATTGTCCGCGGGATTGATATCTGCGGTAGGAGATGCGAGGTAGTTCGGCGCAGGGCCATTGACCATCGCAGGCCCGGAGGTGGGGAAATTCGCAATGCCCGTGAAACTTATCGTCGGCAGCCCGTTAGGAAATTGCGTTGGAGGACCAAGCGGGGGAATGAATTTGAAACCGTAATTGCTCGCAATCCAGGCGGTGCCTTGGAGGGGAGAGGTCTGCTTGTGCCAGTCGGCATTGAATTTAGCTTCGTTGATCAGCGTGGGACGGATTACATAGACCCAACCGAATTGCATGTTGTATCCAGGACGATCGCGGAGGTCGGGATCCACAGGAACAGCACCGGCGGTGCCGAATGTGGAATAGGGATTGTAGATGTCGACGTTGTCATGAATGTACCGGAAATAAAAACTGTGCTTGTTATTTAGGTGTTCATCTATACGAACGATGTCCTCACGAAGGTTCAAAGGATTTGCCAAGTTGAAGGTCGCGTTGTTGGTAGCCGTTGAAGTAGGTAATCCCCCCAGAACGGATAGTTTCGCCGCCGACGCATAGAGACTCGCAATCGCTGCGCCGTCGCCGGTGATGCAGGCAGGGTTGATAACGTTCGGCGCGGTGTAGAGAACACCGCCACAGCCCGCAGGGATTACTGCCGGAGTTTTAAGCAGCAGCCCCGCTCCGCCGTTATATACGTCAGTGAAGTTGCCCGCAGCCTCCGCCGCGGTGGGAAACGTCTCTTGCACCGAGGCGGCCGTCAATCCAGGGTATACGCCGCGAAACTTCTTCCACTCTTGACCCGCGAAGAAAAACAATTTGCCCTTTGGCTGGATGTACGGAATCGGGCCACCGAAATCCCAGCCAAAATCGTTGAAATGGAATGGAGGCACAGCCGTGTAACCTTTCGCCGTCGGGTTGGTCAGTTTAGTGCCTGCGTTCTCGGCATTGAAATCGTTATTCTGGACGAACTCGAAGCCGCTGCCGTGGTATTGATCGGTTCCGCTCCGTGTTACCACGTTGATTGTCGAGGAAGCCGAGCGCCCAAACTCGGCGTCATAGTTAGAAGTCTGCACGTCCACTTCCTGAATGAAATCGATGCCCACTTGGTTGAAGACGCTGTTGTTGGAGCCGGAGTCCAGGTTGAAGCCGCCGTCCACGCTCCAGTTCTGCCCGTCCAGCCGCTGACCGTTTATATCCGCGACGCTGTTGTTATAGCTTGCCGTCAAGGCCGCAGGGTTGGTACCTGAACCTTGCAGCGCCGCACCCGGAACCAAGCCCACAAGCGATTCGTAGTGGCGCTGATTCAAAGCCACATTGAGAACTTCATCGTGCGTGATGGCGGTCGAGATTTCGCCAGACGTGGTGTTCACGGTGTCACCAGTCGCCGTTACCACGATCGTTTCCGTCACTGCCCCGACTTCCAGACTCAAGTCCACGGTCAGACGCCCACCGGCAGTAACCGCATTGCCCCTTTTCGTGACCCTCTTAAAGCCGCCCTTCTCCACCGTCACTGTGTAGGTACCAACTTCCAGTTCTTCAGCGACGTAAGAACCATTCTTATCGGCGGTGATTTCGCGTTGCGCATTCGTGGCCTCGTTCTGGATAGTAACTCTGACGCCCGGAATGGTGCTACCCGAGGAGTCTGTAATGGTCCCTGCGATCCTCCCAAAGATGTCCTGCGCTTTGGCCGGGGAGGGGAAAATGAGCACAAACCCAAGCAGAACCGTAGATGCCCATGCAATCCAATTCCTGGAACCCGGGCTAGCAACGCGGAAAAAATCAACCAGAGACTGGATTCGAGATTTGCTTAAAGCCATGGCAGTTTCCTCCCAACGACTCAGCAGCAACGGGTTGCCAAGAATGAACGCTAGCACCACTAGCCCTTGGCTTCTGCTGGCCGCAACATAAGACCCCTTGACAGTGATGCATCGGTGGAGAAACATTAGTCACCGCAGGAGTAGGGGTGAAGGTTGGCAACCGTAAATTAACGGTTAAAGTCCCCGTGCAACGTCTCTTTTTTTGCCACGATCGGCTCGCGATTCAGGGCAAGAAGGGTGTAAACGGAGGAGTGGGGTGGAAACAGTATTCTCCAGGGTGGATGCCGAACGCGCTGAAGCGGAATTGCTCCTAGGTTCCAAGAAATTCGCCAGAACCAACAACATCGGCCGATTTCTGGGTTTCGTTTGCGAGAAGTACTTCGAAGGCACCACGTCGGAAATCAAGGAGTACAGCATCGCGGTCGAGGCTCTGGGCCGATCCTCCGACTTTGACCCGCAAGTGGACTGTATCGTCCGGGTTACCGCGCACAACCTTCGCAAACAACTGGAGCTTTACTATGCGACGGAAGGCGCCGGTCACCCCGTGCACTTGTATCTTCCGGCTGGGCATTACATCCCACAGTTTGTTCGCAACGAGCAGCTTGCCTCGCAGCGGCAAAATTCTGAAGCGCCCGCACTTATCGACGCTGATACCTCCCAGCCGCAGCTTAGCAAGGACTTTCTACCGAATGCTCCTGTCGGCACGGAGCTACCACAGCCTTTGATCGTCGAGGCCAACCCTGCGAAGCTACTTGTCCAGTTGGGAACGCGAAAAGTCGTCATCGCGTTCATGCTGGTTTCTCTCTGCCTGGTCTTGGCGTTTGCCTATTCACGTTGGACGCGAAACGAGAGATCAAAGCCATATGTGCCCACCAGCACACTGGCGGCAAGCCTCAATGCTTCAGGCCCGGACATGCGTGCCTTAATCGGCGGGGAACGCGAAGCTTATGTCGACCGCGCCGGATTTTCCTGGGACCGTGACAAATTCTGTTCCGGAGGCGAATCCTTCAGCGTTACCGGACATACCATTCAAGGCACCGAAGATCCTCAGTTATTTGCCGCAGGGCGCCGCGGCGCGTTTCATTGCCAGTATCCCGTTCTACCTGGGACTTACGAAATTCATCTTTTGTTTGCGGAAACTTCGGGGCTCCAGGAGGCCAGCCGCAACGTCGCTTTCTCCATAAATGGCGGTCCTTCCCAGAATCTGGACGTGGTGGACGACGCCGGGGGCGATGATATCGCCACTACGAAAGTACTCACTGATGTCGTGCCGGCAACGGACGGAACCATCCACCTGGACTTCACGACATCGGAAGCCTTTTTGAATGCCATTGAGATTTTGCCGAGTATCCCGCATCACATGCTCCCAGTCCGGATTGTTGTCGGACACGCTCCCTTCCGCGACTCCTATGGCAATATTTGGATGCCAGATCGCTACCATTTCGGCGGCCGCCTCAGTAGCTTCGCAGGCGATTTGTCCAAAATCTCCGATGGCCGCCTTTATGAGTGGCATCGCTTTGGACATTTTCATTACATCGTGCCCGTCGCCACCGGCGACACCTACACCCTGAAACTGTACTTTTTGGAGCATTGGTTTGGCGTTCAGAATGGCGGCATCGGCGGCGCGGGCAGCCGCGTATTTGACGTCTCCTGCAATGGCTCGATGGTTCTGAAAGGATTCGATATTCTTCGCGAAGCTGGCTCGAAGCCGCTAGTGAAGTCCTTCGAACACATCGAACCCACGCCGCAAGGCAAGATCGAGATCTATTTCACTCCCGTCGTGAACTACCCATCGATCAGCGCGATTGAAGTCATCCCCGAATAACAAAGCAATTCGAAAACCAGGTGTTGTCGACTACTCGGTGAATTGGCCAGAAACGAAGTTCGCGGAGATGAGAACTCAACCGACGTTCGATGACGGCTCGCTTTCTCGAAGCGGACTTCTGGCCCGAAGTAACTTCCGGTAGGCTGGCGGAACGCACTAAACCTTCGCGACCGCCGACGCTAGAGCCGACGAACGCGCACCCACGTCATTCGTCTTCGACCAAGTCTTGCGAAGCTCTTCGGCGCGGCGGATCACGCGGTCGACTACCTCATGTGAGGACGGACCTTCTTGGATTTCTCTGGTTTTGCCGGCAGATGGAATCTCCAGCGCCTCCAATTTTTCGAAGATAGGTTTCATCGCACGAGCGGGACTGCGGAGAAACTCCGAACTGCGGATGCGTGTGAAAATCCAACCCATGCGTTCGAGGACAGACTGCCGGTCCATGTCTTCTGACAACTTCTCAAGTGGCTGATAGCGGTCGCCATCGCACTCGATGGCCAGACGCTTGCCCTCGCCTTCGACAACGAGATCGATGCGGAACGTTCCGATCCTCCAGTGCGGCGTGACACGGTAGCCCGCTGCGGCGAGGCGTTTCATCACTTCACGTTCAAAGTTCGATTGCGTACA
>Ga0210396_10005904_pt1 | contig 11779 bp, 11 predicted proteins | sample IncBWH17OmetaG_FD_155466 | JGI IMG/M metagenome (GOLD analysis project Ga0210396, IMG submission 155466) | Forest soil microbial communities from Barre Woods Harvard Forest LTER site, Petersham, Massachusetts, United States - Inc-BW-H-17-O ...
GCGCGACCGCCGAGGGCGTGGGCCTGTCTAACGACGGCGCGAACGCCGAGGGCGGCGAGTAGGCGCCATGGCGGCACAGCTTCGCGTGGTCCGGGCGCGGATCAGGGCGGTCAAGTCGATTGGCAAGATCACCCGCGCCCAGGAGCTGATCGCGTCGTCGCGGATCATCAGGGCGCAGCAGCGCACGCGAGCGGCCGAGCCGTACGCGCGCGAGCTCACCCAGGCGGTAGAGGCGCTGGTGAGCCGGTCTGGCTCGCTCAACCACCCGATGGTCTCGGAGCCCGAGTCGGTCAGCAGGGCAGCGGTACTCATCTTGACCAGCGACGGCGGCTTCGCGGGCGGCTACAACGCGAACGTTCTGCGCGAGTCCGCCCGGCTGCGGCAGCGCAACACGGACGAGGGCGTGCAGAGTGTCATCTACGTGGCGGGCCGCAAGGGCATCGGCTGGCACCGCTTCCGCGACCTCCCCATCGAACGCGAGTGGAGCGGCTTCTCCGTCCGGCCGTCGTACGCCGACGCGGAGAAGGTGGCCACCGCGCTGCTCGAGGCTTTCACCGCGCCGGCCGACGAGGGCGGGGTGGACGAGATCTACCTGGTGTCGACGGAGTTCGTCTCGATGCTCACGCAGCGGCCGGCCGTCCGGCGGCTGCTGCCCTTGCAAATCGAGGAGAAGGAGGGGCCGCCGCCCGGCGGCCCGCTGCCGTCCTACGAGTTCGAGCCGTCCACGGACATCGTGCTCGACTCGCTGCTGCCCCAGTACATAGCCAGCCGGATCTACTACGCCATGCTGGAAGCGGCGGCAGCCGAGCTGGCGGCGCGGCGGCGCGCGATGAAGGCCGCCACGGACAACGCGAACGACTTGATAGACCGGCTGACCCGGGAAGCGAACAACGCCCGGCAGGCCGAGATCACCTCGGAAATCAGCGAAATCGTCGGCGGGGCTAACGCGCTCGCTGAGGCGAGCGCAGGGAGTGAGTAAGAAACCATGACCGCCACCGTAGAAAACCCCGCGGAGAGCGGGGCCGCCACGGCGGGAACCGGCCGTGTCGCCCGGGTCATCGGCCCGGTCGTCGACGTGGAGTTCCCGGCCGAGCAGATGCCGGAGATCTACTACGCGCTGCACGTGGACCTCGCCTTCGCCGGCGAGGGGGAGACGGCGCGGACGCTGACCCTCGAGGTCGAGCAGCACATCGGCGACAACATGATCCGCGCGATCGCGCTGGAGCCGACCGACGGCCTGGTCCGCGGCGCCGAGGTGACCAACACCGGCGCCCCGATCGAGGTCCCGGTGGGCGACGTGACCAAGGGGCACGTGTTCAACGTGCTCGGCGAGACGCTGGACGTGCCGACGTCGAGCCTTAAGGTGACGGAGCGGTGGCCGATCCACCGGCAGGCCCCGCCGCTGGACCAGCTCGAGTCCAAGACGCAGATGTTCGTCACGGGCATCAAGGTCCTCGACCTGATGACCCCGTATGTGCTGGGCGGCAAGATCGGCCTGTTCGGCGGCGCGGGCGTCGGCAAGACCGTGCTCATCCAGGAGATGATCCGCCGGGTCGCGCAGAACTTCGGCGGCGTCTCCGTCTTCGCCGGGGTGGGCGAGCGGACCCGCGAGGGCAACGACCTGTTCCTCGAGATGACCGAGTCCGGGGTCATCAAGGACACCGCCCTGGTGTTCGGCCAGATGGACGAGCCGCCGGGCACCCGGCTGCGGGTCGCGCTGTCCGCGCTGACGATGGCCGAATACTTCCGGGACGTGCAGAAGCAGGACGTGCTGCTGTTCATCGACAACATCTTCCGGTTCACCCAGGCCGGCTCTGAGGTGTCCACGCTGCTCGGCCGGATGCCGTCCGCGGTGGGCTACCAGCCGACCCTCGCGGACGAGATGGGCCAGCTGCAGGAGCGGATCACCTCCACCCGCGGTCACTCGATCACCTCCATGCAGGCGATCTACGTGCCCGCCGACGACATCACCGACCCGGCGCCGCACACGGTGTTCGCGCACCTCGACGCCACCACCGTGCTGTCCAGGGAGATCACGGCGCGGGGCATCTACCCGGCGGTGGACCCGCTGGACTCCTCGTCGCGGATCCTCGACCCCAGGTACATCGGCCAGGAGCACTACGACGTGGCCCGCACCGTCCAGCAGATCCTGCAGCGGTACAAGGAGCTGCAGGACATCATCGCGATCCTGGGCATCGACGAGCTGTCCCAGGAGGACCAGATCACCGTGCAGCGCGCCCGGCGGGTCGAGCGGTTCCTGTCCCAGCCGATGTACGTCGCCGAGCAGTTCACCGGGCAGCCGGGTGTCTTCACGCCGCTGGACGACACGATCGCCTCGTTCAAGGCGATCGCCGAGGGCAAGTACGACAACGTTCCCGAGCAGGCGTTCTACATGGTCGGCGGCATCGAGGATGTCGAGGCCAAGGCCAAGGACATGGAGCGCTCGTGACGATGCACGTGGAGCTGCTGATGCCGGACCGGTCGCTCTGGTCCGGCGAGGCTGGCCTGGTGATCGCGAAGACCCTGGACGGCGACATCGGCGTCCTCCCGGGGCACGCGCCGGTCTTCGGGATCCTGTCGCCGGGCAGCCTGGTGCGCATTCGCGAGGTGCCGGGGAACGAAAGCACCGGCGACGTGGTGCGGGCCGCGGTCAGGGACGGGTTCCTGTCCGTGACCGGCGACCGGGTGTCGATCCTCGCGTCGGTGGGTGAGCTCGCCGACGACATCGACATGGCGACCGCCAGGGCCGAGCTGGACGAGGCGACCGCGGAGGCGGGCTCGGCGCCCGCCGCCGAGGAGTCGCCCGAGGTCAAGTACGCGAGGGCACGCTTGCGGGCCGCTGGCGAACAGGCCTGACACGGAGCGGGGGTGGGCGGCCTGGCGCTAGACGCTGCCTGGCTCTTCGCCGCCTTCCTGCTGCTCGTCGTGGTCCTCGCCGCCGCGCTGGCCACCCGCCGCTACCTGCTCGAACGCGGCGGCGCGACGGTGGAGTGCGGCCTGCGCCACCCCGCGGGGCGCGGCGCCTGGCGCCTGGGGGTGGCCTCGTACCAAGGCGATGAGCTGTGCTGGTACGGCGCGCTCGACGTCAGGTTCCGCCCCGAGCAGGTGCTGCACCGCAGGTCGCTCACGGTGCAGTCCCGCCGCCCTTCGCTGGCCGCCGACGCCAGCGTCCTCGGCGCCGACCGCGTCGTCGTCGAGCTCTCCACCGGTGACTCCGACAACGTTGAGCTGGCCATGACGGAGGAGGCGCTCACCGGCTTCCTCTCCTGGCTGGAGGCCTCCCCGCCCGGCTCGCACCTCGCCGACATGGCGTAATAAATCCATGGCGTTTCCGACTTTGAACTTGATCTTGGCTTTGAACTTGATCTTGACTTTGAACTTGATCTTGACTTTTGCTTTTGACTTTTGCTTTTGACTTTTTGGGTGGGTGGTGGAGTGGAGTTGTTGTTCCTGACCTCGCCCTCTTGTCTTGTTGAGGGGGTGAGGTCAGGAACGTTTGAGACGGAACGGAGCCACCCACCCGCCCCAGGTAGACCGGTAGTTTTCGAGTACGCGGGGGCGTACAGGGCCCGGTTTTCCGTGCGCGGGGGTGTCCTGGGCCTGCACGCCCGGTGTCCTGGCGGCGTTCAGGGGATTCGGTTGGGGCCGCGCGGGTTTGCGCTTAGGCCGGGGTGCCTTATTGCGCGGCTGGTTAGTGACAGCCGTACGATATGTGCGGCACTACTTCAGCACAGAACTGCCAGGTGCGACCGGAGGCCGTCACCATGTCGACACCAGATAGCGACGGAGACCGTCCCGCCAAGCGCCTGGGCAGGAAACTCAGGGAAGCCAGGATTTCCGCCGGTTACCGCAGTAAGACGCCCGTGGTGGCAGTCGCGATCATTTACACGCTGATCGGCGCCGCGGGCGTCGTCGGTGGCGCTGTCAGCGGGAAGTGGTGGACGCTCGTAATCGGCGTTCTCTGGCTGCTGCTCGCCGCTAGCTGGTGGTGGCTGGTCCCGTTCCTCCGCCGTCGCCGCGAGCGGTCAGCGGTGTGAACTTCGCCTTTCCGCGCCTGGTTTTCGGCGCGGGTCCGGCGGAGCCGGACGGGGCGGCGGGCGGGGGCTTGCGGGGCGGCCCAGGGGCGACTTCCGTCCCGGCCCCGGCGGGCGGGAATGCGGGGGCTCTGGCGGCTGGGCGTCGCGCGGTCCTGGCTTGCGGTCCCGTGCCTTGGCTGCCGCCTTGGCTTATGGGTCCTGGTGCCGGGCGGCCTGGCGGCCTACCCGGCCGGCTTCGGGCCGGCCGCCGGGGCGGCCGGCCGTTCCTGCCCGGCTGGCCGCTGGCCTAGCTCATAGGTCCACGGTCACCTCGATGGTGAGCTTACGGGCCGGCCGGGTGCTTGGAAATTCAGCGCACGCCGCTATAGCAACGGAAACGCCACGGATTTCTCGGAAATACCGGGTGGCGCCTGCCCCGGAACATGGGCAACAGTGGGTCTATGCGGGCGGACGACGGCGAGGGGCTCCTCGCCGGCTATGTGACCGGGCCGGCGGCCGCCACCGAGGCCCTGGCGGGGCGGCGCGGCCGGGACCTGGCGGCCGAGGGCATCGTGGTGCTGCCGACCGGCGGCGCCCACGGCGTCGCCCGCTACCTGCGGCGGTTCGGCCCTGAGGGGACCTGCGCCCGGCTCGCGGGGCTCTGCGACGCGGGCGAGGCGCACATCGTCAGCCGCGGCCTGGCCGCGGCCGGCCTGGATCCAGCGGGCTTCTTCGTCTGTACCGAGGACCTGGAAGACGAGCTCATCCGCGCCGCCGGGCTCGCGCGGGTGACGGAGGTGCTCGCCGCGCACGGGGACCTCCACGCGTTCCGCACCATTCAGCGGCAGCCGGCCTGGCGGGGGAAGGACGAGGCGGCGCAGTTGCGGCGCTTCCTCGGCGCGGGCGCGCAGCGCAAGCTGCGCTACGCCCGCCTGCTGACCGAGGCGATCAGCCTGGACCGGATACCGCAGCCGCTCGACGCCCTGCTCAGCGCCGTCTGACCGCCGGTATGGCGGCGGGCGCGCTCAGCGGTCGCCGCCGGGACGCCACAGCACGTCACCGCGCTCGGCATTGGCGGCGCGGGCGAGGATGAACAGCAGGTCGGACAGCCGGTTCAGGTACTTCGCGGGCCACACGTTCACGGTCTCGCCGTGGTCGCGGACGGCGGCCCACGCGCTGCGTTCCGCGCGCCTGGTGACGGCGCGCGCGGTGTGCAGCAGCGCCGCGCCCGGCGTGCCGCCTGGCAGCACGAAGCTGCGCAGCACCGGCAGCGCGGCGTTGTACTCATCGCAGGCCGACTCGAGGGACGTCACATAGCTCTCGTCGATGCGCAGCTGCTGGTACGCGGGCGGCTCGGGGCTGACCGGATTGGCCAGGTCGGCGCCGACGTCGAACAGCTCGTTCTGGATCCGGCCGAGCAGCGCGGCCATGTCCGCGGGCAGCTGGCCGAACGTCACGGCCATCCCGATGGCGCAGTTCGCCTCGTCGGTGTCCGCGTAGGCGGCCAGCCGGCTGTCTGTCTTGTCGACCCGGTTCCCGTCTACGAGGGCGGTCGTGCCGTCGTCACCGGTTCGCGTGTAGATCCTGGACAGCACGACCGGCGTGTCCCTCTGCTCGTTGGTGGCCATGCGACCACACTAACGGCGCGGCCCGCGAAGGCCGTCGGCGAGGGCTGACGCCGTTTCCCGCCCCGGATCAAGTGTGCGGCCCGATAGGGTGGCTGGCGTGTTCGACTACGTGATCGTGGGCGGCGGCAGCGCGGGCTGCGTGCTGGCCGCGCGGCTCGCCGAAGACCCCGGCACCAGCGTGCTTCTCCTCGAGGCAGGCCCGTCGCCCGATGACGTCGACGAGATTCACATCCCGGCCGCCTACAACCGGCTCTTCCGCACCAAGTACGACTGGAACTACGTGACGCTCCCGCAGGAGCGCGCCGACGCGCGGCCGGTCTACTGGCCGCGCGGCCGGGTGCTCGGCGGCAGTTCGGCCATGAACGCGATGATCTACATCCGGGGTAACCGGCTGGACTACGACGCGTGGCGCGACGACCTCGGCTGCACCGGCTGGGGTTTCCGCGAGCTGGCGCCCTACTTCCTGCGCGCGGAGGACAACGCCCGCGGGGCGAGCGCCTATCACGGCACGGGCGGGCCGCTGTCCGTCCAGGATCTCCGCCACAAGTCCGAACACGGGCGGCACTTCATCGAGGCGGCCACCCGGCGCGGTGCCGTGGCTAACGACGACTTCAACGGGCCGCAGCAGGACGGCGTGGGCTTCTACCAGGTGACCCAGCGCGACGGAAGGCGGTGCAGCGCCGCCGACGCCTATCTTGCGCAGCGGCCGAAGAACCTGACGGTCCTGACGAACGCCACCGCGACGGGACTCGTGATCGAGGGCGGCCGGGCCGCCGGCGTCACCTACCGGCACGCCGGGCAAGAAGAGACCGCCAGGGCCGAGGCGGAGGTCATCCTCGCGGCAGGCGCGATCGGCAGCCCGCAGCTGCTCATGCTCTCCGGCATCGGCCCGGCCGACCATCTGCGCGAGCAGGGCATTTACGTGATCGTGGACAGCCCCGCGGTGGGCGCGAACCTGGCGGACCACCCGTCGGTTCCGGTGCTGTGGTCGACGCCGGCCCTCAAGGGCCTATGGGAGAGCTCAGGCACCGCCGGGTTCGCGCGCTGGATGGTGACGCACAAGGGCCCGCTCACCTCTAACATCGCGGAGGCGGGCGGGTTCGCCCGCAGCGACCCAAAGCTGGCAGCCCCCGACCTGCAGTGGCACGTGCTGCCGGTCGCGTTCAGGGACCAGGGGCTCGCCGACCCGGCGCGGCGGGCGATGACCGTGCTCGTGACGCTGGTCGACGTGACCAGCCGGGGACGGCTCAGGCTCGCGTCCAGGGATCCCAGGCACCGGCCGCTGATCGACCCCGGCTACCTGACCGACGTCCGCGACCTGGGCGCCCTGGCGGCCGGCGTGCGGACGGCGCGGGACTACGGGACCGCCGCGCCGCTGTCGCGGGTCTGCGCCGAGGAGCTCGCCCCTGGCGACAGCGTGCATACCGACCATGAGATCCGCGACTACATCCGCGCGTCGCTGGTGACCACTTACCACCCGGCGGGCACCTGCGCGATGGGCGGCGATTCCGGGCAGGCGGCGAGCCGGCCCGCTAGCGTCGTCGACCCGATGCTGCGGGTCCGGGGGGTGGACGGGCTGCGCGTGGTGGACGCGTCGGTCATGCCCGCGCTGCCGCGGGGCAACACGAACGCGCCGGTGATCGCGATCGCCGAACGGGCCGCCGACCTGATCGCGGGCCGCGCGCCGCTCGCGCCGGCCGACCCTGCCGAGGCCGCCGCCCCGGCGCTCGCCGGCTAGCGCCCGCGCCGGCTACCGTCCGCGCCGGCTAGCGCCGCCCGCGCCGCCGCGGCTGGTACAGCCGCCCGTGCAGCACCGTGACCAGCCGCACGAGGCGGTCCATGTCCCGCGAGTCGCGGCGGAACGTCGTCGTGCGGATCACCGGCCGCATCCGCTGCCTGGTAATGGACTTGGCCCTGGAGAACTCGCGCAGCCCGTCCGGGCCGTGGATCCGGCCGAATCCCGACTCGCGGGACCCGCCGAACGGCAGCGCGGGCACCACCGCGAACGAGACCACCGAGTTGACCGACGTCATCCCGGCCCGCAACGCCCGCGCCGCCTGCAGGCCCGCCCGCCGCCGCTTGGTGAACACCGCCGAGCCGAGCGCGTACGGCGACGCGTTGGCCAGCCGCACGGCGTCGGCCAGCGACGGCACCGGGGTGACGGTGACGACCGGCCCGAACGTCTCCTCGCGCATCGCCGCGCTGTCGGCGGGCACGTCCACGAGGACCACGGGATCGACGTAAGGGGCGCGCACGGAATCCAGCCCCCCGGCCGCCGCGCGCCCGCCCCGCGCCACCGCGTCGGCCACGTGCCGCTCGACGACGTCGACCTGCCCGGGCAGCGTCATGGGCCCGTAGGACGCCCCGTCGTCCTCGCCGGGGCGCAGCTTACTGAGCTGTTCGCTCAGCTTCTCCATGAACGGGTGATAGACGGCCTCGGCGACGTAGACCCGCTCGACGCCCACGCAGGTCTGCCCGGCGTTGGACATGGCGCCCCACGCCACGGCGTCGGCCGCCGCGTCAAGGTCCGCGTCGGCGGCGACGAGCAGGGCGTCCTTGCCGCCGCATTCGGCGAGCACCGGGGTGAGCGTGTCGGCGGCCGCGGCGAGCACCTTGCGGGCGGTCGCCGCCGACCCGGTGAACGCGATCTTGTCCACCCCGGATCTCGCGAGCTCCGCGCCGGTGGCGCCGAGCCCGGTCACCAGCTGCAGCACCGGCTGCGTGTCGCCGAACACCTCGCTGAGCACCTCGCCGAACGACTGGACGAGCCACTGGCCGGTGCCCGTCGTCAGCTCGCTCGGCTTGAACACCACCGCGTTGCCGGCCGCCAGCGCGTACCCGATCGACCCCATCGGGGTGAACACCGGGTAGTTCCACGGCCCGATGACCCCGATGACGCCGAGTGGCTGGTACTCGAGCATGGCGGAGTGGTTGTACATCAGCAGCCCGCTCGGCACCCGGTGCGGTTTCAGCACGGAGCGCGCGTGCCGCGCCGCCCAGTCCAGGTGCAGGATCGTGTTGATGATCTCGAGCGTGGCGTCGTCGAGGGGCTTGCCGGTCTCGTCATGCACCTGCCGGGCCAGCCGCCCCATGTACCTGGTGAGGTGCGACTTCCAGGCGAGCAGCCGCAGCTTGCGGTCGTCAAAGCCGAGCCCGGCCCACCACGCGGCGGCTTCGCTGGCGCGCCGGACGGCGGCCGCGACCTCGCGCTCACCGTCCACGGGGAAGGTGGCGAGCACCTCGCCTGTCGCCGGGCTGACCGACTCGAACGTGTCCCTGGCCGCGCCCCACACGGGTGTCGCGGGCGATATCGCATGACCTGCCATTAGCACAGTAAATCACCGTGCCCGCGGACGCTGCGCCGATAGAGTCTGTTCGTGACGGGCCGCCCTTACACGCTGCTGAGCTGCGCCGTCTCCGTCGACGGCTGCCTGGACGACGCGTCGGCGGAGCGGCTTGTGCTGTCCGGCCCCGAGGACCTCGACGAAGTGGACAAACTGCGCGCCGCGGCGGACGCGATCCTCGTGGGGGCGGGCACGATCCGCGCGGACGACCCGCGCCTGCTCGTCCGCGACCCCGCCCGCGTCGTCCGCCGCGTGGCCGCCGGCCGGCCGCCGCACCCGCTGCGGGTCACGATCACCGCCACCGGGGACCTGGACCCGGCCGCCCGCTTCTTCGCCGTCCGCGGCGGCGCTGCGCTGGTGTACTGCGCCACGCCCGCCCTTGCCGCCGCCCAGGCGAGGCTCGGCCAGATAGCCGAGGTCATCGACGCCGGGGACCCGCCGTCTCTGGTGCGGGTCTTCGAAGATCTTCATTCCGAACGTAAGGTGGCTACTCTCCTCGTCGAAGGCGGCGCCCGGATCCTGCGCGACGTGCTCGCGGACGATCTCGCGGACGAGCTGCGTCTCGCCGTGGCGCCGTTTTTCGTGGGGGATCCCGCCGCCCCGAGGTTCGGCCTGCCGGCCGCCTACCCGCACTCCCCGGCGGACCCGATGGCCCTGGCCGATGTCCGCCACCTTGGCGACGTCGCCGTCCTGCACTATTGGCTCAACGGTCGCGCCCGTCCGTCCGGGCTGCCGCCGTTTGTTCCTTGACCGCAAACCCCGTCGGCCCGGTGTGGCGGATCTCTCTCTCCACTACGGTGCCTAGGGCTGTCAAGATGGAGGATCGCAACTTTCGCGTTACGCGAAGCTAACCCAATGTCCGATGAGAGGACCAAGTTCGTGATCGATGTTGATGACGTTCTGGAAAGCGCCCAGCTGAAGAACGAGAAGGTGCGCGAGTACGTGCGCTACTGGGCCGGGATCACCGGCCCGGACAACATCGAGGTCGTCAGCGGCGCCGATGACGCGCGCCTGATTCAGGAAAGCCTGGACGCCGGGGAGATTGCGCCGGCCGGTGAGGGTCTTTACTACTCGCGCAGCTATTACAAGGACACCGCGCGCTCCGAGGAGCGCACGATTGTCGCCACCAGCCGCCCGTCGGACAAGGGCGTGTACAACAACTGGCGTCCCGCCGCGGAGATGAAGGCGAAGCTCACCGGGCTGATGCGCGGCGCCTCGGCCGGCAAGACCATGTACGTGATCCCGTACCTGATGGCCCCGCCAGGTTCGCCGCTTGAGAAGTACGCCGCCGGCGTCCAGTTGACCGACAACCGCAGTGTGGTGCTGCACATGATCCGGATGGCCCGGGTGAACGTGGAGCACATCAACAACCTGGAGGACCCGGGCAGCTTTGTCCGCGCCGTGCACGTGACCGGCGACCTGGAGAACCTGGGCCAGGGGACCCCGGAGGACAAGCGTTACTTCGTCACCGTGGCCGATGAGCGCACGATTCTGCACTTCGGCTCCTCCTACGGCGGCAACGCGCTGCTCGGCAAGATCGCCCACGGCCTGCGCCAGTCCTCCTACGACGGCTGGCGGTCCGGCGTGTTCCTCGGCGAGCAGTTCATGCTGCTCGGCATCGTCGACAAGCAGACGGGCAAGCGCTACCACATCTGCGGCGGCTTCCCGAGCGCCTCGGGCAAGACCAACCTGGCGATGATGCTGGCGCCCGACGCCCTGGGCGACCGGTACTACGTGGAGTTCTACGGCGACGACATCGCCTGGCTGTGGGTCGGCGAGGACGGCCGCCTGTACGGCATGAACCCCGAGTTCGGCGTCTTCGGCGTGGTCAGGGACACCAACGAGACGACGAACCCGACGGCGATGGACTCGATCGCCCCGGGCACCCGGGCGATCTTCACCAACGTCGCGTACAACGTCAAGACGCACGAGGTCTGGTGGGAGGGCCGCACTCCCGAGCCGCCCGCGGACCTCGACGGCTGGCTGGACTGGAAGGGCAACCCGATCGCCGACCGCACCGCGGCGGAGGCGGACGACGACTGGGCCCACCCGAACAGCCGGTTCACCACCACCCTGTCCAACGTGCCGAACGTGGCCAGCGACTACGTCGACGCGCACGGCGTGCCGATCGACGCGATCATCTTCGGCGGCCGCACCAGGGACCGCGAGCCGCTGATCCGCGCGATCACGGACGTGGCCGAGGGCGTCTACGACGGCCTCACGCTGGGCGCCGAGGCCACCTTCGCCGCCGAGGGCGTCGACGGCCAGCTCCGCTACGACCCGATGTCGATGCGCCCGTTCATGTCCTACCCGGAGGGCCCGTACGCGGCGCACTGGCTGGATGTCATCAACCGTGCCGCCGAGCCGCCGATCTTCGCGCACGTCAACTGGTTCCAGCGCGACCCGGAGGACGGCCACTTCCTGTGGCCGGGCTACCGCGAGAACCTGCGCGCCCTGTTGTGGCTGATGCAGCTGAAGAGCGGCGAGGTGACAGGCGTGGAGACCGCGGTCGGCATCCTGCCGGCCAAGGACGAACTCAACCTGGACGGCCTCCAGATAGACCCCGCCGACCTGGACACGCTGCTGACCATCGACATCGCCCGCTGGCAGCAGGAAATGGGCTTCCGCGAGCGGCACCTCGCCCAGTTCCCCGGCCTCCCGGAAGAAATCTGGGCAGCCCACCGCCGCGTCTCCGCCGCCCTCCACGACGACTAGCGGCAGCCCGCCGCCCGCCGCTCCCGGGCTGCCCAGTCGAAGCCGCTGGAGCTAGAACAGCGTGTTTTCTGGTTCG
>Ga0210396_10005907_pt1 | contig 11777 bp, 8 predicted proteins | sample IncBWH17OmetaG_FD_155466 | JGI IMG/M metagenome (GOLD analysis project Ga0210396, IMG submission 155466) | Forest soil microbial communities from Barre Woods Harvard Forest LTER site, Petersham, Massachusetts, United States - Inc-BW-H-17-O ...
ACAAAATCCGCAGCCCCAGGAAAAACTTCGGTGACCCTTGCAGCCTAACCTTCTTTACCTGCGCGGAAGAGTCAAACGTTAGATACGCCATTGATCCCCAATGTCGCAGGCCGGCCTACTAACTGCCCGCAAACCAACTGAAAAGACGGCGGCAGGCGCGCGACTGTCTACCCCTGTCCTGCTAACCATTGGAGCCTTCCCCTAACCACCGGCGGCGACCGTTGATCGCACCACTGGATTTAGTCGTATAAGACGCCGTCCATGTCAACCTTGGCGAGGAAAACCGCCGGCAAATGGCTTTGGCTTTCGCACCCATCTTGTCGGCAAGACCTTCCCGAAGGGACGATGGATCCGCCTAAGTGCGCACCGCGAGCTGCCCCGAGAGGGCGTCCTTTTGAACGCATGGACGGCGACAAGCCCCGCGGGTAATTTGGCAGAGACTGGTCGGCCGGATCTCCGAGTGCGCCGTACATGATGCCGAGCGGCGGACGAGCAAGGGACGGCATGCCCTGCTGCGACTTCACGGGCTGAGCCATGAAAGTCTCGTATTTCGAAACGGGCCGTTACGTCTCGCCGCCGGACCTGCCACGCGAATGGCCGGTGCCGGCCGGTTCCTACGATCGCGAAACTGGGGCCGAAGCCTATCGCGGCATGGTCGAGCGAGCGCGATTTGTCGAAGAACTCGGCTTCGACTGGATTAGCGTCTCCGAGCACCATTATTCGCCCCGCATCCTGACGCCGGCACCGGTCGTTTCCGCGGCCTACCTCGCGGCGCGGGTCGACAAGATAAAGATCGCTCTGCTCGGCCCGATCGTGCCGGTCAGCAACCCGATCCGCATCGCCGAGGAACTCGCGATGCTCGACACCATGGCGCCGGGGCGCATTGTCGTCGGGTTGCTGCGCGGCACGACCAACGAATATCTGAGCTACGACCTCAACCCGAAGGAGTCGCGCGAGCGCACCGACGAGGGGATGGAGCTGATCCTCAAGGCGTGGACCGAGCCGCAACCCTTCGGCTGGCAAGGGCGATATTTCCAGTACCGCACCGTGTCTGTCTGGCCGCGCCCGCAATCTCAGCCGCACCCGCCGACCTATGCCCTCGGCACCAGCGCGGAAGCCGGCGAATTTGCCGCGCGCCATCGGCTCGGCATCGGCCTCTCCTACGGGACATTCGAGCTGATGGCGAAATCGGCGCATTACTACCGCGAGCAATGCGCCCGCTATGGCTGGGAGCCGGGGCCGGACGACATCATCTACCGCGCCAATATGATCCTCGCCGAAACGGATGACGCGGCCGAGGAGGCGCTGCGCCGGCGCGACAAGCAGGCGCCGTTCCCGGTGCGCGCCGGATTGCGCGAGGCGCTGCTTCAGTCGGATACGACCCGAAATATCGCCGGGGAGAAACGGCCTGCGAATGTCGGCGGGGTATTGCCGATCAGCTTCTGCGGCGGCCCCGACCGGGTCGTCGAACAGCTGCGGCGGTGTCGTGAGGAGGTCGGCGCCGGCGTGGTTGACCTCTCGTTGCAAGACCCCGGCACGGGCAATCTCGACGGCATGATGTGTGCCCTTGAACTGTTCGGGAAGAAGGTCCTCCCGCGCATCCGCGAGATATGAGCAGAAAGGTCCGATTGTGGGGCAGATCGAAAACGGGTTGAAAACGGCACCCCCCGGTGCGGCCTTCCGCGAAGGTTTTGTCGAGGCGGACGGGTTCCGTATCCGGTACATGGAGGCAGGGCGGGGCACGCCGCTCGTGCATCTCCATGGCGCCGGTGGCATGCGGCTGACACCCGGCCATGATGTGCTGTGCCGGCAGCGCCGGGTGGTCGCCTTCGAGATGCCGGGTTTCGGCTCGTCGCCCGAGAATACCCGGACACGTACTATGCCGGAACTGGCCGGGACGATGGCCGCTGCGGTCAGCAAACTCGGCATCGACGAATTCAATCTGATGGGAACCTCGTTTGGCGCCAAGGCCGCACTGTGGCTGGCGGTGCAGCAGCCGGAGCGGGTCGAGGCCCTGGTGCTGGAAGCGCCGGCTGCCATCCGTCCGACCGGATCCGAGCCGCCCTCCGGCTCGCCGGAGGAAATGGCGCGCCGGCTTTATGCTCACCCCGAGCGTCTCGACCCCCTGCCCGTCCCGGACCCGGCGGTCCAGGCGAAGACTCGGGCTCTGGTTGCGCGTCTGCGCGGACCCGACCGCGACGCCGATCTCGAAACCCAGATGCGCCGTCTGCCGACACCGACCTTGGTACTGTTCGGCACTTTGGACCGCGTGATCCCCCCCGAGATGGGCCGCTTTTACAAGGAGCTGTTACCGAATTGCCACTTGGTGTTCGTCTATGACGCAGGTCACGCGATCAGCACCGAACGGCCCGAAGCGTTTACCGAGGTCACCGTGGATTTTCTGGAACGCCACGAAGCCTTTGTCGTCAGCCGAGCAGAGACCGTCATTAACCCGTAGAAGTTAACGGACCGGCGCCCACAGCACCTGTTCGATGTCCTCGGCGCCGGTGGCGAGCATGACGAGCCGGTCAAAGCCGAGCGCGATGCCGGCGCAAGCGGGCAGGCCGTGTTCGAGAGCGTCGAGGAAATCCTCGTCGATCGGGTAGATCAGGTCATAGAGCTGCCGTTTGCGGGCCTGGTCGGCGAGAAAGCGGGCGCGCTGCTCCGCTGCATCGGTCAGCTCGCCGAAGGCGTTGGCGAGTTCCAGGCCGCAAATATAGACCTCGAAGCGCTCGGCGAGGCGAGGGTCGTCCGGATGACGACGCGCCAGTGCTCCCATCGAGAGCGGGTAATCGTAAAGAATTGTTGGCACTCCGCGGCCCAGCCGGGGCTCGATGCGGTCGAGGAAAATGCGGAAAAATAACGTTTCCCAATCGTCCCCGGGATGAGGCGAGATCCCGATGCCGCTCGCCGCGGCGGTCAGGCGATCCGTATCGGGGTGCAAGGGATCGGGAGCCGTCGCCAACAGATCCAGACCGCAGTACTTCTGAAAGGCTTCCGCCACGCTCATCCGCTGCCACTCCCGCGTTGCGTCGGCGGTATGGCCACGCCAGGTCAGCACCCGAGCCCCTGCCGCTTGCTGGCAGGCGCGGACCAGGGCCGCGCACTCCTCCATCAGGTCGCGATAGGAGGCCCCAGTGCGATACCATTCGAGCATCGAGAATTCCGGGTGGTGGGTTGCGCTGCGCTCGCCGTCGCGGAAAACATGAGCGAGCTGCCAGATCCGCGGCATTCCGGCGACGAGCAGCTTCTTCATCGCAAATTCGGGCGAGGTGTGGAGATAACGCAGCGCGGCCTGCCCCTGTTGCGGGTCGAGAAGCTCGGTGGCGAATGCCCGCAGATGCGGTTCGAGCCCCGGGCTCACCTGTAAAGCCGGCGTGTCGACCTCGACGAAGCCGCGATCGGCGAAGAAGCCGCGAATAGCTGCGAGGATCCGTCCTCGCTGCTCGAGCATCACGCGGCGCGCTGCGAAGCGATCGGGTCGCCACCACTCCTGCATCGTCCTGCCCTCGTTCTTGCCGGTCCGCCGACCTATGTTAGGGTCTACGATACATCCAGGGCCCTCCCGAGATCCTGCCAATGAAAATCAATGCCATCGACATCAAGCCGGGCAATGTTCTCGAGCACCAGAACAAGCTCTGGCTCGTGCTGAAGCGCGAACTGGTTCAACCCGGCAAGGGCGGCGCCTTCGCCCAAGTCGAGTTGCGCGATCTGCGCGGCGGGTCTAAGCTGAACGAGCGTTTCCGTACCCAGGAAACGGTCGAGCGGGTCCGTCTCGACGAGAAGGAAATGCAATTTCTGTTCATGGACGGCGGTCTGGCGACGTTTATGGACAACGATACCTTCGAGCAGATTCCGATCTCGCGCGAGACGATCGGCGATCCAGCCGATTTTCTGAGCGAAGGGATGGTCTGCCAGGTGATGCTGCACGAGGGGTCCGCTTTATCGGTCGAGCTGCCGCCGAACGTGGTGGTGGAAGTTGTCGAAGCCGACCCGGTCGTACGGGGCCAGACGGCGTCGTCCTCCTACAAGCCGGGCAAGCTTGAAAACGGGCGCCGCGTAATGATCCCACCGCATATCGGACCGGGGACGCGCATCGTTGTCAGCACCGCCGACGGAAGCTACCTCGAGCGGGCCAAGGACTAGCGTCTAGGCTGACAGCTCTGCGCTGGCTGAAGGGACCAGGTCCGGCCGCAGCTCGCGATAGACCGCGACGTACCGGCGTGCCGCAGCCGTCCAGCTGAAATCGCGAGTCATTGCCCGCCCAATCATGCGCAGCCAAATCGCGCGCTCGCGAAACAGCGCAGTGGCGCGCCGGACCGCCGCGATCAGCGCCGGGGGGTTATCGCCGTCAAACGCGAAGCCGTCGGCGCTGCCGTCCGCCAGGCTGACTGCGGTCGCATCGACCACGGTGTCGGCGAGGCCGCCGACCCGGCGAACCAGCGGCAACGTCCCATAGCGCAACGCGTAGAGCTGGGTCAGGCCGCAGGGCTCGAAGCGGGACGGCACGAGCATTATGTCGGCGCCGGCGATGATCAGATGGGACAGCGCTTCATCATAACCGATCTCGACGGCGATCGCGCCGTTGTGGGCCGCGGCTGCCACGGAGAAACCGTGCTCCAAATCGCTGTCGCCGGAACCGAGGATGGCGAGCCGGCTGCCGTCGGTGACGAATTCCGGCAAGCACGCGAGGAGCAGATCGAGCCCCTTCTGCGGCGTCAGCCGGCTGACCACGCCGAACAATGGCGCGTCTTCGCGATCGGCGAGCCCGAGGTGCCGTTGCAGCGCCGCTTTCGCGAGGGGTTTCCCCGACGCAGCATCCTCGACGCCATAGGTCCGCGGCAAAATCGGATCATACCGAGGATCCCAGACGCGCGGGTCGACCCCATTCAGGATCCCCGTCAACGAGCCGGCGCGGGTGCGCAACAGCCCGTCGAGACCGCAGCCAAAACCCGGGGTCTGGATCTCGCGAGCATAGGTCGGGCTCACCGTGGTCAGGTGGTCTGCATAGAACAATCCGGCCTTGATAAACGAGACCAGACCATTGAATTCGACCCCATCGACCGAAAAGAACCCCGGCGGCAACGCGAGCTCGGGAAACAGAGCGGCGGGAAATAGCCCCTGATAGGCGAGGTTATGGATGGTGAAGACGCTCGGGACATGATCGGCAGCCGGGGGCCGAGCCGCGAGATACGCCGCGGCGAGGCCGCCATGCCAATCATGGAGGTGAAGGATGTGAGGGCTCCAGCCGGGGTCGGCGCCGCGCGCCAGCTCCGCGGCGATCCAGCCGAAGAGCCCGAACCGGCGATGATTGTCGGACCAATCGTGCCCGTCCGGACCGGCATAGGGATTGCCCGGGCGATCGTAGAACCCCGGTTGGTCGACCAGGTAAGCTAGGAGTTCCGAGCCCGGCACGCGCGCGAGGCCCACCCGCACCCGCTCCGCCGTGAAAGGCGTGTTTAGCCGGGCGACATCGGTAATGCCCGGAAACGCATCGAGAAAGCCTGCGAAGCCGGGCAGTAGGAGGCGCGCGTCGACACCGAGCGCTGTCAGCGCCGGCGGCAGCGCGGCGGCAACATCGCCGAGCCCGCCGGATTTGACCCAAGGATAGAGTTCGGCAGTGACGTGAAGGACGCGGAGCGATGATTGTGAATTTGGCATGCGCCTAGCTGTTTTTGCTGTTTTTTGCAGCGAAATATCACCGATCGATCTCATCTCCCGCAAGTATCCCAGAGTTCTGTGCGCATCGCGCGCGAAAAACAGCGGTAGCCGCCCTCACCTTTCCCGTCGCGCCTTTACACTCGAGATTACGGTTTATCGATGTCGATGATAATGCCACATTGATGCTGAAATATCAATACGCCATTATCGGTCGATGCTATGTCCTGCCAAGCATCGCCCCAGGGCCTAGTCGCTGGCGACGTCACGGAAGAAATCGGCGATGCAGAGCCCGCCCTCTCGGTTCCGTCGGGAAACGCAAAGCGCCCGATTTTACCGGCGTATAGAGGGCACTCCGCAGCCAGCTAACGTCCCGCGGCGGCGCGTTCAAGATTGAGCGCCAATAAGCGCGTGAGCACCTTTTCTTCCGCGATATCCATCGGCCAACCGTAGGCCGAGGCGACTGCCTCATCGAGGTCGCGATGCGCGTTGGCGAGCCAGGCCGCCCGCTCGTTGTAGAGGTTGGTCAAGGTGCGCCTTTTCAAGATCACCGCCGCCTTTGGGCTCACCGGGACCATACGGGCGGGATAGCCCGGAACCACCTCCGCCACCCGCTCAACGAGATCGGGCGGGTTCAGCCAAGCCTCACGCAATTCGTTCAGCCGCCGTGCCGCCTCTGCGATCGCTATCGACCGCGGGTCGTCCGCATATTCGGCCGCCGGCACGTTCGGCGCGAGGCCCTCCGGGAAAGGGAAGGTCTCGAACGTGGTCGACGGCGTATAGCGTGGATCGTTCCCCACACCTAGCCATGTGCAAAGACGCAGCGCCCAGCTTTCGTGGAAACGACTGTGCAGGATACCGAGGGCCACGTCTTCATCGCGCGCAACGACGATGAGCTGATGGTCGGGGCATACCGCCGCATCCACCCAACAAAATAACCGGTGCTTAGCTACGGTAGGCGTCGCGACGTATCGCGAGCTATTCCCGATCGCCCGCCACATTTCGGGTCTGGGGCGTTCATGGCGCCACCAGGCCTTGGCGTAGCCCCGGCTTTGTCGCGCCACTCGGTCAGGGCAGATGGTTTTGAGAGCAAATTGGAACGGCAGCTCGTAAAGCGCCGCTTCGTGCTCGCTCATCTCCCAACCGAAATCGATAATCCAGCGGCCCGACGGATTGCGGGTCAGGTCCATGCCGTTCATCCACGGCCGCAATACGTCGGAGTTCGGCCGGCCATTCGGGTTGAGCGGCAGCAGCAGCCATTCGCGCGCCAGATCACCGGGCACATCGAAAGCGCCGCCTTTGGTATCGCCCATGAAGGCGATGCCCTTATTCTCGGTCAACCGTCGCGCCGTGGTTACATCGCTCTGAGATGCGACCAAGTCCGAACCGATGCGCTTGACCTGCTTTCCATCGAGGTACGGTTGTTGCCCGTCCGTATCGGCACCGAAGCAAATAAGCGAGACCCGGACCGCGACGCCCTTGACCACCCACTGCTCGTCGTCCCAGGCATCAAAGATGCTGCCATCTTTGACGATGGCGTCGAGCACCCGCCGATTGGCGCCGCCGCGCATCGAGTTGGTTCCCACCAGGCCCGCGCGCTTGAGCCGTCCCTCACGCATTCGCTCCCAGGCCTTGGCGAACCAGTAAGCGACGAGATCGGCTTCCGCCGGAACCCGCCCGGCGAAAGCGGCGAACAGCCGGTCGACATAAGCATCGCCGAGCGATTTCCGCATCAGCTTGCCGCCAAGGAACGGTGGGTTCCCAACCACCACATCCGCCTCCGGCCAATCGCTGTCCTTGCCGCTCGGAGTCATCAGGGCGTCCGCCCGCACGATCTTGTCCAGCCTGTCCAGGATCGGGCGGCGTGTTAGCCCCAAGCCCTCGCGCAACTGCCATTGCAGCTCTGTGATCCAGACCGTCAGGCGGGCGAGCTCGGCGGCGTAGCCGTTGATCTCGATGCCCATCACTGCTTCCGGACCGACGCGGGGATCGTCGAGCGGAAGTCCCATTGCGGCGGCGTCTTCCGTCACCGAGAGATCGAAATCCTTGAGGGCGCGGAGCGAAAGCGCGAGAAAATTGCCCGAGCCGCAGGCCGGGTCGAGGACGCGATAGCGACCGAGACTTGTGCGGAACTCGGCATAGAGGCCGCGCGCCTTGGCCAGCAGCCTGCTTTGCTCCGCCTGCGTGCGTGCCCGAGCGCGGCACTCTTCTACCTCTCTGATTTCCGCCTTGGTCCACTCCCATTCCCGACGCAGCGGCGCCACCACGACCGGCTCGATGATCTTCATGATCGTCGCTTCGTCGGTGTAGTGGATGCCGACGCCTCGGTTTGCCGCCGAAGCCGCGAACAGTCGCGCCTGCCCGGGATCTTCGGGGTCCGGTGCGTCGAACAGGCTAGCCATCTGGGCGCGCTTCTTGTCGTCGAGACCGCTCTCGAACAGCGTCCCGAAAATCGTCGGGTCGATCGCCTTCCAGTCGAGCCGCGCCGCCGTCATCAGATCGCGGACCGCTCCAATGCCGAGCGGCAGAACGTCGTCGTCGTCGAATAGGCCGCCATTGAACCAGGGGATCGCCGCCATCCCGAAGCGGCCGTTCTGGTTCGCCATGGCGCGGAACAGCTCGCCCAGCATCGGCACGAAATCGTCCGGCCGTTTGGTCGCCTCTTCGAGGGTGGCGGCGAAAATGCGGTCGGGCAAAAGGTCAATGTCTTCGGCGAACAGGCAGAATACGAGCTTGTTGATGAAATGCGCGACGCGGCGTTCGTCGTATTGCCGGCGCAGCAGCACGGCGATTTTGGCGAAATTGGCCGCTGCCTGCGCCGTGACGCTCTCCCGCGTTGCGGTCGGCCGCAACCGCTCGTGATGCAGAAAGCAGTTGCGCAGCAGGTCTCGCGCCTCAACGGAGCGCAGTTCCGCCAACGGGATCACATGCTGCTGCGCGATCGCGTTGGTAAAATTGGTGTGGACCCGGATCTCCTGCATGTCTGAGACAATGAGCAGCGGCGGGTTTTCGAGCGCGTCGGCGTATTGCTTCAGCTGCGCATAGGCTTCAACTAGGTTGCGGCGCTTGCCCTTGTACTCCCAGGCGAAGCAATGCCGCTTCCAAACATCGGCAAAACCGGCGGTGTCGCCGATCTTCCGGGTCGATTTTTCGAAGGTGTAATCGGTCCCGTGCCGGTCGACTTCGGCCGGCTTCGGAACCCCGAGGAGCTCGCACAGACCGAGAAAATGCTCCTGAGCGGCCGATCGCTCTGTGCGCGTCGTCCCACGCCACGTGGCAATGAACTCTTCGGGAGACATCCTTGGCTTTGCGCAATGTGTTTGCCTGCTCGCGCCAAGGTTACCTTTTGTGCCGCTAGTCCTACACCGAAAAGTACTTAGCTTGGGGGGTGGTGGACGCCGGAGTCGGTCGGCCAGCACATGTCCCAACAGTTCAAGCCGCCGGAAGGACCACTAGGGCGACGGTGGGGCCAGCAAAATAGGCGGCCGAAGGTTCCGCATACGCAGGTGTCGGCGTCTCAGGGAATGGTGCATCAATTCGGCAGTACTCCGGCCCCAACTTATAATGCAGGGGCGCAGCAATTCGGGCGGCCGGAAGTCTCTCAATCGTCGGCGGCGATGCCCCGTCCCGGCGCGCCGCAGGTCGTGCGTCCTGGCGCCCCGGCGGTATTCGGCCGCGGTTCACCGGCGGGGATGGCGAGGGGCGCGCCTCAGGTCGCAGCTCGTCCGGGCGCCTCGGCGCTCCAGAAGAAGAAGTGAGGCGCCGTGGATCCTCTCGCCCGACCGCGGCTCAGTTCCGGGATTTGTCGACGAGGCGGTTCTCGGCGATCCACGGCATCATCCCGCGAAGTTTTTCGCCGATCTTTTCGATCTCGTGCTCGGCGGCGCGGCGGCGCAGTGCCTTGAAGCTGGGTTGTCCGGCGGTGTTTTCGAGCACCCATTCGCGCGCGAAGTTGCCGGACTGGATGTCGGCCAGGATCTTTTTCATCTCGGCCCGGACATGGCTGTCGATCAGCCTGGGGCCGCGCGTGTAATCGCCGTATTCCGCAGTGTTCGAGATCGAGTAGCGCATGTTCGCGATGCCGCCCTCGTAGATCAGGTCGACGATCAGCTTCATCTCGTGGCAGCACTCGAAATACGCCATCTCGGGCGCATAGCCGGCTTCCACCAAGGTTTCGAACGCCGCGAGAATGAGCGAGGTCAGACCGCCGCACAGCACCGACTGCTCGCCGAACAGGTCGGTCTCGCATTCCTCCCTGAAGGTCGTCTCGATGACCCCGGCGCGCCCCCCGCCGATTGCCGATGCGTAGGAGAGCGCGATTTCCAGCGCATTGCTGGACGGGTTCTGCTCGACCGCGACGAGGCATGGGACGCCGCCGCCGCGGAGATATTCCGAGCGGACCGTGTGGCCCGGCCCCTTCGGCGCGATCATGAACACGTCCATGTCGGGACGCGGCTCGATCAGGCGGAAATGGATGCTGAGGCCGTGCGCGAAAGCGAGCGCCGTGCCTTCGCGCATGTTGGGGCGCAGCTCGCTGGCATAGAGGGCGGCCTGCAATTCATCGGGGGTCAGCACCATGACGATGTCCGCCCATTTCGCGGCCTCAGCCGAATTCATCACGCGCAGCCCCGCCTCCTCGGCCTTTTTCACCGAAGCCGAACCGGGCCGCAGCGCCACGACAACGTCCTTGACCCCGCTGTCGCGCAGGTTGTTGGCATGCGCATGGCCCTGGCTGCCATAGCCGATGATTGCGACCTTCTTCGATTTGACTAGGTTCACATCGGCGTCCCGGTCGTAATACACCCGCATTTTCATGTCCTCCTGCTCGGTCTGCCTCGTCATCTGGTCTTTGGTGCGTCCTTCGAGACGGCCGCTGTCGCGGCCTCCTCAGGATGAGGTTCTTTTGCAATTCCTTCAATGACATACCTCATGCTGAGGAGCGCCCGTGGGCGCGTCTCGAAGCACGCACGACTACGATATAGGCCGCTCTCCTAAAAGCTCGCAGGCCCTCGGGAGATCGCCGCCGCGCCGGTGCGCGAGATCTCGACGAGGCCAAGGGGTTCCATCAACGTAATGAAGGCGTTGAGTTTTTCGCTCGAGCCTGTCATCTCGAAAACGAAGCTCTCCGTCGTCGAGTCGACGACGCGGGCGCGGAAAATGTCGGCGAGGCGCAGGCTCTCGATGCGCGACTCGCCTTTGCCGGCGACCTTGATCAGTGCCATCTCGCGTTCGACAAAGGGTCCCTCGTCGGTCAGATCGCGGATCTTGTGAACCGGCACCAGCCGCGACAGCTGCGCCTTGATCTGCTCGATGATCATCGGGGTTCCGGTGGTCACGATCGTGATCCGCGACAGGCCGTTCGCGAGGTCCACCTCGGCGACCGTAAGGCTCTCGATATTGTAGCCGCGTCCGGAGAATAGCCCGATGACGCGGGCGAGCACCCCCGGCTCGTTGTCGACGAGCACGGCGACCGTGTGTCGCTCGATTTCCGTCACATGCGCCTCAGACGAGCACCATGCCTTCCTCGGAGACCGGTTTTTCGGCCTCGTCCTCGGGCCCGAGCAGCATCTCGTTATGGGCTGCGCCCGACGGGATCATCGGAAAGCAATTCTCGGCCGGATCGACCGCGACGTCGAGGATGAAGGCGCCGTCGGTCTCCAGCATCTCGCGGATTGCATCGTCGAGCTCCGCCGGATCCTCGACCCGCCGCCCGACCGCGCCGAAGGCATCCGCGAGCTTGACAAAATCAGGAAGCGCCGCCGTGTAGCTCTCCGAATAGCGGCCGCCGTGCAGCAGCTCCTGCCATTGCCGCACCATCCCCATATATTGGTTGTTGACGATGAACACTTTGACCGGCAGCCGGTACTGGGCGATGGTCGACATCTCCTGAATGTTCATCAGCACCGAAGCTTCGCCGGCGATGTCGATGACGAGAGCATCGGGATGAGCGATCTGGACGCCCATGGCGGCGGGCAGGCCGTATCCCATCGTGCCGAGGCCGCCCGAGGTCATCCAGCGGTTCGGCTCTTCAAATTTGAAGAATTGCGCAGCCCACATCTGGTGCTGGCCGACCTCCGTGGTGATGTAGACATCGCGGTCGCGGGTCAGCGCATACAGCC
>Ga0210396_10005908_pt1 | contig 11777 bp, 9 predicted proteins | sample IncBWH17OmetaG_FD_155466 | JGI IMG/M metagenome (GOLD analysis project Ga0210396, IMG submission 155466) | Forest soil microbial communities from Barre Woods Harvard Forest LTER site, Petersham, Massachusetts, United States - Inc-BW-H-17-O ...
TTGCGAAAGCTTCATGAAAACGCTGAAGCAAGAGGAAATCTACGCTAACGATTACCGGGACCTAGAACATATTGTCCAGAGGGTGGAAACATTCATCGAACACTATTACAACCGATGTCGGCTGCACTCTGCGTTGGGCTATCGTCCACCGGAAGAGTTCGAACAGAAATCAGGACAGCGAAGTGCTGATGCAGGCCTTGCGGCCTCTAGCGTGACCCTATTCCATGATTAGGATCCGGGAAGTCAATGGTGCGCTCGCAGTTGGACACCAAGGCGCGTGAAATTCGATAGATAAATCCTTGAGACAGTGTCTCAAGTTTTCTGTCTCACTTAGGGGTTCACCCCGACGGTTCTCGAACCTGGCTGTACCAAAACTGTACCAAAACCCCATGTAATTGCTGCTTCGGGGCTTACTTCGAGCGAGAAGCAGATTCCCCGAAATTGTTGAAAACATTGAAAACCAAGCGCAAAGGAAGGAGTCTTTGGAGTGCCCGAACGCGCTTGCAAAGCAGGTGCTCTCCCAGCTGAGCTACACGCCCACAGCGGGAACTTCTATTGATTTTAGAGCATTTGCAACTGTTCGCAAACTCCAAAACATCTCTTGTTCCCCTCTACTGCGTCAGAACTCCGCCATGACCACGATCACCAGCGCGCCGCTGTGCCGCAGCTCCGGCTTTTCGTTGGCCCGGCGATTGATTTTGGCCGGCGCTTCTCTCTTCATCTGTAACTTCATTTGCGGATACTTCTTGAACACTTGGGAATCGCCGTCGGTATAGCCCAGAGGCTGAAGAGCGCTTCGATGTCTGGGCTCGATGTTCATCTTCAAAATCGTTGGTCGTATTCGATTCAGGATTTGGGCATGGACCTTTTAGGGGGATTTCCCACTTGGATCAGATGCAAGAGAAAAACGGAGGACGACTGCGAGGATAGGCTATCCGCCGGTGACTAGTCCCGTGAAAACGCCAGGGCCCGTGTTCGCTCACAATCGCGCCCGTCCCATTGCTGCAGGCCACGCGCGAACCGACCAAACGCCGAAGCAACCGGATGGGCGGTTCCACTTGCGCGAATTTCCGGCGAGAACTCTCGCTTCTATACGAATCGGTAAACGAAATTGAAAACAGACCGGGACCTATCAAACATTCTTTAACTTAGTACCCGCACGTGTCGAATAACAGGGACAGCCGCGAAGCAGTAGGGAATCGGAGTTCCCGTCGCTGATTTTGCTCGGAATCGCAATATCCGTGCTCCTTGACACCTTCACATCTTGTGAAGTATGGGTTCGTTGTGCATCTCTTCACGCGCATGCATTTGTACGAGCCCATGCAGCAGCACCCAGATGCGGCGAACGAAATCAAAGCATGGGCGGTTATCGTCAAGTGAGGTTGGATGGCACAATTTTCTGGAAGTTTGCAGCGCGTTCAAGGACGCCGACAATGTGATGGGATACGTGATTTTCGACATTCGGCAGATGCGTTACAGGCTCATCACATTCATTCACTACGCAAGATCAACGAACCGGAAGAGCACTCAAAGGCATGTTTACATTCGCTCTTTCTTGACACACAAGGAGTACGATAATCCCGCGAACCGGGATTGAAGATTTGGTACAAAATGAGCACAACACTTGTGGCAAATCCGGCCAAGATGATCGCCAAGGGCGCTCCTCACGTCATACACAATGACGAGGAGCTGGAAGCGGCCACCACCGCATGCCGCGACTCCCGCGGTGGATTGGCAAGAAAGTCGTGACCAAGCTGTAACGCTAGCCGACAGAATATTTTCGAGGTGAGTCAGTAATGATCCTCAGCGAGGACCGGCTTTTCCCGGCGGAGCCCACCTCCCGTTCCGTCGCGAGGCGACTTTATTCCAGTGTAAGCGCCTTGCCGATCATCAGCCCGCACGGTCACACAAATCCCCGCTGGTTTGCCGAAAACGAGCCCTTTCCGGATCCCGCCCAATTGTTCGTCGCTGCTGATCACTACGTCTTTCGCATGCTTTACAGCCAAGGCGTCCCGCTAGAACAGCTGGGAATCGGAGCAACGTCTGTGGAGGATCCCAAACGTGTCTGGCGGATTTTCGCACAGCATTATTATCTTTTTCGTGGGACGCCGACCAGAATCTGGCTGGACTTCGCGTTCCAGGAACTCTTTGGCTTAGAGGCGCGGCTATCCCCGGCGAATGCCGATGAATATTACGACTCCATCGTGGAGAAACTCAGAACCCCGGCGTTTCTACCCCGGTCACTGTTCCAACGATTTCGGCTTGAAGTTCTGGCGACCACGGATTCACCGCTGGATTCGCTCGCGCATCATGAAGCGATTCGCACTTCGGCGCTCAAAGGGCGAATCATTCCGACGTTTCGCCCTGACCCGGTCGTTGACCCTGATTTTCCTGAGTTCAAACAAAATCTTGCGCGGCTCGCGCAGATGACCGCCGCGGATACAAGCAACTGGCAAGGATACCTTTCCGCGTTGCGCCAGCGACGCCTGGAGTTCAAAGCGCTCGGCTGCACCGCGACAGATCACGGCCACCCCACGGCGGCAACCGCCGACCTCAGCTCTGATTCTGCGGCTCGTCTCTTTTACAAAGTAGCTTCCGGTAGTGCCGACCGAGACGAGCGTGAATTATTTCGCGCTCAAATGCTCACCGAAATGGCCGCGATGAGCTTGGACGACGGCCTGGTCATGCAAATTCACCCGGGAAGCCTGCGCGACCACAATGCGCGGCTATTCCAGCGCTTCGGACGAGATATCGGCGCGGACATCCCCACGCCCACCAACTACGTGCGAGCGCTGCGACCCCTGCTGAATCGTTTCGGAAACGAGCCACGCCTCACTATCATTTTGTTCACACTCGACGAATCGACTTACAGCCGCGAATTGGCTCCGCTTGCTGGACACTATCCTTGTCTCCGGCTGGGCCCAGTGTGGTGGTTCCATGACAGTCCGGAAGGGATGATGCGCTTTCGCGAATATACGACGGAGACCGCCGGCTTCTACAATACGGTCGGTTTCAACGACGACTCCCGGGCGTTTCTTTCGATACCCGCACGGCATGATGTGGCGCGCAGAATCGATTGTTCGTTCCTCGCACGCTTGGTTGCAGAACATCGAATCGATGCGGACGAAGCATACGAAATTGCCGCGGATCTCGCTTACGGACTCGCGCGAAAAGCGTACCGGCTTTGAGCGCGCCGGCACATCACGTGGGTTCTGCCCTAAGCGGAGTGCGATGGACGGTCTGCGCGATGCTGTTCTTCGCCGCCTCGATTAATTACTTGGATCGCCAGGTCCTCGGCCTGCTGGCTCCCACGCTGCAGCACTCCATCGGCTGGACGGAAGCACAATATGGGTACATCGTCGGCGGATTCCAATTCGCCTACGCCATCGGACTTATCCTTTCGGGGCGTCTGGTTGATAAGCTGGGGAGCCGGATCGGCTATGTCATCATCATGGCGTTCTGGAGCCTCGCCTCGATGGGACATGCGCTGGCTGCTTCCGCGTTTGGTTTTGGAGTCGCTCGCTTCTTCCTGGGACTTGGCGAATCGGGCAGCTTTCCCGCGGCCATCAAGACGACGGCGGAATGGTTTCCGCAGCGCGAGCGCGCGCTCGTCACCGGTATCTTCAATTCCGGCACGAATGTTGGTGCAATTCTGGCGCCCGCCTTCATTCCGTGGATCACCCTGAAATTCGGCTGGAGGGCCGCGTTCTTAGCCACGGGGCTCTTCGGCGCAATCTGGATCGTGTGGTGGATCACGCGATATTACAGCCCCGAGGATCATCCGCGCGTCAGCGCCTCTGAAATCCAATACATTCGTGACGACTCTCCTGAGCCAACGGCCAAGATTCCCTGGACGAAGCTCCTGACTTACCGCCAAACCTGGGCGTACTCCGCCGCAAAGTTTCTCACGGATCCCATCTGGTATTTTTATCTTTACTGGCTGCCGAAGTTTTTTGATTCCCGATATCATCTTGGGCTTGGCAGCATCGGCCTGCCGCTTATCGTCGTTTACAATATGTCCGCCTTGGGAAGTATTGGCGGCGGATGGGTGCCGACAGCGTTCAACAAAGCGGGAATGTCGATGGCCAAAGCGCGCCTGTCCGCGATGCTCATCTGCGCGTGCCTGATTTTGCCGATCTTCCTTGCGAGCCGGGTCACTTCGCTGTGGTCCGCGGTTGGCATTTTAGGTCTCGCAACTGCCGCGCATCAGGGATGGTCCGCGAATTTGTTTACCACTGCATCGGATATGTTCCCGCGCAGTTCGGTTGGCGCAGTCGTCGGTATCGGTGGCATGGCAGGATCGGTAGGCTCCGTCCTATTTTCATTGAGCGCGGGGTGGGTGCTGCAATTTCACCACAGCTATGCTCCTCTGTTCTCCGTTGCCGCGGCTTCATATCTTGTGGGGCTTTTGTTTCTGGTAATCCTGGCGCCAGGCCTCAGAAAAGCCGGTGTGCCAACGGAGTGTTGAGTGCGGCCGGCAAACAAGGCCTGCGATAGGTGATAATGCTGGAAGATGATTCTGCTGGTGATGGGTGTGACCGGGTCGGGAAAGACGACGGTGGGAAAGCTTCTCGCCCAGAGTTTGGGCTGGCTATTTCTGGATGGGGACGATTTTCACCCTGCGGAGAATATTGAAAAGATGAAGCATGGGGTTCCGCTCACGGACGAAGACCGAGTCCCGTGGCTGGCTGCGATCCACGCGGAACTCCTGAACTGTGCCGCGAAAAATCAGGATGCGGTGCTGGCCTGCTCCGCCCTGAAGCAGAGTTACCGCGAAACGCTCGCCTCGGGAGTGGATCTGCGAATCTGTTACCTCAAGGGAACGTATAGTGAAATAAAGTCACGCCTCGAGAAACGCGGCGGACATTTTGCCGGCGAAGCAATTTTGGCTGGCCAATTTTCAGATCTGGAAGAACCGCGTGATGCGTTGGTCATGCGCATCAACGAGACGCCAGAAGAAATCGTCCAGCACGCGCTGCGCAAGCTGAAACTCAACTAGCGCAGGGAACGATGGGCTGGGATATGACGGCTCTTGGGGGTAATGGATCACAGTCGTTGCGAGTATCGGGACCGGTATTGAGAGACGTTGCATCGGCGACGATTAGAATTCGAGCGTAGACAGTGAGTCTCTACTGCGCACAAGGCGGCCCCGATCGCGAGCTCTCTTCGAGCGAGCTAAGGGAATTTTTGTCCGCGGCGCTTGAAAAGCTTGGCCCGCGCAAGAAAGTCCTGGTAGTTCCTCCCGATCAAACGCGTACGGCCTCACGAGCCGGCGAGCTGACGCACTACGCCTGGGACTTTTACGGAGAAGACCTGCGCGCGGTCCTGCCAGCGCTGGGAACGCACAAGGCAATGTCGGCGGAGCAGATCGCCGGAATGTTCGGCAATGTCCCGCCCAGCCTTTTTCATGCGCACAAATGGCGAGACGACGTGGAAACGATTGGGGTGATTCCGCGGGAATTTATCTACGAACAGTCGGAAGGAAAGCTGGACTATGAATGGCCCGCGCAAGTGAATCGTCTGATTTCCCGAGGTGAATTTGATCTGCTTTTGTCTGTCGGGCAAGTTGTGCCGCACGAAGTGATTGGGATGGCGAACTACAACAAAAATATCCTGGTGGGAACGGGCGGACCAGACAGCATCAACCGCAGCCACTATCTAGGAGCCGTTTACGGCATGGAGCGGATCATGGGACGAGCGGATAATCCCGTTCGTCGCGTGCTGAACTACGCGGCTTCTCATTTTCTGAAGGATCTGCCGATCGTATATGTCCTGACGGTCGTGAGCAGAAATGTTTCCGGAGCAATTGTGGTGCGGGGGCTGTTCATTGGGGACGACTCGGAGTGCTTTCACGCTGCCGCGGAGTTGAGCTTCCGCGTGAACTTCACCCTGATGCCGCAGCCGATACGCAAAGCCGTGGTTTACCTCGACCCGCACGAGTTTCACAGCACGTGGCTGGGAAACAAAGCGATTTACCGGACGCGCATGGCGATGGCCGACGGCGGTGAACTGATCATATTGGCGCCAGGTGTACGCGAATTCGGCGAAGACGTCCGAATCGATAAGCTGATCCGCAAATATGGATATCACGGCACCGAAGCCACCGTAACGATGGTGAAAGCAAACGCGGACTTGGCGGCGGATTTGAGCGCGGCGGCGCACTTGATTCACGGATCTTCCGAGGGACGGTTTCGGATCACCTGGTGTCCAGGGCATTTGACTCGCAAAGAGGTGGAAGGGGCGGGCTTCGAATACGCTGACTTGAGCGAGATGATGCAACGGTACGATCCTTCCAAGCTGCGGCAAGGCCCGAGCCAAGTAGCGGGTGAAGCGATTTATTTTATCGAGAATCCCGGCCTAGGCTTGTGGGCGTCTCGAGATCGCTTTTAGGGTTACGACGCGCCCGCGCAAAAATGCAGTCGTCAAAACCGCCGCGGCCAAACAAGCATTCTGCAACGACATCGTAGAATCAAATGGGTCATGGAGGAAGCGAACAAAATGTATTCCGCTCTGGACTTATCCGGCAAGGTAGCGGTCGTGATCGGCGGGACATCCGGAATCTGCAAGACACTGAGCTTGGGGTTGGCGGATGCCGGAGCAAACGTAGTTGCCACGGGGCGGAATGCGGCGAATGTAGACGCGGTCGCCGGGGAGATTGAAGCACGGGGACGGCACACCCTAAGAGTAACGACCGACACGCGCGACAAAGGATCATTGCAACGATTGCTGGCGGCGTGCCTGGAGCGTTTTGAAAAAGTTGAAATCTTGCTGAATTGCGCGGGCAAGATCAAGCGTGCGCCAACGTTGGACTTCCTGGAAAGCGATTGGAACGACATTCTAGACACCAACCTGACGGGAACGCTCCGCGCCTGCCAGGTATTTGGGCAGCACATGCTGAGTCGTAAGAATGGAAGGATCATTAATATTGCTTCGCTGAACAGCTTTGTGGCCCTGCACGAAGTGGCGGCATACGCCGCGAGTAAGGCGGGCGTGGCGGCGCTGACGCGAGCGCTGGCGGTGGAATGGTCGAAACACGGCGTTTTGACGAATGCCATCGCTCCAGGAGTTTTTCGCACGTCGCTGAATGCGGACTTGCTGGACAACACGCCACGCGGCAATGAATTGTTGATGCGCACTCCGATGGGGCGATTCGGCAGGTTGGACGAACTGGTGGGAGCAGCCGTGTTTCTTGCGTCGGATTCGGCATCGTTCGTGACTGGACAGATTCTTGTTGTAGACGGCGGATTTCTGGCGAGCGGCGTCAATCAATAGCGCTCACCAGGATACTTTGCAATCGTCCTGCGATGCTGGAACAAAGTCGCACATCAGACGGAATTCGAGGAACCCTTCTATTCGGAGGTAACTTCAATCGCGCTTACAGACGGGTAATTCACATTAGGCGTGAAGTAGATCTCGATTTTGCCCTGCGGCGTGGGTTCAATATGCTGGAAGGACTTGACCAAGGGCTTGGTGCCGGCTTCCCGGAAAATATCAAATCCTTTCAAAAGAATCGCTCCGTTACAAGAGACATCAAACACACGGCTGCCCACGCCTCCGATGCCGCCATTCTGGACACCAAACCAATGCTCCATAAAGTACAGTCGCAGAGTGTACCTACCGCCCGCTGCAACTGGCACTACGTAATGGAAATGCCCAAAACGATGCCATTCGTAAAGACGGCCATCGGCGACTTTGGATAAATCACCCGCGAAATCGCTAACGCGTCCGCCGATGAAGTACCGGTCTGACACCCAATCATTGCTGTTGGAATCGCGGTAGGGAGAATGTCCAACCACAATCCTCACCGGAAGCACGTGATGCGGAGTGCTGGGCAGAATTTCAACAGCGTTTACAAATGACTCAGGGGTGAAGAAATCCAGATGGATCATTCCGTCGCTCGCGGGTGTGACATCGGCAACTACCTTCGTTGTTGCGATGTCATCCCCGCCGGCGTCGTCCACGACATCCAAACTGGTAGGCGGTCCGCCATTGATCGAAAACACCACATTGCGGCTATTCTCTTGCAGCCCCTCCGTTTCGGCGAAGAGGAGATGAACCTCGTAAGTCCCCGGCGGGACGGGATAGCTGCAATGAAAGATGCCGCGTCGCCCGCTGGAAAGGAGCGCGCGCTCTTCCGTTCCTTGGATAGCGTGGCCTGCAACCGAGAACGAGTTGCCTCCCGAGCAGTAATGGTCGTTTTCCCAAACGGAACCGTCGCGATCTGTGTAGCGGGAGGAAACATTGCCCATCGCAACGCGAAGAACTTGCCCGGACGAGTTGCCCGGTGCAGCAGCGGTTTGGAACTGCGGAGACGATTCATGCCCAGTCCTTCGGCTCCATTCTCTCCAGAGAAAAATCGATAGTACAAATACAGAAATCGCAAGCACAGCCATCGCAACGATGGTCCCACTTCGTATTGCAAACTTTTTCTTGGATTCGCCGCTATCCGGCAATTCTGGGATCCTGTCCGGCTTTGACTCCGGCAGGACGGCGGCAGGATTATCCTGCAGATCCAGTGTTCGGTCGTTCTCTCGGGAGGAAAGCGTATCGAGGGTTTGGTGGTTCTGATTCTCATAGGGATTGGCTTCGTCCGTTGTCGTTTCTAAGCCATTGGAATGAATGAATTTGGGAATATAGTGGCCAGCAGGTAGGCAAATACGGACGGCGTGCTCTGCCCCGGCGCCTCTATAATAATCTTCGAGTCGCTTTCGTAATGCATGTGCAGTGACGCGAACAATGGTATCTACCTGGGGGTCAAAGGCTTCCCGGCGACCCAGGGCGTGCACCGCGATGCTGTACTCCTTGATGTCGTCAATCGCTCCTTCGAAATACTTCTCGCATACATAGGTCATCAGCCGCACAAGGTTGTTCGTCCGCCCCAGGACACCGGAGGACAGCACGTCTTCTACTTCCGCCCGCTCGGCTTCCAGCTTGCTTATTGCCGATTCCAAGCCCATAACTCCTTAGGAACTGCCCCGTCGGCTCATCGGCCGACCCTTTGGGCGGGAGTATAGCTGAAATCTTGCGTCATGACACTGAACCAAACACCGGATCTCCCTCAACTTAAGTTCGACACTCCCGGTGATCGATCCTGTCCCCTTCGATCTCATGAATGTTGAATTCTAACTGTGAATTCACGGTTGCCTAACTTCCTTTGCCCCTCGGAATACTGCTTTACTCCACCACCTAGCAAGCAAGGCCATCCCATTGCAGCGTCGTTTCCTGTAGGGCCGTCGCGGCCTGTCGGCCAGGAGATCCAGATCACGAAGCGAACCATTCACGTCAATCGAGGAGACACTAAAATGATTCTGGCCCCTTCGAAAAATCGCTATGTTTCTATGCTATGCGCAATGCGGCGAATCGATTCCGTGTTCGTTGGTGTGCCGAAAGCTCTTGCCTTGGCCTTACTGCTCGCACTAATAGGGACCGGGGATTTCGCCGCGGCGCAAGACGTCGTCGGGCGAATATCCGGGACGGTCACTGACTCCCAGGGTGCAGTGGTCCCCGATGCGCGCGTCACAATCATGAATCAGGCGACCGGGGTTTCGCGTCCCCCCATTTCCACGAACGGCGCAGGCTTCTATGTGGCGGATGCTCTGCCCGTTGGCACCTATTCGGTGACGGTCGAGAAGAACGGGTTTAAGAAAACCACCATGACTGGCAACAGCGTTACCGCTGGCGGTCGCTTAACCGTGGATGCAAAGTTGGACGTCGGCGCCGTTACGGAGACGGTGAGTGTGCAGGCGACGGCCATCACAACCAATACTACTTCCGGCGAAATCTCAACCACCATCACGAACCAAGAGGTGGAAAACGTCCCTTTGAATCAGCGCCACTATGAGTCGCTCGTGGGCTTGATTCCCGGAGCGGCTCTCCAAAGCTCCGGGCTAAGCGCCGCCAGCATAACGAGTGGCTACAATAATACGATTGCGGACATCAACGGCCTGCGGCTGGACGGGCAGAATTGGAGCGTGGACGGCGGGTGGAACCTCGACGCCGGCTCGAATAACAGCGTGTTCAATGAAGTGGGTATCGATTTCATTCAGGAAGTGGACGTGCAGAGTTCGAACTACGACGCTGAGTTTGGCCGCTCCGCTTCAGCCACCATCAACGTGGTCACCAAAAGTGGAGGAAATCAATATCACGGTGGACTTTTTGAATTCGTCCAGAACAATATTTTCAATGCGGCAAATGCGGGCACCAAGCTGACGTTTGTGCCCAGTGCGACGGTGCCCGCCTTGACCGGGTACAATGCGGTGCCCTCATTTCACTTGAACGACTTTGGATGGGATTTGGGCGGCCCCATCCCGTATCTCCAGAAAGGCAAGCTGTTCTTCTTTGCCGGCCAGGAGTGGAAGCGGTTTCGCGGGTCCGCCCCAGGTTTGCAGAGTTCGACGGAAACGCAGACGTTCCCCACCGCAGCGGAGGCGACAGGCAACTTCACAGACCTCATCGGAAGCGGTCCGAAAGGTACGAGCCTCGTTCTCAATACGCCAGCGGTCATCCCCGCGAGTTGCGGCGGTACTCTGTTTACCGCACCCAACGTTATAAACCCCGCATGTATCAGCGGCGACGGCGCAGCGATCGCGAACGTTTACAGCACAGCGGCGAAATTATCCACCCTCGGAGGCTTGCCCACCACAGTGGCTAGCAACAACTTGAGTTTCAACCTCCCGAACCCGGCAAACCTTCGCGAGGACATCATACGCGTGGATGAGCATCTAAACGACAAGCAGAGTTTCTATTTCCGCTACCTCCACGACAATGTGGTGATTACCAATCCTTATTCGACATTCGGGGCCACTCCGGAGGTTCCTGTGGACCCGGACGAGCGCGATCGTCCGGGGTACAACATTCAAATCGGATGGACGTCTGTGATCAGCTCGAGTCTGATCAACGAGTTCAAATTCAACGCCGACTGGCACAAGCAGCATACTCCGCCGCTAGGCACCGCTTTTCTGAAGTCCAGTTATGGTTTCCAGTTCATCCCGCCGCTCGGAAGCCCGGCGGTGTTCCCCGACGGGCTTCCGCAATTGAGCTTCACAGCTGTTTCGGGTTTCCCGACAGCCGCACCGACCGTCGTGGCTGGTCCAGCGCCGAACTTCCTCGAGTCTCCCACGGCGGACATAAGCTTTGGGGATAACTTTTCGGTAGTGAAGAACAACCACGCGATAAAGTTCGGAGGGTCTTTCGCGCGAAACCGCAAGACGCAGAACTCGCGCACAAACTACGACGGCGTCGTAACATTTGCCGATACCGCCGGGGCCACCTCCGGCTCAAACTCGACCGGAGACCCTTTCGCCGACGCGCTCCTTGGGAACTTTAGTAGCCTCGCGCAGAACTCGGCGTTAACTGTAGGCCAATTCCGATTCAATGATCTTGAGTTTTATCTACAGGATACTTGGAAAGTTACACCGAAGTTGAGTCTGGTGCTGGGACTTCGCTACATACGCACCACGCCGACCTATGCGAAGGGCAATAACATGACGAACTTCGACCCGTTCACATTCAACGATGCCCTCGTCCCGACCTTTGCGACGGCAGGCACGGGTAGCGCCATTAGTCTTGCTTCACCCGGTCTTTGCAGCGGCCCGCAGCTTAACGTTATCGGCACGCCTACACTTACCATCGAATGCAATGGATTGCAGCGGCCCGGAGGTGTGCCTTTCGACCAGGCTGGCAGCGTTCCTGCTACCTTTGAGAATCCGCAGCTTGTGGACGCTATACCTCCGACGGCAGCACGCGGTTTCTACAATCAGGAAAACCTTCTGTCACCA
>Ga0210396_10005909_pt1 | contig 11776 bp, 11 predicted proteins | sample IncBWH17OmetaG_FD_155466 | JGI IMG/M metagenome (GOLD analysis project Ga0210396, IMG submission 155466) | Forest soil microbial communities from Barre Woods Harvard Forest LTER site, Petersham, Massachusetts, United States - Inc-BW-H-17-O ...
CCCGCGAGCCAGGGGCCCCGTGAGCCAAAGGCGCCTCCGACGCCTGGACTGAGGAGCGACGAAGGAGCGACGAGGGAAGGCGGCGGATCGAGAGGCGCCGGAGGCGAGCGGGGGAAGACAGAGCGAGTGGGGAAAATACTTTCTCGCGGGCGAGGTCGGCGGCGCCGACGATGCCCGCGTTCTCGCCCAGCTGCGCGACGCTGATTTCCGCGAACGGCCGGTGCCCCCGGCCGGTCAGGGCCCGCTCGAAGGCGGTGCGGGCCGGCTCGAGCAGCAGTTCACCCGCCTCCGACACTCCGCCGCCGATCACGAAGCAGGCCGGATCCAGGACCGCGGCCAGGTCGGCTAGGCCCTGGCCCAGCCAGCCGCCCACGGTCTGGAAGCAGCGCAGCGCGGCCGGGTCGCCCTCGGTCGCGGCCTGGGTGATCTCCGGCCCGGAGATGCCCTCGGGCAGTCCCCCGCCCAGCTGAAGCAGCCTCATGGCGCCCTTCGGGGTGCGCCTGGCGAACTCGCGCGCCTCGGCGACCAGGGCGTTGCCGCTGGCGTACTGCTCCCAGCAGCCGCGGTTGCCGCAGCCGCACAACCGGCCGTCGGGTACCACCCGGACATGCCCGGGCTCGCCGGCGATGCCCCAGCGGCCGCGGTACAGCTCGCCGCCGATGATGATGGCGGCCCCGATCCCGGTCCCCACCGCCACCAGCATCACGTCGCGGTAGCCGCGGGCGGCGCCGAACCGCGCCTCGGCCCACGCCGAGGCGTTCGCGTCGTTCTCCACCACGACCGCGCGGCCGAGGCGCTCCTCCACCCGCTGCTTGAGCGGCTCGTCCCGCCAGGCCAGGTTCGGCGCGAACAGCATGGTGGCGCGCGCGGCGTCCACGAAGCCGGCGGCGCCCAGCCCGATGGCGGCGACCTCGTGGCCGGCCAGCAGCTCGGTCACCACGTCCGCGATCGCTTGCTCGGTCAGCAGCGGGCTGGCAGCGGGGGTGGACCGCTTCAGCTTCGCAATGATCTGGCCATGCTGGTCGACCACCCCAGCTGCGACCTTGGTGCCACCGACATCGACGCCGATGGCCAGGCTCACTGGGCGGGATCTCCGCTATCTGGCTTGATCGCGGGGGGTGTTACCACGGGCCGTTCGGCAGAAGAACGATTTTGATCTTTCATGCTCTGCTCGAAGGCGGAAAAGGCGTCCTGGGCCATGGACGCGAGGGCTCCGCCGACGTCGGCGAGGCTGGACATCAGGCTGCCGGAACCGGACATGCGGGCCACGCGGGCCGCCTGGCAGATCGGGCACCACTGGCACTCCGGCGACTCCCCGGGCGGCGGCTCGTTGGTGGCCGTGTCCCACACGTCACCGCGGTCGCGGCGCTCCTGGCGGACCGTCCTGCGGACCTGGTCGGCGACCTGGTTAGCCATGCTGCGCGCGCCGGCGCGCATCAGCCAGCGCTGGGCGTCAGCAAGGGGGTCGTTGCCCCGGCGTGACTGGCTACCGCCTGACTGGCTGTTGTTTCTGGGCTGGCCGCCGTTGCTCGGCCTATTACTGCTGCTGGGCTGGCCGCTGCTTTTGGGCTGGCTACTGCCGCCAGGCTGGCCATCATCCCGGGATTCCGACACCTAATGCCTCCTAGCCACGATCTTACCGCTACCACTGCAGGACAAAGGGCGCGCCGGTGGCGCGGAAGTGTCCCACGTTCAGGCATTCGGTCATGCCGATCCTCGTCCTGCGCGCCAGCGGCTGATGCACGTGCCCGAAGACCGAGTACCTCGGGCGGGTGGCCTTAATCGTCTCCAGCAGGGCCACGCTGCCCTTCTCCAGGCGCCGGGCCACGGTGTCGTAGAGGAGCTCGGGAACGGCGGGCGGGATGTGCGTGCACAGCACGTCGACCTCGCCGACCGCCTCGAGCTTGGCCCGGAACTCCTCCTCGGTCATCTCGTTCGGCGTCCGGTAGGCCGATTTCAGCCCGCCGCCGACGAACCCGAACCTCCATCCGTCCAGGTCGACCGTGCCGCCGTCCAGGACGTGGTGCCCGGGCTTGGCGTAGATCTGCCACATCCGGGGCACATCCACGTTGCCGTAGGTCAGGTATGCGGGCTCCTGGAGAGCGCCGAACAGCTCGGCGTACTGCCTGGCCATCGCCATCTCGAACAGGCGAGCCGGGCTCTGTCCCTGCTCCGCGAGCAGCCGGGCCGAGAGCGCGCGGGCCTCGTCGAACCTCCCGGCGGTGCGCAGTTCGACGTAGACCCTGGTCGCGTCGGGCCCGAACAGGTCGGCGAAGATGCCCTGCCCGTAGTCGGCGTAGTCGAGGAACAGCAGCAGGTCGCCCAGGCAGATCAGCGCGTCAGCCCCGCGCCCCGCGCCGGCCAGCGCGTCCGCACGGCCGTGCACGTCGCTCACCACGTGAACTCGCATCTCACCACGGTAAGGCCCACCGGATTCCCGGTGACCAGCGCGTGCTGGCCCGCCGGAAACGGCCGGCTAGCGGCTTAAGCTTGTGCTGCCGAGTATCGACCTGGATGGAGGCGCCGTGCGCGAGTACAGCATTCCGGCCCTGGCGGAGATCCCCGCCACCGCGAATCTCGCCAAGGTCGTCTTCCGCCGGGCGGCCGAGCAGCCGCAGGCGGTGATGCTGCGCCGGCCGGGACCCGCCGGCCTGACCGGGGAGTGGACCGACGTGACCGCCGGGCAGTTCCGGGACGAGGTCACCGCGCTGGCCAAGGGCCTGGTCGCGGCAGGCATCGAGCCCGGGGACCGGGTCGCGCTGATGTCGCACACCCGGTATGAGTGGACGCTGATCGACTACGCGATCTGGGCCACGGGCGCGACCGTCGTGCCGGTCTACGAGACGTCCTCGGCCGAGCAGGCCGAGTGGATCTTGTCCGACTCGGGCGCGCGGGCCTGCTTCGTCGAGACGGCCGCCCTCGAGCAGGTCATCGACGGGATCCGGGACCGGGTCCCGGCGCTCGAGCACATCTGGCGGATCGAGCCGGGCACCAAAGCGTCGCTGAACTCGCTGACCGAGGCCGGCACCCAGGTCGAGGACCAGGTCATCGCCGAGCGCGCCGCCGCGGCCAAGGCGGCCGACCTGGCCACCGTCATCTACACCTCGGGCACGACCGGACGGCCCAAGGGCTGCGAGCTCACCCACCAGAACCTGCTATCCGCCGTGCGCAACGCGTTCCTCGGCCCGCTCACGGACTTCACCAGCATGGAGGACTCCGGCACGCTGCTGTTCCTGCCGCTCGCGCATGTCTTTGCCCGGATCATCGAGGTGGGCTGCATCGAGGCCGGGATCGTGCTGGGGCACTGCGGCGACCTGGGCGCGCTGCTGCCCGCCCTGGCCGCCTTCCGGCCCACGTTCATCCTCGCGGTGCCCCGGGTGTTCGAGAAGGTGTACAACAGCGCCGAGCAGAAGGCGGTCAGCGAGAAAAAGGGCGCGATCTTCGGCCGGGCCGCCCGCACCGCGATCGCGTACAGCCAGGCCCTCGACGCGCCGGGCGGGCCGGGATTCGGCCTGCGGTCCCAGCACGCGCTGTTCGACCGGCTGGTCTACGCCAAGCTGCGCGCCGCCCTGGGCGGCCGGGCCGGTTACGCCGTCTCCGGCGGTGCCGCGCTTACCGAGCGGCTGTGCCATTTCTTCCGCGGCGTGGGCGTCACCGTGCTGCAGGGCTACGGGCTGACCGAGACGACGGCCGCCGCCACCGTCAACCGGCCGGACCGGAACAAGATCGGCACGGTCGGCCAGCCGCTGCCCGGGGTCGGGATCAAGATCGCGGAGGACGGCGAGATCTTGATCCAGGGCGGACTGGTCTTCCCGGGCTACTGGCACAACGAGACGGCGACCAAGGAGACCTTCGCCGAGGAGGGCTGGTTCCGCACCGGCGACCTGGGCGAGCTTGACGACGAGGGATTCCTGAGCATCACCGGCCGTAAGAAGGAGATCATCGTCACGGCCGGCGGCAAGAACGTCGCGCCCGCGGTGCTCGAGGACCGGCTGCGTAGCCACGCCCTGATCAGTCAGACCATGGTGGTCGGAGACGGCAGGCCGTACATCGGCGCGCTGATCACGCTGGACCCCGAGGCGCTCGGGCCGTGGAAGGCTCGGCACGGCAAGCCGGCCGACGCGACGATCGCGTCGCTGCGCGATGACCCGGACTTGCTCGCGGACGTGCAGGCCGCGGTGGACGACGCCAACCAGGCGGTGTCCCGAGCCGAGTCCATCAGGCGTTTCCGCATCCTCGACGACGACTTCACGGTCGAAAGCGGCCAGCTCAGCGCCAAGCTGGGCATCCGCAGGAGCGTGCTGGCCAAGGACTTCGCGGCCGAGATCGACATGCTGTACTCCTGAGGGCCCGCCGGCCTAGCCAGCCGAGCCCGGCCTAGCCGACCGGCTGGCCGTGGGCCCGGCCGGCCGCGGCCGGTTCGTGCAGCAGCGGGCTGGAGGTCCGGAACAGGAACTCGGCGTACTCGTCGGGCGCCTTGTCCCGGTCGTCCAGGAACGCGTCGGGGGTGGTCCGCAGGGTGAACACGCGGCGTTGGGCGTAGTTGCATTCGGCCACGACGCGGGCGACGCGCCGGCCGAACCGGGTCAGGGCATTGGTGCGCGCGGCCATGGTCAGGCCCCTCGGACCAGCCGGTGGGCGACCCGCCGGGCGTGGAGCCCGGACCGGCGCCGGACGCCGCGCGACGCCTTGGCCTGGCGAGCCGCGGCGGCCTGCTGCCGTGATTCCCTGATGTGATCCCATACGAGGCTTTGTGGCATGTATCTGTCCATACCTTGAGTGTCGCGGTAAGACCCCAGGTCCCGCGTCGGAGGAAATCCCTATTCTGCCTGCTGATAGGGGTCTTAGACGGGCTTAGCGCGGGCTTAGGCGGGGGGCGCGGGCTTAGCCGGCCAAGATCGCGCTGAGGCGGGCGGCAGCCAGCTCCCAGCGCCATTCCCGGTCCACCCAGGCCAGGCCCTTCTCCCCCATGGCCCGCGCCTTGGCCGGATCGGTGAGCAGCTCGAGCAGGCGGGCAGCGGTCGCCGTTACGTCACCGACGATGTAGCCGGATTCGCCCTCGAGGATGGCGTCGGGAGCGCCGCCCGAGTCGCCGCCGATCACCGGCAGGCTGGTGGCCGACGCCTCCAGGTAGACGATGCCCAAGCCCTCGACGTCGAGCCCGGCCCGCCGGGTCCGGCACGGCATGGCGAACACGTCGGCCGCGTCGTAGTAGCCAGGGAGTTCGGGCCAGGGGACCGCTCCGGTGAACCGGACGGCGTCGCTGACGCCGAGCCGGCCGGCCAGCCGGCGCAGCCGGCGTGCGTAGGGACCGTGGCCGACGAGCAGGAGCACCGCGTCGCTCACCTCGGCCCGCACCTGCGGCCAGGCCCGGATCAGGGTGTCCTGGCCCTTACGCCGGACCAGCCGGGACACGCAGACCACCACCGGCCGCTCCCCCAGGCCGAGCCGATCGCGCACCGCGGCGCCGCCCGCCCCGGGACGGAAGAACGTCACGTCGACGCCGGGCGTCAGCCGGACCATGCGCTGGGCCGCCGCCGGCGATAGCACCCGGGCCAGCCGGACCCGGACGTACTCGCCCAGGTAGGTCACCACGTCGGTCTCATCGCCGATGCGGCGGAGCAGGCCGCGGGCGACCGGCAGCGCGGCCCAGCCCGTCTCGTGGCCGTGGGTCAGCGCGACGGCCCGGGTCACGCCGGCCCGGCGCAGCGCCGGGGTGATCAGGCCGAGCGGCGCGGCCGCGCCGAACAGGACCGTGTCACAGCCGTGCTCGCGGGCGATAGCGGCGGCCCGGCGGGAGACGGACGGGACCGGCAGCATGAGCGACGTCGGATGGCGGATCACCGGGAACGGCTGCTTGGCGTCGAACTCGGCCGCGCCGTCCCAGGCCGGCGCGTACACGACCACCGTGTCCGGCGGCAGCCGGCTGGCCAGCCCGTGCACGAACGACTGGATGCCGCCCTGACGGGGCGGGAAGTCGTTGGTGACGATCAGCGTCCGGCGCACCGGATGAGTGTATAGGTCCGCTGTCTGGGCCCAGTCTCAGCGCTCGGCATCGGCGCCGACCGCGGACGGGGTGCCGGGGTCCTCGGCGGCCGCGGCCAGCCGCTCGGCCTTTTTCTTCTCGTGCTCGCCGTAGCCCAGCGTCCACCCGGACAGGGCGAAGGCGAAGGCGTAGGGAATCAGCTTGGAGAACAGCAGCGCGATCCCGGTGGAGGTGGTCTCCACAACCACCAGGCGCGCCGCGACCTCGATCAGGTAGGCGACGCCCCAGGCCACGGTGATGACCCTGAACGCACGCCGGAACCCGGGGTACTGCCAGGCGCCGACCACCTCGCGGCCCTTGGGGGTGTCCGGGCCGAGCAGTTCGACCGCGAACCGGTAGATCAGCGGTTTGGAGGACCGCAGCGAACCCAGGCAGGCCAGCGCGAATACGAGCGAGGGCACCGCGCCCTCGACGAGGTAGAGCCGCGCGTTGTTGCTGACCAGGCCGGCCACCGTGCCGACGACCAGGCCGGCTAGGACGACGACGCCGATGATGTCGAGCCGCCGGTCGACCACGGCGCCGATGACGATGCCCAGGGCCGGAAGTATCCCGCTGATGATGAGCGCGGGCACGGTGCTCAGCCCGGCCGAGCGCAGCAGGGTGTAGGCCAGGAGCGGCCCGCCGAGGTCGAAGACGAGGATCATCGCGATCTGGCGCACCCGGGTCAGCGGCTCGTGCGGACGAACCGGCCGCTGCGGCGGCGAGCCTGCCGTCACGGCTGGCGCCGGGTCTGGTGCGACGGCAGGCGGACTTCCGGACTCCAGGCCATCGTCCACCCGATTAGGCTAGGCCAACCGCGCCACGGCAGGCCAGCGTGATCTGGTCTGGCCCGGCTTGGGCGGCCGACCGGGCTCTCGCGGGCCAGGGCCAGGGCGGTGCCGGCCAGCACGGCCAGGCCGCACAGCACGTACAGGTCGCCGGCCAGCAGCAGGACCGGGCTGGGCGGCCGGCCTGGTCCGGGCAGCGGGACGAAACCGGAGAACGCGACGGCGAGCACGACCGCGACCAGGCCCCAGGTTCGCGAGCGGCGCCGCCACGCCGTCGTGACCAGGCCGATCAGCAGCGGGACGGCCCAGACCCAGTGGTGGGTCCAGGAGAACGGCGAGATGAGCAGGCCGGTGACGGCGCAGCACACCGCGCCTGCCAGCCGGTGGCCGCGCCGGTGCGCCCACACGGCGACCGCGATCCCGGCCAGCCCGGTCAGCAGCGCCGCCGCGAGCCACCATCCCCTGACCCCGTCCAGGCTCCCGGCCAGCCGGGCGAGCGCCCCGGACAGCGACTGGTCGGACGGGTTGGCCGGGTTGCCGACCCGGCTCGGGTTGCCGAACGCCCCGCCCAGCCAGAAGGCGCGGGACTGGGCGGGCAGCAGTACCAGGCCCACGACGATCGTGGCGGCGAAGGTCGCGGCGGCGGTGACGGCGGCCCGGACGCGGCGGGTCAGCAGCAGGTAGGCCACGAAGATCAGCGGGGTGAGCTTGATCCCGGCGGCTAGCCCGGTGGCGATCCCCTGCCACCGGCTGCCGTCCCGCCGGGCCAGCAGGTCCGCACCGACCAGCGCGGCCACGATCAGGTCGATCTCGCCCAAGTGCAGCGTGTAGTCCACCGGCCAGGTCAGCAGGGCCAGCGCGGCCACCGCGAACACGGTCTCGGGGCGCCGCCGGACCCCGACCGCGCCCAGCGCCTGCCAGCACAGCGCGACCAGAGCGACGATGCTCCCGGCGGTGATGACGGCGGCCAGCCAGCCCTCCGGGGCGGCCGCGCCGAGCCGGAACAGCGACGCGGCGAACGGCGGATAGGTGAAGTTGAACGGGCCGCCGGAGGCGTACAGCGGCGCGTCCCGGGCGGCCTGTAGCCCGCCCCACCAGTACACCCGGACGTCCCACAGCGGCCACCGGGCTCCTGGATCGGAGAGCCCGGGTAGCAGGTAGCCGGCCAGCACGGCCAGTCCCACCAGGGCCGCGGCCACGGGTCCCCGGTCCCCTCGCCGCCTCATACCATCAACAGTGCCGCATGAGGTCGCGTTCCGCATCGGCCGGATGGCGGACCCGGGATCAGCCCAACGGGCTAGTAAGGCCGCGGATTACGGGCGTACCACTCCGTCGAGGTTATCGGCGTACCAGGGCGTACTCATCGGGATCCGCTCCACGTCCATCCCCGTTTGCGGCGCGTCGATGATGTAGCCGTTGCCCACGTACATCGCGACGTGCCCCTCCCCGTTGTAGATCAGCAGGTCGCCCGGCTCGATCGAGGAGAGCGAGACGTGCGGGAGCTCGGCCCACTGCTCGTAGCTGTCACGCGGGATGGCCACACCCGCGGAGGCCCACGCGGCCTGGGCCAGCCCGGAGCAGTCGAAGCCCATCTGGCACGGTCCGGTGCCGCCGTACACGTACGGGCAGCCGATCTGCGCGTACTCGAACGCGACGGCCTTGCCGGCCTGCGTCGTGGTCGGCCCGCTGTAGGTGACGTGCTGGGTACTGCCGTTCCCGCCGATCGAGTTGCTCTTGACCGTCTGCTGCTGGGGGACGGTCAGGCTGTCCAGCGTGGCCTGCTCGGTGGCGATGAGCTTGCCCAGGGAGTTCTTGTGGTCGGCGAGCTGGGTCCTGAGCGCCGCGATCCCGCTCTCGGTGCGCTGCTGCTCCTGCTCCACGCCGGTCAGCTGGCTGGCGTCGGTGAGCAGCTGCGTCGTCTCCGCGTTGCGGTTGCCGGACAGCTCCATCAGCAGCGAGCCCTGCTGCAGGACGGCCGACGCGTCGTCGGAGGTCAGCACGCCGGCGATCGAGGTCGCGCCGGTGTCCTCGAAGGTGGCCGCCGCGATCTGGGCCACGGTCGTCTGCGCCGCCCGGAACTGGGCGTTGGCGTGGTTCACGGCCGTGCGGACCTGGGCCAGCCTGGTCTGCGCGGCGGAAAGCTGCTCGCCGACCTGGTCGAGCTGCTCGGTGACCTTGTCGTACTGCGACGTGAGCTGGTTCACCTTGGCCTGGACCTGCGCCACGGTCGGCTGCGGAGCGGCACCTGCCGCGGAGGCGAAGACGGTCAGCCCGCCGATCGCCACCAGCCCGGTCGCGATCGCGACACCGCGGCGGAACCGGGACGTGCTGCCCGCTGGCCGCGTACTCACGTGCCTACCACGCTCCTCGTCACCCACGCGTTATTGCGTGTTTTGTCCCGGTCGACCCAGGGCAGAGGCCAGAACACATTTGGGGTCAGCGTAGTGAAGGCAAATGGGCGATTCAACCGGTTCCGCTAATTCCAACCACTCCATTACAATGCCGCGATTCGCCGAGCACAAACGGTTCCGGTCCGCTATCATCACGACGCTTTTGTGTCCGGAAAGATCCAGTTCCGGGGCGCTGAGGTGGCCAGCATCCGGGCCAGCGGCGGCACCAGGCCCGCGTCCGCGAGAACGCGGAGCGCCCGCAGCTCGGCCCGCCCGAGGTAAGCCGTCACGTTTCGTGTTTCGGTGACCGCAATTGCGCAATCGCGGCACCGGGTCTCGCCCGTCTCACAACGGCCGCAATCAATCATTGTGCTGTCTCCCTTTGCATTCCGCGAATTGGACATCCACACGTTAAGGGCACCCTCTGACATTTCCCGGGGCACTGGGGCCGGGAGGGGACGGGGCTGGACGGGGTGGCACGGACGGGGCGGGCACGGGCGCGCCTGCGGCGAAAATGTCGGTGGGCGGATCTACCGTGGTGCTCGTGATGAGGCCGAGCGTGATCACGCGGGCAGCGGGCGGGCACCGGTACGGCGAAGTGTCGCCAGCCCGGCCGGAGCTGACCCTGGTGAAGCCGGCCGTCGCTGAAGGGGCGAAGGCGGGATCCGCGGTTGCGGAGCCCGTAGAGGCGGGATTCGCGGAGCTGGAGTTCGCGGTGATCGACCTGGAGACCACGGGGTGGTCGCCGGGGGTAGCGGCGATCACGGAGATCGCGGCGGTCCGGGTGCGCGGCGGACGGCGCCAGGGCGAGTTCGCATCGCTGGTCAACCCGGGTGTCCCGGTGCCGCCGGGTATCGAGGACCTGACCGGGATCAGCGACTGGATGCTGGCCGCGGCGCCGAGGCTCCGGGCGGTCCTGCCGGGCCTGCTGGATTTCGCCGACGGCTGCGTCCTGGTCGCGCACAACGCGCCGTTCGACGTCGGTTTCCTGCACGCCGCGTGCGCCGAGTGCGGCCTGGCCTGGCCGCGTTTCACCGTGCTGGACACGGTCATGCTGGCCAGGCAGCTGATGGATCCGGACGAGGTGCCGGACTGCAAGCTGGGCACCCTGGCCGAGTTCTTCCGGGCCCGCACCGCTCCGTCGCACCGCGCGCTGGCCGACGCGCGCGCCACCGCGGACGTGCTCGGCTGGCTGATCAGGCGGCTGACTCACCACGGGATCCGGACCCTGGATCAGCTCACGCAGTGGCCCGACGTAGTAGCGTAAGCGCCAGCCGAGAGAACCTGGCGTAGAGAAGTCTGGGAGGCATCCAGTGGTCACCGCGATCGTCCTGGTGCGGGCCGAGATCCAGCGCATTCCCGAGGTGGCCGAGATGATCGCTCAGATCCCCGAGGTCAGCGAGGTGTACTCGGTCACCGGGGAGTTCGACCTGGTGGCCATGGTGCGGGTCCGCAGCCACGAAGAACTCGCCGACGTCATCCCCGGCGGGCTGAACAAGGTTCCCGGCGTGTCGCACACCGAGACGCATATCGCGTTCCGCACCTATTCCCGGCACGACCTGGAAGCCGCGTTCTCCCTCGGCCTGGGCGCCGACGCCTGAGGGGCCGGTGAGGGACCTCAGCGGCCTTTGGGGTCCAGGCGATGGCTGGCTTCTATCCAGCGGTCCAGCAGGGCGCTGGCGGTGCCGGAATCCACGGCTTGCGCGGCCCGGGCGTAGCCGTCGGCCAGCGCGGCGGTGACCGCCTCCGGGCCCGGCACGCCGGCCGCCGCGGCCAGCGCGGCGGCCGCGTTCAGCAGCACGATGTCCCGCACCGGGCCGGGCTCTCCGGCCAGCACCGCCCGGGCCACCGCGGCGTTGTGCGCCGCGTCACCGCCGCGCAGATCGGCCAGCGAGGCCGGGGCCAGCCCGAGATCGGCGGGCGAGAACTCCGTCTTGGCCACCTCGCCGTCGTGTACGACCCACATCGAGGACGGGCCGGTGGTGGTCAGTTCGTCGAGCCCGTCGGAGCCGTGGAAGACCAAGGCCGAACAGCCGCGTCCGGCCAGCACGCCCGCGATGATCCCGCCCATCATGGGGTCGAACACCCCCACCGCCTGGGCTGACGGCCGGGCCGGGTTGGCCACCGGGCCGAGGAAGTTGAACACGGTGGGGACGCCGAGCTCGCTGCGGGTCGGGCCCGCGTAGCGCAGCGCCGGGTGGTATAGCGGCGCGAACAGGAACGCCACGCCCACCTCGGCGGCCAGTTCGGCGGTCGCGGCGGGCGGCAGGTCGATGATCACGCCGAGCGCCTCCAGCACGTCGGCGGCGCCGCACGCGGACGACGCGGCCCGGTTCCCGTGCTTGACCATCCGCACGCCCGCCGCGGCGGCCACGATCGTGCCCATGGTGGACACGTTGACCGTGCGCGCCCCGTCTCCGCCGGTGCCCACCAGGTCGGTCAGGTGACCGGCCACGCGGATCGGCGTGGCGTGCGCGAGCATGGCCCGGGCCAGCCCGGTCATCTCGGCCACCGACGTGCCCTTGATCCGCAGCGCGACCCCGAACCCCGCGATCTGGGAGGGCGTCGCCGCC
>Ga0210396_10005910_pt1 | contig 11776 bp, 11 predicted proteins | sample IncBWH17OmetaG_FD_155466 | JGI IMG/M metagenome (GOLD analysis project Ga0210396, IMG submission 155466) | Forest soil microbial communities from Barre Woods Harvard Forest LTER site, Petersham, Massachusetts, United States - Inc-BW-H-17-O ...
GGAGACGCCGGGGAGGGAGGAAGCGGCATCGAGGATGCGGCGCTGCGCAGGGAGCGAGGCGTCATCGCGGTAATGGGCGAGGTTGAAGTTAAGCGAGAGGACGGTGACGTTCGCGGGGTCGAAGCCGAGCGGCGCGCTGAGAGAGCGCGCGAGGCCGCGGACAGAGACGAAGGCGGCGGTGACGAGGACGCAGCAGAGCGTGACCTCGACCAGGAGAAGAAGATCGCGCAGGGCGAGGCGACGGCCGAGCGATGTGGTGGAACCGGCGGCGCGGATAGCGGTGAGCACATCCGCACGAGCGGCCTGGCGTGCGGGCGCGAGGGCGCAGAAGAGACCGGCGGCAATGGAAACCGCAATCGCGAAGAGGAAGACGGTGAGGCCGGGCTCGACCGTGACAGCGACGGGGAAATCGAAAGGTGGACGGTAGAGGGTGAGCGCGTGGAGCGTGGCACGCGCGAGCAGAAAGCCGAGTGAGCCGCCGATGACGGAAACGGCGAGCGATTCGACAATGAGTTGCAGCGCGATGCGGGCGCGCGTAGCGCCGAGTGCAGTGCGGATGGCGAGCTCGCGGGTGCGATCCGAAGCGCGCGCGACGTAGAGGCCACCGAGATTGACGCAGGCGGCGAGCAGAACCAGGGCGGCGAGGAACATCAGCGCGGTGAGGAAGCTGCGCAGCGGGCCACCAAAGGCATTGCCAATGAAGCCCAGGGGCGTGACGCGGAAGGTGGTATTGGCCTCGTCGGCCGGGTATTCGTGGGCGAGCGCCTGCGCAACGCGGTTGAGATCAGCCTGCGCCTGACCTGCGGTGACTGCGGGGAGACGGCGGCCCATGACCCAGATGTTCTGATTGCGGCGATTGTTGATGAAGCTGTAGCCCTCGATCTGCTGCTCGTTCCAGAGATCGGTCCAGAGGTCGGCGCGGATGAAGCGCTCGCTGCCGGTGAAGTCCGGACGTGCTACGCCGAGAACGACGAAGGGCTGCTGCGAGACGCGGATGGTGCGGCCAACGATGCGGGGGTCACCGGCGAAGTCGGCCTTCCAGGTGGCGTAGCTGAGAACGACGTAGGGGCTACCGTTGGCGCCGTGAGTGTCGTCGCTGTCATGGAAGAAGCGGCCGAGGAGCGGGGTGATGCCGAGCGCGTCAAAGTAGCTGCCGGTGGCCTGGAAGTCCCAGCGCGGTTGGGCGTGGCCATTGGTGGCGAGACCGACCTCGGTGAAACGGTAGGCGCCGATGGTCGAAAAGGTACGGTTGCGGGCGCGGAGATCGAGGTAATTCGGAAAGGACATCGAGACGCTGTTGTCTTCGCGATGCTGAATGAAGGAGAGCTGGTTGGCCTGGGGAATGGAGGAGGGCCGGAGGAAGAGCGCGTCAATGACGCCGAAGACGATGACGTTGGCGGCGACGCCGAGGGCGAGCGTGAGGATGGCGGTGGCGGCAAAGCCCGGACCGCGGCGAAGCTGGCGCAGGGCGTAGCGGAGGTCGGCGAGGAGCCTGGACATGGGCGTGCTCTCCTGCGGGGGAGACGTGCAACTTTGAGACCAATGGAGATTAGAGTAACCGCAAGCTTTTTGCGGTAGATGGGTGGATTGGCTGTGCGGCGACGAGCAGGGCTGTCCGTTTATGGACGGATTTTGCCATCCAGTCGAACGCGCTTGCGGCGCGGGTTGTGTGGTTCGCTTCCTTTGGTCGCTCACGATCGGGGCTGTGGGCGAAACTGATCAGCCGTTGGCTAAAGACCAGGAGGTAGTGATGAAAGCATTGATCTATCGCGAGACCGGTGAACCGAAGAGCGTATTGAAACTCGAAGAGATCCCCACGCAGCCTTTGGCTGCTGGCGAAGCGCTTGTCCGAGTGCTGCTGAGCCCGATCAACGCATCCGATCTGCACATGGTGCGCGGGCGCTATGGCTATCAGCCGGAGTTGCCAGCCAGCCCGGGCATTGAAGGCGTGGGGATTGTGGAGTCCGTAGGTCCGGGCGTGCAAGGTCCGAGAGTCGGAACTCGCGTGGTTTTCGTGGACACGTGGCAGACCTGGCACGGGCAGATCGTGTGCCCAGCGGACAAACTCGTGACTGTTCCAGATGCTCTGGACGATTCGGTCGCGGCGAGCTCCTACATCAATCCTTTGACGGCATGGGCATTGACGAGATCAAGTCACAATCTCAAAGAGGGCGACTGGCTCGTGCAGACAGCGGCTGCATCCAGCGTCGGGAAGTTCGTGCTTCAGTTGGCGCAACAGTATCGATTCAAGACGATCAACGTCATCCGACGCCGCGAGCCGGAAACGATCATACGCAACCTCGGAGGCGATGAGGTAGTCTGCACGGCGGACGAGGATCTCCGCACGCGCCTGCAGGAATTGACCGCGGGCAAGGGCGTTGAACGAGCGATTGACTGCGTTGCCGGGGACCTTGGCGCTGAGCTTGCCCGCAATCTCGCTCCCGCCGGAACCATGCTGGTGTATGGAGCCCTTTCCAGTCATCGGCAGACGGACCCCGCGAAATTCATCATGCCGCTCTTTGCTCCGCGTTTGATTTATTCGACAGCAACGGTTCGCGGGTGGTGGCTTCCGCGTTGGGTGCCTTCCCAGCGGCTCGCCGAAGTGCGGGCAGCGACAAGCGATCTCCTCACGATGTTTTCGAACGGGGCACTTACGCCGCCGGCGAGTGTGCGGTTTTCATTGAAGAACTTCCAAGAGGCAGTACGCCTGGCCGATGGTGAGGCAGGGCAGGATAAGGTCTTGCTGGACTTCTCCCAAGGCTAGGTCGAGAGCCCACCGGTTACACTCCCCTGCATGGCTACTGTCGCGGAACGATGGCGCAACAACTCCGATCTTTTGCTCGTCGTTTTCGATCTGACGGGGACGCTGGTCTTTGCGCTGGAAGGCGCGCTGCGGGCGATCCGCAGCGAATTGGATTTTCTGGGAGTGCTGGTGCTGGCATTTGTAACCGCCGTGGGCGGCGGCATCATCCGCGATCAGCTGATTGGCGCAACACCACCGGCGGCGATCCGCGACTGGCGCTATTTCGGGATCGCGATCCTGGGCGCGATGGCTGTCACGTTTTTCTACCAGTGGGTGCAGGCGATTCCGGATCAGCTGATTGTCACCCTGGATGCGGCGGGGCTGGGGCTGTTTGCGGTGGCCGGCGTGGAGAAGGCGCTGGACTACGATATGCATCCTCTGATGGCGGTGGTGATGGGCGGGATCACGGGCGTCGGTGGCGGGACGGTGCGCGACCTGCTGCTGGCCCAGGTGCCGTCGGTGCTGCGGAAGGATGTGTATGCATCCGCAGCGTTGGCAGGTGGCGTGGTGATGGTCGTGTTGCTGAAGGTGAAGGTGCCTCGAGCCGTGGCGATGCTGGCTGGCGGATGTTCGTGCTTCGTGCTGCGGATGATCGCCGTGGCGCAGCACTGGAATCTGCCACGGCTGCTGCATCGTTAAGGACTTGCCGTCCAGGCAGACGCGCCGGTGGCGCGGGTTGCTGGATTCGCTTCCTTTGGTCGCTCACGTTGGCTTTTGTTGGGCGACCTGACCACTTTCACATCTCCGTGAGATGTGGGGTATCAGATCAGGTGGGATTCTTTGCCGATGCCGCGGCGGCGAGGGAACTGGCGGCCATGGCGAGCGCGATGAACATGCTGGTCCACTCGTTGCCGCTGTGCGGAGAGTGAGCCACGCGTGGCGCATGCAGGATGGCGACCCAGATGAAGAACATGGCGGCGAGCAGATATGCGGCGAGGCGCGCGCGCACGCCGGTGGCGATGGCGAGCGCGGCGGCGATGAAGCAGAGGCCGACGAAGTTGGCGAAAAAGAATCGCTCGGGGATCCAGGCGGGGATGAGGGTGGAGATGAAAAAGGCGTATCTGAAGTGCAGGACGCCGAAGATGACCAGGCTCCCGGCGAAGGCGTAGCGGCCATTGGCGAGTGCGCGGGTGAACGGGGAGGAGCTACCGGGGAGGGCGGCAGCGAGCATCCAGGCACCGCCGGCAAGCGCGAGCACTTCGCCGAAGCCGGTCCAGATGTTGGGATCGCGCAGGTGCATGAGGAGCTGCGGCAGATGGATGATGACGACGCGCACGAGCAGCGCGCTGCCGAGCAGCAGGGCCGCAAGATGCGCGGCGCCGCGAGTCAGCAGGCCAGCGGCGAGCAGGAAGATACAGGCAGAGATGGAAAACGAACGGTGAACGGGATACCAGGGCGGCCCGGCGATGGGGAGGATGCCGAGGTACTGCAGGCCGAAGCCAGCGAAGGCAAGGGAGAGAAAGACGCGAGCGCTGGTGAGGATGCGTGTCATTCGGGGTCTTCGGGGCCCGGTCTTCGAGGCGGTTGGATTCCGAGACTACGAAAAAGCAGCCTGCTGAGGCAGCGCGATGCACTGTGGGAAAGAGATGTGGGGGCATCATACTGCGCCCCGATGAAATATGCGCGAACGATCTGATCAGATTCCCTAGAGATCCGGCCGCGGAAGCGCAATTCCTGTGGGCGGGCGGGCCGAACGCGGCGGATGCTACGAAGGGCGCACAGTCAGGACTTGCAGGGCGTGGGATGATCTAACATGCGCCGAATCTGGACAATGCACAGGGGAGCGGTGTGGCTACTGGCGGCCATCCTGCCGCCGGTGTGCGCAGCGCAGCAGCCCTGCGGCGCGGGCACGGCAGATGTGCGCGGGACAGTGGCGGACATCTTCGGTGCACCCATCGCCGGCGCCGCATTGCGGGCGGGAGCCGCGACAGCAACGAGCGGTCCTGATGGCAAATTTGTGCTTTCCTGTGTTGCGAATGGTGGCGTGATTCACGTGGAGGCGGCATCGTTTGCTGCGGCAGAGGTGAAGGCGGATGCGGCGGCGCGCGTGGTGCTGGAGCCGATGGGGGCGCACGAAGAGATTTCAGTGACGGCGTACAGGACGCCGATGTCGGAGAGTGCGAGCCCGTCGAGCGTGCTGCTGGTGACGGGGCAGGAGCTGCGCACCGCGGCGCCGGTGACGCTGGATGACGGTTGCGACAGGTGCCTGGGTTCGATTTGTTCCGGCGATCGAGTTCGCTGGTGGCGAACCCGACGTCGCAGGGAATATCGCTGCGCGGGCTGGGCTCGACCGCGGCGAGCCGTACGCTGATTCTGGCCAACGAGATTCCGCTAAACGATGCGTTCGGCGGATGGATTTACTGGGATGAACTGCCGGAGCTAAGCATTGGCAGCGTAACGGTGGTGCGCGGCGGCGCGAGCGACCTGTACGGCTCAAGCGCGATCGGCGGCGTGATTGAGATGCAGCAGGTGCCAGCCGATCGCAACCATGCGGAGCTGGTGTCGAGCGGAGGATCGTTTCAAACGTTTGATGAAGCGGGGCTGCTGAGCGGTACGACACGGAGAGGCAGCGGCAGCGGGTGGTCCGGTTTGGCAACCGGTGGAGTTGTGCTCACGGACGGCTACATACTGGTGGCGCCTGAGCAGCGGGGGCCCGTGGACATTGACTCGAATCTGCACGCGCAGAATGGGCGCGTAGTGGGAGAGCGGGAGTGGTCCAACGGCCGGGCATTTCTGCTGGGCAATGTGCTGAACGAGGCGCGCAGCAATGGCACGCCGCTGACGACAAATGGCACACGGATCTGGCGTTATGAGGCAGGCGTGGACTGGACGCCGGATGCGGCAAGGGGCGGTTCGCTGCTGCTGCGCGGCTACGGCAGCGCGGAGCACTTCCGCCAGAGCTTCTCTTCAGTGAATGCGACGCGCACACAGGAGACGCTGACACGGTTTGCCCAGACGCCGAGTGACCAGCTGGGCGGGGCGATCCGCTGGACGCAACCGCTGGGGCCGCGACTGGTGGTGCTGGGCGGCGCCGACACGCGGGATGTGCGCGGGGAAGACAATGAAATCGCGACGATAACCGGGGTGAGGACGCTGCTCTCCGCGCGGCAGCGGCAGACCGGCATCTACGGCGAGGCGGTGTGGACGCCGCAACAGTGGACTCTGAGCGCAGGCGGACGCATCGACCACTTCCAGAACTTCGATGCGGTGCAGACGTTGCCAAAGTCCGGTCCGCTGCCGCAGATAACCGAGACGGTGGCGAATCCGCGACTGGGCGTGGTGCGGCGGCTGTGGCCGTCCGTGGCGCTGACGGCGATGGGCTTCCGCGCCTACCGCTCGCCGACGGAGAATGAGCTTTATCGCAACGGGCAGGTGGGCCAGGAGCTGACGCTGCACAACACGAGCCTGCGTTCCGAACGCGCGACCGGTTGGGAGACGGGTGTGGTGCTGACGCCGACGGGATGGAACGCCACGGTGCGCGCGAGCTACTTCTGGACGATCGTGAACCGGCCCATCACGGCGCTGACCATCAGCACGACGCCGACGGTGATCATCAAGCAGCGCGCCAACCTGGGGCAGATTGCGAGCCGGGGCGTGGGACTGGACGGCGAGTGGCAGCCGCTGCGCTGGATCAGCGTGGTGGGGGGCTATCAATATGCCAATGCGACGGTGACGCGTTTCGATCAACAGCCTTCTCTGGTAGGCAGCTGGATTCCGCAGGTGCCGCACCAGACAGGCACGCTGCTGGTGAGCGGGCAGGACCAGCGCTGGGGCACCCTGGCGTTCGAAGCGCGGGCGACGGGGCAGCAGTACGACGATGACGCGAATACGTACCGGTTGGCCGGATTCTTCACTGTGAATGCGTTCGCATCGCACACCTTCCGCAAGCGTTACCAGACGTTTGTTGCGGCGGAGAATCTGCTGGACCGGCGAATCGAAGTAGGGCGCACACCCACGCTGACGCTGGGCCAGAAGCAGTCGGTGCGCGGCGGCTTGCGTATTACCTTCGGGGATTAAGGCATTTTCCCTGCAGGCGTCGATGGGCCAGCAAAAGTTCATGTGGCCTTTCGTTAAGGAAAGACCACGCGGAGATGATCTCCGCTATCCTGCAGCACAGGAAAAATGCTTCGGCCGTCCTGGCACACGCGCCGGTGGCGCGTATTGCTGGGGCTTCTCCCTCTGGTCGTCGCCGTTTGATGATGTGGGTGTGGAAACGGATGCGAGCCGCCGCCCGTCCTTTCAGCGGCTCACAATTCTTGAGGTAAGACAATGAAGAACGATCTTGTTACGAAGTCTCTTCTAGCGCTCGTTGCAGTTGCGCTGGGTGCGATTGCCATCCGGCCTTACATTGCGCCTGCTCCCGCGGTTGCACAAAATGCGGCGCCGTATCCGGTGTTTATCGAACCGGGGGGTGGTGATGCTGAAATCCTGGACGGCAGCAAACAGCTCTATGGGCGGATGGTGGTGGACCTGCGAACGGGAAAGATATGGGGCTTCCCGACGATAACAACAGATCCCTATCCATTCGATGCGCTGAACTCCAAGCCACAGACTTCGCATCCGTTTGAGCTGGGCCGCTTCGCCTTCGAAGACATGGACAAGTAAGGGGCAGGTGCGGCTATCTGCGCGCTCACTCGCGAAACTCCTGGCGCGCGGCCGATTTCGTCATGATGCGCTTCGGCCCAGAGCCACACTCCGCAAGAGGCAGCGCCGAGACTGCGGCCCAGCGTGGTGAGCTGGTACTCCACGCGCGGCGGAAAGGCCTTACATTGCAGATGAGGAGATGGACATCATGAAGCTGACTGGCAACACCATCCTTATTACCGGCGGCGGCTCCGGCATCGGTCGCGGGCTGGCGGAGGCGTTTCACGGGCTGGGCAATACGGTGATCATTGCGGGCCGGCGTCAGAAGGCGCTGGATGAGACGACGAATGCGAATCCCGGAATGAAGTCGGCGCAGCTCGATATCGAGAGTGCGGAGGCGATCCGCGCGTTCGGCGCAAAGATGGCGAAGGAGTATCCGGCGCTGAACGTGGTGATCCACAATGCCGGCATCATGCGGCTGGAGAACCTGCTGGAGCAGCCGGAGGAGCTTACGGATGCGGAGGCGATCATTCAGACGAACCTGCTGGGGCCGATGCGGCTGACGGCGGCGCTGCTGCCGCAGCTCAAGAAACAAACGGCGGCGACGATCATGACGGTGTCGTCCGGGCTTGCATATCTGCCTATGGCGATGACGCCGACGTACTGCGCGACCAAGGCAGCGATTCATTCGTACTCGTTAACGTTACGTTATCAGCTGCGGTCGACCAAGATCGAGGTGCTGGAGCTGGTGCCGCCGTATGTGCAGACGGAGCTGATGGGCGACGCGCAGGTGAACGACCCGCGGGCGATGCCGCTGAAGGACTACATTGCGGAGACGATGAAGATCCTGAAGGAGGATCCGGAGGCGAAGGAGATCCTGGTGGAGCGGGTGCTTCCGCTTCGCTTTGCGGAGAAGAGCGGAGACTTTGACAAGTCATTTCAGGGCTTCAACGACGCGATGGCGGCGGGCGGCCACTGAAAAGCGACTTTTCATTGACACGCGCCGGGCCCCTCGGGAGCAGAATAGAGCGGACGCTCCGTCTGGAGCGTTCGTGAGGGGGAGCCCGCGATGGCAGACGTGAATGGACTGGTGACGATCCAGAGCGCGCATTCGGTGGACGAGACTGTCGCGAGGATCCGAGCGGTGCTCGAGGCGAAGCAGATCAAAGAATTTGCACTGATCGATCACAGCGGCGAGGCGGCGAAGGTTGGCCTCACGATGCCGAAGACGCAGGTGGTGATCTTCGGCAATCCGAAGGGCGGCACGCCGCTGATGCTGGCGGCGCCGAGCGTGGCGATCGATCTGCCGCTGAAGCTGCTGGTGCGCGAGGATGCAGAAGGAAAAGTGTGGATTGGCTACTGGTCGGCGCAGGCGCTGCTGGCGCGGCATGGGCTGCCGGAGTCGTTTGCGGCGAATATCGCGGTGATTGAGATGATTGCGCGGCAGGCTGCGGAGTGAGGTGCACGGCGCAGACGCGCATCCGATTCGGCATTCTGCTCGCGGCTGCATCGCTGGCTGTGAGTCCGCTAAGCGGACAGGAGACAACGGATGTTGCACCGGCGCCTTCGGTACGGTTTCCTGCTGCGTGGTATCCGCCGGATAACGATGTGACTTCCACGATGGCTCCGGTGAAGGGTGCGCCCTATGAGGCGCGAATCGTCATGGCGGCACAGAAGCCCGGCCTGCCGATCGAACAGGAACCGTTGCAGGCTCGCGACGGAGCAGGTCGACAGAGGACGGAAACGCTCCAGGTTCGTTTAGACAGAGACGGCAGGCCAATCACAGTTCGCGCCGTCGAAGTGAGCGATCCGGTGACACACTGCGGTTTCCGATGGGCTGAGCCCTGGGTGGACAAGAGCGAGCCGACGGCAACGGTTTCCTGCATGCCGCGAACTCTTCATTACGACGCGAAGCCGATGTGGGCCTCCGTGGCGTCGATGCAAGTCGCGGAAGAGCATCCCTCTTCGACGGAAACCGATCGCAACGAACCGCTGGGAGAACGGACTTTCGGCGGCGTGCAGGCGACCGGGGTGCGGCATACGCGGATCATTCAGACTGCGCCGACGGGCAAGCCGCAGAGGATGGTGACGGAGTTCTGGGTCTCGACAGAGTTGAAGGAGCTCGTTGCGATGTATCAGGAGTTCCCGGACGGCTTCAGCATGGAGCTGCGGGAGATCCAGTTGCGCGAGCCCGATGCGACGCTGTTTTATCCGCCGGCGAATTACAAGATCAATCCCACCGGTACTCAGCCGTGAGTCATTCGATCCCAGATAGACCTCGGCTAACCGCACGTGCCCGGAATGTGACGGTAGCACCATGCAACGGCATGGACTCACTAGTCACATACGAGCGAACGATGCGATGCTCCTGAAAGCATTTTATTGTAGGTGTAGAGCGTCCAAAGAAGCTGATGTTGCTTTTCGTCAATAGCTATTCGCCGTGAAAGGCCACGCCGCGAAGTCGCTGCTATCTCACGGCATCAGGAAGAAATGCGTCAAATGTCCTGGCGGTGAGCGAGCGGGTTCTCACCGCCGGCATGCGGGAGGGCCAGATGTTGTATCGCGTCGACTATGTGTTCGCGGTGTTGGGCGCCGGTTTTCTGATCGGAGTGTTCAGCGGGAGATGGACGCTTCGGTTTGCGGCATCCAGAATTGCGCTCATTTATTTCAACACCGTGATTGCGCTGCTGGCATTGTCATCGATCAGTTTGACATTTCGTTTGACGCTCGGACACGGACCGGCGTGGACTGGCGTGATCAACGACCTCTCCGGGATTGTGTATGGAGCGCTCTTTGGCATCGCGGTGCGACGTGCTGACCGGCGGGAGCTGCTGCTGGATCGCGCGGTGCTCTCCGCCCTTGCGATATCGATTGCCGTCACGTTCGCAAGCGCCGGCCTGGGCAAGGCGTTTGCGATGGCGCCGATGCACGAGTTCTTTGCACAGTCCGGCTACCCGGATGCGTTCCTGCGCTTCATCATCATTATCGAGGTGTTCGGCGCGCTGGCCATGCTCATTCCCTACGCGGTGCCCGCGGCGCTGGCGGGGTTGGGCATCGATATGTTTGGTGCTGTCCTGACGCACATTCACAACGGAGATCCGCTGAATGACAGCACCGGGGCGATAGCGATGCTGCTACGACTTGGCGTCTTCGCCGTGCTGTGGGAACGGAGTCGAACGGCGAAGACAACGTCGCTGCGCTGGCCGCTGCTGCGTCTCGCCGCGGCCGCACTGATCTGTCCGTTGCTTGCTGGCGCTGGCGGTCTTTTGATACGGCATCGCGCACTCGCCGCGGTGCCGGTGGCTGCGATGCTGCGCCCGTAGCCCATAGACGAGTCGCGCTAGACGATGCGCGCGGCGGCTGGAATGCGGCGGATGGTGGCGGCTGTGGCCCAACTGGGGCCGAGCGCGCCCGTGAAGACGATCGCGAACTTTGCATAGCCGGGAAGCGATGGCGGGAACAGCTGCGACATGTGCTGAGTCGTCATAGCAAATCTTCTCCATCGGGCAAGGCTCGAGTAAGGGCTCGCCCATGGTTACGTATTGGGATTGAGGCCGGTTCCGCAGGCGGACTGCGGCGGCCGCAACGGCTGCGATGCCGACACGATCTTTTGTTTATCGACCCCAGCTTCGTCAGGATGGGGCGCCGATTTTGCTGGTGACTCGCGCTGCAGATTGGGGGCGCAGCCATTGCACTATTTCCCAAAGGAACTGCCCAACGGCGAGAACGAGTACGAGGAGCAGGCCGCGGTGGATGCTGGCATTGATGGTCGCGACGGTCTGGGGCGACATGGGGCTGCCGCCGAAGTTGGCCTGGCCGACGTAATCGTGTGCGCGAAGCAGGAAGGCGAGGGCTCCGATGCCGAGCAGGTGGATGGCGCTATCAATGATGTGGTAGTAGCGACGGACGGGACGGAAGAGCAGCGCAAACTTCGCGACGAGTTGGACGCAGTTGAAGGCAATGATGATCCAGTAGAAGGTGTGCCAGATCGCGGGCAGATCCATGTTGAGCAGGCGCCAGGAGACGTAGGGACCGAACATCAATATGGGGAAGCGCGGGAAGGCGAGCAGCCAGGCGAGGAAGATGGCGCTGGCGATGACGTCGGCGTACGGATGACGCGGGCCATTCCGGTCGGCGAGAGGATCCGCTTTGGGCAGTTTGCGCGGGTCCCACTTGGGCTGCGCGAGCTCGTTGCGCACGTGGCCTTTGAAGTATTCGAGAAGAGCGAAGCCCGCGGTCATCCAGGCGAGAAATTGAAAGACGGTGCCGAAGAGGCCGGTGATGATATGGCCGACGTCGACGCGCTGCGCGATCGGCGTGTTGGGCGAGCCGAAGATGACGGCGACCGCCGTGACGAGCAGCCATATGCCGATGACCCATGGCAGCACG
>Ga0210396_10005911_pt1 | contig 11776 bp, 18 predicted proteins | sample IncBWH17OmetaG_FD_155466 | JGI IMG/M metagenome (GOLD analysis project Ga0210396, IMG submission 155466) | Forest soil microbial communities from Barre Woods Harvard Forest LTER site, Petersham, Massachusetts, United States - Inc-BW-H-17-O ...
CCGAGCCACTTCGTGCGCTGGCCCAGCTCGGTCACGAATGACGGCTCCGACGGCAATGTCGAAACAGGCGAGGACATGGCAAGCGACGCCGATGCGCTCGCGGGCTCGGCCATCGCCGACATGCCGCCGGTGGACTGAGCTTGACGCCTCCCGGCCGGAGCTCGTTCCAGGGGCGATCCCGGGGAGGCTCCGGCCGGACACCCGCGATCCGAAAGGACCGATCCATGACCCACCCAACACCAGGCGGGGCAGGCCTCCGCATTGCGCCGGCGATGCCGATCTCGACTCCGGTCTCCCAACGCCACTTCGACCGGAACATTCTGCGGCACGGCATCGCCGCGCGCCGGCACCGCCTCGCCGAGCTTGAGACTTCAATGGTGGACGCCTGCGAGCGTGCCGCCGTGCGCGGCGCACGCCGCAACGTCCGAATAGACGACTGCAAGACATGGGACAAGGCGACCTGGCAGCGCACCCTCGAGGCCGCCGCGTGGCTCGAACCGGATTACCTGCCGCAGATGCGCAGACTGCTCCGGGACATCGACAGATTCGAACGGCTGCTCACTTTGCCAATAGCAGCCGAGCCCGCTGCATGACCGATACAGACCACGGGCGTTTGCCGGAGGAGTACTGGATCCGTCACATCACTCACCACAGGATGTGCGCGCGGCTGAGTGACGCCGTTCCAGTAAGAGGCATTCGTCTGTACTTCCCCGCCCCGCACGAGCCGAGAGCAGCATCGGGGCACGGGTCAGACAGGACGCAGCGAGCTCGCGCAGCAGTTGGGCCACTACTGAAAATCCTCCGAACCTTGTGCACAACGATAGATCTGACGAGAACCCCGTACCACGCACGCACGCGACCGCTATTCCGAAGAGGCTCCGGGAACACCGAGAAGGCGGCAACGGCAGCCAGCGAGCTGGAATGAAATCGATGAAACCCGCGCCACGCTTCGAGCGGAATACAAATTGCGTCGTCCCCCCGGTTCCCTCGGGCACTCGCGGTCTAGACCGGTTTCCGTCCCGCTCCCGCATCCCGCTTTGGCTTACGCCACGCGCCTCCGGCTCGCGCGCTCCCGTGTCGCTGCGCTCCCGCGCCAGTCGCTGCGCTCGGGGGCGGGCGGTCCTGATCCCGGTCTCCGTCGACCGCACCCGAGGGAACGACGCCGGCGCGGTGCGGGCGACCTTCCCGAGAGGATGGATAAAGGAAGGAACTGCGATATGTCCGGCTATCTCAACCGCGTGCAGCTGATCGGCAACCTCGGTCGCGACCCCGAGGTGCGCACGACCCAAATCGGCAAGACAGTCGTCACTCTCGTCATTGCCACCAGCGAGAGCTGGAAAGACGACCGCGGGAACCGCGTCGAACGGACCGAATGGCGCCGCATCGTCATCTTCAGCGAGGGTCTCGGCCAGATCGCAGAAAAATACCTCGAGAAAGGTTCCAAGGTTTACGTCGAAGGCAAGCTCTGCACCCGGCAGGACCAGTCGGGCGCAGACCGCTACAGCACCGAGATCCATCTGACGCCCTACAATGGCGTGCTGATCTTCCTCGACGGCAGGCGAGACGGCGATTCCGCGGCTGCCACGGGTGCAAGCGACGGCCGCTGTGGAGTCCCCGGACGGACGGGCGGCATGCGCAACCTCGACGACGAGATCCCGTTCGAGCTCGGTCACTGCGCGGCGGCGACTGTCCCGCCGCGCAACCCTCCCGACACATGTGGCGGGCCGACTGGTGCCCTCGCCAATAATCGTCATCCATTGGGGCCAATCCAAAGGCCGCTGCAAGGCGCCTCGCAGCACTGGCTATCTGCTACGTGATCCGAGCGATGCACGTCGGCTCGGCTTAATCGCGGCTACCCAGTTCTACAGCGCCAGCGTCCATTCGCGGCGCTTCCGCGTCACCTCAATCCTGAAGGACGGATCGGCGATGCCGACCACCGTCTACACGCTCCTTTGCCAGACCGATCGCACCGGGCAGGTGCTCGGCGTCTTTGCGGATCGTGCGCATGCCGCCGAGACAGCCCGCTGCTGCGCCGCGGCGCATGCCGAAAAGCTGCGACGGCAGGACCAGCAAACCTTCAAGGCCTCCATCGCGGCCGATATCTAAGAAGTCCACGTCGATGACCTGGCCTCAAACGTCACCGTCTCGATCCGCCACCGCTTCCTTGACGAGCCGGAGTCATATCGCTGGTTGGTCCACGGGTTCGAGATTGTCCCGAATCAGGAGTGAAGAGTCAGTCCAGTACAAGGTCGGACCCCCACTGCAACGCCCATAAACCATACGCCCGAGCCGGCTCGGCGCCGGTGGGCCGTCCTCGACGAGTGCAATTTGGAAGAGAGATCAATGACCGCAACTGCTCCGAGAGATACCCGTGCTAGTTTTTGCTCTGTGCGATGGCATGCCGCCGAATCCAAAACGAATCTGCAAGATGCCAGACCGAGCGTCGATTCTCGTAGTCTTCGGCATCGACGGCGAGGGCGAGAAGCGCGCTTTCCGGTTCGCGGAGCGAGATGTCGAACCCGCTCTGAAAGTAGCCACGCTGCAGGGCTTACGTGTGGCGTGGATCGAGGACGAGGCGGCTCGCCTCGTCCCAGAGGCGCTACGGCGGCGGTATATATTTGCCAGCGACCACGGCAATGACGGTGTCGCTGGAATCCCAGAGCAGCGGGGGGTCTGATGACAGGCAAAGCGGACAGCGGTTCAACTCGCATACGCGCGCTGAATGATGAGCTCCGCCGCTTCGCCCGGGGTGGCCGGATCATGATGACGCCGGGGATCCAAGCGTTGGGGGTCCAAGGCGTTGCACGTGTGCTCGCTGCGGTGGCGGCTTTCGATACATTCACCGGGGATAATGACCCTTACGGCGAGCACGACTGCGCGATCCTAGCCGTAGATGGCATCGAGGTGCTGTTCAAGATCGATTACTACGACTGTGATCTCGTCTATCACTCGCCGGACCCAAGCGACCCGACCGTCACGCAGCGGGTCATGGTCGTGATGCTCGCCAGCGAATACTGACGGCTGTCAACGCTGTGAGCCGTGGTGCCGATACCTGGTCTCGTTCAAGACCGATAGGCAGTTGGAGTGCGAGCGTCTCGCCGGCGAGCCACTGAAAAGCAAACTAACCCCCCGAGCGGGTAGATCGATCTTGGGCCGAACGCGGACGTGCCGCGTGCGCGCGCGGGTGAGGGCCTGATAGATGCCGCTTGGTTTGAAAACGTGCAGTGGCTGATTTCGAGACTGTCGATCACTGTTCGTCTCGATCAAGCGGCGAGCCAGGTCATTCGAATGGGGGTCGACGAGAAGCTCGCATCGGAGCGGTGACAGTGGCTGGGCAGAGCTCTTTGCACAGACATCCGCTGCGCGCGGCTTCCGCCGCGGCAATCCCATGCTGAAAGGAGACCACCAAGTGTTGATCATCGAGAACCAGGAGCACTTCGACAAGTGCGCGAGTTTGCCCGCTCTGTCGGAGCCGACTCCGAGCTGCAGAAACACCTTGATTTTCTGGCCGGTTTCGGCGGCGATGCCGCCAACGTGCGCTGCCGCCTCTATAGCGACTTCGCCCCGCACAGCTTCTTCTGGCGAATGGAATACAGCTCGCGCGAAGGCTGGAAAACCGGGCTCGTCGGCGGCCTGATCTATTCCGGCCCTGGTGCGCCGAGCGATGGCTCCGCGCCATCCTTCAGCGTCAGCCTGAACGCCGATGCAGCGGCCGGCCGGCAGCATATGTGGTCCATCCACACCGAGCCACAGCAGTTCCGCGCAATAAGCGCGTGACGCCCGAAAATAACATCAATGCACCATACCCCTCCGACCCGCTTCGATGGGTACGCGATCGCAATTCGCCAGCTGAATGCGACCCAGTCTTTCGTGTCGTGCCCCGATGGGCACCGCGCAGTACGGCCCGCGACTGCTGCGGCGTGGTGGGGAACATAATCCAAGAGAGCCGCATCGAGATGGGCATCACATCTCCAATGCACCTCGCTCGCGGCCGCAGAACTTTCGGACTGCCTACCGCCACTGAGATTGTTTACGTGGTTGGCCACTGCTTCTCGGTCTGCGACCGAGCAGAGTCCGGCCAGTGAAATCCAGCCAATCGAGCCGACCTTGGTGACGGAAGGGGTCCCGCTCAGGCGTCGGTTGACACCAGCTCTGGTACCGAAGGGGTAAAACCGCCGCCGCGCGAGTGACGCCGGCGATAAAGCCGTGTCGGCTTTCAGGCTCAAAACACGATGCTCTCGGGAGAACTCCCTATGGACGCTTATATTTACAGGACTACCCTCTGGTGCGGACCCTGCCTCATCAAGGCGCTGGCCGCGGAGCGGAAAGCTGCGCCTGGCGCTGTCGACATGTCTCCCGCAGAAGCGCTCGAACAGATCGTCTCCGCAAACGGATTTACGAGCGAGAGCCACTAGGACAGCGACGATCTGCCCAAAGGTCCCTATGCCGAGGGCGACGGTGGAGCCGACGCTCCGCAGCACTGTGGCGGATGCCGGCAATTCCTTGGAAATCGGCTGACCGTCGATGGCCTGATCTGCGTCGAAAATGTGATCCGCAACCACCTCACGATCAAGAAGGTCAACGGCGCGACCACTGACGCAGTCATCGAATGGGCGGACTTCTAACAAAGACGAGCTCGACTTCTGCCGGATCGTCCTTGCAGCCCTCAACGGATGACCGCCGGAGCGTGACGACCACCTGCTCGCCGGCTTCCGCCTTCGAGAGAATTCCGCGGCTCCACCGACATTAGGCTCCAAGCTGCGGCCGGCTCGACCGGCACGCATCGGACGACCTGATCAGACACCCGTTTGTGTCGAATTCCCACGATCTCGACAGCCTGACCGACGGCAAGGGCGACGACAGTTTGCCATGCCGAGATCCGCTCTGCTGCACTGCGCAGGTCAGGCTGCGCCCGGCGCTAAGCGGAAGAGTTCCTCGGCCTCTCTACGCACGTCGCGCGGCCTCCAGGCCTCGCCGCTACGGCCGAGCCCGACCGCCCGCGCCACGCCCTCGGCCTCCTCTGCCCCCATATGCGCGATCATCATCAGCTCGGCCACGCGCCAGGCCAACGCCACCGCGCGTTCCTGAAGCGGTTCGATCCGGAAATACGCGGTCCGCCGTGCTCTCCGCAGCGTCTCCTCAGCCGCGGCCGCGGCGGCCCAGGCGTCGTGCGCTTCGCGGCACGACGTGGTCGGCCCGGCGACTACGGGCTCGAGCAGCTCGCACAGCATCGCCTCTCGCGCAGCGCCGCCCGCGGGGACCTGATTTGCGCCGTGCTCGGCTGTGGCAGCGTCCACCCGTTCTCGCAGGTCAGGGACAGGCATCTCCATCCCGAAAGCCTCGGCGAGATTTAGCACTTCGCGGACATCCGGGGCGATGCCGCGCAGCAGCTCCAGCGTCGGGCGAGCGCGGCGCTCGACCGGGAACCGCACCACCTTTGTCATCCCGGGCAGCAACTCGACCCTCACAGCGGCCCTCCTTACGTCTCGCCAACAAACTACTACGATTCGGGGTACGGCAGCAATATAACACTACATATTGATTCCCTTCACTCCGGCTGCCGCGCGCCCGGCGCGGCTGAGTAGGCGAGGGTAGGAGTGCCCCGTCTTCTCCCAGCCGTCGCTACGGCGGCAGAGCACGCGAGCCGGCGCGCGAACCGCTCCCGTCGCGGCAGCGTTACGAGCCACCGCGAGCCGTTCTTTCCAGACGACGCCGAGCCGGCCGTTAGTTCGACCGGCTGTCGATGTAATTGCCCCTTCGCTCGTAATTCGCTGCGAGGTGAAGCAGCTCTCGCCGGGCAAGGGGGGAAACGACATTGCCGTGCAATTTTCCCGGAGCTTTCCGGCGATCTCCCGGTAGTGTTCACCGTCCGGATATTGCGGGGGTGCTGGCAATCCCCTCTCGGGGCGGTGGCGCAGGAGAGTTTCGATCCGGCGATGTCCAACGCAGGCGGGCAGAGCTCGCACCCATGGTGTCTGCGATCACTTTGACGAGGAGTGGACTTTGCATGATTATTTGAGCGACCAGATGACCAGATTGCTGGTTTGGGCGAAAATGTTGCGCACAATTAGCTCGTATTTGTACGAAAGTTCTAGGGAGGAAGATCGTTAAGCGACAACAATCGTGGTGAACAGTCAGAAACGGTTTCTCCGCTGCTAAATTGCCGGAATGGCGGACTGGCACCCGGTCATCGCGACAGTTTTCTCATGCTGTCCGCGCGACGCGTGCGGGGCGCTTTTATTGTCGGTGCCGACTGACTCGCGCCTCAGACGTCAGTGACCGGCTCCCAGTACCTCAAGACTGCCCCCGAGCCTTGACGATCGGTGGCGTGCGGCCGCACGCCAGGCCATCGGAAAGCGGTACGGTGCGGCGGCAAGGCGGGGTCTTGCGATCCCGCCCGGACCGGCTCACCCGAAAGCGGCGATCTTGGCCTCCGCCGCTGGCGGCTGATGGGTGGCGGCCGGCGACCGGCGGCATAGGGTTTTACCTTACTCGCCGGTGATGTCGCGACCGCGGCCGCAGCCATCAGCGCGTAGGCGGTGAGACCCACCTCGGCGGCGAACCGGCGGCAGGCTCTCGAAACCGTAAACCCGGACCGTCCTTGGCGCGGTCGTCGTGGGCGAGCTTGCGAGTGAGGTCGCAGGCCTCCGCAACCTTCGCCATAGCATCCCGACGGGCCGAACTGACGACCGCACGAACCCACGGACGAATCCAGGCCGTGCTTCCGGACGCTGAACCGCACCCAGGCAGAAGGGCAAATGCTGTCCCGCGCGCCTCGCGTTGCCTTGTCGATGTGGATCAATCCCGGCACCGCAGAGCCCATCGGTCAGGCGGGACCGGAGTGCGGACGGCAGCCAGTTTCGGAGTGACCACCATGGCAGGGCGGCTGGGCGCAGAGCTTGGTATTTTGCGTTCTGCCAAGCGGTCTCTGTGGCCGACCCGGATCAGCCTCTCAAAGCACCAAAGGACACGAACACAGTGTCCGCGTCCGCGTCTTTCCCCTCGGCGTGCGTGCGGTCTAGGCCGGGTGGCGAGCAGCAGCAAATGCCGACTACGGCAAGGCCGAGCCGCGTCATGCGCAGAGCTAAGCCAGTGCCGAAGAAAAGCACCGCCTACACACCCAAGGGCCCTGTCGCTTGCCGCTCCGCGCCTGCCGCAACCCGGCCCCGCTCGTCGACATCTGCGCCCCCCGCCTGGTGTCCGGCCTCGTCAAACCGCACCCGAGGGAAAAGACGCGGGCATAGGATTCGCGAATCTCTCGGGCAAATGAGAGAGATCAGATCATGGCGACAAAGACCGCTCAGAAGAACGTTTCGAACACCATTCACCGCAGTCAGCCGCCCCGCCAGGCGATCACCCTTCAGCTGGTCGTCGCTCGCGCGCCATCGCACGCACTCGTCGGCAGGCTCTGCAGCACCTTCGCGCTCGACCCGGTCGACTACGACGGCATTCGCGAGGCGACGAAGGATCAGATCGGCCTCTCCGCCGAGGCGCTGCAGCCCACCGTCAACGAGACGGCGATGAAGATCCATCTCCAGCGGGTGGCCGGCAGCTTCGTCAGCTCGGCCCATGGGGCCGCCCAGTTCTACGGCGGCAAGGTCACGCAAGCCCGCGACCTCACCTCCAAGCTCGCCAACGACGATCGCGACGAAGACCGCGAGGGGGTTTACGGGTTTGAGGGCCGCGCCGCCCGCGCCCGCCAGTTCGCTGCCGAAGCGGGTCTCACCGCCTACGCGCTGATGGCCGCGGCTGAAGGTGCGGTCGATGCCTACACCCACGTCACCGGCGAGACGTGGAAACCCTATGAACCGCCGGTCAACGGCCCCGCCACCGTCGGCCGGCAGGCGGCGGAAGCCGAAATCGCCGCCTTCGGGTGAGGCGGTCCCGCCGGGGGTCGCAAGACCCCCGCCTTTCCACGCCACCGCTCCCCCTCGACGGCCCTTGACAAGGGGGGCGTCAACCCGGCCGCCTCCCCCCTCGCGGTGGCGGCCCGGGGAAAACCAGCCGGGCCGGCGATAACGGGTTCTCACCGGGTGCTCGGACGCGCAGCGTCGGGTTAGCGACGCCATCCAATATGACGCCATCCAATATAGAGAAGATAGGCGGCGATTCAGTCCGTCGCTATCGCCCGCTGGGCCGATCGCCGCGGCAGAAGTCCCGAGCAGACGAGCTGATTGAGCGCAAGCTCCAGCTCGTCCTTCCGGTCCGCTCCCCAACCGTCGGGCGAGGTCCTCGGCTCGGGCCAGAGGTTCCGCTCATCGGACGGTGCGCCGCCGAGCCCTAGCGGGATCAGGTGATCCTCCTCGTAATGGCTCAGCCGCCAGTCGTCATAGCCAAACGTGCGGATCTGTTGGCGCTTCAGCTCCTCCGTATACTCGGCCGGCGGTCGCGCCATGCGCGTCCATCCGCGGGCGCAGATCGTCTCGCCGATGGTCTTCTGCGTAACCGCAGGGTTGATCGCCCCCGGCGTCGTCGACGGGTCTGGCAGCGAGCTCCGCGCTCGCGCCCCGCTCGCCAACAGGGTCGCCAGGACCAAAATCGCCGCGGCGCGCGACCGCATCGGCGCGTGCTTCCTTGTGGCCGGCGCACTTCCGCTCTCGGCGCCCGCGAAGGGGTATCGCGGCTCCACCGTGCTGTAGCCGCGGCATAATGCCAAATGCGGATGGCGGCGCCTATGCGCCATGCTCGGCCCAATCTGGCGGCTTTCCACTGCCAGCCAACCACCCGCAACGGCGGAAAAGTTGCGGCGGGGTCGGGACCCTGGTCCGCGGTGCGCTGTCGATTATCGCGAAATCCTCCCCCGACAGCCACCTTCGGATCGCGCCGACGCATCCGAGCTCCGAACCGGTAGACCGCCCCGAGCTCGTCCGCGCCACAGTGCGCGCCGTCGCGGCCGCCGCGTAGCTACATGCAACCGCCCTCAAACCCTGCCGATACCTTCTCGAACGTGGCCCCGTCGCAGAGGCGCACCTCGCCCTGCCGCGCCGCGCGGGGTGTCGTGACCGAGGAGGAACGCCAGGCGCTTCGCGCCGCCTATCTGCGCCACATGGCCCGATGTGGTTTCGACCCGCTTTCCCCCCAACTTGATATCCTATGGGATGTCACTTATGTGGAGGGGTGCACAGGATCGTTTTGGACACGTGTGTCATCGTAACTGCTTTCAGGAGCCGGAACGGGGCCAGCCGTGTCGTCCTCGATTGGTTGGCTGACCGATTACTGGTCCCGCTGCTGACGCCGGCGTTGTTCCTTCAGTACGAGGACGTGTTGAAGCGGCCCGAGCAGCTACTGGCAAGCCGGCTGACACTGACGCAGGTGGACCAGATCCTTGCTGCCCTGGCGAGCGCGGCGGAGCCGGTTACAATCCATTACTCCTGGAGACCGCAGCTGCCGGACCCGACTGACGAGCTCGTGCTCGAGGCCGCCGTCAACGGCCGGGCCGATGCACTCGTAACCTATAATGTCCGCCATTTCGCGCAGGCGGCGGCACGATTTGGTCTGCGGCTAGCGCGGCCCGTCGAGGTGCTCGAGGAGATCAGACAATGAGCAAGGCGACCTATCCACTGAAGCTGCCGGCCTCGATCAAAGCGGCGGCCGCGCGTCTGGCCAAAGAAGACGGGGTATCCCTGAACCAATGGATTACAACCGCAGTCGCGCAGAAGATCGGCGCGGTCGAGACGGCCGCGGACTTCTTCAAACGCCGAGCTGAGAATGCTCGGCCTGAAAACCTGAAGACGTTCCTTGCAAATGCTCCGGACGTCCCGCCCGAGCCCGGCGACGAAATTCCCGACCATCTTCGCACTAGGCTGAAACGCGCGTCAGCACGAGGGTGATCGCCGGCGCGCGTCGCCTGTCACATGCCGCCCGAGATCTCCAAGCGGCAGACGCCCCTCGAGGCGCCCGGAGGAATACCCGGCGCACAGGCGATTCCGCCTGTCGACGACGCCGGAACGCCTCCCGTCGGCGGCGCGCATACTCCTCGTGCGCTGCGCGGCGAGAGGCGCTCTTCGCCGCCTCGCGCTCTAGCCGCCGCCACGCCGCATCGAGAACGCGTGGGTTCGGCTCGGCAAAGAAATCGACAGCACCCATGACAAATCCCCGACGCGAACGACCGCGTCCGCGATCTCCGGTGCAAACCGAGCGCGGCCGGCCGAGACGACGTAACCGCATATCGGCACCCGCAGATCGCCCAGAAAACCTTCGACCGCCCGCACATGCGCCTGGTTCTGCAGCACCGGATTGTCCAACCTGCCGACCTCGACACCGCCGGCCGTGCGCTGTGTCCAGACCGGCGCGCCGAGTTCGCGGGCGATCGTTCCGCACCACGATCCCGGAGGGTACACGAACGACGTGATCGAGCTCGACCGACCACGCCGCCCGCCAGAGAATGACATTGTGAAGCGCGGGGAGCCCGATCCTCTTTAACTCGCCGGCCACCCGCACCTCTCCCGCCGCACCGATCCGCCGCGAGCATGCTTCTCGGCTCGACGCCGCGGTCGCACCGGCTTCGCGGCAACGGTGCAGCCATAGTGCGATCAGGAGGCCTGGCCCGACCGCCAGCGCGATCGGCGCTTCGCGCGATCGCAGGAAGCGCCAAATCTCCGCTCCACTCAACGGGTCCGGCAGGCCCCGCGCCATCGCCGGGCTGCCATAGAAAGCCAGGCTCGCGAAACCGATCCGGGCAGCGCAGACGCCGACAATCCCGAGCGCCCAGCCCGCGATGAACGCGCCCGCGCCACGCTCACGGATCGCAAGTCCACTCATCCGGACCGCCGCAAGCACAAGCAGCCCGCACGCCATCACCAGCAGCACGCGGGCACCAATCTCCAACAACGGCCCGAAGACCGAGACCAGCGCGGCAGCGCTGGGCATCATTCCTCCGCCTCCCATCTCATGCTTCCCAGCTTTTTGCTGGGGCAGCCACGGCCAGGGAGAGACGCTGGCCGCAACTTTCGCTGGGGCAGGTTTCGCGGAAGCAAGCTTGGCAGAGGTGGGGCTCGACATACAGAGACGATCCGGGCAAATGCTGCGAATGGCGAGCCGCATAACACCCCGCGGCAGCACCGCGCCCCACAACCCGCTCGCCTGCTGATCTTCAATTTTAATGCCGGGCAAGGTCGCGCCGGTTCAACCCCGCCTGCGGCGCCGCGCTGCGCGCGGCTGAGGCACGCAACCTACAGCAGGGCCGGGCCGCGTCATCCGCAGAGCTAGGCCAAAGCCCGAGAAAAGGGCCGACCCGCCCTACTAAGGTCGGCCGCAGAGCCGGGCCGCCACGGCCCGGCTCTTACTTTACGGTCCTAAAAATCAGACCGACGAAAGCCCAAAGATCCCTCCGCGCGCGCGTTCGCCTGGAAGAGATTCGTGCCAGTTGCGGCTGCCCGAAACCAAAAACTCCGAAGAAAGTCGTGCGGTGATAGGCCAACCACTCAGCCGGAGCGTCCCCTATTTTGCCGGCGATAACAGCCCGATCCAGTGTCGCGAGTTTGTCGAAGCGCACTACCGAAGGAACCTTCAGGCCCGTCCCAGGAGTGCCGGCAAGCGGCGCGATGTCTGGCCCAGCGCGGGGCGTAGAAGTGATAAAGCATACGATCAGGTCGCTTCGGCGCTCATTGTCGCGCGAAATCACCAGGGCCGGTCGGCGTTTGGCGCCGGAAAGGTCTGTGAACGGAAAGCGGGTAAGGACGATGCTGCCAAAGGCGAACACCTAGCCCGCTCCCTCTACCAGGTCAGCGTCGGAGTAGAGCTCGGGCTCGTCTGCAAGCAAGTGAACCGGGCCACT
>Ga0210396_10005912_pt1 | contig 11775 bp, 12 predicted proteins | sample IncBWH17OmetaG_FD_155466 | JGI IMG/M metagenome (GOLD analysis project Ga0210396, IMG submission 155466) | Forest soil microbial communities from Barre Woods Harvard Forest LTER site, Petersham, Massachusetts, United States - Inc-BW-H-17-O ...
GATCGTCGGCATGATCCCGATGGCGATCGGTGGACCGGGCGAGGAGCAGAACGCCGCGCTCGCACGCGCCGTCATCGGCGGCCTGCTATTCGCGACCCCGACGACGCTTCTTGTCGTGCCGTACCTGTTTGCGATGCTGCGCAAGGGCAATGACGGCAAGGCAGCCCATGGCGTCTTCGAGGAGGTCCCCGAATGAATGACTTTGAGCAGCCACCGCTGCTGAAGGGACCACCACCGCGGCCATTGCTTCCGGCACCCAATCGAGATGCCCCCGAATCACCACCAAGCGGGCCCGCGGGGCGGGGCGGGTCCGGGCGCCGTTTCCTTGGCCTTGGCGTGCTCTTGCTGTTTACCGCCGCACTCGCGCTGGGCGTATGGCGGCATTACGAGCAGCACCGTCAGGTCACGGACACCGCCGAGCAGCAGGCGAACTTCGTCCCGAGCGTGCGCGTCGAGGCGGTGGCACAACGGCTCGGCAGAATGCACGTGACGTTGCCCGCGACGACGCTCGGCTTCGAGGCCGCAAATATTTATGCGCGCGCCAGCGGCTATGTGCTGAAGCGCTATGTCGATATCGGCGATCACGTCAAGGCGGGGCAGCTCCTAGCGGAAATTACTGCACCCGAGGTCGAGGCGCAGGTGGCCCAATTTCAGAATAGTCTGCAGCAGGCTCAGGCGACGGTACGCCAAAACGAAGCGCAGCGCGCGTCGACAGATGTGACCAGCAGGCGTATTTCCGTCCTTGCCAAGGACAGCTGGGCGACACAGGAACTGGCCGACACCGATCGGTACAACTTTCAGGCCCAGCAGCACGCGACGACGGCCGCTGAATACAGTGCCGCGGCGATGGACCAGCAGCTAAAGTATTACAATCAGCAGAAGATCTATCAGCAGGTCGTCGCACCGTTCGACGGCGTGATCACGCAGCGCAACATCGACGTCGGCAGCCTGATCACGGCCGACGCGGCCGGCGGCACTTCGATGTTTTCGCTGACACACAGCGACGTAATCCGGGTTTGGGTGTATGTGCCGCAGGACGCCGCCTTTGGCGTTAAGCCCGGCGTTGAGGCCATCATTCGCGTGCCGGCGATGCCTAACCTCACCTTCGATGGCCAGGTGACGCGGATCGCTGACGCCTTGCAGCCGGGAACGCGGACCCTGCTGACCGAGGTCGACGTACCCAACCGGGACGGTGCGCTGCAGCCGGGCGTGTATTGCACGGTCGAGCTGAAGATCCCGCGCCAATCGCCGGCGCTGATCGTGCCCGCCTCGGCGATCATCTTCAATCAGAACGGCATGCAGGTCGCGGTCGTCGAAAACGGCGTTGCCCATCTGCACAAGATCATGATCACCACCGATGACGGGACCGAAGTCGAGGTCAACGAGGGCGTCCGGAACGGCGATAAAGTGGTACTCCAACCGCCCGTGAACCTGGCTGATGGCGACAAGGTGCAGATCACCCCGGAGCCCCCAGCGGCGACGCCGTAATCGCATCACGGAGACGTATCGAGTGGAGGCGAATTATCATTCGCCTGATCGTGGTCGGCTCGATGCTGCTGCCTCCGGCCTGCGCCAATGCGATTGACGTCATCTGTCCTCCGGCGGGCCAGTGTCCAAACGTGCGTCCATGGCACGGAGGCGGCTACTGATTTATGACGCTTGAGCGCGATCGGCAAGTTGGCCAGCGAGCGGATCATGGCTAAGCTGACCCGCGCCCCGGGAAACGGCGCCCCGATCGGCGGCCTCAAGGTGGTCGCCGTCGGCGGCTGGTTCGCGGCTCGGCCGTCGGGCACCGAGGCCGTCTACAAGATCTATGCGGAAAGCTTCAAGGACGAGGTGCACTTGGACGCGATCGTCGGCGAGGCCCGACAGATGGTGAACATCGCGCTTGCCTCCGGGGGATGCGGCGGATGGATGGCTCGGGGCCTGGCGGCCCGCGGGGGTACCCTTGCAATGTCGGAACCCCCACAATAGCATAGTCCGCTTATGCCGGCCTATGATCCGGGGATCGTTCGATGGCAGGAACCGACAAGCAACCTGAGCGCGTGTGGCCCGGAGTCGAGCACAGCATCACCGGGCCAGTGATCGCCGTTGTGATGGGTGTCTCCGGATCGGGCAAAAGCACGGTCGCAGCCCTGCTCGTGGGCGCTCTCGGCTGCCAGTTTCAGGAAGGCGACAACCTGCATCCGCCCGAAAATGTGGAGAAGATGCGCAGCGGAATACCGTTGACTGACGCGGACCGTCTGCCCTGGCTACGCAGGATCGCCGAGGAAATTGACGGCTGGCGCGCGCGGGGCGAATGTGGCGTGCTGACCTGCTCGGCGCTGAAGCGATCCTACCGAGACATCATCATCGGCGACCGTCCCGAGACGGTGCTGGTCTACCTCAAAGGATCGCGCCATCTGATTTGCCGGCGCATGGCCGCGCGGCACGAGCACTTCATGCCGGTTGCCCTGCTCGATAGCCAGTTCGCGACATTGGAGGAGCCGACGCCGGAGGAGCACCCGATCATCGTCGATGTCGGCGGCAAACCGGCCGAGATCGCCCACGAGATCGTGTGTCGGCTCGAGCGGCGGCAGCACGAACCCGGCGAGCCCGCCCCGGCCACCACGACCAGCCCGCGAAAGGATCGATGACCACGACGGCTGCTGCCGGCCGCATCCAACGTTGCACTGGGGTATCGGCGCGCTGCTGGGGGCCGGGGTGCTAATCAATTATTTCGACCGGATCAACCTCTCGGTTGACGCGCTGCACTTCAACAGGAACTTGGGTGGCCGCAACTGACGGGCTCCGGGCTGATGGTCCTGGCGCGATGGATCCTCGCCCTCGGGCTCGCGGTTGGCGCAGCGAGGCTCATTGCGAAATCGATCCAACGCAAATGGCCGGGCAAATGGCCGTGAATTGTTCTGCCTATAGGGGGGCTGATCGGCTGCGGCGTTGCGTAACGCACGGCTCAGCGTTGCTTTCAGGGCACCGCGCGGCGCGTCCTCCCGCTTGCTCGTGGGGGCTATTCCCGTAACGAACGAACGCTATCGTGCTTCGATCTGTTTCGCTAGTCTTCCGTCCAGCAAATCCGCAACAGAGGGAACGCCGCCATGTCCTATGTTTACGTTGTTCAGATGGATGTCCCGCAGCACCTCGAGGCTGAATTCAACCGGATTTACGACGAGGACCACGTTCCGACCATCCTCAAAGTCCCTGGGGTCAGGTCTTGCGCACGTTATCGGCTCGAACATTCGACGGTGGCGAGCATGCCGCGCTACCTGGCGATTTACGAGACCGACTCGGCCGAGGTGATCAACAGCCCGGCCTGGCAGGAAGCCTCCGATCTTGGCGAATGGAAGCCCAAGATCCGGCCGCACACGACAAACCGCCAGCACAGCGTCTTCCGGCGGATCGCCTGACATGCCCCACATCTTCGTCGTCCAACTCGATATCGCCGCGGAGCACGAGGCCGAGTTCAATCGAGTCTACGACACCGGGCATTTTCCGATGCTGTCGAAGGTGCCGGGGGTTCGCTCCGCAGCGCGCTATCGCCTCGAGCACTCGACCGTGCCGGGGATGCAGCGATACTTGACGATATACGAGCTCGCCTCGCCCGACGTGCTGAAGAGCGCGGAATGGGAGAAGGCGGGGAGCTACGGTGACTGGGCGACCAAGATCCGCCCATTGACGACGAGCCGTCATCACAGCGTGTTCGAACGCATCGCCTGAGGGAGAAAGGACATGATCCATGTTGTTGCCATCATCACCGCCAAATCCGGCATGCGCGCGGCGATCTTGAAGGAATTCCACGCCAATATGCCGGCAGTTCATGCCGAGAAGGGCTGCATCGAATACGGCCCGGCGATCGATGCCGAGGGCATCGGCAGCTTTCAGGCCAAATTCGGCCCCGACACCTTTGTCGTGATCGAGAAATGGGAGAGCCCGGACGCGCTAAAGGCGCACGCCGCCTCGCCGCACATGGCCGCCTACGCCGCCAAGACCCGAGCTCTGATCGCCAGCCGCACGATCCACGTGCTGCAGCCGGGGTAAGGGCGAGGGACATCGCCGGACAGGGACGGCAGCGATGGAACTGTTGCTGCAACAGGTGCTGGCGGGACTTGCGACGGGCGCGATCTATGCGTCGATGGCGCTCGCCGTGGTGATGATCTATCAGGCGATCGATCACCTCAATTTTGCGCAGGGCGAGATGGCGATGTTCTCGACCTTTCTCGCCTGGCAGATGCTCCAATGGGGTTGGCCCTATTGGGCCGCCTTCGTCGGCGCGGTGGCGTTGTCTTTCGTTGGCGGGATCGCGATCGAGCGAGTCCTGTTCAAGCCGATCCAAAACGCGCCGATCTTGAGCCAGCTCGCCGCGTTCATCGCCCTCTACGGCATCCTCAACAGCTCCGCCGGATGGATCTGGGATTTCAACATCAAGACCTTCCCGACCCCGTTCGGCTCGGCCCCGCTGTTCGGCGAGCGCCTGATCGGCACGCATCAGGCTGGGATGATCGGGGTCACCCTGCTGATGCTGGGGCTGCTTTACCTGTTCTTCCGTGGGTCCCGGCTCGGTCTGGCAATGCGCGCTGCCGCGACCAATCCGGAATCGGCGCGCCTGGTCGGCATCCGCGTCGGCTGGATGATCGCGCTGGGCTGGGGGATGTCGGCCGCAGTCGGCGCGGTCGCCGGAATGCTGATCGCTCCGGTGGTGTTTCTCGAACCGAATATGATGCTCGGTGTCCTGCTTTATGGATTTGCCGGCGCGGTCCTCGGCGGGTTGTCGAGCCCCGGTGGCGCGGTGGCCGGAGGTTTCGCCGTCGGGGTGATCGAGAATCTCGCCGGCACGTTCATCCCCTATGTCGGACGCGAGCTGAAGCTGACGATCGCCCTCGTGCTGATCGTCGCAGTGCTTATGGTCAAACCGAGCGGTGTGTTCGGCCGCACGGTGGTGAGCCGGGTATGACAGGCCCGCCGCGGGATACAGTGGCGTTCGCAGGCGCGTCGCCCCGCACTCTTGTGATTGCAAAGCCGAGCACCCGCCACCTTCTGATTGCGGCGATGCTGGTCATGGCATTGGTAATACCCTTTGTCCTCAAGAGCTTTTTTGTTTTTCAGCTTACCCTGGTGATGGTCTACGGCTTGGCGATCCTGGGTCTCAACCTGCTGACCGGCTTCAACGGGCAATTCTCGCTGGGGCACAGCGCCTTTTACGGGATCGGTGCCTATACCGCCGCGATCCTGATGGAGCAGTTGGATCTCGCCTATTATTGGACCTTGCCTTGTGCCGGAGCGGTCTGCTTTCTCGTCGGCTTCCTGTTCGGGCTGCCGGCTTTGCGGCTGCAGGGCCTCTACCTCGCTCTGGCGACTTTCGCGCTCGCTACTGCGATGCCGCAGATCCTCAAATTCCAGCCGCTCGAGCCGCTGACCGGCGGAGTGCAAGGGATCGTGATCATGAAGCCCGATCCGCCGCCAGGCGTGCCGCTCAACGCCGATCAGTGGCTCTATTTTTTCACATTGGCGGTGCTGCTGGTCATGTTTGCCGGCGCCACGAGCCTCGTGAAAAGCCGCACCGGCCGGGCAATCATGGCGATCCGCGACCATCCGATCGCTGCGGCGACAATGGGGATCAACACCGCGCTCTACAAAACCCTGACCTTTGGCGTCAGCGCCTTGTACACGGGGGTCGCCGGGGCGCTCGGCGCCATCGCGATCCAATTCGTCGCGCCCGACAGCTTCACTTTTTTGCTGTCCGTCTCGCTGCTGGTCGGGCTGGTGGTGGGGGGTGTCGGTTCGATCCCCGGGAGCCTGTTCGGCGGCGTGTTCGTGCTGTTTGTCCCGAACATTGCCGAGCGCGTATCGACCGGGCTCGCCGGAGCGATCTACGGTGTCATCTTGCTGTTGGTGATTTATGTTATGCCGTCCGGCGCCGCTGGTTTTGTGCGGTTCGCTGCCGCCCGGCTAGAAGCGAAAGGGAAGCCGAGATGAAGAAAATCACCCGCCGATCAATCCTTACCGCAGCTCCGGCCGCTATTACCTTTATCGCCCTGCCGGCGCGCGCCGAAAAGCAATACGGTCCCGGGGTCACCGACACCGAGATCAAGATCGGCAATACCGTCCCCTACAGCGGCCCGGCCTCGTCCTACGGCACAATCGGCAAAGCCGAGGCGGCGTATTTCCGGATGCTCAACGACCAAGGGGGCGTCAACGGCCGCAAGATCAACTTCATCTCTTACGACGACGCCTATTCACCGCCGAAAACCGTCGAGCAGGTCCGCAAGCTGGTCGAGGAAGACGGCGTTTTGCTGATGCTGGCGCCACTGGGCACACCGACCAACTCGGCGATCCAGCGGTATCTGAACCAGAAAAAGGTGCCGCAGCTCTTCGTCGCCACCGGCGCGACCAAGTGGAACGACCCGAAGCACTTTCCGTGGACGATGGGATGGCAGCCCAATTATCAGAGCGAGGGGCACGTCTATGCGGCCTACATTATCGAGCATCAGCCAAGCGGCAAAATCGGGGTGCTCTACCAGAACGATGACTTCGGCAAGGATTATTTGAGGGGGCTCAGAGACGGGCTGGGCGAAAAGGCGAAATCGATGCTTGTCGTCGAGGCGCCTTACGAGACGACGGATCCGACCGTCGATTCGCAAATCATCAGCATGAAGTCGGCCGGCGCCGATGTTTTTGTCAATACCGGCATCCCGAAATTCGCCGCGCAGGCCATCCGCAAGACTGCCGAGATCGATTGGAAGCCCCTTCACATTCTGAGCAGCGTCGGCAACTCTGTGGGCGCGGCGCTGAAGCCGGCCGGATTGGAAAACGCGAAGGACATCGTATCCGATTTCTACATTAAGGACCCGACGGACCCTCAATGGAAGAATGATCCCGGGTACCAGCAGTGGGCCGCATTCATGGACAAGTATTATCCCGAAGGCGACAAGACCGACGCCGGCAACGTCGTCGGCCCGTCTTTCTGTCAAACCTTGGTGCAGGTTTTGAAGCAGTGCGGCGATAATCTGACCCGCGAGAACATCATGAAAGAGGCCGCAAACCTGCACGACTTCACCGTGCCGATGCTGTTGCCCGGCATCAAGATCAATACCAGCCCGACCGACTTCGCCCCGATCAAGCAGATCCAGATGGCGCGCTTCGACGGCGAGCGGTGGAAGCTGTTCGGCCCGGTGCTCAGCGGCGAGATCAGCGGTTGACGGCGACCGCAATCGAGTCCGGGATCGGCTCTCGATCATGCGCACCGAAGGCGGCCGATGACGCTGCTGTGGGGTGCCTTGCGGACCATCGCGCTGGTCGCCGTCGTGTGTTGCCTGTCATGGCTCGGCGGGCTGCTATGGTTTGCGACTCCACCGGCGGTCGACACGCAGGCGGCGGCAACCGACGCCATCGTCGTGCTGACCGGCGGCAGCCTGCGACTGCAAAGCGGCATTGACCTTCTCCGCGAGGGAAAGGGCCGCAAACTCTTCGTCTCCGGCGTCAATCAGCAGGTCGATCTGGACGACCTGCTGGGCGTTTCAGGCAATGCTCCGGACTGGGCGCTCTGCTGCGTCGTGCTCGGCCATCAGGCCGACAACACCTTCGGCAATGCGCAGGAGACGGCGCAGTGGATGTGCCGTCAAGGTTTCCGCAGCCTGCGTCTGGTCACTGCCTGGTACCACATGCCACGCAGCCTGCTCGAATTCGCCCGGGCTATGCCGGAGATCGACATCGTGGCTCACCCGGTCTTTCCCGACCAGGTCAAGCAGGAGCGTTGGTGGGCGTGGCGCGGCACTGCTGCGCTGCTGGTCAACGAGTATGTCAAGTACATTGGGGCGCTCGCCCGTCCGCTGGTCGAACGGCCCCAACTGGCGATAATCGGCACGCCGGACGAGCCGGCTCGCGCCGAGGTGCAGCGATGAGCTGGGCAAGGGCGCTCGCCTTCAATCTCGCCTTGTTCGCCTGGACCGCGATCCTTGGCACGATCGGGCTGCCTTTTCTATTCACCCCGCGCGCCGTGACGATGCGGTTCGGCCGGTTCTGGGCCTGGAGTGTTTTGGTGTTGCTGAGGCTCATCGTCGGGCTCGGTCATGAGGTCCGCGGGCTCGACCGCCTCCCCCCCGGTGGTTGCATCATCGCGATGAAGCATCAATCCGCCTGGGACGCTCTGGTCGTGCCGGTCGTGCTCGGCGATCCTGCGGTTGTCGTGAAGCGCGAATTGCTGCTGCTGCCGTTTTACGGCTGGTATGCGGCGCGCGCCGGCTCGATCGCGATCGACCGCAAAGCCGGGGCGGGCGCGTTGCGCCGGATGTTGGCGAAGAGCCGGACAGTGGCCGCTGCAGGGCGGCCGATCGTCATCTTCCCGGAAGGAACCCGGGTTGCACCCGGCGAGCGTCGATCCTATCAGCCGGGTGTCGCGGCGCTCTACCAGGCATTGGCGCTGCCGCTAGTCCCGGCTGCCGTCAATTCCGGCCTCTATTGGGGACGGCGCAGCTTTGTGAAGCGCCCGGGCCGCATCATCCTCGAATTTCTCGACCCGATACCCCCCGGCAGAACCCGGCCCCGCGTGATGGCCGAACTCGAACGGCGGATCGAGACCGCCACCGCCGCGCTGCTGCGCGAGGGCGCGAGCAGGACGAGCGCCCGGCCTCAATTGCGGGCGAACTACACTCGTGCCCCGGAATAAGGAGCTATCTCGCGCTCGGGAACCAATCCTCGTCGCCGCCGCTGACGATCTGTTCAAGTGTGTGTAGGGGCACTCCGCAGGCAATCGGCTGGCGAACCCCGGCAGGTCGCGTTCCAGCCGCCGCAGCAGCCTGAGCGCCGCCCGATAGCGAGCTGGTAGATCGAGCTTTGCCTCGATGCTGCGGGTCAGGATCTTTTCGAGCTGCAGGCGCCATTCGACGATCTCGTCGCGCCAATGATCGGCCGGTTGATCGAGCCCGGAGTACTCGAGTTTGAGAAAATGCTCGATAACGTGCTCGCAAAGCGATTGCGCTACGCGGAGATCGCTGCGTCCCAAATCTTCGATCTCCTCGGCAATGTGCTCAAGGTCGAGCTCGTTTCCGGCCGGCCGGAGCTGACGCAGCAAGTCCGCCTGCTGCTGCGTCCAAGCGTAGAAGTCTTCGTCGTAGAGGGTTTCCGACATCGTGGTCACGAATCTAACGCAAATTTGATCGGGCGGAAAGTACGCACCGAACGAATCCGGAACTGTGGTAAACTGTCGGCGACAGGAGGAAGTCTCCACCATGGCGCTTGTCGGCTCGATATCGCAGCAGATCTGGGACATGAAATATCGCCTGAGGTTTGCTTCGGGCGAAGTGATCGACAAAACGATCGAGGATACCTGGCGGCGGGTGGCCGCCGCGCTCGCCGCACCCGAACGCGACGCCGCGGCCTGGGCCGAGGGGTTCCACTCGGCGCTGACCGATTTCAAGTTCCTGCCGGCCGGGCGGGTCGTTGCCGGCGCCGGCAGCGCCCGCTCGGTGACCCTCTTCAACTGCTTTGTGATGGGCATCATTCCCGACGATATGGGCGGGATCTTTGCGCATCTGCGTGAGGCGGCGCTGACGATGCAGCAGGGCGGCGGCATCGGCTACGACTTCTCGACCCTCAGGCCGCGCGGCGCGCCGGTCAAAGGGGTGGGCGCCGACGCTTCGGGGCCGCTCTCCTTCATGGATGTGTGGGACGCAATGTGCCGCACGATCATGAGCGCCGGCTACCGGCGCGGCGCGATGATGGCGACCTTGCGCTGCGATCATCCCGACATCGAGGCCTTCATCGAGGCGAAGCGCGAGCCGGGGCGGCTGCGTATGTTCAACCTTTCGGTGCTGGTCTCGGACGCCTTCATGAAGGCGGTCGAGGAAAATGCCCCGTGGGAGCTGTCCTTCGGCGGCCCCGATGGCGCTAAGACCACGTGGAAGGTGCTGCCGGCGCGCGAGCTGTGGGACAAGATCATGCGCGCGACCTACGCCTATGCCGAGCCCGGCGTAATCTTCATCGACCGCATAAACCGCCGGAACAACCTCCATTACTGCGAAGAGATAACCGCAACCAACCCATGCGGCGAGCAGCCGCTGCCGCCCTATGGCGCCTGCCTGCTGGGCTCGATCAACCTGGCGAGCCTCGTCCAAAGTCCATTCACTCCGGAGGCGCGGCTCGACCTCGACCGGCTGCGCCGGCTGGTGCCGGATTGCGTCCGCATGATGGACAATGTCATCGACATCTCGCAGTTCCCGCTGGCTCAGCAACAGGAAGAAGCACGGCAGAAGCGCCGCATCGGACTTGGCGTTACGGGGCTCGCCGATGCGCTGATCATGTGCGGCCTGCGCTACGGCTCGGCGGCCGCGGTCGCGGCGACCGAGAGCTGGCTTGGTACAATTCAGCGCGAGGCCTACATCGCTTCGTGTGCCCTTGCGGCGGAGAAGGGCGCCTTTCCGCTCTTCGACCGCGACCGCTACCTCGCCGGCGAGACCATCATGGGGCTGGACGAGGAGGTGCGGGTTCAAATCGGGCAGCACGGCATCCGCAACGCGCTGCTTACTTCGGTTGCCCCGACTGGCACGATTTCGCTGTTCGCCGACAATGTATCCTCGGGAATCGAGCCGGTCTTCAGCTTCCGCCACACGCGCAATGTGCTGATGCCCGACGGCAATCGCCGTGAGGAGGAGGTGACCGACTACGCCTACCGGCTGTTCCGGCGCGTCAGAGGCGAGCATGCACCGCTGCCCGACTATTTCATCGACGCGCAGGCGCTGATCCCCGAAGATCACGTCGTCATGCAGGCGGCGGTGCAGAAGCACATCGACAGCTCGATCTCCAAGACCATCAACGTCCCGGCCGAGATCCCGTTCGCGCGGTTCAAGGATGTGTATCTGCAGGCCTACGCCCTCGGCTGCAAAGGCTGCACGACCTACCGGCCGAACGAAGTCACCGGCGCTGTGCTCGAAGCGAAGGACCCGGCCGCCCCAGCCCCGGCTATCGCCGTGCGGCGCGCGGCGCAGCAGCCAGAGCTGCCGCTTCCGCCACCGGCGCCGGCAGCTTCACCCAAACCGGCCGATATTTTCGAGGCCGGCGGCGTCGTCTACATGACCCAGCCGTTGAGTCGGCCGGAGGCATTGCCCGGGCAGACCTACAAGCTCAACTGGCCGGACAGCGAGCACGCGCTCTACATCACGTTGAACGACATCGTTCAGGACGGCCGGCGCCGCCCCTTCGAGGTGTTCATCAACTCGAAGAACATGGAGCACTACGCCTGGACGGTGGCGCTGACCCGCATGATCAGCGCGGTGTTCCGCCGCGGCGGCGACGTCTCTTTTGTCGTCGAGGAGATGAAGGCGGTGTTCGACCCGCGCGGCGGCGCCTGGATGGACGGAAAATACGTGCCTTCCTTGCTGGCCGCGATTGGCGACGTCATCGAGCGCCACATGATCGGGGTCGGCTTCCTGCCGGCGAAGGACCGCGGGCCGGCAATCAGGGAGCAGAAGATTGCCGCAGGGCACCCGATGATCTCCGATCAGAGATCGGCTGCGATCCGCATGGCGCAATGTCCAAAATGCGGCGAGGCGGCACTGATCCGCATCGAGGGCTGCGATCGGTGCACCAGCTGCGATTATTCCAAGTGCTGGTAGCAATCGGAAGACAAGAAGGATGAGCGGCTTTTCAAATGACGCCTGGCAGCGCACCGCAGCCTTACGGGACGCGATCCATCGATTGCCTTTCAACACCGAGCTCGCCGCCGGCTCACTGAGTAGCGACCGGTTCCAGACCTACATCATGCAAGACGCGATCTATCTCGGACAG
>Ga0210396_10005913_pt1 | contig 11773 bp, 9 predicted proteins | sample IncBWH17OmetaG_FD_155466 | JGI IMG/M metagenome (GOLD analysis project Ga0210396, IMG submission 155466) | Forest soil microbial communities from Barre Woods Harvard Forest LTER site, Petersham, Massachusetts, United States - Inc-BW-H-17-O ...
GTTCAGCGCGCCGGTAACCGCCGAACGAGTCCGCTGGGCCAGCCGCCGCTCCAGGTCGCTGGTCACGGTGCGGACCACGGCGCGGGCCGACTCCCGTGCCTGCTCGGGGAGCACCCGGCTCAGCGACAGCAGGGTTCCGACCAGGTGCACGTCGGGCTCGACCGCATCTAGCATCTCCGGCTCGAGTAGCAGCCGGGTCAGGCCGAGCCGGTCGATCGCGTCCTTCTGCATCACCTGGACCACGCTGACCGGGAAGAACATGCGGATGTCGCCGAGCCAGCGGGCGACCCGCGGGGCCGAGGCACCCAGGCCCGCCTGACGCTTCCCGGCGGGCTCGAGCGCTGGCCTCTCATCGGAGTCGTACAAGGCGCCGAGCGCCGCGTCGATCCGCGCGTCGTCGCCGGTCAAGGCCACCCCGGTGCCGTCCGCGGCGCCCAGCACCAGCCGCCAGCGCCGCATCCGCTCATCGTGCTCGCGGCTCATGGCGCGGCCACCGGGGGAACGCGCAGGCTCAGGATCGCGGCCACGGCCCGCACCGCGATCGCCGCCCGGTCCTCGTCCAGGTCGTCGTCGGCCGACACGGCCAGCACCGGCGGCTTTCCGCTGCCGTCCAGCCGGGCCGCCTTGTCGCCGATGGCGCGCCGTTCGGGCGGCGCGAACTCACCGAAGGTCCGCCGCAGCGCGGGCAGTACGGCGGCGAAGGCGTCGGCGCTCAGCCCGGCCAGCCAGCCGTCGGCCAGGCCGAGCAGCTTGTCATCGTGCAGGAGAAGCAGGCCACTGCCGGCCAGGAACCCCTCGGCCCAGCCGGCCGCGGCCGCGGCCGAAGCACCGGCGGACAGTTCGCGCGACATCCGGATCGCGACGTCATCGGCGGTGAGCCGTTCCGCGTCGAGGAGCAGCCTGGTCAGCCGGCCGGCGACGAGCGGGGGGCACCGCGGGACCGCCCAGGGGGGTTTGGGGGGATTGGTCCCCCCAAGCGGGGGGGTCTGGGGGGGTCGTCCCCCCGAGACCAACACAGCGAGCGTATCCAGCCAGCGAGTGCGGCTCCCGGCGTCGGCGAGCAGGCCGGTGGTCGAGTGCACGGCGTCGATACGGTCCCGCATGGCTCGTTCCGCCGTCTCGTCCAGGGACCTCACCGCGGCGGGCAGGCCGGCGCAGATCCGGGTGATTAGCTCGACGGCGACCTCACCGAGCCGGCTGGGATCGGTGCCGCGCACGTCGCCGTACCTGGCCGCCCGGACAAGGGCGGGCAGCGCCGCCATCAGGTGCGTCACGTCGCCCTCCAGCGCGGCGCGGTCCCTGACCGCCGCGAGCGCCTCCGGCAGGGCGTCGCCCAGGTCGGCGAGCAGGCACCGTTCGACCAGCCCGGTCAGGTCCTCCAGCGCGGCGGCTTCGGCGGCTGCGGAACGAGCCCGTTGCGCGGCGGCGGCCTCGACCGTGCTGCCCCACATGCTCGCCTCGATCAGGGCCAGGTCCAGCTCCGGTCGCCACGCCAGCTGCCAGCTCTCCCGGAACGTCCCGATGTTCTGGGTCCGGCCCTGCTGCGTCGTGCCCCAGCGCACGCCCAGCAGGGTAAGCCGGTGCAGCAGGTGACTGCGGGCCAGGTCGTTCGGCTTGCGCAGGTCCAGGTCATAGTCGCGGGGCTCGGCCTGGGGGCGCAGCCGCAGGCTGCGCTGCTGGTCATGCACGTCACGCTGCAGCGGAACCATGGGCGTCGCGGCGGGCACCGCACCGAGCCGCTCGCCGACCACCAGACGCCGCTGGATGAGCTCGACGAGCAGGTCGTTGCCCTCGCACAGGACGGCGCGGGCCGATTCGGTGACCTCCTCCAGGCCTGCCAGCGGCCGCCCGCGCAGCGCGGCCAGCGCCTCGGCCAGCCGGACCGATTCGATGACGTGCGCGGACGACGCCGGAACCCCCTCGTCGCGCAGCACGGCAGCGGCCTTGGCCAGCCACCGCTCGAGGGGCTGCCCGGCCGATGAGAACAGATGGTCATACCAGCCGGGGGACCGGATGCCGGCCCCGTAGCCCGACGCGTAGGCCAGACGGCCGTAGGTCCACGGGACCCAGGTCAGGGTGGCCTTCAGCTTGGGCAGTCCGCGCAGCAGCCGGTCGTCGGCCGCCGCGGCCGGGAAATGGGCCAGGGCCGGGACGTGCCAGGCGCCGCACACCACGGCGATCCGCTGATAGCCGTCCTTGATCGTCCGGCGGAGCACCTTGCGCATGTACGCTTCGCGGACCGCGTCGCGGGGGTCCGGTTCGGCGTCCTCGGCGCGCAGGAACCCGATGGCTTCGGCCAGGGCAGCGAAGACCGCTGGCCCGGGGACGTGCTCCACCACGTCCTCCCACCACCGCTCCGGGTCGTCGTATCCGGCGGCCGCGGCCAGTTCGCTGACCGGGTCGGTACGCGGCCTGTCGTTTCCGTGACCGGCCATGGCCAGCTGGTGGGCGGCTGGGAGGTCGCAGAACCGGACCGGTATGCCTGCGCCGAGCGCGTACCTGATCGCCTGCCATTCCGGCGAGAACACCGCGAACGGCCAGAACGCCGCCGTCTTGGGCTCCCCGGGCACGTAACCCAGCAACGCCACCGGCGGCTGCATCTCCGGGTCACCGGCCAGTTCCACGAGCCCGTCGGCCTCGGGCGGGCCCTCGATCAGCACCACGTCAGGCTCGAGCTCCGTCAGTGCCTCCCGCAACGAACGCGCCGACCCCGGCCCGTGATGCCGGATGCCGTACAGCGCCGGACTGGTCACTACCCGGCCGCCTCGCGGCACGCGCGGTAGAAGTCGCTCCAGTCATCTCGTTCGCGCACCACGGTCTCCAGGTACTCCTGCCACACCACCCGGTCGGAGACGGGATCCTGGATGACCGCGCCGGTGAGGCCGCCGGCCACGTCGGCGGCGCGGAGCGAGCCGTCGCCGAAGTGCGCGGCCAGGGCCAGCCCGCTGGTGATCACCGAGATCGCCTCGGCGGGGGAGAGCGTGCCGCTCGGCGACTTGACCTTGGACCGGCCGTCTTCGGTGACGCCCTGGCGCAGCTCCCGGAAGACGGTGACCACCCGCCGGATCTCCTCAGCGCCGGGCGTGGTCTCCGGGAGTCCGATCGAGCGGCCGAGCTGGGCGACCCGCCGGGTGACGATCTCCACCTCCTGCTCAGCCGACTCGGGCACCGGCAGCACCACGGTGTTGAACCGCCGGCGCAGCGCGCTGGACAACTCGTTCACGCCGCGATCCCGGTCGTTGGCAGTGGCGATGACGTTGAAGCCGCGGACCGCCTGCCGCTCGCTGCCCAGCTCCGGGACCGGCAGCGTCTTCTCGGACAAGATGGTAATCAGCGCGTCCTGCACGTCCGAGGGCATGCGGGTCAGCTCCTCGACCCGTGCGATCTGGCCCGCGGCCATCGCGCGCATGACCGGGCTGGGCACCATGGCGTCCCAGGACGGTCCCTCGGCGATCAGCCGCGCGTAGTTCCACCCGTACCTGACCGCCTCCTCCGCGGTTCCCGCGGTGCCCTGCACCATCAGGGTGGAGTCGCCGGAGATGGCCGCGGCCAGGTGTTCGGACAGCCAGGTCTTGGCCGTGCCCGGCACGCCGAGCAGCAACAGGGCGCGGTCGGTAGCCAGCGTGGCCACGGCGACCTCGACCAGGCGGCGCGAGCCGACGTACTTCGGCGTGATCTCGGTGCTGCCCGCCTCGCTGCCCAGCAGGTAGGTGGTCACGGCCCACGGGGATAGCCGCCAGCCCGGAGGCCGGGGCCGGTCGTCGGCAGCGGCCAGGGCGGCCAGCTCAGCCTGGTACTCCTGCTCGGCGTGCGGGCGCAGGATCGTCTCGGTGACCGGGCCGTCATCCATCATCGAGCTCCTTCAGCATGTCGTAGCGGAACCGCAGAACCCGGACCGCGTCCCGGATGGGCGGCGGCGCGTCCGGGTCGCCTGCTGAGACGGGCGTGGCGCCTGGTGCGCCGAGGGCCGGATCGGCCCGCCGGGCCAGCTGCCGCAGCGCTTCGATCTCCGCCGCCGTGCCCGGCCGACCGTTGAGGGCATGGCGGAACAGGGCGCCGATCCAGTCCCGGTTACCTTGCGCGATCGCCGCGCGCGACCAGCCGGCGAACATGACCGGCGCCCAGGCGCCCGACGGCAGGGCCACGACCTCGGCCGGCGTCAGGTCGAAGCCGTCGGTCCAGGTACTCAGCGGGGTCCGGGCCAGGACCTCGAGCAGGACGTGAGTCCGGCCCTCGAACGGCGCGCGTATCGGCTCCGGGTCGGCTGCGATCCCGTCGCGCCGCAGTTCCGCGTCGGGCCGGCGCGGTGTGACGATGCTCAGCCGCAGGCCTTGCGCAGTCGGCTCGAGCCGCACGTAGCGCAGGGCACGCTCGGCCATCCGCTGCCCGAGAGCCGACCCTGGCAGCCGGGCCAACAGGTAGGCCGCCCAGCGGCGGACGTCTTCCGCGCGGTCGTCAAGCGCGGCTTCGAGCAGCGGCTCGTCTGGCGGTCCCAGGGTCTCAGCCAGGACGGACAGGAACATGACCCGGTCGGCCGCGCCCGCCGCGTCCCAGCCGCCGGTGATCAGGGCACGGCCCGCGTCGGGGTCACTGGTCAGGAGCGAAGCCAGGTAGCCGCGTCGCTGCCGGGTATCGCCGAGCCGCCACGTTTCGTCGTCGGTCGAGGCCTCTTCTACCGCATGTTCCCAGTCCGGGTTGAGAGCGGCTAGCCAGCGGGCTCGCGGCCCGCCCGCCTCGGCCAGCAGCCGTGGTAGTTCCGGATCCGCGGGCCGGCCCCGTCGCGCCCGGTCCAGCAGGGCCGGAAGCAGCTGCGGCGGAAGCCGCAGACCGCGGGCCACGACCGCGGCCAGCCATTCGGTCAGCAGGTCGGGATGCTCGCCGCTGATCAGCCGGCGTAGACGGCGGGCCGCGGCCGGGCTCACCGTGGGTCTGGGGTCCGGCGCGCAGACGGGCAGGGGCTCGGCCCGATCGGGCCGTCGGCCCGCCCGGCGGGCGGCGGTCAGCAGCGCGGCCCGGTCGAGCAGGACGGCCGCGGGATCGCCCGGGTCGTTGTCCGCGGGGGGCAGGCCCGGAATGGCGACCGCAGGAACCACGCTCCGTTCGGTCCCGATAAGACTCGCGGTGACCAGGTCATGCCATGAGCTCATAGCGGTACCACCATCCCGCCCTGGTCCCAGGCCGTCAGCGGCCACAGGCCGCGCGGCGTCCACTCCCCGGCCAGGGTCAGGGGGTGGCCGCCGGACAGCGCGAACATCGGCCAGCAGTCGCCCGCGCCCGGGTGCAGCGGCAGAGCCTCGCCGGCCGCGTCGTACAGGCAGGGGACCGGGGCGCGGGCCGGGGTGGCCTCCAGCACGGCGGGCCAGGTGTCCAGCCAGGGGTCCTCGGCGAGCGCGGCAGCGTACCCGGCCAGCAACCCGCCGATGGAGGTACCGGGCGGCGCGCCACCGGGGCCGGTGTCGTGCCTGGTCGCGACCAGGGCCCGCAGGGGGACGGCGGCGGGGTAGAAGGCCAGTTCGGCATCGGTCTGGGTGCCGACGGTGAGCGAGTCGTCCAGGGACTCGCCGAGCGCGGCGAAGCTGAGGACGAGCGCGGTCCGGCCGGTGTGCCGGCCGCGCAGCCAGACCCGACGGGTCCGGATCCGGTCCCGGTCCAGGTCCCGCCGGGCCAGGACGTGCCACTGGTCGCGGACCGGCGTCGCGCTGGCCAGCACGTCGGCCTGGCGGACGGTGAAACCGACCCGTGATCGCACGGTATCCCGGAGCGGCGGCGGCAGCCCGGCCTGTTCACGGCCAGCGGCGGCCAGCAGCCGGAGCAGCGCGTACTCCTCCAGCAGCCGGCCGTCCCAGCCGGGCCCTGAGTGCGGGACAGCGGCTAGGGCACGGAGGCGTTCGGCCAGGCCGGCCGCCTGCGCATCGATCATGCGGGCGGCGATGTCGTCCCAGTGCCCGTAGCCGTACCGCTGGCTGGCGGCCAGGCCCTGACGGGCCTGATCGCAGAGCCAGCGGTCGAGTTCGGTCAGTCCGGACGCGACCCGCGCCTCCCGCTGCTCGGCGCGCCGCAGCGCGGCGGCGGGATCGGCCGGAGCCTTCGGCTCTTTCGGGTCGCTGGCTTTGGCCGAGCGTGCGGCGAGCCAGCTCGCGGCCCAGTCTGGCGGGCCGCCGTTCGTCCCGACCGTACCGTCCGACCACAACAGCATCAGGGCAACCGCGTGCTTGCACGGGAACTTTCGGCTCGGGCAGGAGCACCGGTACGCCGGGCCGGACAGGTCGACCACGGTGCGGTAGGGCGTGACGGCGCTGCCCAGGCACTCACCCCAGAGCGCGCTGTCGTCCGCGGTCCCGGTCCGCGGCCAGGAACGGCCCGACGCCAGGAGCTGCGCGGCCCGCAGCGAGGACGCGTCAGGCGCCAGCGCGAGCACCCGCGCGCGATCCCAGCGTTCGGCCACATGGGCACCCTATGCGCGACGCCGACATTTCCTCGCGGCGCAGGCGGCGGCATAAAGGCGTACGGCGGGCAGTTGGCTAGTGGCCGGGGGAGCCCTGAGCCAGGGGAAGAGTCAGGGGGGTCTGGGGGGATGGCATCCCTCCAGGAAAGAGAGGAGCGCAGTGAAGGCAGTCAGGTTCGATGAGTACGGCGGGATCGACGTCCTGAAGGTCGTGGACGTGCCGCGGCCGGTGCCGGGTGCGGGACAAGTCCTGGTCCAGGTCAAGGCGGCGGGGATCAATCCCGGCGAGGCCAAGATCCGCGAGGGGCTGATGGACGCCCTGTGGCCCGCCACGTTCCCGTCCGGCGAGGGCAGCGACCTGGCCGGGACCGTGGCTGAGGCCGGCCCCGGAGTGACGAACTTCTCGGCGGGCGACGAGGTGATCGGCTGGACCGACAACCGGGCCAGCCACGCCCAGTACGTCGTGGTTGAGGCGCAGCACCTGACCGCCAAGCCCCCCGGCGTGCCCTGGGAGCTCGCCGGGGCGCTGTTCGTAGCGGGAGCCACCGCCTGGGCGGCGGTCCGGGCCGTGAACCTGACCGAGGGGGACACGGTGGTGGTCTCCGGAGCGGCCGGCGGGGTCGGTTCGCTGGCCGTCCAGCTGGCCCGGCGGGCCGGCGCCAGCGTCATCGGGCTGGCCAGCGAGGCCCATTTCCAGTGGCTGGCCGGGCACGGTGTCGTTCCGGTGGCGTACGGCGACGGGGTGGCCGAACGGATCCGGCAGGCGGCCGGCAAGGTGGACGCGTTCATCGACACGTACGGCGCGGAGTACGTGGAGCTGGCCCTCGAACTCGGCGTGGAGCCGTCCCGCATCGACACCATCGCCAACTTCGAGGCCGTCGCGCGGTTCGGGGTCAAGGGCGACGGTAGCGCGGCTGGCTCCAGTGCGAGCGTGCTCGCCGAGCTCGCGGCGCTGATCGCGGCGGCCGAGCTGGAGGTGCCGATCGCGGCGACGTTCCCGCTGGACCGGGTCCAGGACGCCTACCGGCGGCTCGCGGAGGGCCACCTCCTGGGCAAGATCGTCCTCCTGCCGTAAGTCGCGGTCGCGGCGTACTGTCAGGGTATGAGCGAGCTGCTGCCGCTGTTCCCGCTCGGCGCCGTGCTCTATCCCGGCATGCTGTTGCCGCTGCACATCTTCGAGGAACGCTACCGGCAGCTCGTCCGAGATCTGCTCGAGCGGCCGGAGCCCCGGCGGTTCGGCGTGATCGCGATCCGCAAGGGCCGTGAGACCGGGATCGACGGGGTGCATTCGCTGTACGAGATCGGCTGCACCGCGACCTTGCGCCGGGTCGATGAGCTCGACGACGGCCGCTTCGACCTGGTCACCGTGGGCACGCGGCGGTTCAGGCTCCTGGCCCTCGACCAGACCCTGCCGTACCTGCAGGGCGAGGTCGAGCTGGCCACCGAGGACGCGGTCGACCAGGCGGTCGCGGCACCTTTCGTGCGCGCGGTCCAGGTCGCGTTCCGCGCCTACCTCGATGCGCTCACCGAACGAGGCGGCGCCACGGTCCGGATCGAGGACCTGCCCAGCGAGCCGGGCCTGCTGTCGTTCGTCGTCGCCGCCACCATGGTGATCGACCTGCCCGAACGACAAGGCCTGCTCGACGAGGCCGACACCGTGCGGCGGCTGAACGCCGAGCGCGCCCTGCTGGCCCGGGAAACCGCCATGCTGCGGGCCACCACGTCCCGGCCCGCCCCGGACCTGCGGTACACGCCGTACAGCCCCAACTGAGCCGGCGCCCCGGGACGGAGCAGCGATCCGGCCGGTCAGGTGGATTGGCCGCCGGGCCGGGTAGGTTCATGAAATGGCTGAAGCGGAAACCGGACCGGACGAGATCTCGGTGCGCGCCGCCGAGGTGGCCGCCGACGTCACCGAGGCCGAAGGCCCGCAGGAACGGCAGCGGCTGGCCGCCGCCTTCGCCAAGGCCGCGAGTTCGAGTGCGCGCGTGGCCGGCCGCGGTACCCGGGTGGCCCGGCGCGGGATCGGGGCGGTGGCCCGCGGAGCCGGCTCGGGAACGGGCTGGCTGGCCACGCAGGTGACCGCGATGGCGCCGCGCCTGCGGGTACGTGACCAGGCGGCGCTGCGGGCGCAGTTCCCCGGCCGGTCCGACGAGGAGATCGCCGACGCGCTCATCGACGGCGCCTCTCGCGCATCGGGCGCGGCCGGGGGAGCCGTCGGAGTGTGGGCCGCGCTGCCGACGCTGCCCGCCTTCCCGGCCGAGGTGGCGGCCGAGACCTTGGTCGTCGTCGGCATCGAGATCAAGCTCATCGCCGAACTGCACGAGGCGTACGGCATGCCGGCCCCGGGCAACCTTCCGGAACGGATGAGCGCCTACTTGGCGGCGTGGACGCACCGCCGCGGCGTGTTCATGATCCCGGGCGGGGTGGTCCTGGCTACCGGGTCCCCGCTCGCCCGGCAGTTGCGCAGGCGGCTGGCCGCCCGGGCGGGCCGGAGCGCGTTCTCGCTGGCGCCGCTGCTTACCGGCGCCGCCGCGGGGGCGTACCTGAACAGCCGCGAGACCCGCAGGCTCGGCCAGAACGTACGCCGCGACCTGCGCCGCAAAGAGCTCCCTGGTCCGTGAGGCTGTGCGGTGACGGCCATCTCGGGACCCGGAGCCTCCGACGGCGACTTCGACCGTACCCGGCTGGCCGAGCCCAGCGCACTGGTGCCGCTCAGTCACCGAGCAGAACGGGGTCGAGTTCCCGCAGCCGTTCGCTATTGGCGACCCTGTCGATGGCGGTAGTCGTGCCGCCAGTCACGGTAAACACGTAGGCGACCCGGAGGCGTCCGCCCGGAGCCCATACCGCCCCGGCGAGCCCGGCGAGCAGGGCTGGGCGCGCCCCGCCACCGTATTCGACGAAGACGCTGGCCACGGGGCGCGCGCCGAGGATCTCCTCGGGCGCGCCCAGCCGGACGCCGTCGGGGTCGGTGCGGAGCACGACGTCGGGGTCGAGCAGGGCGACCAGGGCGGCGAAGTCACCGCCGCGGGAGGCAGCCAGGAAGGCTGTGACCACCTCGCGCTGCCGGGCCGGGTCGCTGCCCGGGTTCGGGCCGGCCGCCCGGACCCGGCGCCGGGCCCGGCTGGCGAGCTGGCGGGCGGCGGCGGGAGAGCGCTCGACGACCGGCGCGATCTGGTCGAAGGGGACGTCGAACATGTCGTGCAGGACGAACGCCAGGCGTTCAGCCGGGGTCAGGGTGTCGAGGACCACAAGCAGCGCGAGTCCGACCGAGTCAGCCATGAGCGCCTGGCGTTCGGGGTCGGCGTCGCTGACCGGCTCGGGCAGCTGCTCGCCGATCGGCTCCTCACGCCGGGACCGACGCGAGCGCAGCAGGTCCAGGCACACCCGAGCCACGATGGTGGTGAGCCAGCCGCCCATGTTCTCGACGCCTTCGGCGCCGGACCGGCTGAGCCGCAGCCAGGCCTCCTGCATAGCGTCGTCCGCCTCGGCCGCCGAGCCGAGCATCCGATGAGCCACCGCGTGCAGGCGAGGTCGGTGCGCCTCGAAACGCTCCGCCAGCCAGTCGCCTTCGTCCACAGCGCACCCCTCTCCGGGATCCGTCATAACACTGTCGGACCAGACGCGGTCGATGTGACAGGCCGGAACCGGTGAGCGGAGCCGCTACCCTCGGTCACATGGAAGTGCCGATGGCGTTGGCCGAGTGGACGGTTCTCGTCCTGCTCAGTCAACGCCCCGCTCACGGTTTCGCCCTGTCGCAGCTCACCGCGCCCGACGGCGAGCTCGGCCGGATCTGGCGCATTCCCCGGCCCGTCGTCTACCGGGCGATCGGCCGGCTCGTCGACGCCGGGTTCATCACGCCCGAGTCGGTCGAGCCGGGCCTTGGCCCTCAGCGCACCATCTATACCGTCACCGCGCGGGGCCGCGAAGAAGCGGAGCGCTGGCTGAACACGCCGGTGGAGCACGTCCGGGACATCCGGTCACACCTGCTGATCAAGCTCGCCCTTCTGCACCGCGCCGACCGCGACCCGGCCGGCCTGCTCAAGCGGCAGCGAGCCGCCCTCGAGCCGATCGCGCGAGCGATGCAGGTCCCGCAGGCTGAGCCGGATGGCTTCGACGAGATCCTGCTGGCCTGGCGCCGCGCCACGGCCGCGGCCGCCCTGGGCTTTCTCGACGACATAGCGGCAAAAAATGACACGGGGCCCTCCTGAGCCGCTGAGTCACTCCCCTTGTGCTGGTCGAGGCATTGTTGTCTCATTGTGACTACCACAGATCGAAGGAGATGACACCTCATGACTGTCACCGTTGACAGAAGCGTCGAAGACTTCGTTGCGAACCCCCGCCAGCTGTTCATCGACGGGCAGTGGACCGACGCTGCGTCCGGACAGACGTTCGATACTCCCAACCCGGCCACCGGTGAGACCCTGGCCAGCGTGGCCGAAGGCGATGCGGAAGACATCAACCGCGCCGTTCGCGCCGCTCGCCGGGCCTTCGAAGACGGTCCGTGGAGCCGGATGACCACGTCCGACCGGGGCAGGCTGATCTGGAAGATCGGTGACCTTATCCTCGAGCACGCCGACGAGCTGGCCCAGCTGGAGTCGCTCGACAACGGCAAGCCGGTCGGCGTGGCTCGCGCCGCCGACGTCCCGCTCGCGGCCGACCTGTTCCACTACATGGCCGGCTGGGCCACCAAGATCGAGGGCAACACGATCAACATCTCCGTGCCCTACATGCCGGGTGCCAACTTCCACTCCTACACGCTGCGCGAGCCGGTCGGCGTCGTCGGGCAGATCATCCCGTGGAACTTCCCGCTGCTGATGGCGGCGTGGAAGCTCGGCCCGGCCCTGACCACCGGCAACTGCGTCGTGCTCAAGCCCGCCGAGCAGACGCCGCTGACCGCGCTGCTGCTCGCCCAGCTGATCGCCGAGGCCGGCCTTCCGGACGGAGTGGTCAACGTGGTCACCGGCTTCGGCGAGACCGCGGGCGCGGCCCTGGCCGCTCACGACGACGTCGACAAGATCGCCTTCACCGGGTCCACCGAGGTCGGCAAGCTGATCGTGCACGCCGCGGCCGGGAACCTGAAGAAGGTCACCCTGGAACTGGGCGGCAAGAGCCCCAACATCGTGTTCGACGACGCCGAGTCGGGCGCGGTCGAGGGCGCGGCCAACGCGATCTTCTTCAACCACGGCCAGTGCTGCGTCGCCGGCTCGCGCCTGTTCGTCCAGGAAGACCGGTTCGACGAAGTGGTCAACGGCGTAGCGGAGATCGCCAAGGGCATCAAGCTCGGCCCGGGCATGGAGTCCGGCACCCAGATGGGCCCGCTGGTCTCCG
>Ga0210396_10005914_pt1 | contig 11771 bp, 10 predicted proteins | sample IncBWH17OmetaG_FD_155466 | JGI IMG/M metagenome (GOLD analysis project Ga0210396, IMG submission 155466) | Forest soil microbial communities from Barre Woods Harvard Forest LTER site, Petersham, Massachusetts, United States - Inc-BW-H-17-O ...
GCGAAGCGTTCGCCATTTCCTGGAAGTGCTCGACGAACGAGCTCACCTCGGCATCGAGTTCGTCAGCTTGGGCGAAAATATTGACACGGGAGGCCCACTGGGCCGGGCAATAGTCGTGATTGTCGGAGCGATTGCCGAGCTTGAAAAAAGTCTTATCGTCGAGAGAGTTCGAGCCGGCATGAGGAGAGCGAAATTGGAAGGACGACGAATTGGTCGGGCTCCGCTCGACATTGACCGTGCACAAGTCGTTGCTGACCGCCTCTCCGGAATGAGTTTGACCGACGTCGCGAACAAGTACCGCATATCCAGAGCCACCGTCTGCCGTCTGGTCCACGAATCTGTCGGGCTGAAGAAACCCAACGTGCCGCAGCCGGGTAATGAACAAAGAGTAGTTCCTCCGACTGGATCAAGCAATTTGCCGGCTGCCGCGTAAATTCCCAATCAAAATCAACCCGGTGCGTGATGCCGTGGGGTTTACCCGATCAGAATTTCGCATCACTATCCTTGATCAATTTTGTGCCGGGGGCCTGAAAAGTACTTGATTTCATAACAATGCTGGCTCCCTGGACCCGAGTAGACTTTGGTTGCTTGACGACCAAGGCTCGGGAGAAAGGAGCCAGACATGATCATTATAGGCGTGGATTATCACCCGAGCGACCAGTACATCGCGTTGGTAGATACAGAAACGGGAGAGTATGGGGAACGGCAATTAAAGCACAGTGAGGGAGAAGCTGAGAAGTTTTATCGGGAACTGGCGGCGGGAGGAGTCAGCGTGCGGGTGGGAATGGAGGCTACCGGCTATTCCCGCTGGTTCGAGCGGCTACTGGCAGAACTGGGGATCGAGGTATGGATCGGCGATGCAGCGGAGATCAAGACCAAGCGAGTCCGCAAGCAGAAGACGGACCGTGAGGACGCCCGACTGCTACTGAGACTACTGCGGGAAAATAATTTTCCTCGCATCTGGGTACCCAGTCCGGAGAATCGTGATCTGCGACAACTGCTGTGGCACCGGCATCGGATGGTGCAGATGCGGACGCGGATCATGAATCAGCTGCAGGCCCTGGCGATGAACGAAGGCCAGCGACGGAAGAAAAAGCTGTGGAGCGAAGCAGGGGGCGCACAGCTGGAAAAGCTTCTGCTCGCACCGTGGGCATCCAGGCGCCGGAAAGATATGCTCGAGCTGCTAGACCGGATGAACCCCACCATCGAAGAGCTAACCGCGACGATCGAGCAGGAAGCCAGGAAGCGGTCCGAGGTGCTGCGGCTGATGACGCATCCCGGCGTGGGACCCATCACGGCGCTGGCCTTCGTGCTGATCATCGGGACTCCGGAGCGGTTCAAGTGCGGCAAGCAGATCGGCAGCTATGTCGGGCTGATCCCGTGCGAGGACTCTAGTGCTGGCCATCAACGGCTGGGACACATCACCAAGCAGGGCAGCTCTCTGCTGCGTTTCTTGCTGGGAGAAGCAGCGCAAGCCGCAGCGCGTTGGGATGCGGACTGGAGGCGACGGTACGTACACCTGGCGATGCGCCGGCAAAGGAACATCGCCAAGGTGGCCATGGCCCGAAGACTCGCGGTTCGGATGTACTGGATGTGGCGGAACAGTTGGGAATATACAGAGTGGGTCAAGTTCGGTTCGCACGCGGGACAGCTCGGTATCAGGCATGGCGTGAACTAAAACGCCGCCCCAGTGAATGGGCATCCCGCTCCTTCGCAAGAGGGAGTTTGCAGTAGTAATCATGGTCGAAGTTTTGATCGAAGAGATGTTTAGGTCGGACTGAAGCCGACCGAAAGATTACAGGCGAGCCGTGGTCGTCAACGCTGAGAAGGAAGACAACGAAAGAAAACGAAAGAGAAAAACTCTTTTAAGTGAAAAGAAAGAAGTCTGCTCAAAAGTGTTTGACAAGCCCGACGTTGTTAGAGATGTCCGGTTAGCGTCAATCAGAGTTAGCGGTCGGAACCCCGTAATCTCGCTGGGCCTGCTCAGGGCACAAATTTCTTGCGCCGAGGGTGGAAGGAGCGTTAGATTGTGCGAGCTCACAGGCCAAATCGGAAATTCCGGTTTAAACCGTTCATCGCACATTTCTTTCCGCGAGAGGTGTCCTATGAAATTCATAGCTAGGAGAATCCCTCAAATCGCCGTTGCACTTTTTGCACTGATTGCCGGCCTTTTTGTCTGCGTTCGAGTCACACCCGGACAGGAAGACAGCACGCGATTCCAAATCAGTTCATCCAACACGGTCACGGCTGATCCCCTGGTGCCGCGCCCGCACGAAAAGCCCTGCATCGTCCAACTTTTCTCCGGTTTTCAGTTCGTCAACTTCAATATTCAAAGTTATCAGTTCGCGCCGCCCGCCGGCTGCCCTGGCCCGTGGGAGAAAGTGGTCTTCACGGCGGATTTCAACGAGACCGCCGGAACACAGTTCGATCGCACTGCCATCGTTGATCTAGGCTTTGTGAATCTCTATTTCGGGACCACCCCGGAGCCGCGCCAAAATCTGGCTCCCTCGTGGCATGTCGAGCGCGACGTCACCGAATACAGCGCGCTGTTCCAAACCGCGCAATCTGGAGACGTAATTCTCGGCAACCTCGTCAACAGCACCTTCACCGGCGTAATCTCTGGCAGCGCCGCGCTTGAGTTTTTTCCCAAGCATGGCCAGAGTGACCGCGACGACGACCCCGCGCGCCCTGCCGACACCGTCTTTCCCGTCAAACAACCCAACGGCCAGGGCGGCTTCAACGAACCTGCTTTTCTGAACACCTCCGCAGACCAGTTGACCACCACATTTAGTCTGCCGCGCAACATCGAGGGTGCGTACCTCGATGTCATCACGCAGAGCCAGGCCAACGACGAATTCTGGTATTCCTGTGTCCCGAACGACGTGGCCGGACCGCTGCAAAGCTGCGGTGGCACAGCCTTTCGCGAGGCCGAAGTCAACATTGACGGGCAACCGGCGGGCGTGGCGCCCGTGTATCCATGGATTTACGCCGGAGGTGTCGATCCATTTTTCTGGGAGCCGATCCCCGGGGTCCAGACGCTGACCTTCGTTCCGTATCGCGTGAACTTGACGCCTTTTGCCGGCGTGCTCAGCAACGGTCAGACGCATACCATCGCGCTCAGTGTGTTCAACGCCAACCAGCACTTCTCCGTCACCGCCGCCTTGCTCCTTTACCTGGATCACCATTCCGAACAGGTCACCGGCGCGGTCTCTGCCGACACCCTCTCCAGCGCGCCCAGCCCCTCTATAATCGAAGACCTGAACCTGGACGTCTCGAACTTCGGCACCGCCACGGTGACCACCACCTCCGCACGAGAATTTGAAGTCGCCGGCTCCGTGAACACTTCGCATGGACGCGTGGACACCGTGGTCCATCAGACGGTCAACTTCAGCAACGTGCAGAATTTCAGCATCAGCGCGACCACCTTCATTCAGGACATCTCGCAGGCCACGCAGGTGCAATCGCGAACCCGTACCCGCAGCGGTTTCGGATTCTTTGAAACGTCGGAGACGTTCAACTATCCGCTGACCTTGAATCTCGACTTGTCATTCTTGCCCGATGGAAGCATCACGCAGTTGGGCGTCGTATCGCAGGAATTCAAGCACGACGTCTTCAGCCCCTTTTTCGCCAGCTCGGTTCACAACCATGTGGACTCGACCGACCTCTTGGACCTGAGTGCGTCATTCTCCATTACCGGAAACAGCGGACAGCAGAGCTCGCAACACTACACTTCGTTCGATACCCGCGGGCGAGAGTATGACTGCTCGATCGCGGCGCAGAACAACGCCCTAACTTCGTTCAGCGAAGGGTGCACCGACACCTCCAAGGTCACACAGTAAGGCGAATGTTTTTTTCGGCGTTCCGGGCCAAATGCCCTGATGGCTCGCAAGGGGTAACTCCTCGGGGTTCGCAAACCGCTGATTTCATTGAGGTGAAACTGACTGCCTCAGTGGTCCGCCGGGTACAGCTTGTTGACCACGGACATCGCATAGCAGATGGGTTGTACCTGCCGTGAAGCGGAGACGTTTCTGACGGCTGGACTCGCTGATGTTTTGAAGCCAGGATACGAAACATTCGAACGTCCGCGATTCGAACGCGGAACCTTAACCTAGAGGACCGCGCTGGTGACAGGGCTTCTGGCTGATCGGGAGCTTGATGTCGCGACTCCAGGCGATACGTTGACGAAATTGAGGCGGATTAAACCTTGCAGTCTTAGCCCATTCTGGACTGGCGACTTAACTTCAGATTCGCATTCTACTTTCGACGGTTCCCTTTGCGGGTCCCTTGTCATATATTGTTGCCGTGTCACGCACCCTGAATGAGTCGTACTTTCAACACTGTCTGTCGCCGGAAGATCCTTGCAGTGCGCACGTGTCCGCGAGCAAAGGAGGAAGCGGGTCATGGTTAGTCTAAAAAGAATAGGCGCGAGGGCTATGCTGGCGGGTTTGTCGATCACGGTACTCGTTCTTGCGTGTACCGCGCCTCCTGTGGTGGCCCAGGAAACTGACACGCTAGACAAAGATACTGCTGCCAAGGTGTTCCCCAAGCCATCTTATTCGCCCCAAGCTGATCGAAACTATCCGACGCATGTTTTTTGGGGCGATACACACGTGCACACGTCGTATTCGATGGATGCAGGTGCGTTCGGCGCACGCCTCGAGCCAAAGGACGCGTACATTTTCGCGAAAGGCAACGAGATCACGACGTCCACCGGCCAACGCGCAAAACTCTCCCGCCCGCTCGACTTCATCGTCGTCACGGATCATTCGGACGGATTTGGCTTCTTCCCGCTCCTTTTCGGTGGGGACTCAAAGATGCTGAGTTATCCGCAAGGAAGGCGCTGGTACGACCTGATGCATTCTGGTCAAGGTGCGACAGCGGCCATCGAGATTATTTCCAGCTTCTCGCAGGGGAAAATGGCTGAGGGTCTGCTCCCTCTCCCCGGCACAACGGAGTACCGGTCCGCTTGGGACGAGACAATTAAGGCGGCCGAAGAGGCCAACGAGCCGGGTAGATTCACGGCTTTTATCGGCTATGAATGGACCTCAAACACGGGCGGTAACAACCTGCACCGCAATATCATCTTCCGGGACAACGGAGATAAGGCAAGCATGGTCGAACCCTTCACCACGCAGAAACCGCTGGGCAGCGACAACCCCCGTGACCTCTGGAAGTGGATGGCCGAGTATGAGCAAAAGAGCGGTGGGCAGGTGCTGGCCATTGCTCACAACGGCAATCTGAGCAACGGGCGCATGTTCCCTATCATCGAGTCGTTCACCGGAAAGCCGATTGACCGCGAATATGCGCGGACTCGCGCACAACGCGAGCGAATTTACGAAGTGACTCAAATCAAGGGTGACGGCGAGGCTCATCCGTTTCTTTCTCCCACCGACGAGTTCGCCGGTTACGAGCGTTGGGACAAGGGCAATCTTGATCTCAGCGAGCTCAAAAAGCCGGACATGCTTGAGTTCGAATACGCGCGCGCTGCCCTGAGGAACGGCCTGAAACTCGAAAAAGAACTCGGAGTTAATCCCTACAAATTCGGAATGGTCGGCTCCACGGATTCGCACACCGGTCTCGCAACCGCAGATGAGGACAATTTCTGGGGCAAGACTTCCAGCTCTGAGCCGAGCCCCACCCGTGCGACGCATCCGTTCGTCAAGACGGACAAGGCCGTCATCATGGGTTGGGAACAGGCCGCTTCCGGCTACGCGGGCGTGTGGGCCACGGACAACACACGCGACGCCCTCTTCGATGCCATGCAGCGAAAAGAGGTTTACGCGACCACTGGCCCGCGCATGATCGTGCGCTTTTTTGGCGGATGGGATTTTGACACTAAAGACGCCCAAACCCGCAATCCCGCCGAGCCCGGCTACACCAAGGGTGTGCCGATGGGCGGCGACATGCGCGATGCACCCGCTGGCAAATCCCCTAGTTTCCTCGTCGCCGCGCTCAAGGATCCCATCGGCGCAAATCTCGATCGCGTTCAAGTCATTAAAGGCTGGCTGGATGCCAACGAGGAAACCCACGAGAGAATCTACGATGTGGCTGTGTCCGACAACAGAAGGATTGGTTCGGACGGCCGTTGCAAGGCACCGGTAGGCGACACTGTGGATGTGCCCAACGCCACCTACACCAACACCATAGGTGCTTCCGAGTTGATTACCGTTTGGAAAGATCCGGAGTTCGATGCCTCCCAGCGGGCTTTTTACTACGTTCGCGTGCTCGAAATTCCCACCCCTCGTTGGACCGCCTATGATGCGAAATACTTTGGAATCACCATGCCCCAAGAAGTGCCAATGAAAGGACAGGAACGCGCTTACACTTCGCCCATCTGGTACACGCCGGAGAAATAGTCGCTGAGTCGGCCAATGTCCAAGAAACTCCTACGAGAACCGCTCGTGCATTTCCTGGTCTTGGGGGCTCTTTTGCTTTTCGCCTCCAATCTGGTGAATAAGCGCACCAGTGGCGACACGAGAAAAATTGTTGTTACTGCGGGCCAGATCGAGCATCTGGAGGACGGCTTCGCTCGCGCTCACCAACGACCGCCCGACCCGGACGAACTGAAGGGCCTCCTTCGGGACTACATTCGCGAAGAGGTTTACTACCGTGAAGCTTTGTCGCTTGGCCTGGATCGTGACGACGCCCCCATCCGCCAGCGCTTGCGGCAGAAAATGGAGTTTATCTCCGAGGATATCGCGGCGCAGGCCGAACCCACCGAGTCGCAACTCCGGTCTTATCTCGACGATCATCCCGACAAATTTCGTGTGGACCGTCACTTTACATTCAGGCAGATCTATCTCGATCCCGCCCGTCACGGTCGGCGTTTGAATGCCGACGCACAAAAAATGCTCGCCGAGTTAAACAAACCGGGCGCTAACGCCAACATCTCGACGATGGGAGACCCTTTCCTGCTTGAGCCAAGCTCCCAGGACGCGCCGGCGCGCGACGTTGCGCGGGATTTCGGCGACCAATTTGCCGCGGCCTTAGGGGAGCTGTCTGTTGGCAAATGGCAGGGACCCGTCGAATCGGGCCTAGGCATGCACCTCCTGTATGTCAGCAAGCGGACCGACGGGCGACTTCCCCAGCTCGATGAAGTGCGCGAAGCTGTTCGTCGCGAATGGGCCAACGACTATCGGTTGGAAGCGAACGAAAAATTCTACGAAGGCCTTCTGAAGCGCTACACCGTAACCGTGGAGCTGCCACAACCTTCGCTTGAACAGGAAGCCCGCCCTGGCGCGGATCGGCCATGAAACGTTCGCGTCCTCTCTTTCTGTTGTTTATTTTTTTCGCAGAGGGTGCGTTTGCTCATGAGGTCCGCCCCGCGTATCTCGAACTACGCCAGACCAGCGCCGAAACCTACGATGTGCTGTGGAAAGTCCCTGGACGCGGAGAAGATCTCCGCTTCGGCATCTACGTGCGCTTGCCGGCAAACTGCCAGAAGATTGGCGAGGTCCGTACGATGGTCGTAAACAATGCCTTCAGCGACCGTTGGACCGCGCAGTGCAAGGGAGGCCTCACCGGCGGGACGATCTTAATCGAGGGCCTTTCTTCGACGATGATTGACGTGCTGGTCCGCTTGCAGCGGTTCGATGGGACCACCCAGGTTACACGGCTGACGCCGGATGCGCCGTCTTTCGTCGTCGAGTCGGCGCCCAGCAAAGTCCACATGGCCGTCACCTATGTCAGCCTTGGCGTTGAGCACATTCTGTATGGGATCGATCACCTGTTGTTCGTTCTCGGGCTCATGCTTCTCGTGCGCGACTTCCGCTCGCTCGTGAAAACAATCACTGCGTTCACGATCGCACACAGCATCACTTTGGCTGCCGCGACTCTCGGCTTCGTCCACGTCGAGGTTGCGCCCGTGGAAGCCACGATCGCCTTGAGCATTCTCTTTCTCGCTGCCGAACTCGTGCGCGCGCAACGCGGCGAGAGTGGAATCGCTCACCGCGCGCCCTGGATCGTTGCATTCGCTTTCGGCTTGCTTCATGGGCTTGGCTTCGCCAGCACGCTGGGTAGGATGGGGCTCCCGCATTCCGATATTCCTCTCGCGCTACTGTTGTTTAATGTGGGCGTCGAGTTAGGCCAACTCGGGTTTGTGATCGTTTTCATCGGCTTCGTGCGTTCACTGGCGACTTTGGAAATTCGGTGGCCTGATTGGACTCGCGCAATTCCAGCCTATGCCATCGGCTCTTTCGCAGCCTTGACGTTTTTGCAGCGACTCGATGCCATCTTTTGGTAATGGATGATGAGGTGAGTTGAAGTGAGAAGGCGACGCCGCGAGCCCTTGCCGACGATGATTTTCCTGATTCTAGCCAGCGCCTTGCTTGCGCCCACCACTGTGCTGGCTCATAACCCAGGCGGCGTAGCTGGCGGTTTCGCCAGCGGGTTCATGCATCCCTTAACGGGTATCGATCACATCTTGGCTATGGTGGCGGTGGGAATCTGGGGCGCTCAATTGGGTGCCCCGGCAATTTGGGCACTGCCGGTCGCTTTCCCGCTGGTCATGTCGGTAGGCGGCGCCATGGGCGTGCGTGGTGTGCCGCTGCCCGGTGTGGAGATTGGCATCGCTGCTCGGCTTTACTTCTTGGACTCATGATCTTCTCGGAGTCGCGGCCATCCTTGCTAGCTGCAGCCCTGCTGGTGGGCTTCTTCGCCATCTTTCATGGCTACGCGCACGGAAAGGAATTACCGCATGCCGCAAATCCATTGGCTTACGGTGTGGGGTTTGTGCTTGCGACCGGGTTGTTGCATGTAAGCGGCATCACCGTCGGTCTGATTCACCGGTGGTCCTTAGGCGCACGAGTTTTGCGCTTCGCGGGCGGAATAATTTCACTCGCAGGCCTATTTTTGCTGGTGCACCACTTTGCGTGATTACAAATGAGACTCCCCCTCGTAAGAAAAATCGCTTTGGCGTCTGGCTTGGCCCTGCTGATTACGTTGCTTAACCCACCTGTCGCGGGCGCGCACCCTATCAAGGGAGTTGGCGACTTCTACGCAGGGATGCTTCACCCTTTGACGGCGCTCGAATTTCTCCTACCGTGGATTGCCCTCGCATTGTTTGCGGGCCAGCAAGGCAGGAAGGCAGCTCTACTGACTCTCGGCATCTTTCCTCTTGCTCTCATGTCTGGCGCCGTCCTGGCACTGATTGTGCTGCCACCGGTGTGGGTGCCCGAAATCAATCTGGCCGTGATTCCACTCCTGGGTCTCGGGGTCGCCTTGGCGCGCTCATTCCCGAGCACGGTCACCGTGCTCTTGGTGACAGTCGTCGGATTGCTGCACGGGTTGGCAAACGGCTCCGAAATCACGGCCCCAATGTCTCCCTGGCGGTTTATCCCCGGCCTAGCTGTCGGCGCGATCTTGGTTTTGAGCTATGGCATTGGCTTGGTCCGCTCTCTCGAAAAGCCATGGACCCTAATTGCAGTTCGAGTGACAGGGAGCTGGATTGCGGCCGCCGGTATCATGGTCTGCGCGTTCAAACTCTGAAAAGATTCGAACTCTCCTAGCCAAGCCGTTCGCTGTTGACCGGAGGAGATATCTTTGCCGCAGAAGGACAGATAGGCGGCAACTATGAGAAGGACCCAACGGTCCTTAAGAAATACAACAAGTTTATTTTTGACCCGATTACGATCTATTTGCTTCCAGAGGCTCGAGATCGCGGTATTGATCCGGACGATCTGGAGCGGCTGGCTAAGTATTTCCATCAGGCCGTCACTAATGAACTTGCGAAATCCGGAAGCTATCAAATCGTGACGGCCCCAGGTCCAGACGTAGCCGAGCTCCGGGTGGCAATCACGAATGTAGAGCCCACGGGCGGCGGGAAGAATGCAGCGGTGAAGGGGGCTGCAACCGCTGCAACTATCGGAGTGGCACCTGGCGCAAGTCTGTTGGTTCCTAGGGTGAGCGTAGGCAAGGTCAATATCGAAGGGGAAATTCTCGATTCAGTGTCGGGCGAGCGGTTGGTAGCGTTTGTGACTGGTAAAAGTGGGCGGAGGTGGTTCAGTGGCCTTAATACCGTGAAGAAATGGGGTGACATTGAAGCCGCATTCCGATCCTGGGGCAAAGGGATTTCGCGCGCGCTTGGACGAGGTGCATAGCGCGTAGCCATGCATTCGCACAAACCGAATTGAACGGACTTGCCAAGCACTTAGCTTCGGTCTATAGGACCTTCTTCTAGATTTTCCGCGGAGCTGTAAAAGACAACGGAAATGCACAGGGCCTACTGCTTAGGTAGCCCTGGCGGGCTTGGGTTAAAGCTACCAAGTGAACCACCAAATTAACCAGAACTGAGAATTGCGAGCATCAACGACTAGCCTAGAAACTCCACCACGCCGGTGGTCAGATAATACATTGCGCCTGCGATCTGGATCGTTCCTTTCTTCTCCAGCTCCTCCAGGACCGGACTGCGCCGCCGGATTTCTGCGAGCGCCAGCACTACATTCGTATGCGCAACGGCATCGACATAAGCCGCATTCTTGCTGGACTTCTCGCCCTCGAACCTCGTCGCCGGTATAGCCGGTTTGATTCGCGCCAGCAGTCCCGTGAGATTGCCCAGAACCACATCGTCTATCGCGCCCTTCACCGCCCCGCAGGCCGTGTGACCTAAGACCAGAACCACCTTGGCGCCAGATGCGGCACAGGCAAACTCCATGCTGCCCAGCATGTCGTCATTTACGACGTTGCCAGCGACTCGGCCGATGAACGTGTCGCCGATTCCAGTGTCAAATATAATCTCCGCTGGCACTCGCGAATCGACACATCCGAGGACCACTGCCGCCGGGTATTGTCCTGCCGCACTCGATCGCTTCTCTGCCAAATAATCTCGAGGGGCCATTTTTCCGGCTCTGAACCTCTCATTTCCTTTCTTCAACTCGTCAATCACCTGCGATGGAGTCATGCTGTCGCGTTGTTCTTTTGTTAGCGAGCCAGCTAGGCTTGTCGCGAGCTGCAAAGATAGCGTGGCCAGTGGAGCGATAGCACAGGTGCTAAGGGCCACGCTGAGAAAACTTCGTCGATCCACGGCCGCTTTATCTACCGACTTGTCAGACCTTTCCTTCATGTTTTCCTCCGTTCGCGCGCTTTTAGGGCAAGTTATAGCGCAATTGGCTGAACACCATGTTAGCGTTGGCTGACTTTGGACCATTGCCAGCCGCCCAAGGATAGACCCAAACATGCGCGTATTGCAGCCCCCACTGCACCGACCCCAGGTTTTCATATTTCCAGAGCACTCGTGAGTAGCCGCCCGTAACCTCCTCGATCAATCGGTCGGCAGCGTTGCTGGCACCCGGAAAACCGAATCCCACGCAGCAGGTGCCGTCGCTGTTTAAGGTAGCGTTCTTCTGCGCGTACAGGCCGCTGTAGTAGAAGTACAGTCCCGTAGCTTTATTCGGTGCAAGCTCGAAACCGCTGACCCACGAATACGAATGGATTGGCGAAATGCTGCCATCGGCCCTGACGATTACGTCCGGAGCTAAGCCGCCGATATAGCGACCCGCACCATCACTGGCAAAACCGTCCAACACCCAGCGCACGCCCTTCTTGACCTCAACGTTGAAGTTGGCACTGACGCCCCAACCAAAGGCATAATTTTTTCCCGAAGGGCTGGTCCCATCCCAACTGCGAAAAGTTCGCATCACTGTGCCGATGTCGAAGTGAATCGCGCGACCGCCCATGAGCTTGTTGTCGAACGAGCCCTTCAGGACGAAATCCGGAGTCATGTTCGGGACATTCAGTCCGCTGCTGCCGTTGTTGTATTGCGTCGTGAGCGTGCT
>Ga0210396_10005915_pt1 | contig 11770 bp, 6 predicted proteins | sample IncBWH17OmetaG_FD_155466 | JGI IMG/M metagenome (GOLD analysis project Ga0210396, IMG submission 155466) | Forest soil microbial communities from Barre Woods Harvard Forest LTER site, Petersham, Massachusetts, United States - Inc-BW-H-17-O ...
CTACCGGCTTCGGTTGCGCCTCCGTCAGTCAGACGCAAGCGTGATCCGTTCAGAGCCGCATTGCCAGAAAGCGCCAATCCTGCCGCCGTGAAACCAGTAGAGTCGTTTACCGACGTAATGGGATTGGTCTGAATTGTGTAGATCTCGGAAGCGACAACGCTATTGGTAAAGCCGCTTGCCGAGGCGATCGCTTTCACCGTGTGCGAGGACGTCAACGTGAACGGAGCAGAATATTTGACGGCTGAGCCTGAGCCGGGAACGGGAGTAGTGCCGTCGGTCGTATAATAAATCGCGGAACCCGATGTGGAATCCGTAATTGTGACTGAGACGGACGTGGTAACCGATTCGGATCCGGGACTGATGACCGGAGTGGCGGCGACCGGCGTAACTCCCGCGAGCGAGCCGTAAACATCTACTTCTTGCGTTGTGCCAACGTAAACTTTTCCGTTGGCGACCGTGGGCACCGCGAATTTCACGGCGCTTCCAGCCGTATCTCTGCCGCCGGCGGCTTGCGATGAGTTGTACAGTTCGGTGCTGACGCTGGAGGCGTTGAACGCGTGAAGCACGGCCGGACCTGGTCCCGGTCCGGGGTTGCCGTATTGTGAAGAATCGATAAGCCAGGCGATGCCGTTCGATGTACCGTTTGACGAGATCGAAGGAGTGGCGCCGGGAAAACCAAAACTAGTCCCTGAAGTTGTGATGGCCGAATAATTCAGCGTACCGCTGCTGAGTGGGATAGCCGTAAGCGGTCCCCCGGAGCCGACGAAATAGACGGTGTTATTCCAGTAAGCAGGCATGGACCACATTCCCGCGATCTTGCCCGCAGTCGATTCCTGCACGATTTCCGGGTCGCTCGAACAGCCATTGCAATAATGAAGGGGAGTCGTCGTCATGGTGTCGCGACTGACCAGATAGATGGTGCCTTGTTTCCCAGCCTCGACGAGCTCGTTCGGGTGTGTTCCTGGCTGACTCGGGAGCAGGAGAACCCCCCCGGAGCCAAGGTCCACGTCACCTCCGGAAAGGCTGGCTTGATTGTAGGGAGTGAAATAGTCCGCAACGGTGAAGGCATTGTTGGCGAATGTAACTTTCAGAATGGAATCGCCATAATCAATTTGAGGATTGGTGGTGTCGTAGGAACCATTGCCGGTGACCAGGAACAAATTTCCGGAGCTGTCTGCCGCCAGGCCGGCGCCGGAGCTCCAGAAGCCTCCCAGACCGCCGTAGGGCGTAGTGTTAAGAATGGCCAGGCGGGCGAGCGAGCTTTCGCTGTAGGCAAAAAGCCAGCCATGATAAGGGCCGTTGTCGCAATGAGAGGCGTAACCGATGAAAATTGTCCCGTTCGAGAGCAATAGGCCCGGGCGGTTATTCTGCGTGAGGTTATCGAACTGAAGTACGCCGGATGAACTGCCATCGCCGGTGCCCGGTACGCCGTTCGGTAGCGCGTTGATAACCACCGGGCCGAAGGATTTTTCGGCTCCCGTAGTGATGTCGAGAGCATGCAGGCGATGCACGGCGTTGCCGCCCTCCAGAGATTTCGCTTCCAGATAAATCGTGCCGGTGGATGGGTCAATTACGGGAGTGCTGGTGATACCGCTTTGAGGCTGCATGTCCGTGCAACCTACGGTGGTGTACGGCACGGGCGTGGCGCCCGACGCGGCACCGTGGGCGGTATCGATGATGCTGGCGCGCCAAAGATAGGTTGCGTTCGCGCCGGTGTTGCTGTCAGCGTCGAAGGCGTAAACGCTGTCCGCTTCTGTTGCGACGATTAGGACGTTGTGAACGGCGCCATTAATCGTCAATTTCGGAACGTATAGTGGTTGCGCGTAAACCTGACCGTCCACTTTGAGCGAAAAAAGTTTTCCGAATTGAGTTGTGTTGACGTTCGAGGGAGTCAGGATCGTTTCCGCGGTGTTTTGGCCGGTGCGGCCAATGTCGTTGTGCTGAGTGAGCACCGGAGTTTGAGCGGCGGTGGTGAATGCCGAAATACAAATCAACGCCAGGATTGCGCTGCAACGGGATCGAAATAGTCTCAAGGAGATAAGGGATTTGCTGTTTGTCGAGGCTCCGCCCATTCTCTTGGCACAAGGAATTCGCATCGCAACGCCCCCAAAGAAGAATTTGTCACACCGATAGGTCGAGCACTGTCAGCACTGCGGGTGCCGGTACCATACCATTTCAGCCAGTGATGTCACGCATAAGTTTCATTAGTACAGGGCGAATAGCACGCGAAGGATTAGAGAGTTGAAGAACGGAAAGCGGAGGTGCTTCCCAATTTTATTCCTTCGGTTGGCCAGAATCCTCAGCGCGGACGGCTTTTTCGATCGGGCCACGCTGCCACGGTGAAGCTTGCCAGCGTGTTCAGGCCGGTAACGGAATCGGGAACGCCAAGATTATCGAGCAGCAGATTGTGCGCGGCGTCGAATTTCAATGCAGGATCAGCTGAAGGGATCCATAGATGAACCACGTAGTCACCCCGGGGAAAGGCTGGGGAAAGCAGGGTTTCTGAAAAAGTGAGGGTTTGATGCGGGGCGAGCTTGTGCAAATCCACCTGTGGAAGCGGGCGTCGCACGTGATTTTTGCCGCTCGGCTCGTCAATGGCGATAAAGGCGGTGCGAGCCTCCGAAAACGCCGCAGGACCAAGATTCGTGAACGTTAGTTCGATCTTCATGTGGCTTTCGTCGTTGGTTTCGAACGAAAACATCGCGTGGTTCAACACGATGCGCGGAACGGCGTCGGGAATATTCGCATCTCGAGGCGCGGGCGTGTAGTCGCAGGTGATCGTGATTTTAGTGGTGCCGGTCACATCGCATTTGGTGCCGCTGGGAACCTGCTGGGTGGCAATGGCTTCGGAAGCAATGGGAACGTCGCGAATGATCGCGAGCGACGGAACTAGCGAAATAGCGAAGAGAGTTTTGGCAACTACGGATGGCTTCATTAACACTTTTCCCCGGCGGTGACCCCGTCGGCCACGCTGCGATTCTTCTGGCTAATCCTTGATTACTGGATAGCCAGCTTCGGTCCAGCCGCGCCAGCCGCCATCCATCGAGATCACGTTGGTATAGCCCATTTTTTGCAGGCTTTCGGCTGCGAGCGCGGAGCGGAAGCCGCCACCGCAATAGATAACGATAGGCGCGCCTTTATCCGGGATGGTTTTCTCGATGTCGCGTTCGATGACGCCTTTGCCGAGGTGAACGGCGTTGGGAATATGTCCGCGGGCCCATTCGCTTTCCTCGCGGGTGTCCACCAGTATGACCGGCTCGCCGGCGTCGAGTTTTTTCTTGGTGGCGTGAACATCTTCTTCCTTGATGCGCTTTTTGGCTTCCGCTACCAGCCGCAGGAAACCTTCAGGATGATTTGAGTGGCTCACAATTGCACCTCTTTAGAGGAAAAACATAACACAGAGAACACGGAGAAAGACAGAGACCGCCGAGCAGGTTGGGAAAAATCAAACCGCAGAGGCGCAGAGTGCAGCGCTTACTTCATGTCGCGCCAGTTACAGCCCACTTTGGTTTCGGCTACCACTGGAACGCTGAGTTTGTGCACTCCTTCCATGACTTCCTTCACCAGCTTGGTCAGGCGCGGGATTTCCTTTTCGGGGCCTTCGAATAGGAGCTCGTCGTGGACCTGCAGAATCATCCGCGATTTGAAATTTTCTTCGGGCAGGCGGCGGTCGAGCTCGATCATGGCGAGCTTGATCAGATCGGCGGCCGCACCCTGCATCGGCGTGTTCATCGCGGTTCGCTCGGCGAAATTGCGCAGGTTGAGTTGCGGCGAATTGATTTCCGGGATCTGGCGGATCCGTCCGAAGAGGGTTCTGGTGACGCCGGTCTTGCGGGTTTCCGCGATCTGGCGATCCAGGAAATCCTTTACACCGCGATAGCGTTCGAAATACTTGGCGATGAATTTGGCTGCTTCTTTCTGGTCAATATCAAGCTGCTGTGCGAGCCCGAACGGCGACAGGCCGTAAATCACGCCGAAATTGATCACCTTCGCAACACGACGATGCTCGCGGGTCTGCGCGAACGGCGCGACGTCAAACACTTCCTGCGCGGTGCGCGAGTGAATATCTTCGCCGCGGCGAAAAGCTTCGACCAACACCGGATCCTCCGACAGATGGGCTAGAATACGCAGCTCGATCTGGGAGTAATCGGCGGAAAGAAGCAAAAACCCTGGAGACGAAATGAACGCGGCGCGAATCTCGCGGCCAAGTTCGGTGCGTATCGGAATATTCTGCAAATTAGGATTCGAAGAGCTCAAGCGTCCGGTCACCGCGCCGGTCTGAGAAAAGCGCGTATGCAGGCGGCCCGAGACCGGATGAATCAGCCGCGGCAGAACATCCGAATAAGTGGACTTCAGTTTCGATAGTTCGCGGTATTCGATGATTTTTTTCGGGAGCTCGTGAATCAGCGCAAGTTCTTCAAGTACTTCGGCGGCGGTGGAACGAGCCTTGGCACGAGTGCGGCGCGGCGGTTGCAGGTTTAATCTATCGAAAAGGACCTCGGCGAGCTGCTGCGGCGAATTGATGTTGAATTCGAATCCGGCGATGCCGCAGATACTTTTCTCGAGTTTGCCGAGCTCCTCGAGCGTTTTCGTGGAAATGCGTTCGAGTTCAATAGGGTCCACGCGAACACCCGCAGCTTCCATGTGTGCCAGCACGGTTGCGAGCGGCAGATCAATTTTCTCATAGAGGTCCAGGAGGCCCTGTTTTTCCACCTCGGCGCGAAGAATCGGCGCGACGCGCAGCAGAAAATCAGCGCGTTCACCGGGCGCGCCGGAAAGAGTGCGGTTCAGATGGCGCAGAACCACTTCGGCGAACTCGTGATTGGCAGTGGTGGGCCGCAGCAAAAAGGAATACAGCATCGTGGCGTGGCGGATTCCGGCAACCTGGCGCCCGGCAGAACGATCGGTCGCTGAATCGGACGTGGTCAGCAGATGAAAAAGTTTTGGGTCGTGAACGATCTTCGGGCGCTTGGGGTCGGCCAGCCACTCCTCCATCGCGTCGAGGCTCTTGTCTTCCACACCGTTAGCGGTGATGCGAGCTTGTCCCGTCTTGGTAGAAATTTCGACCGAGAGAACGCGCGTGCCAAAGCCTTCTTCGTCGGGATCCTCCGCGTCGAGAGCAAGCCACGCGGCGGTTTCCTCACCGCGCGGAATCTCGTGCAGGAATTTCTGCAGAGCCGTCGGCGGTTCGAGTTGTGTGTAATCTGTCTTCTGGGTGTCGGCCAGCGGAGCGAGTTCGCGGAGCAGGGAAGTGAATCCGAGTTCGGCATAGAGTTCGCGGAGGGCGGCGGAGTCCGACTCGCCCATTTTCAAGGTAGGCAAATCGAGAGACACCGGCGCATCGGTGGGAATCGTCGCGAGCTGTTTGCTGAGCATGACGAACTTGCCGCAGTTTTCCAGGGCTTCGCGGTAACTAGAGCGTTTCACTTCGCTGGCGCGCTTCAATGCTTCCTCGGCGCTGCCGAATTGCTGAATTAGCTGGCGCGCGCCCACTTCGCCGATGCCCGCCTTGCGGCGCTCGCCTGGCGCGGGCTTGTCATTGGGATCGCGTGCACCAGGAATATTGTCAATGGAATCGCCCATAAGGGCCATCACGTCCGCCACTTGGGATGGCGGTACCCCCATGAGTTCCTCGACTTTCTTTTCGTCAACCAGCAGGTCGCCCTTCGCGGGATTGAGAACGACGACGTCCTTATTCACGAGCTGGAGGAGATCCTTGTCGCTCGTGACGATAAACGTCTCGAGCTTCTCTTTCGCAGCCAGTCGCGAGAGGGTGCCGATCACATCGTCAGCTTCGTAGCCGGGATATTCCAGGATCGGCAAGCGCATTGCCTCGCAGTACCGCCGCACGAACGGGATCTGTATGGCAAGGTCATCGGGCATGGCCGGGCGCTGGGCTTTGTAGTCCGCGAAGAGCTTGTCGCGAAACGTGGGCGCGGCAACGTCGAACACCACGGCGACGTAATCCGGGCGGCGGTCTTTATTCGAAAGCAGGCGGCGCATCATCGTCGCGAAAAGATAAGGGACCTTCGTGGGGATTCCTGTGGAAGTTTGCAAGCGGTCCATGGGCGCGAAATAGGCGCGGAAGATGTAGCCCATGGCGTCAACAAGGAACAATCGCTTTCGGTTAGTGGGAGTCATGCTGGTTTGTTCGGCGCATTATGCGCAAAAAATAAAGTATAGCAGACCGTGGCCGCGGAGTTTATGCGGCACAACTCGCAAAAGCCCCTGCTTCGCGGGCGTTTCTGCGGAGCCAGGCAGCGTTCGACGGGCGGGGGTAATCGCGACCGCACAGCTTTTGCCGCAACGCTAGGACTCGGCGCCGCCCACGGGCTAGACTCATCACACAGGAGGCATTTACCACCATGAAATACAAGCTGCTGCTGGTGTGTGCAGTTGTGCTGTTGCTGCCGAAGGTAGGCTCGAGCCAAAGCACGCTCAAGTCCGGAACCTTTCGCTTCGAGGACCTCACCTCGCATAAAGAAGCGAACGCAACATTCCGGCCGATCCTCGATGGATTGATGCACAGCGGCGTGCGCGTCGACGTCCACGAAGTTTTTCTGCTGCCGGGGAGTTCGCCGCATCACGCGCATCGCCATCAGCAGGAAGAATTGTTTCTGATCAGCGAGGGCGAAGTGGAAGTGACCATCTCCGGCAAGACGACTAAACTCGGGCCAGGCTCGGCGGCTTTCGCAGCTTCCGGCGACGAGCACCAAATTGAAAACGTGGGGACTCGTCCAGCCCAGTATTTCGAGGTGATTATTGACGCCAAGGGGCCGACGCCGCATTAGGATTTCGACACGAGCCAGCTCTCTAAGAACGATTGAACTCCCACCTTGGTAAGGTCCGGCGCACGTTTTTCCGCGAATGTGCTAGTGTTGTGTCACTCAATCACTCGCAATTTTTATGAACAGACAGGATGCGGCAAGCGGCATCCCTGCAGGGATTGAAAGCTCGAGGGCTATTCGCACATGCGCCGAGAACTTCAAGCCACGCCTAACCTGTCTTTCGAGCTGCTCCCGTGATCCGAGGGGTGGCAACATACGTCCTCTTGATTTTTGCTGCTGGCTCGATGAGCGCTCGGCCGGACGATGACCCTAAGCTCTACGTCGTGAAGGCGGACAGCCGGATCGAGTTCCACGCCAGTGCGACGTTTACAAAGGTTGTGGGCCTATTTCATTCCTGGGAAGCGGACTTCAAGATGCCCGCGGACAAATTTGGAGACGCTTCCCTGATTTTGGAAATCGATGCGGACAGCGTGGAGACGGGAAGCGGGCTCAAGAATAAGGAGATAAAAGGCAAGAACTTCTTTGCTGTGAAAGAGCATCCGCAAATTCGTTTCGTATCCAAGAGCATCACTGCGGACGGCGAACCCTCAAAATTCCGCATGACGGGAGAACTCACGCTGCGCGGAATCAGCAATCCAGTTTCCGCGACCGTTTTCTTGCGCCCGCAAGCGGATGGGCATCGGCGGATTGACGGAGAGTTTTCGTTCAACCGGCGCGAATTCGGAATGACGCACAATGTACCCTTCAACAAAGTGGCCAACACAGTGGAAGTGAAATTCCAGCTGGACGTGCAAAATGTGGACCCTACCGTCGCGCTGAATCAACGCTGAGGCCGGGCTTCCACACTCGCGGCAACGTCACACCTGCCTATCAGTCACGTTTTTCTACACGACGGAACCGCGCGTCACTGTGCAACTCGCGCTGTGCAACTCGCGCTTGACTCTGTGTCCGCTCGCGGCTTATAGCTATACCAGCGTTCTTGAGGGTTGGGGTGGGGGCGGGGCGCTTGTCCGGAAAAGCTATCGCCGTTATTCGCGGTTTCGATGGGACATCCCTGCCGGTTGCGTCGTATAAGTCTCCACAGGAGAAGACCATGAATAGATTCTGCAGATGGGGTGTAGCCATTGCGGTCGTGTGCACTTTTCTGCTGACGATGCTAGCGGCGACGCCGGCATCGGCGCAGACGTTTCGCGGGTCGATTCTAGGCACCGTGACGGACGCGAGCGGCGCGGCGGTGGTGGGCGTGACCGTGACCATACACAACGTCGCGACCGGAATTGACCGCATCACGCAGACGAACGTGGATGGCAGTTACCTGGTGCCGGAACTGCAGATCGGCACGTACGACGTCACGGTAGAGGCGAGCGGCTTTCAGAGGTCGGTGACGAAGGGCGTCGTCGTGGACGTCGCGTCAGAGAAACGCATTGACGCCACGCTAAAGCCGGGCCAAGTGAACCAACAAATCGTGGTCGAGGGCGAAGATTTGCCGCAGGTGGACACCACGAACGATACGCTCGGTGGCACGCTCACTCAGGACGCAGTGAAGGATTTGCCGGTGAACGGGCGCGACTATACGAAATTGATATATCTCACGCCGGGCGTCGCCGGATCGCCTGACCAGATTTCGGATTCCCCCGGGTCGTACGGAACATTTTCGATGAACGGTGCGCGCGGCCGGGCGAACAACTTTCTGCTTGATGGCACGGACATGAACGACGGCTACCGGAATGATCCCGCGATTAACGAGGCGGGTGTCTTCGGCACGCCCGCGACCATTCTGCCGATTGATTCGGTGAGCGAGCTGAAAGTGCTGTCCAACTACCAGGCCGAATACGGACGCAACGCCGGCGCTGTGATCAATATCGTGACCAAGAGCGGCCAAAATCAAATTCACGGCAATTTCTTTGATTACTTCCGCAATAACGCGCTGGACGCTCGAAATTATTTTGATCCGGTGGGAACAGCGCAGGCGCCTTTCCACAACAATCAATTCGGCGCGGCGCTGGGCGGTCCGATTATCAAGGACAAGACGTTTTACTACGTGGATTATGAGGGCCAGCAGGAGAGGGTCGGCACCGTGAGCGTCGGGTGCGTGCCGGATCCCGCTTCTCTTACGGCGACAAACTCTGTCATCCAGAGTCTGCTGGCGCACTACCCAAACAACGATCCGTGGCCGCTGCCGAACCTGCCGGGCAGCACGGCTTGTACAGCGCCGGCGGAGGCGGCGTCGGTGGTTGCGCCTTCGTTCAACAAATTGACCAGCCTGATCGCCAAGGTGGATCACAACTTCAATCAGAACAATATCCTCACCGGCCGCTATTATTTTGGAGACAGCGTGCAGAGCTTTCCGCTCGCGCTGACGGGCGGAGGAGTGTTGCCAGGGTTCAACACCTACACGCCGACGAGAGTGCAGCTTGTTTCGATCTCATACGTGAGCGTGCTTTCGCCCACCAAAGTTAACGAGGCACGGCTCGGCTGGAACCGCTTCGCCGAGGGATTCTTTCCACAGGACCAGAGTTTCGAACCTGGCAGCGTGGGGCTTTGTGCGGCGACGACCACGGCAGATTGCAGCGGCGCGACAACCTCCAACCAGGGATTACCGGTGATTACCGTGGGCGGTGGCTACGCGCAGCTCGGCGCGAATCACTCGGATCCCCGGCACCGCGTGGATTCCAATTGGCAAGCGCTGGATAATTTTTCTTGGAAGATTGGAAAACACGATGTGAAATTCGGATACGAGTATCGGCGAACCACGATTCAACAGTTCTTTGGGGTCAATTACCGCGGCAAGCTCGGGTTCAATAGTTTGGGCGACTTTCTCTCGGGCACGCTTGATAGCGGCAGCCAGTCGTTGGGTGATTCAATTCGCCATACCTACGAGAACAATCATGGCTTGTACGTTCAGGACACGTACCAACTGAATTCGCGGCTGACGTTCGATTACGGGCTTCGCTGGGATTATTACGGCGTAGTCGGCGAGAAGGACAACCTCTTCACGAATATCACGTCCCTCGATCCTGTGGGCCAGACCGTGACTTTAACCCAACTGGGCCAACCGGGACTGAGCCAGGTTTATAAACCTGACTACAAGAATTTCGCACCACGCGCCAGCGTAGCCTGGGATCCGTTTGGGAGAGGCCACACGATTCTGCGCGCAGGGTGGGGTCTCTTTTTCGATGCCGTCTCGCAGGATGTTTTCCTTGGGGAGCTGCCATACAACTGCAGTTTCTGCCCGGGCGTGGGCTACAACCCCGCCGGCCCTGCTCCGATTTTCTCGGTGGGCGCCATAACAGGGGCAATTACACCGAACGCGCCGGTATTTGCCACTCCATCCAGCACCCCGAGCGGGAGCATATTCGCGATTAACCGTAACCTCCCTACACCCTACATGGAGAACTACAACCTCAACGTACAGCAGCAAATATCGAGCAAGGTTGTGCTACAAGTTGGGTATGTTGGTTCTCAAGGCCATCGGCTTTTCCGCTATGTGGACTTGAACCAGCCTAATCAGGCAGCAATCGATGCTTTCGACACTTCGTTTGCCGCCGCTAACAGCTACAGCGTGCCAAATCCAAATTTTCCTCCGACTCCGCCGCCGACTTTGTCTGGTCCGTGCACGGCGGGAGGGCCAGGATGCATTAATTCGGGGCTGAACAATTCGGGTGTTCCCCGCGTCTACGCAAACAATCCATACGGAGCCTTCTTCATCAATCAGTTGCAGTCAAACGCCCACTCCAATTACAACTCTCTGCAAACCAGCCTGCGAGTGAATGGATGGCATGGCATCACGTCCGTCGTCAACTACGTGTGGTCGCACTCTCTTGACAACGCGAGTGACAGCTTTGATTTCGAGCCGAACGCCGCTCAGCCGAACGACAGCACCAGACCAAACCTGGAGTATGGCAATTCGAATTTCGACATCCGCAACCGCTTCACATGGATTTTTGCGTACGATCTACCGCACAGGGGGGGAGATTGGCAAAAATTGAAAAATGGGTGGGGTTTGAACAGCACTGTGTCGCTTCAAAGTGGCCAGCCGTTTCAGCTGAACTACAACTTTGAAGGCGACTTCAGCGGAAGTGGTGAGGCTTTCGATCGCCCGGATGTGGTTGGACCGCTTCAATACAACTTCAGCAATCCGAATGAGTTCTTGAATCTTAATGCGTTCGCAACCCCTTGCACTCCTCTGAGCGGGGCTCCTTTGGTAGCGTGGGAGGCGGCTGCGGCAAACTCAAGTCTGCTGGCTTCTGTGAACGGTCCGGATCAGAACTGCGTTCCGGGCACGCGGCACTTCGGTAACGAAGGTCGTGACTCGCTGCGTGGACCCACCTTTAAGCAGTGGGATTTTGCGATTTATAAGAACACGCAGATTACCGAATGGCTAGGGATGCAACTTCGCGCGGAATTCTTCAACATCCTGAACCACCCCAACTTTTCAAACCCGTTCCTCCCTGCGTTCATTGCCGATGCAGCGCAACAAGGCATCGGGACGAACGGTGTCAGTCAAGGTTTCTATCACCTCTCCGCGACAGGCGACGTTGGCATCGGCAACCCGTTCCTCGGGGGCGGCGGGCCGCGGGGGATACAACTGGCGGCGAAATTCTCTTTCTAGCTGGGGTTGGCTGGGCGACCGTAGGCCCGAAGCCCATTAGGCGGCCGGGAGGCTGGCGCGGTCGGGCCGTTTCCATTACGGCAAGTTTCCCAGATGCTGGCTGCGATTTGTTAGGCTGGGGTGTCTTCGCCAGCCGCACACCAAGAGAATGCACGGTTTGTGGCGGCGGACACGAAGAAAAAGCGAAGCAAGCACCGAAGGTCTCTGCGTCCGCCGCTCCCACTGTAAAGGGCTGACTTGTCACAGTCTTGAAATATTTCTCTGAGCATAAACGTATCCACTTATGGAGCGACGCAAGAGCATCGGAGACATGAGCGCCGCGGAATTAGCGGATGTGCTTACGCAGGTCCGGGCAGGCGACTCGGAGGCC
>Ga0210396_10005916_pt1 | contig 11768 bp, 10 predicted proteins | sample IncBWH17OmetaG_FD_155466 | JGI IMG/M metagenome (GOLD analysis project Ga0210396, IMG submission 155466) | Forest soil microbial communities from Barre Woods Harvard Forest LTER site, Petersham, Massachusetts, United States - Inc-BW-H-17-O ...
CTCGTCAATCCACCGCATACCTTGCATCAATTCTTCGAAACATTCTTCGTGCTCCAGCAGCCGACCTATAGTTCCATCTACCCGCTCGGCCAAGGCGTGTCGATGGCGGTCGGCCGCATGATCTTCGGCCTTCCCTGGGCCGGCGTTTTGCTCTCCACCGCGGCCTTCTGCTCGCTCTGTTACTGGATGCTGCGCGGCTGGACAACGCCCCTCTGGGCGCTTCTCGGGGGCCTGCTCGCAGTGATCGAATTTGGCCCGCTCAGCCAATGGATGAACAGCTATTGGGGCGGCGCGTTCTCGGCCACGGCAGGATGCCTGGTCTTTGGAGCGCTCCCCAGACTTCGCGAATCCGCCCGCACTCGCGACGCAGCGCTCTTAGGATTGGGACTCGGCATGCAGCTAATCACGCGACCCTACGAGTTCATCTTCATGCTTGCGAGTGCCCTTCTTTTTCTAGTCCCGTCATTCCGCAAACCGGCCAAGCTCGCGCCCGCCTTTTTGGTACTGCTTCCCGCCATCGCGCTCAGCCTGCTCCAAAACAAACAGGTCACCGGCAGCTGGACCACGCTACCCTACCAGCTGAGCCAGTATCAATACGGCGTTCCCGCCGCGCTCACCTTCCAATCCAATCCCATTCCCCACAACGATCTCACTTCACAACAGCAGCTGGATTACAAGATGCAGCTTGCGTTCGGGCCGAGCGGCCCCGAAACGATCGGGACCTATTTGACACGCCTGGCTTACCGCGTGCGTTTCTACCGCTTCTTCTTCCTGCCGCCGCTATACATCGCTCTCGTCGCATTCCTTTTCGCCCTCCGCGAGTCTCGTTTCGCACAGGTCGCTCTGACACTAGTCATTTTCGCGCTTGGCGTGAATTTCTTCCCGAGTTTCCAGTTCCATTACATCGCCGCAGTCACGTGCCTGTTCGTTCTGGTGAGCATCATTGGGCTCCAGCAGATCAACCGCCTGGACATTCGCGGATGGCCGGCGGGCAACGAAGCCGCCCGGCTGATCGTTCTCCTCTGTGTCGTGCATTTCGTCTTCTGGTATGGCCTCCACATATTCGACACCGCCGACTTCTCGCTCGCGATGCGAAGGTACGAAACCTGGGACGTCATCAATCACACCAATCCCGAGCGCCGGATCGATGTCAACCAGCAGCTCGCGAAAATTCCCGGTAAGTTGCTGGTCTTCGTTCGATACTCGCCGCAGCATATCTTCCAAGACGAGTGGGTCTACAACGAAGCCGCGATCGACCAAGCCCGCATTATCCGGGCCCGCGATCTCGGAACACCTGAAAACGAAAAACTGCAACGTTACTATCCCGATCGCGCCATCTGGCTGCTGGAACCAGACGCTCGCCCACCGAAGCTGAGCCGCTACGTGCCCGAGCCGCCGGCGCCCACCCCGCAACCTACGCCACTTCGGCTCGAACAGGTACATTAGCCGATGGATTTCCTGCGTTTCTTTCTGCCGCTTCGCAATCCTATCGGATTTGGCGCCGCTGATTTCATCGAGCTGATCCTGGCGGTTCTCCTGGTCGTGCTGGTGCTCGCTTCACGGCCCATGCTAGAGCCCTACGCCCGAAAGTTAGCCCAACATTGCGGTTGGTCCATGCTGATGTTGGCGCTGCTCCCCATTGCGCTACGCGTGGCGCTGCTGCCGCAATATCCCATCCCATCTGCAAACGTCACCGATGACTTCAGCTATCTTCTTCTGGCCGACACGCTACGCCATTTCCGCCTCGCCAATCCAGCGCATCCGCTGCATCAGTTCTTCGAAACATTCTTCGTGCTTCAGGAACCAACCTACAGCTCGATTTTTCCGCTTGGCCAAGGCATCGTACTCGCGCTCGGCTGGACCATCTTCGGACATCCCTGGGCGGGCGTTGCTCTTTCCATCGGCGCCATGTGCGCGCTCTGTTATTGGATGCTCCGCGGCTGGACCACTCCCGGATGGGCGCTGGCCGGAGGGTTACTGGCCGTTATCCAATTCGGCCCGCTCAATCAGTGGATGAACAGCTTCTGGGGCGGCGCAGTATCGGCCTGCGCGGGATGCCTGGTCTTCGGAGCGTTGCCCCGATTGCGCGAAGCCCCACGGTCTCGCGACGCGGTCCTGCTCGGACTGGGCCTCGCACTGCAGTTGCTCACGCGACCGTACGAGTTCATCTTCCTGCTCCTGAGCACAGCGCTGTTTGTTGTGCCCTCACTCCGCAAAGTCCTGAAGCTCGCGCCTGCATTACTCGTTCTGCTCCCCGCCATCGCGCTGGTCCTACTCCAGAACAAGCAGGTGACCGGGAGTTGGACCACGCTGCCCTATATGCTCAGCCAATATCAGTACGGCGTGCCGGCTACCTTCACGGTCCAACCCAATCCCATCCCGAACCGCCAGCTTACGCGCGAACAGCAGCTTGATTATGAAATCCAATCCGAAACCCACGGCGCAGGCACCGATACGTTCGCGACGTTCTGGGACCGCTTCGGGAGCCGCATTCGCTTCTACCGCTTCTTTTTCCTAGCCCCGCTTTATCTGGCATTGCCCGCCTTCCTGTTTGCGCTCCGCGAGCGCCGATTCCTGTGGGTGCTACTGACAATCCTCATCTTCAGCGTGGGGACTAATTTTTATCCGTACTTCTATACCCACTACATCGCCGCCATCGCCTGTCTGTTTGTCCTCGTCAGCGTTACGGCGCTCGAACGTCTAAACCGCTTCAATCTTGCCCGCCTGATTCTGTTCCTCTGCGCTGGCCATTTCGTCTTCTGGTACGGTCTGCATCTTTCCGGAAGCCAGCCGCTTTACACCGCTATGACGCCCTACGAAACATGGGACGCCATCAATCATGACGATCCCGATGGCCGCATCGCGATCAACAAACAGCTTGCGGAGTATCGAGGAAAACAACTGGTATTTGTTCGCTACTACCCACCGCACGAATTCCGCGAGTGGGTTCACAATGCCGCCGATATCGATGACTCGCTGGTCGTGTGGGGGCGCGACCTCGGCGCCGAAGAAAACGAAAAACTCCTCCGCTACTACCCCGATCGCACCGCCTGGCTTCTCGAGCCCGACTTCCGGCCGCCCAGGTTGACGCCCTACCGCCCTCAGCGCTGACCGGGAACGAGTCCAAAACTGACCCACTACCGGCGGTTCTATGCTAGTTGATAGCTGGAATGCAACCTTCCTCTGCCATGAGAACCTGGGTTTTGATGTTTACGGTCCTGATGGGCGGGCTAGGCGTGTGGGCGCAAGCTCCGAACGCGCCAAGCAAGGACGCGCCTGCCAACGAATTGAAGGGCATGCCGCCCAGAGTGGCGCCCACTGAATATCAGGCGCATGCTCAGGCCGGCACGCTAACCGTCGCGGCCGAGTTCCTGGGACATTCCGTTCCAACGCTAGAAGGCACCTACAACGCGGAAGATTATGTGGTGGTTGAAGCGGCCCTGTCCGGCGGGCCGGAAGCGCGAACTAAGCTGACGGCCGGAGATTTCTCGCTGCGCATGAACGGCAAGAAAGTGGCACAGCCCAGCCAGACTTATGAGCCGGTGTTCCATTCGCTCAAAGATCATTCTGTCGTCTCAGGTCACTATGTGAGTGTAGACCATCGTCGTACTGGCAACAAAAGCCAATTAGTCTGACGACTATAATGACAATCCCACCTTGCGCACTTTGATCGGCAAAAGCCTTAGGCAGGACCGGCACGTCCACCCCTGTAATGCTACGGTGAAAAACAGTGGAGCTAGCCATACGCATCCGGATTGAACAACTGCCGGAAGGTCTGTACTTGGCCACCTCGGACGAATTACCTGGGCTAGTTGCTCAGGGGCGAACCGTTGCAGAATCGTTGGAGATCGCGCGGGATGTTGCCCGCAAACTCCTCGATGCTCATCGCGAGCGGGAAGATCAACTCTTGTTCCCCATAGCTTCAGACCGGCACGACTACACAATCGTGGTAGCCGGATAAGTGGGGCGGCTTTCAGGATTCCGATATCGCGAGATCACCCGCAAGCTCAAAGGGTTTGGGTTCGCCTTCGATCGTCAGGCTTCCGGCATCACGAGATTTGGTACAACTCAGGGACGAACCGGTACACCACGGTTCCGAACCACCCCGGCGATATGCCGGAAGGAACGCTCCGAGCGATTCTAAAGCAAGCAGGAATCGATCCCGAGGAGTTTCTTCGCACCTGATCCGGGTTCGACCACATAAAGCTCGGCTATGCTAGTTTGATAGCTGGGATGCTACTTTCCTCTGCCATGAGAACCAGCTATTTGATGTTTACGGTCCTGATCGGCGGGCTAGGCGTGTGGGCGCAAGCTCCGAACGCGCCAAGCAAGGACGCGCCTGCCAACGAATTGAAGGGCATGCCGCCCAGAGTGGCGCCCACTGAGTATCAGGCGCATGCTCAGGCCGGCACGCTGACCGTCGCGGCCGAGTTCCTGGGACATTCCGTTCCAACGCTAGAAGGCACCTACAACGCGGAAGATTATGTGGTGGTTGAAGCGGCCCTGTTCGGCGGACCGGAAGCGCGAACTAAGCTGACGACCGGAGATTTCTCGCTGCGCATCAACGGTAAGAAAGTGGCACAGCCCAGCCAGCCTTACGAGCTGGTGTTCCATTCGCTCAAAGATCCCGAATGGGAGCCCTCATCTAAGGAAACGAAATCGAAGACGAGTATGAACACTGGCGGTGGTGGTGCAAACGACCCGGGTTCCGCGCCGCCACCGCCGCCGAAAATGCCGATCGAGATGAGGCGGGCCATGGAACAGCGCGTAAAAAGTGTTTCGATGCTGGAAGGAGAGCGCGCGCTCCCCCAAGCCGGACTGCTTTTCTTCGACTATCGGGGCAAAACTCAGAGCATTCGCTCGCTCGAATTGATCTACAACGGAGCGGGCGGAAACACCACCCTGGCGCTGCAGCCGTAGCATGCGGCTCAATCATGTGGGTTTGCTTGCGTTGAGCTGTTTCGGCGTCTTGCTGGGCCAGTCCGGCAATGCTCCCCGGTTGGGCGACCACGCCCCCACTCTGGGCTACAAAGAAGTGCCGGATTGGCCCACTCTTCTCACGAATGCAGCCGGTACGCCCGCCGCCTGGAATTTCATTCAAGTGTCCGGTGTAGCCATCGACGCGAGTGGCCACGTTCTGGTGCTACGTCGCGGCGCTTATCCTTTTTTGGAATTCGAGAGCAGCGGAAAGCTGGTGCGGCCCTGGAACAGCGTCACGTTCAGCGAGGGCAAGGTGGCGGCCATTGCTCAGGGCGATCGGGTTCCGGGCCGATCGGCGTACTCGGCAGTGTATGGTCCGGCAGGCTGCGATTCCTGCGGCGCGCATTCGGTGCGCGTGGATCCCGAGCACAACATATGGGTAGTCGACGCTCCCGGTCAGGTGATCTACAAACTCGACCGGCAAGGGAAAGTGATCATGCAGCTGGGTCAAAAAGGTGTAGCTGGGACGGGCCACAACACCTTCAATCTGCCGACCGATGTAGCGTTCGCATCCAATGGCGATTTCTATGTGACGGACGGGTACGCCAGCGCGCGCGTAGTGAAATATTCTCATGACGGGAAATACCTGCTGGAATGGGGTACGCGTGGAACCGGTCCGGGACAGTTCGAGCTGCCCCACAACGTGGTGGTCGACGCGCAGGGAAAGGTTTACGTCACCGATCGGGAAAACCGGCGCATCGAAGTTTTTGATGGCAACGGGAAATTTCTGACGCAGTGGCCGACTATGGAAGGCGTCTCGGGACTATTCATGACCAAAGACCAACACCTTTGGGCCGGCGGCGTGCTACTGAATTTAGACGGACACGTGGTGGGAAGATTGCCGAACGGCAACGCTGCGTCCGGGCACGGTGTTGCCGTCAGCGATTCGGGAGACGTTTATCTCGCTCAGCTCAGCGGCAAGGTGCAGAAATTCGTTAAGCAATAAAATAATGCCCAGCAGCGTTAGCGCCAATGCCAGTCGTCTCGCAGGCGGCGCAGCTCGCGTACATCCTCGTTCAACCGTTCGCGGGCTCGGCCATCCAACCTGTCGACATGCGTGATGTATTCGATCTCCCGGATGGTCTCCTCCAGCCGCGGGCGATCCAGACGGTTTCGGTCGAGATCCCGGCGAATGTCGGCGAGGTTGCGCTCGGCGGCGTCGAAATGGCCGCGATCGCCAGACACCCAACCTTCACGGTGCTCAATGTGACGCAGATTTTCCTGCGCTCGCTCGATGATGCGATGAGCGCGCGGCCAATCTTGCGCACGAGCCGGACTCCCTACGGCCAGAAGCAAACCGGTGAGTGCAAGAAACGACAATATGTGGATGCGCATAAAATCCCCTCCCGAGTATGACACTGGCGGCGGCCGATGTGTTTCAACGTCCTTATTGAATACTTACGATCACGGAATTTGAGACCTGCCCATCCACGGTTAGCACGACATTTGCATTTCCCGCGCCGCTCAACGCCGCCGGTAACGACACATTCACCTGATCGAGGCCGGGGAAACTGGATTGCGCTCCTGCGAACTGAACAGGTACATTGACTCCATTGACGCTAACCTGCACGTTCGAGAGCGAAGATAAATTACGAATGCCGGTGCCATAGAGCGACAGGTATACGGTGCCGCTGACGCTCACATTGATCGGTACCGGCGTGCAGCCCGACGCGCCGCAGTTAAACACCGCTACAGGGATTTGTTGCTGAGGTTGCGCGGTGGGAACTTCGATGGCCGTCGCGGCCGCCACGCCCGTTCCGGTGCCACTCATACTGAACAGCTTCGGGGCAACGTTCTGGATGATCGTGGTAGCGGTCTGGGGGGTCGATCCGTTGCTCGAGCTGAAAATAGCGTCACCCAGCGCGGCGCCTCCCGGAAGAACGAAATTTACCTGGGTCGGCGACACGAAGCTCAATGTGGCCGGAAGTTGCGCTCCAGTGGAGTCCGTCACCGACAACGTCAGGCCGCCTAGCGTGGTGGGGAGCGGCAGCGCGCCTGCCTGCATTGTTCCTGAGGCGAGATTCGAGCCGTATAGCGTAGCTAGAGAATTGGGTGCGACAGCGACACTAGGCGCGGCTGATGACTCGACCGCGTCGGGCGAGATCACGCCATAGTAGCGCCCCATCCAATACGGCAGGAGGTAATCGATCCCGGGACTTTCGACAGTACCGGAGACTCCGCCAGTTAATTGAAACGGACTCACCTGCCACAGGAAGTCCGCTGGTGGCCGAAGCGGCACGGGGATTGGACTGCACGCCGCCGTTCCGCACACACTCACCGTGTTGGTGAGGTCGACGTAGGCATCGCGCACCGGCCGCAACAGCCACTGGTCGAGCAGCATCCGCGCTTCGGCGTCACGAGTGCTGTTCGCGCCCTGCAGCGCATTATCGATCAGGTCGAAGAACGCGTTCTGATGAGATGCGGTGTAGTTGCGAGCGATCTGGTAGGCGTGCAGATAAGAACTGTCATTGCCGAGCCGCACCAGGTTGTAAAACGTCATGAAGTCCAGATTGAATTTGAAGTAGGAGCTATTGTTGACAACGTCGACATCGACGCCGACATCGATCGGCGGCACCAGCAGTGGTCCCGAAATATTGATGCCCGGGTTCACATGGCGGGCAACCACCAGCAGCATTTGAAGCTCTTCCGGCCGCAGCAGGAAGGTGTTGCTGAGATCGTTGTTGGGCGTCCAATTATGGCCTGCAACGAACCCGATCAGCCGCGTGGCGAGAGCGCTTATATCGCTTTTTACAGTGGAGTCATTCACGAGATCAAAAGCGGCACCCAGCCCGAAAAAAGCGCCGACCACTTCATCGCGTGATGTATTGTCGACCCAGATCCAGGGTGGATTTTGGTTAATCGTGTTGGACGCTTCCTGACTCGCGATAGACGCCGCGTAGGGCGAATTCGACATCGCCATGCAGCGCGCCAGGCGATTGTCCCCAGTGACGTCGGTCAGCGCTTTGAGTCCCGCGAGTGCGCCCCGCACGTTATTAAGCGCGTCAGCCGACTGCGTGACGTTGTACCGGAATGCCTCGGCGGCAAGGTAGGCTCCGGTCCACAGCGCGGAATCGCCGCAATCGGTGTAATAGGCGATCTGGTTACTGGTTGACGACGCATAGATCGGTTCCAGGATTGTTCCGAACGGCAGGAAGCGCGCTTGGATTTTCGCCGAGATAGCGAGCGCATCGGCCTCGGACGCAGTTAGCGGGAAAGTAGCAAAGATGATGAAAACAATAGGGCCCAGCCGGCGCCAGGTAAACATACCAGGTGTCTCCACGTTTGGTGGGACGTCTGCCCGCTAGATTGGTGACACTTTTCGCTGAAGTCCGGCTTTTACAATTACTTGGAGGCGCGGGCCAACGCGTGATATTCGCGGTTTGGAAGCATGCCGGTGGCTTGGGACATGCGATTGGTGAAGTTGTACATGGCCGCGATTTCGATGACGTCCCACACTTCGTACTCAGTTAATCCGAGGCTCCGGAGGTGATGGAGATCGGATTCCAGGCAGTCCAGCGGAGTCTTGGTGAGGCGGACGGCGAAATCGAGAATGGCGGTGTGCTTGGCATTGAGGCCGGCGCGCTTGTAATCGAGCGTGATGCGATCGGCGAGAATCGGGTCGCCCAGCGCCTCGCGCAACGCCGCCCCGTGTGCCACCAGGCAATAGAGACAGCCGTTGGCCATCGAGACCGCCACGGCGATCATCTCCCGCTCGGCCGCGTTGAGGTTCTCGGTCGGCTCGTGGAGTTGTTTAGTGTGAAAACCAGGCGGAGAGGCGCTCCGGACGAAAGCTGTAAACGCGGAACACGTTCGGAACGAAACCGAGCCGCTGGCGCGCTTTGGAAAAGAGGCCGCGCAAATTTTCGGGCAAATCGGATTCCGGCGGCACTGGAAACCAACTGATGCGCTCTTCAGAACCCGGTTCACTGCTCGGCTCTTTATTGCTCGGCTTTTTATTGCTCGGCTTTTTATTGGTCATCTTGGCAAGGATCGTCCAGCACCTCAGTATCGAGCTTCTTGTAGTAGCGGGTATAGCTATAGGGCCTCGCAAGCGTCTTGGGATCCTCGGCCGTCATCTTATGTTCCAGGTATTGGCCTCCCAGCACCGGCCGGATGCGCTCCACCAGATGCAGAGCGTCGCTATGCTGCGCTCCTTCTTCATTGAGCCAAGTCTGGTCGTTGAAACCGGCGGTGTCCACCACCAGCGTTTCGCCTTCCCACTTCCCAACCGAATCCCCGAACCAAGTAAGTTCCAGTTTCGCCGGATGCCCGCGCTTAAGATAGATGGTGCGCGACATGCCGTGCGAGAGGTCTTCGAACAGCAGCACGATCATCCCCCTCACCTGCACCAATTCGATCTTGGTGTTCTCCTTCGCCATCATCCGGAAGGGACCCACGGGTTGGCACATTTTCCATGGATCTTTTTTCAGATCGATGGACCGGGCTTGTTGGGCGGCCTCCGGCAGCAAGCTGATCGCGGCCGGCGATCCCGCGTTTTTCAATCCGCCAGGCAGCGTCGTCCGATCGGGAATGGATTGATAGACGCCGTGCAGATCGGGTTGGGCCATGATTAGCGAGGCGGCGAAGAGTAAGAGAAGGGCCTTCATTTGACGATCCTTGATCGATCCAACTGCTTCTTCAGGGCGTCATCCCGCCAATGCTTCCATATGGCAGGATCCTCGTTACAGACTTCCTCAGGCATCTCCGCGTTATCCGGCTGCTTCTTGTAATAGCGGTTGTAAGTGTAGGCGGAGGTGAGCGCGTGCTGGTCCTCGACCGTGATGTTGATCTCCATCAGCTTTCCGTTAGCGACGCGGCGGATGCGCTCCAGCATGTGAGCCTCTTCGGTGTGCGGCTCCATGCCGCCGAACAACCAGGATTTGTCGTTGAAGCCGTTCGTATCCACCAGCAGCGTGTCGCCCTCCCAGCGGCCGATCGAATCGCCGTTCCAACTGGGGATCGGGTTCTTGGGATGCGGACGGTTGAGAAAAATCCGGCGCACTCCGGCCGTATTGATGTCGGCGAAGACCACGACGATCCGCTCGCGCTCGGGCAGCCAAGTGAATCGGCCGGCCATATTCGGATAGCGGAAAATTCCATCCGGCAGGCACACTTGACCGGTGTCGTCGGCCACGCCGTCGGTCGCCTCCATGCGCGCCTTGGCCCAAGGCTGCAGGTGAGGAATAATCAGGCGGTTCAATTCTTCACCGGGTGCGTCCTGCTTGAAACCGGTACCCGCGAGATCGTTGCGGTTGGCAAGCGTGTAGTAGCCGGTCCAATCGGCATTAGTGATCTGAGCCTGCCCTAGGCCGGAGCCGGTCCCAGCGACCAGCAGAACGGCGAGAGCGCCGAAAAACGTGTTCCTCATGATCCCCTCCGTTCAGAGTGGAATGGGACGGCTTGATATCCATTTAGTCTATCCGATGTTATGCTCTTGAACTTCACTAGGTTCCAGCTTCAGGCTTACATTCACATCATCAGTGAAAGATGTTAGAGTAGTGGTCGTAGCGTTTTGAGATTTTATTCTGATTGATTTAACGGGGCGTGGCTCAGCCTGGCTAGAGCGCCTGGTTCGGGACCAGGAGGTCGGTGGTTCGAATCCACTCGCCCCGACCAATTCTTTCAATAACTTACGGGTAGTGGCGTGGCAAACAGCCCACCCAACTGCCCACCCAATCGCAAAGTTGCTGACGGATTCGTTCGCTCCTATACTGCGGGCATGGCGAAGAACGCAACCACGCATCCCTCCCCGGCCACTTCTTCCGCCAGCCAGCCCGCTGACTCTCGCTCGGCACTCGCGCCCGTCATCGAGATCAATGTTCGCCACATCGGCCGCACGCCACAGCCAGAGAAGCTAACTGGAAGCGAGGCTCCGGAGGGCTGGATCAAGAGGATTGACCGGCCGCGCGAAGGCAAGGTCTGGGTCGGCTTTTTCCATCTCTACGTGGCGGGTCCCTCCGGCAAGGCCGCTCGCAGAAAGAAGGAAAAAACGCTGGGCCCAGCCACGATGCCGAAGCATGAGGCCCAGCAGAAGCTTGCCAGTTATATCGAGGAGTACACAGGCAAGCTCATCCACCAAGGAGAATCCATCGAGAGTTTTGCCGAGCTTTGGAAGGCGTTCTCGGCCGTAAAGGCAGGCTGCTGGGGCAAGAAGATGCGAGAGGATATGAAGTACCTGTTCAACAAGCACGTGCTTCCCGTTCTCGGCCCATACTCCCCCCGCAAGATCACGCTGACTCCGCTTCAATTGCTGGTGAACAAGATGGCTGAGGATGGGTACTCGAAATCCGCAGTAAAGCATATTCGCACGTACTTGAAAGCTTGCTTTGAATACGCGATTGACGAAGATCTTATTCCCAAGAACCCCGCTCGGAAACTCGCACTGCCGAACATCCACAAGAAGCCTTGCGAGAGGTTTCTCAGCGTCGAGGAAGTGCAAGCCCTCCTGACGGCAGCTTCACCGCGGGAACACCTCGTGGTGCGGATTCTCGCTGTGTGTGGCCTGCGACCGGGTGAGGCTCTCGCCTTGCGAATTGACGACTTTGAAGGCAATCAACTTCGCATCGATGAAGCGCTGAAGGAACGGCAGCTGGGAGAGGATCGGTTTGGCGATACGAAGACGGATGAGAGCGACAATTACGTGCCTGTACCACCTGATCTCTGCCGCGAGATTGCGGAATGGATCGCAGTTCATCCGCAACGCGACAATCTGCGGGCGTTTCTCTTTCTCAATCGCAGAGGACGAGCCTTCAGCGTCGGCAATTATCTAAAGAAACAACTGAAGCCCC
>Ga0210396_10005918_pt1 | contig 11765 bp, 5 predicted proteins | sample IncBWH17OmetaG_FD_155466 | JGI IMG/M metagenome (GOLD analysis project Ga0210396, IMG submission 155466) | Forest soil microbial communities from Barre Woods Harvard Forest LTER site, Petersham, Massachusetts, United States - Inc-BW-H-17-O ...
CCTGGTAGCCTTTATAGTTCACCAGTCCGTCCTGGTGTTGTCCAAGGCCATAGAAAGCCTCATCCTGCAGCGTCTCGAAGGTTTGCCGAACATGCCAGGAAGGCGTCCCGTCGCAAACAGTTTCATCGAAGCTGCGCCCGCCTCCGGACTTTTCCATAAGGATGGGCCGCCCGGCGGCATCGGCAAAACTGACGGCGCCGGTGGAAAGGGTGACGATGGCCGTCAGCAGGCGTGTATGAAGGACCACCTCGCTATCATTTTGCGCGATGTCCCATTTCAGGGAGGAATCGACAGGATAGGTCGTGATCAGGCTTTCCGTCCGGCGGACAGGGTCGCCTGCCGGGCTACTCAGGACACGGATGATATTGTCAGCGACCACGGAGAGTCTGACTGCGGCCGTCCGGTCGGAAGTTCGACATGTAGGGTAAACAATGACTCCATCAACGGTGCGGGTATAGATCTCATTGGCCTGTAGCCGGATCGCGGCAAAGAAGAAGATGAACGGAAGACAAAGCAGCTTTTGGGGGACCATAGCAATCGGTTGTAAAAACAAGCAAAAATAGACCGATGCTTGAAACGAGGGGGTAGCCTAACTGGCAAATCAGGGGGGCGGATTGTTGCCGCGGAGGGTATGATTCCGTTATTTTTCGGGTAAAAATTGTTCAACTCCCAGTTACGGTCACCCTTTGCGTTTCTCTGCCTGGTAAACGCTGGGCAGCTTGCCGTATACTTCCTTGAAAAACCGGGCGAAATATTTGGGATTGTTGAAGCCTACCAGGTAAGCCACCTCCGCTACGTTGTGCCTGGTCTTTTCCAGCAGCTGCGCCGCTCGTTTCATCCGGAAATGACGGATAAAACTTATCGGGGTTTTGCCGGTAGCGGTGACGATGCGTTTGTACAGTGTCGTCCTGCTCATCCCAAGCTCCTTAGCCCAGTCCTCCACCGAAAAATCGGCGTTGGCAATGTTCTTTTCCAGCACGGCTACGGCTTCCCGGACGAAGTCCGCTTCCGTCTTTTCGGGTTCCGGCTCTACCTCGCCGGGCTCGATATCAACCCGTTTTTTCATCGTCTGTTCCACGGAGCCCTTGAATTGCAACAGGTTTCTGATGCGTGAGATCAGTATCTCGACATTGAAAGGCTTGGACAGGTAATCGTTCACTCCAATGCCGAGGGCCCGCAGCTGGTCCTGTTCGTCCGAAAGCGCCGTCAGCAAGATCACGGGAATATGCTCTACCCGTTCATCGCCTTTTATCTTCCGGCAGAGCTCCAGCCCATCCATCAGGGGCATGTTGACATCGCTTACCACCAGGTCCGGCTGGGCGCCAAGGGTCTTCTGCCATCCTTCCCTGCCATTGGCCGCTTCCAGGACGGTGAACAAAGGAACCAGGTTGTCCTTGAGATAAAACCGGAAATCATCATCGTCTTCCACCAGGAGCACCTTGAACTTTTCATCCCCTCCCGAAGGCGCCCACCGTTCATTATTTTCTACCGCCGTCTCCGTCCTTCCCCTTATGTGCGCTTCCGCTTCGCCCCCCATGGGCGGAGCCGCAGGTCCCATCGATGGTTCCTGCAGGAGGGGTACCGGCAAGAGCACCATAAAGCTGCTTCCCTTGTCAAGCGCACTTTCCACGCGGATCGTTCCCCCATGCATTTCCACGAACTCCCGTGTTATGGCCAGGCCGATCCCCGTGCCCTGGTTCCGGATATGGCCCGGCGTTTCACCCTGGAAGAACGATTCGAAGATCTTCTCCTGCAATTCCGGCCGTATGCCGATGCCGGTATCCGTTACGCGGAGCTGCAGCAGGGCGCTGTGTTCATCCTTTTCGGCGACGATAAGTTCCACGATCACCGAACCGCCGGTCGACGTAAACTTAAAAGCGTTGGAAAGAAGATTGAAGACGATGCGCTCGACTTTATCCCTGTCGAACAGGGCCGGAAGGTGGTCGATGTCCGATCGATAGTCGAAAACGATGCCCTTCCCCTCCGCCAGGTCGGCAAAAGAATCGGTGGTTGCTTTTATGAATTCCGCTATATCCCCTCCCGACATATTTAATTTCAGCTCATTGACCTCCATTTTTCTAAGGTCGAGCAGCTGGTTGACGAGGTGGAGCAATCTTTTTGCGTTGCGCTCGATGGTCATCGCCAGCTGCCGCCGGCCAGGGTCTTCGACGCTCCGGATCAATTTGTCCACCGGGGAGAGGATCAGCGCCAAAGGTGTGCGGAATTCATGACTCAGATTGGTAAAGAATTTGATCTTCATCCTGTCCAGCTCATGCACCCGCAACGCTTCGCGTCTTTCTTCCGCCAGGGCAAAGCGTACCTGGGCACGCCTGATAATACGCATCCGCCCGAGATACAAGACCGCCAAAATGATCAGTACATAAAGGACATAAGCAAGGTTCGTCTTCCAGAAGGGCGGTTTTACGATCACCCGGACGATGACTCCCCGGGCATTCCACACGCCATCGCTGTTCGAAGCCCTGACCCGGAAGATATAATCCCCGGGATCGATATTGGTATACGTGGCCCGCGGGTTGCGACCGTCCGTCAGCATCCAGTCTTTGTCGAATCCTACCAGCTGGTACGCATACCGATCTTTGCGGGCATTGATATAGCTTAGCGCCGCGAAGTCCAGGGTAAAATTATTCTCCTTATAGGACAGCACCAGCTTTCCGTCCATAGGGATCGATGCCGGCACAGGAACTTCCTTGTTATAGAGCTGCAGCCCCGTGAGCACCACCGGGGGAATATGCCTGTCGCTGCCGATGGATTCCGGCTTGAACAAATTGAATCCTTTACCCCCGCCGAAGAGCAGCTCCCCTTCCCTGGTGCGCAGGGCGGCATTCTCATTAAATTCCCGGCCTTGTAATCCATCATACTCATCGTAATTCACACATTTGATCCCGATGTGGCCACCTTCATCGGATACGGTGATCCTGGAAAGCCCGCCGGAAGTGCTTGCCCATAAGCAATGTTCCGCGTCCTCCAGAACGCTCAGCACCGAGTTCGAAGGAAGCCCATCTTTCATATGAAATACCTGGAAGGTATCCCTACCCGGCTGCAGGACGCTCAGCCCCTGCCTGGTGGCCACCCACATATTCCCGCTGTGATCACAGGTAATGCCATAGATCACATTATCGGGCAGACTGTTGGCGGCTTTAGTATAATGAATATACTTGCCCGTACTTCGACTTAGCACCTCGATGCCCCAACCCGTTCCGATCCATAGGTTCGACGCCGAGTCTTCCGCCAGCGCGGGGATATAATTCGAGTGGAGGGAATAAGGTACAGCCATACTATTATGGTAGAACTTCCCCTTCGAAACGTCCAGCCGGTCCAGTCCGCCTGTCATAGTGCCGACCCATAACGCTCCCTCGGCGTCTTCCCTGATGGCATATACCCTGTCATCTGCCAGGCTGGCCGGGTCCGAATCGTTGTGCCTGTAATGAATGAACCTTCGGCCATCATAACAATCCAGCCCTCCCTGGTAGGTACCGATCCAAAGCCTTCCGGTGTGATCGACGGCAAGTGTTATCACCACATCATTACAAAGACTATTGGGATCACCGGCCTTATGGCGCAGCCAGCTAAACCCGTCTTTCGCCCGGTCGAAATAGATAAGGCCGCCGCCGTTGGTGCCGATCCAGATATTGCCGCGGGTGTCCTGGGCAAAGCAATTTATATCGTCATAGGGCAGACTCCCCGGTACCCCCGGCTGGCGCCGGTAGAGCGGGAATCGCAATATGTTCTGCTGGTAATAGCCGATACCGCTTTTGAACGTTCCTGCCCAAACGATGCCGGTGTTGTCGCGGTACAGTGTCGTTATAGTGTTCTCGGGAAGGCTTCTTTCCTCATCGGAATGCCGTAAATAGCGCATGGTCAGTTTCGTCCTGTCCAGGAGATCGACGCCCCCCTGGTCCGTGGCGATCCAGATCAGCCCCTTGTCATCCGTGATGACACTTCCCACGGTATTGCTGCTTAGCCTGGCCTGGCCGGAATCCTGACAGAAATGCGCCAGCGCACCCGTGTGCTCATCGAATTCCCACAGGCCCGTAAGGTTGCCCGGCGCATAAAGCCAGAGCCTGTCCAGGTCATCGATAAAAAGCTTGTATCCATATTGTGGCTGCGGCTTTGCCTGCTGCATGATAGCCGTACGCAGGGTGATCCTCCCCGTCGACAGGTCCATCCGTTCCAACATTCCATTGACGTGGGACAGCCACAACCCGCCCGAAGTATCCCGGGCGGCGTCCGCAACCGGGCTGCCAGCCGGGCCCGGCACAGTGCCATCCGGAACCAGCCGTGTCGCTGCTTTGTCCTGTTCAAACCGGTAAACGCCGGAATCTCTATAAATAAAATAATACTGCTCGTCCTTCCCGCGGACGATACCGACGATCCCCAACCGCGAAAGATGGTGGGCCCTAAAATACGCATCGGCATTCGGCACGAGCCGTTCCGTCAAGGGGTCATAGATGTCGACACCGCCTGTGGCGCCATTTATATATATTTTATCTTCCGGCCCCTCACCAATCAGCTGCACATTGTCATCGGTAAGACTGGTGGGATCCGAATCATCGTGGCGATATATCTTAAATGCATAACCGTCATATCGGTTAAGTCCCAACCTCGTCCCGAACCAAATGTAGCCCCGACGGTCTTTAAAGATGGTATTCACATGGTTATCCGACAACCCATCCTGAATATCCAGTTTTGAAATGGGATAGGCCTTGACCTGGCCATAAGCATCGATCCCCGCCGCCAGAAAAAAAAGGAAAATCAGCCGCCTCATAAGAACGAAAATAGGAAATTCCTCATCATATCTTAACTTTTTTCACTACGTTTCCTATTTGGCGCCCACCCCTAGTTCCACCTTGATACCCAGCACCTTCCAGTCCGGAAGTTGGGCAGGTTTTTCAATCACCAATGCATCGTCTTTCTGCTCCCAGCGGATCTTAGCCGAACTGCCCAGCAGCTTTACCGACCTGATCCGGCGGTCGTTTACCGTGGAAGCTTTGCCCAGCGATTTGATCCGGATATCGCCGGCCGGCGTATCCAGTACGAATGCATAAAGATTGTTTCCACTGGTCGTGAAACGAATATCCTCCGCCGTGTACCTGATGCGGCCCTCGTTGAAATTGCCGGCCTTCACCGCCGCGGCGCCGGCAGGGTGTTCTCCGTATATCTTCCATGGCCGGGAACCATAGATCCCTTCGCCGTTGACGGCCGTCCATTTCCCTATTTCATCCAGTGTGGCGAGCATATCCGGCTCGAGGTCCCCCTCCGGTGTCTGCACGATGTTGATCAGCAGGTTACCATTTTTGCTGACGATGTCGACCAGCATCTGTAAAATGTCCGTCGCACTCTTATACTGTTGCCCCGTGGAATAGAACCAGTCGCCGATAGAGGTATCGGTTTGCCAGGGGTAAAGGCTGATGGTATCCTGCACACCCCTTTCCAGGTCCTGCACCCACATGCCGTCCGACGGTTCCTTGCAATTGTATACGGCCGTCATTTCGCCGTGGTGGTAGGCGAGGTTGCCATTATAAAAATTGGCGAGCATGCTGCGTCCGACATCGCCAAAGGGCAGCGGGCTGTCGGAATAGAGCAGGTCAGGATGATAGCTATCCACCAACTCTTTGACTACTTTATACCATTCCCCCGGCCATTCCGTGCCATTGGTGAGCCATCCGTTGTCACCGGGTGCCGCCCTGGTGTGGTAAAGATCGGCATATTGCGGATCGTTGCCGTCATAGGGAACGCCCTTGTAAGGCCCGGAAGTGTCGGCGGAATGCGCGGGTTGAAACCAGGTGTAGCTCGCGGCCAGGTGCTCGGAAACGCCGAATTTAAGTCCATATTTTTGTGCTGCTTTTTGCCATAGGCCCACGACATCTTTGTGTGGTCCCATCTGTACCGCGTTCCAGCGATGGATCTTCGAATCCCACAAATAGAAATTGTCGTGGTGGCTGCCCATGCTCACGAAATATTTCGCGCCGGCCTTTTTGTAAAGCGCCATGAGCTTTTCAGCATCCCATTTCTCTGCCTTCCATAAGGGGATGATGTCCTTATACCCCCAGCGGGAGGGATGGCCGTAGCGGGAAAGGTGGTCCTTGTAGTCGTCGTCTCCCTGCTGGTACATTCTCCTCGCATACCAATCGCCGCGTCTCGGAACGGCCTGCGGGCCCCAATGCGCCCAGATACCGAATTTGGCATCCCTGAACCATTCCGGGTACCGGTATTGCTTAAACGACTCCAAAGTAGGTTGGTAGGGGCCTTGGTTTACCGGTAAAGTCTGCGCTCCGGCCAGAAAAGTCGCAGCGTTCAATACAGCGGCAAAGCCCGCAACCCCCAAAAATCGCCTTCCCGGCCGATTTATACGAAACTGATCTTTCGTTAGCATCTGTATTTCAAAAGTACTATCACTCCCCGCTTTACCAATGTTCTAAAAAGACTTTGTGTTATACAAATCCGACTTTTTTGTATCTTAACCCAAACATAGTTATGGACAAGCGGGTCATAGGGCATCTATTCTCTCTGTTGCACATCGACCATGTCAAGCTCGATCAAAAGTGGAATTATCGCAACGTGATCAGTCCCTATTTCCGCATCTATTATATCGACGAAGGAGCGGGATTCGTCCTGGGCGCGGGGGATAAATGCCGGCTGGAGCCCGGCTTTATTTATATCATTCCGAGCTTTACCCTATGCCATCTCCGCTGCGATGACTACCTCAGCCAGTACTTCCTGCATTTCTTCGAAGAGTCCGCAGCTGGCATCTCTCTTTTCGAATACAACCGGAAAGTGATCAGGGAACGAGCGCAGGAAACGGATATCCTGAACTTTCGACGATTGTTGGAGATCAACCGGGGAAGAGGCATCAACCGCTCCGACGACCCGAAAGTGTACGAGAAGAATGCCTATTATAGGGACTACCAGCAATTGAACAAGACCGTCAGCGACGCCGTTTACCTGGAGACGCAGGGTATCATCCTGCAATTCATTTCCCGATTCTTACGCTCCGGGCAGTTCAAGCTCAACGACCCGGCTCCCATGCCTTCGAAGGTCCTCGAGGCGATCAGCTATATCCAACTGAATCTGCACTGCGAGATTACCATTTGCGATCTTGCAAAAAGAGCTAATCTGCACCAGGACTATTTCTCGCGATTATTTTTGCAATGCACAGGTGAAAGACCGTTGAACTATATCCATGCTAAACGGATCGAACGTGCACAATACCTTATTTCGACCACCGATATGTCGTATACCCGGATCGCGGAAGAAACCGGTTTTGCCAGCCTGCCTTATTTCTCCAAAATCTTTAAAAAGGTGACCAGGCTCACGCCCGCAGAATACAAGCGATCGAACGAGCGCGTGTAAACCGATAAGTACGAACTTAAATAAATAAGTTATATTTATATCTCATGAAGAAGATCCTAATCGCCGATGATCATAATATCGTAAGGACAGGACTCGTCCATCTCATTCGGAAAGAGCTTGACCAGACCCAGATCGATGAATGCAGGGACGGCGAGGGCGTCTGGGACCTGTTAAAGGCCAATGAATATGACCTGCTCATCCTGGATGTCCTTATGCCTTCTACCGACTCCCTCTCGCTATTGGCCAAAATATTCAAACTCAGACCGGCTCAAAAGATCCTTATACTGAGTGTGATCAGCGAAGATATCTATGCCAGGAAATACCTGCAATGCGGCGTCAAAGGATTTATCAATAAAGAAGCTTCTTCCGCCGAGGTCCGGCAGGCCATCATGAACGTCCTGAACAACAAAAAATACGTGAGCCCAAGGGTAAGGGATATGATTACGGCAGGATTCATCCATGGAGACGCTAAAAACCAGTTTGATATCCTCTCCCGGCGCGAACTCGAGATCATGACCCACCTGCTCGAGGGAAAAAACGTTACGGAAATTGCACGAACGCTGTCCCTGCATATTTCAACCGTAAGCACCCATAAAGCGCGTATCCTGGAAAAATTGGGCGTTTCAAACATCATTGAGCTGAGTAAGCTGGCCCAGCTATTCTAACTACCCCGCAGATCGCCCATAAAGGCCCCAACATCTTGACCGCGGAGACAAATGGCCGGCCGTTTAAAAAATAGAAAAGGGCAACGTTTCCCGAGAACCCGCCAGCGGGCAAATGGAAAGATAATAGATCCCCGCCGCGAGGGGCGCCAAATCCAACGACAGGTAATTGTCACCCTCCAAAAGTGCCGCGTTGCGACTCCATTGAATATGCCCGCCGGCGTCCAGTATGCGGATGACTGCGGGCGAAGACTGTATCGCCCGGAAAAAAAGCACTCTATCCCGCTGCGTACCCACCGAAGGCCGCAGCGACAATCGGCTGCCGGGATCATAGGGCATGTTAACCAGTACCACAGGGCTCATCGCGGTGTCCACACCGGGCAGGTCCAGCTCCACCCGGTAGTAATTGTCGCCGGCGACGGCGTTGCCGTCTCTAAAGGTATACTGTTCCATTCCCGGGCTGGATTCGACATTGCCCATCGATCCGAACGTCCGGCCATCGGTCGAGCGCCCGATCCGAAATGTTGCGCCGGCAACAACGCCCGGCGCCTGCCAACTGAGGACGACCATCCTATCGCCGGCGGATAAGGCAACAAGGCTCAGGAGCCGGAACGCAAGTGTTGCAAAACTACCCTGGCCCTCATACGCCCCCATAGATGATTGCGGACCGGGCGAGGGTCGGGTGCTCATAGTGATGTCATAAGCGGTGGCGTTGCCGGTGGGTATGGTGCTGACACCGGCAGAGTTGTCGGCCAAATGCAAGCCGTCATCCGCAGTAGCCCAAATGCCGTCCAATCCCACATAGCTCCCGGAATTCTCGAAGGTGGGAGCCGTACTGATATTGCCGGTACCGGGAAAAACCGCGTTCTGGATATCGCTATATTGTACCTTGGGAGTTATCCCTGTGGCATAGACCAATCCAACGCTTGCCGCATTGCTGCGGCTCCATACGATATCATTGTATATCTTGGGGCTTCCACTGAGCACGTAGATCCCGTCACCATAGCCCCCGGCGCTATTCGCCGCGTTATTGTATACCGTATTGTTCTCGAACGTGGCATTAGCGGAGACATTGTAAAGCCCGCCTCCGTAAGAAGAGGCGGTATTATCGGACAAAACACAGTTATATGCTTTCGGGTTACCGCCGTTGTATACCATTCCGCCGCCATTGCCATGCGACACATTTCCGTTGAACACACACTCGCTGTCCACCGAATTCGATGAATTATTGTATTGTCCCGCCCCATCTCCGGCGGAGACGTTGTTCAGGAAAAGACAGTGCAGCATATAGCCGTTCGAGCTTACGTCGTTGCATTCGCCTCCCCCGCCCATCCCCGAGGCGGCACTGGCCGAGTTACTGCTAAACGTACAGTTCGAATAATTATAGCTCGATGAGCTGTTGTACACGCCGCCGCCGTAGGTGGCGCTATTGCTCGTGAAGGTCGTCGTCGTGATCGTCTGGTTCGATCCGCTGCCGGCAGATAATCCGCCGCCGTAAACCGCCGTATTGGAAGCAAAACTGCAGCCCGACATCGTGGATTGACTCGACCCCGACATAAAATATATACCGCCTCCATATAGGGCCGCACTGTTGTTGCTGAAGACGCAATTGGTGGCGCTGAACCCGTTAGTCGAGTTGTTGCAGATCGCCCCGCCGCCAGCCGAGGCGCTGTTAGCCTGGTTTGAAGTAAATGTACAGTTGCTCAGCGTCGCCAGCGATGACGCCTCATTCACAAATCCGCCACCATTGCCGGCTGCCGTATTGGAAGTAAAACTGCAGCCCGTGAGGGTCATATTGCAAGAATTATTGGAAAAAATGCCGCCCCCGTCGGAAGCGGAGACATTGCTCAGAAAGGTACAGGATGCCAGCGAGACGAAGGTATTGTTCGCGTTGTAGATGGCGCCGCCGCCATCTGTGGCCGTGGTCGTGAGCGCCGCATTCGAAGAGAACCCGCAATTGGAAAACAATGGCGGTGAAGCCGTATTGTTATTGTAGATGGCGCCGCCGCTGGACGCCTTATTGTTTACAAATTGGCAGTTCGAGAGCTGAGGTTGCGAACTCTGTAGGAATATCGCGCCGCCGTGATTCCTGTCCATTTGAACACCGCTGTACGTTATAGTAGATGTACCGCCGTTGGCATACCCGAATTCAATGGTGAACCCGTCCAGGATCGCGGTATTGTTGTTGCCGGTGGAGACTAAGATATGATAGCAGTCATCGGTATAGGTACCTGCCGTATTTATATCTCCCGATAATATCGTCACATTGGTGCTGTAATTCCGCTGTGACAATAAGGTTTCCGTGCCTGCAAAACCACCGTAGACGGCTACCCCATTAGCAAGCGTAAAAGCATAATCCCGGTTGGAGAGGGTGCTCGTAGCACCCGCGGGATAGGCGCCGGGCAGATAAGTCCCCGCCGCTACCCAAACCTGTCCGCCGCCCGCAGCCGATGCCGCATTGATGGCGGCCTGCAGTTGCGTGGCACCCATAGCATTTGCCCAGGATCCTGTTCCTGTGCCCGAGCCCCCGGGTTTTACATAGTAAATACCAGCAGCCCGGGCTGCGATGACCGACAATAAAAGCGCCACATGTAAGAACAGTACAGGCAGATGCCTGGCTTTCCGGCTGGAGTTTGGATAGCTGTTCATTGGGATAGGGGATTTTTGCGTTTCAGTGTAAAGGTTTGCATTTAACGAAAAATAGGTTGTAGTAGAACTTGGATTTTTCCAAAGACTGTACCCTTAGGTCGATTTTTTATTATATTTATTTAAAGAGGATCTATCTAACGCACCATGAGAATACCACCCCTTTGCCTTTCGATTCTGCTTCTCCCTATTCCCCGCCTTCAAGGACAGCCAGCCGCCGCCGGCCAGTATTCAAGCGGTCAGGACTATCAGGCCGTCCAGTATACCAGCGACAACGGGCTGCCCCAAAACACCGTAAACGACCTGCTTTTCGACCGAAACCATTTTCTTTGGATCGCCACACACAACGGTCTTGTCCGCTTCGACGGCCAACGATTCAATGTGTTCAATACCTCCAATACCCCCGTGTTGAAAAGTAACCGTTTCCCTCTCCTGTCTCAAACCGTGGATGGGAAGATGCTTGTCAAGTCGAGCTTCGACGACTCTGTGATCTATAACATCACAGCGGGCTATGGCATTGAGAAAGATAGCCAATATACAAGGTGGCGGAAAAAACTGATCACTTACCATTCTAACGGGGTCTTCGACTATGATCAGTTTGAAGCAAATGCCGCCGGGAAGGGACGTGATACGGCGTTGCCGGCTCTGCTGGACCGGCTTTACCATTCGGGATTTTATTGGGTTTTCAACGAGCATGAGGCTGTGATCGCAGACACGGCGGACTATTATTATGTGAACGGCCGGGCTGGAACGCTTAGCAAGTTGCCACGGTGCTGGGGTAAGAAAGACCATCCCAGGGGAATTGTCATCGGCGATTTATTTGGTATCGTCCGCAACAACGGTAACGTCGTATTTTTCCGGGCGGGCTTGCCGGTCGATATACGCTCCGGCGACCTGGTCAGGCGACTGTTGTGCGGCTTCGAAGGCTTAAGCGATGAGCAATTCTTCATCCATGTAAAAGGCGGCCGCTCGATACTTCGCCGGAATAATGATTTCTATAGTTTGAGCATCACCGGAGGAATCCTCTGTGCGACGCTTCTTTTCGGTCATCTGTCCTTTCTCGGGAACCAACCTATCTATGCGATG
>Ga0210396_10005919_pt1 | contig 11764 bp, 10 predicted proteins | sample IncBWH17OmetaG_FD_155466 | JGI IMG/M metagenome (GOLD analysis project Ga0210396, IMG submission 155466) | Forest soil microbial communities from Barre Woods Harvard Forest LTER site, Petersham, Massachusetts, United States - Inc-BW-H-17-O ...
CAGCCGGGATTCACCCACTCCCCATCGCGCCGCACGAAAATTTCTGTAGCCCGCCCCGTGCTCACCGTGCGTTTCCCGTTTTCTTCCGTCTCCACCAAGTACGAAGTCCAGATAATCGCCACGTCGCCGAAGCGCTGGATCTCCGTCCGCGGGAATTCCAACCGCACCAGTTTTCCGCCGCCCGCCTGAAACTCGGCCGCGGTCCGCATGATGTCCGCCTGGTTCTTCCACTTCGCTTCATCGGAACTGATCACAATGGTGTCGGGCGGTACCAGCCGCTCCAGCGCCTTGGCATCGTTGGCAAACCAGGCGCGCCACACGCTTTCACGCACCTTCAGAATTTGCCCGCGTTCATCCTGGCCGTAAGCGATCCCCGGCCCCAGCAGCAATCCCAACACAAAGATTCCAACTGACATCCGTACAATGCGGCACATGTTTTCCTCCTCTGAATTTAACTGCCTGCTCGAACGCACCCGTACAACCGACAAAACTCCGCAACGCAAATGTTCATCGCGCAACGAATGCTGCGCGCTCCACGAGTAGAATTATTCCTTCACGGCACTCTGCTTCAATGCGCAGCCTTCACCGCCTGCGCCTGATACCCGCCTGGAATCGTTCGCGAAGAAATCGCCAGGCGATTCCACGCGTTGATCGCCGCTACCGCCAGAGTCAAATCGCAAATTTGCTTCTCGCTGAAATGCGCACGCGCTTCCTCATGCACTGTATCCGGCACGTGACCATCCGTAATCAGCGTCACCGCCTCCGTCCACGCCAGCGCCGCGCGCTCGCGCTCCGTGTAATACGGACATTCCCGCCAAGCATCCAGCGAATACATCCGCTGCTCCTTCTCCCCGATCGCCTGCAGATCTTTCCAGTGCATATCCAGACAATATGCGCAGCCGTTCACCTGCGATGCTCGCAATTTAATCAGGTGCAGCAGAGATTGTTCCAATCCGCATTCCTGCAAATATTTCTCCAGCCCCAGCATCGCTCCGTACCCTCGCGGGGCGGCCTTCATGCAATTGAATCGCGCTTCCATAAATCCTCCTTTAGCCAAGCTCACAAAATTCTAGACAATGCCACTCACGCTTTCGCTACGGCCTGCCGATCCGAGAAGATCGCCAGCAAAACTGCTCCCGCTGACGCTGAAAACACCGAGTAGTCCATCGGCGACTTGATCCCGAACGAAATCGCCATCGCAGTTCCAAACAACACCAACAGCAACGCGCTACCCAAAGCCACCCAACGCGGCCACAAGCCAAGTATCAACAGGATGCCCAGAGACAACTCCGCGGCTGTAGCTGCCCACGCCAAAAACGGGATTGTAAACGCCGGCATGAACGAATTAATTTTCGCCGTGTAATCCACGAAGCCCGCAAAGTTTCCGTACCCCACATTCCGACCCGTGTACAAACCGAAGCGGTCGGCGATCCCCGATAAGAACGCCGCGCCGAGCGCGAATCGTGCGTAGAGTATCGCCCACCGCTCCCAATTCACCGCGCGCTCCGGCACCACAGCGTGACGCTCCAACTGTTCTGCTCCGGACGATCGCTTGTGCATGCTCACTTACCTCCCGGCACCGCAGCGCTCAACGCCGCATCATGGTCGCAAACAAAATAGGCAAGCAACTTTGCCGGCTCCGTTTGGCTCGCATTCGCCGACACAGCATGCACGCCGTTCGCTGGCTCGTAAAAACTTTCGCCCGCCCTGTACACCGCTTCCTTCTCTCCGCGTACCTGCGTCCGCAGCGCCCCAGCCACAACGTAACCAATCACCGGGCAAGGATGACTGTGCGGCTCAGAGGATTCGCCCGGTCCGTAATTCACCTCAACCAGCGTCGCCTTCAGATGCTCGCCATCCAGTTTCGGCAGCGCCTGAGTCAGCACGATCCGCGCTCGTTCAGTGCTCGCCGCCCGCTGCGTATCGGAGCGCACTTGATCCCAACCCGAGAATCCCGCCGCCACCACACACAACGCAGCCACCGCGGCTCTGCCCGCCATTCGGTAAGCTCTCACCGTTTCCTCCCGCAGAACCAAACCTAAATCCATAGCGGTCCATCCACAAGGTCCATTTATGCTATTCTGCCTGTACCACTTTAATGGCCAAGCGAGCCACGTCATTTGAACTGGCGCTTTCGCCGAAAGATTCAGCAGCGCCGGCCTACCGCTGGCTCTACGCAGCCTTGCGCGCCGCGATCCTCGAAGGCCGCCTACGCCCCGCATCTCGCCTCCCTGCCACGCGCGATCTCGCCACGCAGTATCGCCTCTCGCGCGGCACTATCGTCAACGCCGTCGAGCAGCTCAAATCCGAAGGCTATGTGCAAGCCCGCATGGGCTCCGGCACCTACGTCAGCGACACTCTGCCCGACGAATTGCTCCAGGTGCGAAACAGCGCCACGCCGTCGCGGCCGCTGCAAGAACAGCGACACGGACCGCGGAAAATTTCGGGCTACGCCAAGCGCGTCCACCTGTTTCCAAATTTTGCGCCCCACGCCACTCGCGCCTTCCGCTCCAACCTGCCTGCCCTGGATTTGTTCCCCACCACGTTATGGGCGCAAGTCGCTGCCCGTCGACTCCGCAAAGTCTCAACGAATTTCCTGCTAGGCTGTGACCCTCTGGGATACCTGCCGCTCCGGGAAGCCGTCGCCGATTACCTCAATTCCTCGCGCGGAGTGAACTGCGTCGCCGAGCAGGTGGCCATCGTCTCCGGCGCGCAGGAGGCGCTCGATCTCGTCGCGCGCCTCTTTCTGAATCCTGGAGATCGCGTCTGCATGGAGAACCCCGGATACATCGGCGCGACCGCGGTATTTCAATCGCTCGGCGCAAAAATATCGTACGTGCCCTTAGACGATCAAGGCATGGAGCTGCGCGAGGCTACCTTGCGCAACGCGCGCCTCGTTTACGTCACCCCCGGTCACCAGTTTCCCCTCGGAATCACGATGAGCCTTCCCCGTCGCCTACAGTTGCTCGAATCTGCTCGGAAATCCGGCGCGCTGATTCTGGAAGACGACTACGACAGCGAATTCCGGTACGTAGGGCGCCCTGTCCCCGCGCTGCAAGGTCTCGACCGCCACGGACTGGTCCTCTTCACCGGAAGCTTCAGCAAAGTTCTCTTCCCTTCGCTCCGGCTCGGTTATCTCGTGCTCCCACATGACCTCGTGGATCGCTTTTCTGCCACGCTTTCGATCACGCGCCGTCACGCCCCGCTGATGGAACAAGCCATACTCTCCGATTTCATCACTGCGGGACACTTCGGTCGTCATCTCCGCCGCATGCGACAAATTTACGCGGAGCGGTTGTCAGTCCTGTTAGAGTCCGCGAGGCAGAATCTAGCAGGGCTGCTGGAAATTTCAGGAGTTGAAGCTGGCTTGCAGACCGTTGGGTGGTTGCAGCGTGGTCTGGACAGCGAATCGGCCGCGGCAGCAGCCGCCAAACGAAACGTGGAAGTCATTCCGCTGAGCACGTACAGCCACGGCAACGTCGCGTCAACAGGACTGCAGTTGGGATTTGCGGCGGTTGACGCTAAGGAAATCCGCCGCGGCGCGCAAGATCTGGCGATTGCGCTGCAAACCGCGCGCAAAGCCCCTCGTCGCCACGTCAATCTGTAGTTACCGTGATTTCTGCTCGGCGATCCATTTATCGGTCCGCGCTTCCAGCAAATCCAGCGGCAAAGTTCCGCCGTTAATGATCTCATCGTGGAAAGTGCGGATGTCGAACTTCGCTCCTAATTCCTTTCGCGCGCGTTCGCGCAGTTCGCGAATTTTCAGCTGCCCCAGCTTGTAACTAAGCGCCTGCGCCGGCCAAGCAATGTACCGATCGGTCTCCGACTGAATGGTAGGCTCATCCACCGCGCCCGACTGGCGGAAGAATTCCACCACTTGCTCTCGCGTCCAACCTTTCGAATGAATCCCCGTGTCCACCACCAGCCGCACCGCGCGAAACAGCTCAGACGAGAGCCGCCCGTAATCAGAAACTGGATCCTGATAGAATCCGACCTCCTTACCCAGCTGCTCTGCGTACAAAGCCCATCCTTCGGTGTAAGCATTGAACCCCAGACCATGCAGCCGGAACTTCGGCAATCCGGTGAGTTGCTGCTGCACGGAAAGCTGCAGGTGATGCCCCGGAATTCCTTCGTGGTAAGCGATCGCTTCATCGTCAACAAGCGAGCGCTTCGCGAAATTGGATGTCGCTACCACCACGCGCCCAGGCCGCTTCCCGTCCGGCGTCCCCGTCACATAATGCGTCGCCGCAGCCGCTTGAAAAGCCGGAATTGCCTCCACCGTCACAGGCGATTTAGGCAGCAATGTGAAAAGTTCCGGCAGCTTCGGCTGCATCTCCGCAATGTAATGCCGAAAATCGTCGAGGATTTGTTCCGCGCTGGCCGGAATATATTTCGGATTTTTCGCGATCGACGCGCGGAAAGATGCGAGGTCGGCGAATCCTTCTCTCTTCGCAATCGCCGTCATCTCGCTCTCGATGCGTTCGATTTCGCGCAGGCCGAGCTGATGTATTTCCTCCGCCGTCATGCGCGTGGTCGTGCGCCCGTAGATATCGTTCTGGTAGCGCTTCTCGCCATCGCGCAACGCGGTCACCGCCAGCGTAGTCCGCCCCTGCGGCGCGTATTCCGTGCGCACAAAAGCCGCGAACGTCCGATACGCTGGGATCACATCTTTATTTATCGCGCCCGTGATTTCCTGCGTCAGCCGCTTTTGCTCCTCGGCCGAAAAATCCGCGGGATATTTGTTCGTTGGCTGCAGAAATGGATCCGCGTCAATTATCCCGTCGCATTGCACGGGAATTTTTTCCAGCAGAAAGCGCACGGGCATCAGCTTGTCTCGCATTCCTGCGCGCAGCACTTCGCTGGTCCGCTCGAGCGCGCGAGGAATTTGCTGAAGCCGCGCCACATAGTCCTCGTAATGTTTCACGGAATCGAGCGGCACCGAAAGCGGCAGGTCGGCCAGGCTGGTGTGGATGCCGTTCTGCTGGTTTACGGGCATCTCAAATTCTTTTAAGGCGAAATCGGCGCTGCGCTGTTGCAATACGCGCACCATCACGTCATGCGAGAGTTGATCCTGATCGGTGAACCCGGTGGTAGGAATGGCCGCGAGCTTCGCTAGAAACGCTTCGTCGGTTTTGTGGCGCTCAGCGATGGCTGCCAGCGAATAATCAGCGAGCTTATCGTTGTAGCGATAGTCGCCGTACGCAGTGGCACGCTCGGGAAAATTGCGCAGGTCGGTTTCGTACTGCTCTTCGAAGATCGCATTCTGCGCCGCCACGCGCTCCGTAACGGTGTCGGCCTTTTGCGCGTGAAGCGAGACGGCTATACCTGCGAATACGGCAACGCAGGCGAAAATCAAACTCTTGTGAATTCGCATAGGGCTTGGATTTTACCAGATACAAAATCCCCTAACAGACGAAAACGTCGGGGAATTAGCTCACTATCACGGCCTCACCGGGGCGCCGTCATTCAACCCCGCCAGCGCCCGCTTATAATCAGGATCGTCCGGTGAAATTTCCACGGCGTTCTCGTAAGCGGCCCGCGCCTTCGCGCGCTCGCCGCGCTGCTGGTAAATGGCCCCCATCTCAAAATAAGCATCCGACTCTTTCGGATTCACCAGTACGGTCCGCTCGAACGCCCCCAGCGCATCGTCGAATTTCCCCTGCTTCTCCAAAATTTTTCCCTGCACGTAAAGGTATTCCGGATGATAAGGCGCGCGCTCCAGCGCCTGTTCAATCGCGTCACTAGCCTTCTCGATGTCACCCGCCGAATAATAAAGTTTCGCCAGCTGCGAGTAAGCGGCCGGATAAGTAGCGTCCATCGCGATCGCCTGCCGCAACACCGCGAGCGACCCCGCGAAATCGTTCATCATGGCAAGCTCATCCGCTTGCTGCACCAGATGCTTCGCCTGCGTCTGATTTTCCTTGGTGGTCCGGTCGTTCTGCGAAGACTTCTCGAATTCCTCCAGCGTCGCCGCCGCCTTTTCATCCTGTCCCGCACAACGATAAGCGCGCGACAGCAGAAACAACGTCTCGGAATCCACTGACGCTGGAGCCGAAGCGGACGTCCCCGCAGCGTTCATAAGCGGTTCCAGCGCCAACACCGCGCGTCCGCAGCGCCGCGCAACCTCTTCCGGCCCAGCCCCCGCAGCCGCGCGAACCAGAATCTTCCCCAGCAGCGCTCGCCCGCGCGCATTTTGTGGCTGCAACTCCACCACCTTCGCCGCATCGAGCAGCGCCAGCGCGTCGCGGTTCTGATCCGCATAGATTTCCGCGCGCGTGTAAAGCGCCAGCGCATTCTGCGGTTCGCGTGCCAGCACTTTGGCGATCTGCTCGAGCGCGTTCGACTGGTCGGCCGCGCCACCCTTCGCTTTGTACGCCACAGCCAGCCGATTGCGCGCGTCCAGGTTCGCAGGGGCGAGCGCCAGCGCCGCAGTCAAATGCGCGATAGCCGCGTCGTAAGTTTGCAACTCCAAATCCAAATCCCCGAGCATCTCGAGCGGCGCCGCGCTCTTTGGATGCTGGCCCCGCGCCTGCTCCAACATCTGCTTGGCTGCATCAAAATTGCGCGCTCCGCGGTACGCCTGCGCCAAACCAATTTCCGCGTCCACATTGCGCGGCGAAATCCGCAGCGCCTCGTGGTAATCCGCGATCGCGTCGACGAATCGCCCCGCCACCGCAGCCGCGCGCGCCTGTTCAATAAAAGTCGCGGTCTGTTGCGTCGGCGTCTGCGCCAGACACTTGAGCGGATGAACCGAAAAACCGAGACACAGCATCACGGATATCAATGGCCACGCAGAATTCGACATCGTCATGCGGCCCGAAAACATCCGCGGATTATAACATCCGCTATTGACGCGGCCTGTTTCTGCGCAGCCCGCTCCGCCGCTAAACTTGCGGTTTTCCCTTGACTCACACTCGATGGAGAACTATAAGCTCCGTTGGTGCCACAGGTGTCCTGCCGCCGGAACGCAACCAAGCGAAACCAGCCGCAAATAATCATTAGCCGAATCACCACAAGGGGATCAATCATCGCCATGGGCCTGAAGAAAATCTTGCCGCTCGTCGTAGTCCTCGCCACGCTGGCCTCCGCATCTATCGCCACCGCGCAAGCCAAGCGAAAAGTGATCATTGACCAGGACGCGCGCGGCGCCGCGACCACCGACCAACAATCCATCCTGATGTTTCTCCAATCACCGAACGTCGAAACTCTCGGCATCACGGTCGTCAGCGGCGATATGTGGCGCGACGAAGAGGTAGCGCACACCCTGCGCATGCTCGAACTCACCGGCCACACGGACATTCCCGTCTATCCCGGCGCAGTCTACCCCCTGATCAATCGAATGGAAATGATCGAGCGCTGGGAAAAACTCTACGGCACGGTCCACTATCAAGGCGCATGGAACGGTCATCGCCCCGGCATGAATCTGGGTGACGGCCTGCGCGGAAAATATCACCCGCCGTTCGAAGTTCCCGATCTCGCCGAAGGCAATCCCACGCTGCAAGCGCAAAAAGAAGACGCGGCGCATTTCATCATCCGCATGGTCCACAAATATCCGCATGAAGTGACCATCTACGCGGGCGGCCCCATGACCGACATCGCACAGGCCATCAGCCTCGATCCGCAAGTCTCCGAACTCGCGCAAGAACTCGTAGTCATGGGCGGCAGCATCGCCCCGCTCGTCCCCAAAGACTGGATCGCCGAAAATCGCCGCGAATTTAATTTCTGGTGGGACCCCGAAGCCGTGCACATAGTCCTCACCGCCCCATGGCACAAAATCACCATCACCACCGTGGATATTTCCGTCAAGACTCACATGACCAAGGAGCTGATCGCCGCAATCGCGAAATCACCGAGCCCCGCATCACAATACCTGGCAAAATACGCGGACGAAGAATTCATGTGGGACGAGCTCGCCGTAGCCGGATGGCTCGACCCCAGCGTCATCACGCAGCAAACACAATATTTCATGGACATAGATATTTCGCACACCGCGGGCTACGGCAACGTGCTGGTGTGGAGCGACGGAGCGCAACCGGGCCTCGGCGAGCAGCTCGTCAATATCCCCGAAGAACTGAACAAGGAAAAATTCTACAAAATGTTCATCGACCTGATGGCGCTGCCGCCCGCCGCGCATTCAGCAGCAACGAAGTAGCCGGAACCGAGCCCATGCCAGACACTACAGCAAAAGTAGACGTCGTCGGAATCGGCAGTTGTACCGTGGATTATTTCGCCATCGTGCCGCGCCTGCTCGGCCCCGAAGAAAAAATCAACGCCACGCGCATGGAAATCCACGCCGGCGGTGTTACCGCGAATAATCTAACCCAAGTCGCCCGCCTCGGCGTCAGCACCGGCTGGCTCGGCCTCATCGGCGACGACGAGAACGGCCGCATCATCCAGAAAGCGTTCACCGAAGATCGCATGGATCTTTCGGGAATCGAAATTGTGAAGGGCGAACTTTCCTCACTCACCTGGATTCCGGTGGATGTCTCCGGTGAGCGCTGCATCTACATGTTTCCCAACGTTACCGGAAAAATTTCCGTCTACCAGGTTCTGCATCGCTTCGCGCAGCACATCCAGGCGGCCAAACATTTCCACACCGAAGCGTCGCAACTCCCCATCGCTCCCGTGAAAGAAGCGATGCAGGTAGCGCACGACGCGAAAGTCCGCGTCATCTTCGACCTCGACGTCTCCCCGAGCTTTTTCGCCGAGTCCAACCTCGGCACCCAGGAAGAACTGTGCACCGCGCTCCGCCTCGTGGACGTTCTGAAGCCCTGCAAAGCCGCCGCGCGCGAATTAACCGGCGAAGGCGATTACGAAAAAGTCGCCACCGAGCTTCTGCGCATGGGCCCCACGGTTGTCGCCATCACGCTAGGCGCCGACGGGTGCCTCATCGCCTCGCCCAAAGAAATCGCCAGAGTCCCGGCATTCAAAGTGGAAGTGGTGGACACCACCGGCGCTGGCGACGCCTTCATGGGCGGCCTTTCGTACGCGCTTCTGCAGGGCTGGGGCTGCCAGAAAGTAGGCCTGTTCGCAAACGCCTGCGCCGCGCTGTGCTGCACAAAAATAGGCGCCCGGGCCATGGCTCGGCACGACGAAGTAGTAGCGCTAATTAAGCACCAAAGCCCGAATGGCGCCGCGGCATTTTAACTTCCGCGGGCCTAGGTCTTGACTTTGTAGCGGCCAGCTTTAGCTGGGCGCCTTTGCCTTTGCATTCGTCGTCGCTTTTGAATTTGTGAATCGCGCATCAGCGCGATTCATCCTGAGATCCCGCAGTGCGGGATCGAAGGGTAGCGGCCGCCTACTTTGTAGGTGGGCGACTTTGAAGTTGCCTTCGCCGTTGATTCTGGCGTTGCCGTTGTACTGGCGCGTTTTTCAATCGCACCAGAATAAAGGACCTCAATGTACTCACCGATGAGCTTCGGCACGGCCCTGCTGATGATGATCGTCTCCGCCACTTGCTGGGGATCCTGGGCCAACACCTACAAGGGCGTAAAAAATTATCGCTTCGAACTTTTCTATTGGGACTACGCCGTGGGCATTTTTCTCGCCTCCCTGGTTTACGCGCTCACGATGGGCTCGACAAACGGCGGCCCCACCAGCTTCCTCAACAATGTCCACTCCGCCGACCTCTCCAACATCGGCTGGGCCCTCCTCGCCGGAGTAATCTTCAACCTCGCGAACCTACTGCTCGTCGCCGCGATTGACATGGCCGGCCTCGCCATCGCCTTCCCCGTGGCGATCGGCATCGCTTTGGTCGTCGGCACCGTCCTCAGCTTCGTCCAGCAGCAACGCGGCAATGTAATGATGCTCGGCGCCGGCGTCCTCTGCGCAGTGGTCGCCGTAATCCTCGACGGCAAAGCCTATGGCGAACTCGGCGCGAACAAAGAAGCCTCGCGCAAAAGCATCATCGTTTGCGTTATTTCCGGCGTGCTGATGGGATTGTGGGCCCCCTTTTCCACCCGCGCCCTCACCCACGGAAATACCCTGGGCCCCTACAGCATCGCGGTATTCCTCACCGGCGGCGCGCTGCTCTCCTGCTTGTTGTGGAATGTGTACTTCATGCGCAAGCCGCTCGTCGGCCAGCCAGTAGCATTCAGCGGATTCTTCCACGGACCGGCAAACGGCCACGTGCTGGGCCTGCTCGGCGGCGCGATTTGGGCCACTGGCACCGTCTTCAATCTAGTCGCCGCTAATTTCACCGGCGTTGCGATCTCCTACTCCATTGGCCAATCCGCTCCCATGGTCGCCGCCCTCTGGGGCATTTTCGTCTGGAAAGAATTCGCCGGCGCCAACCTCCGCGCCAAAGCCTTCCTGGCCCTGATGTTCATCTTCTACTTTCTGGCAATCCTGCTGATCGCCCGCGCCAACACCGCGAGCTAGGCCCAATCGGCGATCGAGACTCGAAGCATGAAAACGCGAATCATGTATATCGAGAGCAAACCCGGCGGAGTCAGCGGCTCTTCTCGAATTGGTCGCGTGACATTCTCAAAATCCAATCGATCGGTTCACTACCAGGGTCGCCGCTACCAGGTCTTGAAGGGCGGTTTCAAGACCAATTACTTTGACAGCGAAACCGGAGAAGAGGTTTGGATTTCTGGCTGCAAGAAAAAAGGTGGTGACCGCCTATATCCCGGAGTGATCGAAATTGATGAAGATGTGCGAGAAGAGTACTGGACCGAGATTAGGACGATGCCCGGTGAAAAAAATCTCAAAAAGATTCGCTGCCCCGGAAAGTACGGCGGCGAATACTTGAATCGCTGATACCACCGTTATCTGCGGCCGTCCTACGCTATCGGTGGCCTGCGAAAACCACCCGTCACCGCTTCAATCTTCGCCGCCACCGCCAGCACCGCCTCATCCTCCCAAGGCCGTCCCACAATCTGCACACCAATCGGCAGACCCTCCGGCGAACGCCCCACCGGCAGCACCGCCGCTGGATTCCCCAGCAAATTAAACCACTGCGAATAACTCATCGCCTTCAAATATTCCACCTTGCGCCTCTGCACCATCCATTCCCGCTCTCCGTGACGAAACGCGGGAACAGCGCAAGCCGGACACAACAAAATCGGAAAAGTTTCCATCTGCCGCAGCAATTTTTCGCGCAAAGCGTCACGCCCCACCAAAGTGTTCAACCACTCCCGCCCATCCAGCGGCGGTTCCAGCCCCACGCGCTCCCGCCACGCGCGATACATCGGACTCAGCTCCGCCTCCCGCCCCTCCACCGTCGCAGCAAACGCCATTTGCACCGCTCGCCCAAATAGATTCCACCAAAGTTGCCACACGCGATCCAGATTTTGCGGCCGCCACGCCTCCACCCGAAATCCCTGCGCACGCAAAGCCTCCGCCGCCGCTCGCACCACCGCCGCAGTTTCCGGAGTCACAGGAGTCACTCCGTCATCCTCGAAATAAGCCACGCGCAGCTTAAAAATTTCCTCGTCGCTCCACACGCGCAAAGGCACCGGCGCCGAAGCTGGATCGCCAATGTCCGGCCCCGCCATTACCGCAAATAATCGCGCCACGTCAGCAACGGTTCGCGCCATCGGCCCTACTACGCCCAACTGCGCGAACGGCCCCGCCGACACAGGATAATGTCCCGTTGAAGGCACGCGTCCCGGAGTAGGCTTCAATCCGCAAATTCCCGAAAAATGCGCGGGAATTCGTATCGAGCCGCCGCCGTCGCTCCCCACTCCTCCCGCCGAACAACCCGCCGCAATCGCCGCCGCTTCCCCGCCGCTCGATCCCCCAGGAGTCCGTTCCACATCCC
>Ga0210396_10005923_pt1 | contig 11758 bp, 10 predicted proteins | sample IncBWH17OmetaG_FD_155466 | JGI IMG/M metagenome (GOLD analysis project Ga0210396, IMG submission 155466) | Forest soil microbial communities from Barre Woods Harvard Forest LTER site, Petersham, Massachusetts, United States - Inc-BW-H-17-O ...
CCCGCAGCCTCGCGTGCGAAAGTAAAAAAGCACACGAGCAAGTCACCACAGGTCCGCTGGATGCAATCCGGCCTTTCCTGCGCGATTGGTTTTAACGGCTTCCTTCGTGCTCTCTCTGGTGATCGGCTTTTTGTCACCATCCCCGGCGTGAAGCGCAAGCTTCATCGCCCGGTTGATGCCAGCGTCGAGGCATCAAGACCACACGACTTCGCCGTCCGCTTATCGGTGCATTCGTCGCGCGCACCAACAGCGTCCATCGCATCCCGCGCTCCACGTCCGTGACGATCGCGATACGCCCCTCTTGTGAGGCGGGACGGCGGAATCAGTAATGCTGTGTCTAGCAAATGGCGAAGCGAATTATTTTTAGCGGGAGGGCTGGACACGATTTCAGGTGATTTGCCCGTCGGGCAAATTGGACGCGGTACCACAATGGTCTATCTACAGACTAGATAATCCCGGAAGACCCAACCGAGTGGCCGTGAAGTAGCGTCGGCGATGTATGCCCATGGTTCGCCGCGTGAGTCTTTAGTTTGACTCATGATGCGAACCGGCTGCCCATTTGAAATGGTGCCGGTTATAGGCCCCTGAGGCGCGGTTCGAATGTTAAGCGGGGTCGAGGACGGATCGACCACCAGACACTCCGCCAAATCGGAGAGCTCGGCGAGAATTAACCCGGCGCGTAAGACGGAATTGGATTTTTGGCCGTTATCGGTCGTTCGACCGGCGCCACCAGATTGAGCCAATGCAACGGCAGAGACCCCCGTCGCAACCGCCAGAGTGAATAGCAACAATTGCCAGTGGACGATTCGCACGACGACACATACTCCTTTTTGACCACGGATTCTTGGCGAACGGCTGTTCGTCTGCAAGCGGTCAAACGAGCCGCTGCGCCTGCAAGGAGCAGTTTAGCGCCGGGCAATCCCCTGAACGAAAGCGCCAAAAATCTGCATCATTTGCTGCTGATTAGCTTGATTGGCGCGATCTTGATTGAGCTTCTGCAGTTCAAGCTCATAGCCCCGTTGCGCTCCCGCATGTCCGAGTTGGGCGGCCCGCTGTAACAAGGCGAGTTTGGTCTGCTCCGGGTCTGCAGTCGGAACCAAACCTCTGTCGATAAGATCAACAAGGCTCACCATCGAGTCAGCGTCACCAAGTGCACTTCCGCGCTTGAACAAAGTAACCGCGGTAGTCACATCCTTCCGGTCCCACAGATACATCCCACCAAGATTGTCGAATGCCGCAGGATAATTTGCCTGAACGAGGCGAAAGAAGATGTCGAACGCCTGCTTCTTGTCCTTGAACTGGGCTGCTCGGCCAAGCTGATACTGATATCGAAGTTCAGTAGGAGCGCCGGCGACGGCCTTGGTGCAAGCGTCGTAAGCTTGATCGGCCTGGTACTTCAGCGCATCGAAGGGAACGCCTTCGCCGACCTTTTTTGCATCAGTGGGGTTTGCGGCGAGTCGGTCGCAGTCATTTCCGCTCTGCGAACGCTGCTGGTCGTCTTTCGCGGCGGCTTCCTTTGCCTGTCGTTCCTTCTCAGCAGTCTCGCGCGCCTCTTTTTCCCTTTGTTCCTGTTCGGTCCTCTGCTTCAAGGAATTTGCTTCCTGCAGTCGATGCCAGTCCGCAATGACCTCCCGCGTTACGATCTTGAATGAATCACCTGATGTTGGATGAAAACCCGGACCGTCGTAAAACTCGTACTCTCCACTTTGGCTCTGCCAGTACCAGATCTTCGCCGCTCCCGTCGTTGGCTCAAAGAAGCCAACTTTCTCTGGATCATTCACACGAATGGGTACGCGGCGAACTACCTTGGCAGCCTGTTGTTTCCAGGCTTGCGCGATATCGCGCGTGATGGGGATCAACTCCTCGCCGGTCTGCGGATGAAAACCCATCAGGTCGAAGAGTTCAATTTGCCCACGATCGTTCTTCGCGTACCAAACAACCGGTTCACCGGTTGTCGGGTCGAAGAAGGTAGGATCATTTGAAGTGATTTGCTTCGCTCGGTCACCGCTTTTATATAGCTTTATCTTTTCGGCCATTTGAGGCGTGAGCGGGCGACATTCGAGCCCCGTCTCGGGATCGATGCCAACCCGATTAAGCAACTTGATGCTCGTGCGGGTCGTCACATAACACTTCTCAGCCACACCATTCTTTCGGAAGCTCGGGTCAATGTGGCCGAGCAGCAATGAATGACCGATCAGCAGCGTAAGAACGCCTGCATAACCGAACCAGCGCTTCCGCTTTGAAAAAGAGAAAGTGTAGCCCGCGAGAACGACGATAGCCGCGAAGCTGGCCCAGAGAATTGCGCGCGATTGCCCGCTGTTCAGATCGTAGGCGTCTGCGAGTTCTTCGGTATAGCTACGCGCCGTATAGAAATAGATGAGTTCATTGCAGAGCCAAAAAACAAGGCCGCCAATAACGACGCAAGCCAGAACGACGACCGCAATACGCGCAGCGACGCTCAGCCCCGACAGCTTTTGCGCAAATGAAGTGCGCAGCTTCTCGACGGATTCCATTGATAACCCCCCGCGACGCCGTTTGATCGGACGTTTATTTCTCAAGTTTCTCAACCCAACCTTGAGAATACGAAGAGATACTCGGCCCCGTCAAAAAACCAAAAACTAGGGACCCGGGTTATCAAGACCGGCGGCGATTCTGCTGCTCCAATATATTCTCATTAATTTCAATGGCTTCGCCGATACTTATGATGGATCAAGAGGTTGGCGGAATGGTCTTGAGACTAAATCCGCGCCCCATACAACCTGCTCATGATCGCAACTGAATCAGTCCGCTCGCCACGAGTCCGGCCGTCCAAATCCGGTTGGCGAGCGGGACGCTCACACCATGCGCGAAAATCGACACGCCGCGGACATTGGCTTGCACCACCGGCCCGTTTCAAATCGTCGGGCGCGACGGGCCTTGCGCCAGCGCCAGTAGCGCAGCGGCGAGTGCCACTGGCGCCTTGTCGGGCCGCTTCTTCTCGTAGATCGCAAATTCCAAATCAGGCAGACGCGGCAGGCCGTGCTCCAGCCCGAGAACGCACAAGCCTGCAACGATCGCACTCGCCGGAAGCGGCGTGATCGCTAACCCTGCGAGCGCCGCCGCGCGTACGCCGGTCAGGCTCGGGCTGGTATAGACGATCTCCCAGGCGAGATCGCCGTCGCCGAGTGCCGCAAGCGCGGCCTCGCGCGAAACGGACTTCTCCCGGTAAAGCGCCAGCGGGAGCACGGCACCCGGCACGAGATCGAAGCTATCGGCCGCGGCCCAGACCAGCGGCTCGCGCCACACCAGCCGTCCGCGCGAGGTGCCAAGCGGGCGCTTGGCGAACACGACGTCAAGCCGTCCCGCATTGAGTTGCTCGATCAATTCCGCGCTGACGCCGATCTGCACCTCAAGCTTCACGCCCGGATGCAAGGTGGCGAAACGGCCGAGCGCCGACGGCAGCGAGCCGCCCGCGACCTCCTCGACCACGCCGAGACGCACCGTGCCTGACAGCCGCGGCACCGACAGGCGATGACGCGCGGCTTCCTCGAGTTGCAGCAGTCGACGGGCATCGCCGAGCAGCATCTCGCCGTCATCGGTCAGCGCGACACTGCGGGTCGTGCGCCGGAACAGCGGGCGCTTGGTCTCGAGCTCCAGCCGTTTGATCTGCTGGCTGATGGTCGACTGCGTGAGATTGAGCCGCTCGGCGGCGCGGTGGAATCCACCATGATCGGCGACGGCGACGAAGGCGCGCAGCAGTTCGAAGTCCAGCATCGAATTGATCTCATTTCATAATCAATCATATTATAAAATATCGTTTCTATAATCAATGCCGCGAACCTACCTTCCGCTGTGAAGAGATCATCAAAGCGAAGGAGGTCGTCATGTCCAACACGTCACACCAGCAGGGAGCGGATCGCACCACGCGGCTGGCGCGGGGCGCCAAGGTCAGCGGCAACAGCGGAAAGCTGGTTTCGCCCGAGCGCGCGACGGCGCTGCTCGAAGCGATCATCGAACCCGGCGACCGCGTCACCATCGAAGGCGACAACCAGAAGCAGGCCGACTTCCTGGCTGCGGCGCTGGCAAAGGCCAATCCCGAACGACTGCATGACCTGCACATGGTGCAGTCGGTGCTCGCATTGCCCGATCATCTGGCCGTATTCGAGCGCGGCATCGCCAACCGGCTGGATTTCGCCTTTGCCGGCCAGCAGAGCCGCAAGCTCGCCGAGCTCGTCACCAACGGCACGGTGAAGATCGGCGCGATCCACACCTATCTCGAACTCTATGCCCGCATGCTGGTCGATCTGTCGCCGCGCGTGGCGCTGATCGTCGCCGACAAGGCCGACCGCGACGGCAACCTCTATACCGGCCCCAATACCGAGGACACGCCGACCATCGCCGAGGCCGCGGCCTTTCGCGGCGGCATTGTCGTGGCGCAGGTCAACGAGGTCGTCGACCAGTTGCCGCGCGTCGACATCCCCGGCGACTGGGTCGATTTCGTCGTGCCGGGCCCCAAGCCCTACGCGATCGAGCCCTTGTTCACGCGCGATCCGGCCAAGGTCAGGGACGAAAACGTGCTGATGGCCATGATGGCGATCGCGGCCGTCTATGAACCCTATCAGGTGCGCAGGCTGAACCACGGCATCGGCTATGCCACCGCGGCGATCGAGCTGATCCTGCCGACCTTCGCCGCGCAGCGTGGCTTGAAGGGCAAGGTCGCGAACCACTTCGTGCTCAACCCGCATCCGACCCTGATCCCCGCGATCGAAGCCGGCTTTGTCGATGGCGTCTATTGCTTCGGTTCCGAACTCGGCATGGAGCGTTACGTCGCCAAGCACGCCGATATCTTCCCGGTCGGCGCCGACGGCAGCCTGCGGTCGAACCGCGCGCTGGCGCAGGTCGCCGGACAATATGCCTGCGACATGTTCGTCGGGGCTACGCTGCAGATCGACCCGCAAGGCAACAGCTCGACGGCCACCAAAGGCCGGATCACCGGCTTCGGCGGCGCGCCGAACATGGGCGCCGATGCGCGCGGCCGCCGCCACGACAGTCCCACATGGCTGCGCGCCGGCGAGGAGGCGGGCGATGCCTTACGCGGACGCAAGCTCGTGGTGCAGATGGTGCAAACCCATCAGCCGAATGGCGCGCCGAGCTTCGTCGAGCGGCTGGACGCCTATGATCTTGCGTCTTCCGCGGGCTTCGCACGGCCACCGATCATGATCTACGGCGACGACGTCACCCACGCCATCACCGAGAAGGGTGTCGCCAATCTGTTGCGCTGCCGGACGTCGCAAGAACGCGAAGCGGCGTTGCGCGCGGTCGCCGGCGACACCGAATTCGGCCAACGGCAATCGACCGACGCCAGCGAAGGCCTGCGTCGCCGCGGCATCGTGATGCTGCCTTCCGACCTCGGCATCGATGTCAAAACCGCGACGCGCGATCTGCTCGCCGCCAAGACCATTGACGAGCTCGTGACGGCTTCCGGCGGACTTTACGCGCCGCCGGCCAAATTCCGCTCGCAGCCCGCGGCGTCGACTGCGGCCAAGACGGCCGCCAAGACCACCCAGGCATAAGGAGGCAACGATGAACGCGACCATTCAAAGCCGGAGCCGTCATCGCGACGCGCAGCCGGCTTCTCTCGATCACGCGAAACAGCTCGCCGCGAAGCTGTTGTCGGAACGCGGCGAGGCCTCCGGCGCGCTGGTCTCGCGCGAGCTCAACGACGTGCTGCGCGCGCTCGACGGCAATGATCGGCATGACTTCCAGCGCTATCTTGCGACCACCTTTCAGCCCGACAGCAACGCGCTGCGCACTGCTGCGGAACGCTACCTCACCGAAGCCACGGCCGAAACCGCGGCCGCGGTCGCACGAGCCGCCGATCCGCCGCGACAGGAGCTGTTGCGGCGGATGAACATGGCGCCGGGCGGCACCGGCGCCTTGATCGCCATGCGCCGCGAAATCACCGCGCACCTGCGCGAGGAACCTGAATTGAGGCTGCTCGACGCCGACCTCAAGCATCTGTTGGCGTCGTGGTTCAACCGCGGCTTCCTCGAGCTGCGCCGGATCGACTGGCAGTCGCCGGCCGCCGTGCTGGAAAAGCTGATCGCCTATGAAGCCGTGCACGAGATCAAGGGCTGGGACGATCTGCGGCGGCGTCTTGCGCCCGACCGGCGCTGCTTCGCCTTCTTCCACCCCGCGCTGCCGGGCGAGCCGTTGATCTTCGTCGAGGTCGCGCTGGTGCAGGGATTGGCGACCTCGATGCCGCCGCTGTTGTCGCAGGATGGGGACGAGGACGCGGCGCGGGCGCAAGCCGAAAACGCCGACACCGCGATCTTCTATTCGATCTCCAACTGCCAGGAAGGCCTGCGCGGCGTGTCGTTCGGCAATTTCCTGATCAAGCAGGTGGTCGAGGAGCTCAAGGCGGAGTTTCCGCAGCTGAAGCAGTTCTCGACGCTGTCGCCAATACCAGGGTTGCGGCGTTGGCTGGGCCAACGGCTTGCGAATGGAAGCGATGCCGATGTCGCGCTGTTGCCCGAACTCGAACGTGACGGCTGGTGGAACGACCCGCAGCAGAGCGAGACGCTGCGGGCGAATCTGATGCAGCTTTGCGCGACCTATCTGACGCGCAAGCCCTCGATACGCATCGACCCCGTCGCGCGTTTTCATCTCGGCAATGGCGCGCGGCTCGAGCGCATCAACTGGCTCGGCAATACCGCGCCGCGCGGGATCCAGGAATCCTTCGGCATCATGGTCAACTACCTCTACGACCACGACAGCATCGAGGCCAATCACGAGGCCTTCGTGCATGACGGCACCATTGCCCGCTCGGCGGATGTCGACGCCCTGCTGACAAAACCGGATTGAGCCGGCGGGCCGCGCCAATCCAATTATCCCTAAACCATCCCCGTATCACTAAGGAGAGAGGCCATGATGAACAGACGCGAATTTTCGACCGCCCTCATTGCCGGTACAGCGGCTTCGATGATCTCCAGCCGCGGTATCGCCGCAAATGCAAAGCCGCCAAAGGCGCGCAACGTCGTGCTGGTGCACGGCCTGTTCGCCGACGGCTCCTGCTGGACCGGATGTGATCGGGCGATTGCAGGCGGCGGGGCTGAACGCGACCTCGGTGCAGAACCCATTGACCACATTGCCTGAGGCGGTCGCCTCCGCCGAACGCGTGCTGGCGCGGCAGGATGGCCCCACAGTCCTGGTCGGCCATTCTTTCTCCGGCATGATCGTCACCGAGGCCGGCATACATCCCAACGTCTCGGCGCTCGTCTATGTGGCCGCGCGTGCGCCGGATGCGGGCGAAGATTACACCGCGCTCGCCAAGACCTATCCGACGCCGCCGGCCTCGGCCGGCATCGTCTTCGACGGCGATGAAGGGCGTCTTTCCGAGGAGGCCTTCCTGCGCGATTTCGCGGGCGACCTGCCGCAAGCAAAGGCGAAGGTGCTCTATGCCGTGCAGGAGCCGTTCCAGAAGGCGTTGCTCACCGGCAAGACCACGAACGCGGCCTGGCGATCGAAGCCGAGCTACTACGCCGTTTCGACAGAAGACCGCACCATCAATCCGGACCTCGAGCGCTTCATGGCCAAACGGATGGGGGCGAAGACCATCGAGGTGAAGGCCAGTCATCTGTCGCTGATCTCCCATCCCGGCGAGATCACGCGGCTGATCCTGGAGGCTGCCGGCCAACGCGCATGAGGCGAGAGGGTGAAGGCGAGTGGAAGTAACTCGCCTTCACGAACAAGAGACGTGGTTGGGCCGCGTCTCCCGCCGGCGTGGGCGAGGCAATTTTGATTGCCGTCGCGTTCAATTCAGGGCTGCACGAAAGGAGCAAACAAGATGAAACGTTTTGGATCTGCCACCTGGAACGGCGGCTTACGTGACGGCAAGGGCTCGGTCTCGACCGAGAGCCGCTCGCTGGAAGCCTATCCCTACACGTTCTTCAGCCGCTACGGTGAAAAGCCCGGCACCAATCCGGAGGAACTGCTTGGGGCGGCTCACGCTGCCTGCTTCACCATGTCGTTCGTCAGATTACTCGGCATGGCGAACTTCGTGCCGGAACATATCGACAGCAAATCGGAAGTTGCGATCGACAAGGACGGCGATGGCTTTTCCATCACCTCGGTCCATCTGACCGTCACCGCGAAGATTCCGGGCATCGACCAGGCCGCGTTTCAGTCAATCGCCGCAAAAGCAAAGGCAGGTTGTCCTGTTTCCAAACTGATGAAAGTCGAGATTGGCTTCGAAGCCACTCTGCTCTCATGAGCCTGCGCCGAACGGGCGCGTATCGCCGCGCTGCGCGCCTCTTGGAGCAAGACGAGATCAGGCTTGGGCGAAACCGTGGAGACTGGAGATGCCGTTTGTAACGTTCACCGTCGGGCGCGGCCTCAGCGCCGCCGACAAATCCCGCTTATCGGAGGCAATGCTGGAAGCCCAGGTGGCCGCCGGCTATCACCGGGCCGACCGCTTTCACCGCTTCCTCGAAGTCGACCAGAATGACCTTCTGGTAGACCTTCGTTTTCCCGATTATGCAACGGACAGAACCGATCGGTTCATGGTCGTTGAGGTCGTCATCTCCAGGGGCAAGCCGACGGGAACTGCCGACACCATTGCAGACGAAGCTGTCAGACTGTTCGGTGAGCGCTTACACCTCGCGCCTCAGGACATCCTGTTCATCTTCCACGAGGAGGAACCGAGCCTACCCCGCTTTCCTGCTGCGAGGTGTTCGAGATGAATTGCGGTGCCGGAGTCGGAATCGCCTAATTAATAGGCAACTATCCGGTTTCACCCATCTTCGATTCGCCAAACCCGTCGATCCTCCGGCCAGCTCAGCTTCCCAACGCCGGTTGCTCAACTCTCCCGCATACAATTCACGAAATCTGCTGCGAATTTAGTCAGCGCCAAAATCGCGCGATTTTCGCTTCCGTGATTTTTATCAATCAAAACAGGTGGATGTGCCCCGCGACGTTCTGGCACGAAGCTTGCGAACAGGATTTCAGGCCTCGCCGAACCGGCGCGGCCGCGAGATGGGAGCGGGATTTACCCGCCACGGGGAGTAGTCAATGGATTTCAGCAGCATTTCACGACGGCGCCTGTTGCAGGGAAGCGCGGCGCTGACACTGGGCACCGCGCTTGGCGCGCGTACCGCAGCCGCAGCCGATACCACGATCGGCTTCATCTATGTCGGCTCGCGCGACGACTACGGCTACAATCAGGCCCATGCGCAGGCCGCCACCGCGCTGAAGAAGATGCCGGGCATCAAGATTGTCGAAGAAGAGAAGGTGCCGGAAACCGACGCCGTCGAGAAGACGATGGAGTCGATGATCAATCTCGACGGCGCGACGCTGCTGTTCCCGACCTCGTTCGGTTACTTCAGCCCGCACATGGTCAAGATGGCGAACAAGTATCCGAAGATACACTTCGAGCATTGCGGCGGCCTGTGGACCGACAAGGACCCGAAAAACGCCGGCAGCTATTTCGGCTATATCGACGAGGCGCAATACATCTCCGGCATCGTCGCCGGCTACACCTCCAAGACCGGCAAGCTCGGCTTCGTCGCGGCCAAGCCGATCCCGCAGGTGCTGCGCAACATCAACGCGTTCACGTTGGGCGCCAAGCTCGCCAATCCGAAGGCGACCACGCAGGTGATCTTCACCGGCGACTGGTCGATGCCGGTCAAGGAAGCCGAAGCCACCAACAGCCTGATCGACCAGGGCGTGGACGTCCTGACCTGCCACGTCGACGGTCCGAAGACGATGGTGGAAAATGCCGCCCGCCGCGGCGCCATGGTGTGCGGCTATCACGTCAACCAGTCGCCGCTCGCGCCGCAAGCCTATCTCACGGGCGCGGAATGGAATTGGGAAGCGCTCTATCCGAAATTCCTCAAGATGATCGCCTCGGGCGAAGGCATCCCGAACTTCTACCGCGGCGGTTTGCAGGAAGAGATCGTCAAGGTCTCGCCCTATGGCCCGGCGGTAGGAGAGAAGGCGCGCAAGCACGCCGACGAGGTCAAGGCCACGTTCCTGGCCAAGGGTCTTGCGATCTTCAAGGGACCGCTGATGGACAACAAGGGCAAGACCGTCATCACCGCGGGCACCGAGCGCGGCCAGAAGGATCCCGAGCTCGAGAAGATGGACTATCTGGTCGAGGGCGTCATCGGCGCGACGTCGTGACATTAGGCGTGATTGGAGCGACTTCGTGACATCGGAAGTAGCTGATCCGGCAGAGGCGGCCACGATTGCTCCGGCCGCCGACCCCGGATTTCTTCAGCGCCATGGCGCGACCATCGAATACATCCTGATCCCGGGCGCGGCGCTTGCCGGCGCGCTCGTGGTCTTCGGCATTTTTGTCGCGTTGTTCGGCAAGAATCCGCTCGACCTGTATTTCTACATGTACCAGGGCGCGTTCGGGACCTGGTTCTCCTGGCAGAACACCCTGACCCGCGCCGCGCCCCTGATCCTGACCGCGCTGTGCGCCGCGCTGCCTGCGCAACTGGGTATGGTGATCATCGGCGGCGAAGGCGCGTTGCTGATCGGCGCATTATCGGCGACGTCCATCGCACTCACGTTGCAATGGGCGCCGCCACTGGCGGTTCAGCTGGCGATGGCGGCCGCCGGCATGATCGGCGGCGGCCTCTGGATCCTGCTGTCGGGCGCATTGCGGCAATATCGCGGCGTCAACGAAACGATATCGAGCCTGTTGCTGGTCTATATCGCGCTTGCGATCCTCAACCATCTTGTCGAAGGCGTGATGCGCGATCCGGCGAGCCTCAACAAGCCGTCGACCCGCGAGATCGGCGCGGCCAACATGATCGGCTCGATTCCCGGCACCGACGTGCATTGGGGCCTGGTGTTCGGCCTGATCGCCGCGATCGCCTCTTATGTCTTGATCTATCACACTACCTTCGGCTTCGCGGCGCGCGTCGCCGGCGGCAATGTCCGCGCCGCCAAGATCGTTGGGCTCTCCGTCGGCAAGCTGATCCTCACCATCTGTTTCATTGCCGGCGCCAGCGCGGGCCTCGCCGGAATGGTCGAGGTCGCCGCCGTCCAGGGCCGCACCAACGCCAACCTCGCCGCCGGCTACGGCTTCACCGGAATCCTGGTCGCGTTCCTGTCGCGGCAGAATCCGCTCGCGGTCATTCCGGTCGCGATCCTGCTCGGCGGCATCAGCGCGAGCGGAGGCCTGCTGCAGCGAAGGCTCGGCCTGCCCGACGCCTCGGTGCAGGTGTTGCAGGGGATCATCTTCGTGTTCGTGCTGGCAAGCGACGCGGTCTACGGACGGATCGGCTTCCTCAAAGGCAAATGAGTTTGAAAGGCAAGCGATATGGCGGCTGACGGAACGATCGGGCTCTGGACCGTGCCGCTTGCGGTGCTTGGCGGCGCCATCCGCGTCTCCACGCCGTTCCTGTTCGTGAGCTTGGGGGAGTGCATCACCGAGCGAAGCGGCCGCATCAATCTCGGGCTCGAGGGAACGCTGGTGATGGGCGCGATGAGCGCCTACGGCATCTCCTATCTGACGGGTTCGCCATGGCTCGGGGTGCTCGCCGCGGGCTTTGCGGGCGCTGCGCTGGGCGCACTGCATGCCGGCATTTGCTCGCTGCCGCGCGTCAACGACATCGCGGTGGGTATTGCACTCATGTTGTTCGGCACGGGCTTAGCCTTCTATCTCGGCAAGCCACTGATCGAGCCGACCGCCGCAAGACTTCCGGCGATCGATTTCGGCTGGTGGAGCGACATCGCGCAGGTTCGGGCGGCGCTGCGCATCAACGTGCTG
>Ga0210396_10005924_pt1 | contig 11757 bp, 11 predicted proteins | sample IncBWH17OmetaG_FD_155466 | JGI IMG/M metagenome (GOLD analysis project Ga0210396, IMG submission 155466) | Forest soil microbial communities from Barre Woods Harvard Forest LTER site, Petersham, Massachusetts, United States - Inc-BW-H-17-O ...
ACTGACGGGAGACCAGAGTTGATCGAGTATTCCAAGCCAGGATGGGCGAATGTGGCCAAGCCGCGGGCAGTATGGCTCTCGGTGCTGCTGGAAATCGCCTGGATGGTGGCGGGCGTGGCGATCGTCGGGTTGTTGTGTGCGGTCGTGGCGGCGCTTGTCCCGCCGCTGGGATATATCGCGCCGCTGGGAGGACTGCTGATCCTGGTGGCACTGGCGGCTCTGTTCCGCAACGGCCGGCGGAAAGAGGCGATGGTGGTGCTGGTTTACCTGGAGCAGGCGGTGCGCCAGAACCTGCCCTTGCCGGGAATGCTCGCCGCCGCCCAGCGCAGCGAAAAAGGCCCGCTACGAACGCGACTGGGCCGTTTTCGCGAGGCGCTGGAGGGTGGGGCGCCGCTGGAGATAGCGCTGTCGCGGACCGTGCCGGGCGTGCCGCGACGGGTGCTGGGATTGGTCGAGTCCGGCGAGCGCATGGGCCGGCTGCCGCAGATTCTCGCCCGCGTCGTGCGGCCGGAGTTGACCGCCGAACAGCGCCAGCCTCTACAGAGCATTTATCTGCGCTGGTATCCGCTGGCAATGCTGTTCGTTTTGACGACGGTCAGCACCGCGATGATGGTATTCGTCATTCCCAAGTTCAAAGACATCCTGAATAGCTTTCACATTCCGATGCCGCCGGTCACACGGCACGTGATCGAGATCTACCAGTTGCTGGCGATTCCGGTGGCGCTGATCGCAGCGGTGATGCTGGTGATCTTCTGCGGTCGGATGATGGGCGAAGTGATCCGCATTCCGGGACAGCAGTTCGAGATGTGGCAGTGGCTGACGGACCGGCTGGCGTGGGCGACGCCCATGTGGCGCGGCGTGGTCCGCAGCCGCGGGCTGGCGGACGTATGCTACGTCATGGCCGATGCGATGGACGTCGGGCAGCCGCTGGACCTGGCGCTGTCGGAAGCGGCGCAGGCGGCGTCGAATGTCGTGCTTCGCAAGCGAATGGAGCGCTGGTCCAGGAATGTCACCGGCGGAATGAGCCTGTCCGATGCCGCTAAACACGCGAAGCTGCCGGCGCTGGCGGTGAATCTGCTGGCCACGGCGCACGGCCCGGACGGCGCGAAAAACGTGTTTCGGTTTCTGGGCCGGTACTACGACAGCCGCCAGAGCGTGGCGGCGGCGGTGCTTCAAGGCGCCGCCGTGCCCGCGGTGGCGGGAGGGTTCGGCCTGATTGCCGCCAGCATCGCGCTGGCGATGTTCATGCCGTTGGTCGAGCTCATCAATCATCTGGTTCCCGACATGAGAGTTTTATGACGATCAGGTCTCGACATCTCCGCCGTGGTTTCATCGCTTTCGATGTGGTCGTGGGAATTGCGATTCTGGGAATCGCGGCGGCGGTGCTGGTGTCCGCCGTTTTCAGCGGCAACCGCGCCGCCCGGCGACTGGCCGCCTCGCGCCAGGCGGCCCGCGACGCCGAGGCCGTGATCGACGCCCTCGAGACCGGCCTGCTGCCGCCCAAGTCTGTAGCCACCATCCACGTCGAGCCCTGCACCGGCGGCGCCAGCGTCCCGGGGCGGCACTGGGTGCAGGTCGTCGCTACCGTCGATGGCCAAAGCCGGCTGCTGGTCGGACTGGTCCCCGACACGGGAACGCCGGGAGGTGGCAAATGAGCCGCCGTGGCTCGCTTCCAGCTTTCATGCTCGTCGAGTTGATGTTCGTTCTGGGCTTGCTTGCCGTCGCCGCACTGGTGGCAACGCAGATTTTTCTTTTCAACATGCGGACGACGACTCGACTTTCGCAGCAGCACCAGGCGCAGGCGCAATTCGATCAGGCGGCGGCGCAACTTGGTCGGGACGTATGGGCTGCTTCCTCGGTCGCGTCGCCGCAGCCGCAGGTGCTGAAGTTAAGGCTCGCCGACGGACAGGAAATCACCTGGCACGCCGGCAGGGTGCTTGAGCGCGCGTCCGAGGCGCGGGTCCGGCGCTGGGACGCTCTCAGTGCCGAGGTCGCGTTTGAGGTTCGAGGGCCGACGGTCGCGATCGTCGTCGAGCCGAACCACTCTGACCCCGGCGGCAGGCTCGTGCTCATCAGCCAGGCGATGTTGCTTGAGGGAGGCAACCGATGAGCCGCCGTAACCGAAAGAACCGCGGCTTTGCAATGCTGATGGCGCTGGCCGCGCTCGGACTGGTTTCGGTCACGCTGCTCGTTCTGAGCCGACAGTTCGCGTACGACATGACGCGTACCCAGACTGTCACGCGCGAGGCCCAGCTATCGCAGTTGCTCCTGGCCGGCGCCCAGGATGCCGCGCAGCGATCGCGCAGCTGGATCGGGCAACCGCAAAAGGAACAATGGCAGATTGCGCTTCCACAGGAGCTTTCCCCCGCCGCAGCGAAACTCTCCGTCGAGCTCAGCCCTGCGGGCGATCAGAAGGCGGACGTGGTCATCGAAGCAAAGGTGGGCCCGCAGGCTGCGGTGCAGACGCTTCATTTCAGGCACGCCGACGGCAACTGGGGGGTCGAGTCGGTTGAGCGTGGCTTCACTTTCCCGCCGCGATTAGGTCGAAGCGGCGGGAAAACTCCTTGAGGGGCAGGCCGCCGTCTTCTATTGTTCCCCATCCGTCGTAGCCGACGTCGTCCAGGGCTGTGCGGACCTGCGGCCAGTCGATGGAGCCGTCGCGGGGGTGGACGAAGCGGCCGCCGTGGCCGTCGGGGTTGAGCAGAAAATCCTTGAAGTGCAGGCGGACGATCAGCTTGCCCAGCGTGCGGATCCACTGCTGCGGCGGGGAGTATTTTACGTGGTTGCCGATGTCGAAATAGGCCTTCACGTACGGGTGATCGAACGACGTAACAAAGTGCCGGTACAGGTCCGGCTGTACCCACAGGTTGTTCCAGACGTTCTCCAGGCCAATGACGATTTTCCGTTCTTCGGCCAGCGGAATGAGCTTTTCCACCGCCAGCCGCGACGTGTCAGTGGCGCGGTTCTGGGCCTTGATGTATTCGGCGTACGGGGCGTTGTCGCCTTTGACGACGCGGGTGACGCGGCCGGTCCTTTGGTCGAATTCGATGTCGAATTCCCACGGCTCGGGCATCGGCATCCCGCCGATTTTGCATGGGACAAGAAGAATATCATCGGCGCCGTACGCCCGCGCGGCGCGAATCGACTTACGGGTCGCTTCCAGCGAGTCCTCCACCTTCTGCGGGTCGTCGCTGTTGAACTCCATCCAGCCGCGGAGGACGGAATGGATGCGCATGCCGAACTCGGAGGCGAAGCCGCGGCTGCGCTCGGCGTCCGCTTCGGGGCAGACGTGGCGTGTCTCGACGCCGTCGAATCCCGCCTCCTTGAGCGGCCGAAGCACGTTGTGCGTAACCGGGCCAACGATCATCGCCTTGCGGAGACGGCCGCTGAATTCGTCGCTGTCTGCGCGAAGGGCAGGCAACGCCGCGGCGGCGGCCGAAGCGATCAGAAATTCTCGGCGGGAAAGGTCGGGAAGAAGCATATGTCTTCGACGCCCAGTATTACTCGCTCGACAAGAGTCGCGTTGCCCGCTCGGGATTCCTGCTTGAAGCCGCTCGATGGAAAGGCATGGACGCCCCACAGGCGGTCGAAATGGAGCCGGGGGTCGCAGTCGCTGATGTGGGTCCGTTCCATTTCATCCGTCAGGGGCATGTCGTCCGGGTCAACGTCGACGTTCTTCGAATCGCGCACGACTTTCCCAAGGCGTTCTTCTATACTTCCCCGCCCGTGCTCGATGGCCCAAGTCGAACTCGAGAACCTGACCAAGATTTTCCCCGGCGGCGTGCGGGCCGTGGACGGCGTCAATCTTTCAATCGCGGATCGCGAATTCGTTGTCCTGGTCGGCCCATCGGGCTGTGGGAAAACGACGACCCTGCGGATGATTGCCGGCCTCGAGCAGATCACCTCGGGGTCGATCCGGATCGGGCAGAACATCGTCAACGACCTGCCGCCCAAAGACCGCGACGTGGCGATGGTGTTCCAGAACTACGCCCTGTACCCGCACATGACGGTTTACAAGAATATGGCTTTCGGGCTGAAACTGAGGAAGATCCCTCGAGGCCAGATCGATCGGCGGGTCAGGGACGCGGCCAGAATTTTGGAAATCGAGCATCTGTTGGCCCGCAAGCCGCGGGCCTTGTCCGGCGGGCAGCGGCAACGCGTGGCCGTCGGCCGGGCCATTGTCCGTGAGCCCGCCGCATTTCTGTTTGACGAGCCGCTCTCCAATCTTGACGCAAAATTGCGGATCACCACCCGCGCGGAACTCAAACGACTGCACCAGCGGCTCAAAACCACCACTATTTACGTCACGCATGACCAGGAAGAGGCGATGACCCTGGGAGACCGGATCGTCGTGATGAAAGACGGCGTGATTCAACAGGCCGATACGCCTCTGCGCACCTATAATGAACCCGCCAATCGCTTTGTTGCGGGATTTATCGGGATGCCACCGATGAATTTCTTCGACGGCGCGGTTATGATGCAGGATGGCAGCTTGCTTTTTGAGGAAGGGAACCCGTCTAATGAAGGCGGTATTCGGCTTCCTGTGCCGGCGCGCGTGAAGGATCGATTGGCCGGGCAGGTCGGCTGGCCGGTGGTGCTGGGAATTCGGCCCGAGCACCTGGATGTACGGCCCCGAGATGACTGTTCGGCGCCGATTTCACTCAGGGTGAACGTCGTCGAGCCGTTAGGACATGAGATGGATATTTACATGAGCAGCAAATTCAACGATCATGTTGTTGCTCGCGTGGAGGCGGCCGCGACCGAAGGGGTCGCGGGCTTCCGCACGGACGCGCAGGTAAAATTGTTCGTGAACCTGCGCAAGGTCCACTTTTTCGAACCCGGAGAGACCGGGATGAACCTGAGCCAGACGAGAGAGTCCGCCCATGCACCTGCATAACGCATGGGTCATCCTCTTTGGCGGCACGACCCGCATCCGAAGGAGTTTCGGATGAGCGGGTGAGTGTTTTTTCACAGGTTCTGCCTCGAAACTGTGGGCCGCCGAAAGGTGGCTTTTTTGTTTGGTCGGAAAACTGAAAAACTGAATAGCGAGGATTTATGCCCAACGCGGAACTGATCCGGATTGTCGACGGGATAGCCCGGGACAAGAACATCGAAAGAGAGCAGGTTTACGTCGATATCGAGCAGGCGGTGGCGTCCGGCCTGCGCAAGCAGTTTAACACAGAAGATACCAGCGAATTTGCCGTCGCCGTGGACCGGGTCACCGGCGACATCTCCGTCAACCGCCAGGGAAACATCGTCCCCCTTTCGGTGATGGGCCGGATCGGCGCGCAGACTGTCAAGCAGGTCATGATCCAGCTCATCCGCCAGGACGAACGCGGCAGCATTTACGAGGAATTTAAAGACCGCGTCGGAACCATCGTTACCGGAACGATCGCCCGGTTCGAGGGCAGCACGATGATCGTGGGCCTGGGCCGGGCCGAAGGAATCATGCCGCGAAGCGAGCAGATTCCCGGCGAGCAGCACCAGGTCGGCGAGCGAATCCAGGCGCTGATCATGGAAGTCCGCGACACGCCCAGTGCGGTGAAGATCATCCTCAGCCGCAGTCACCCGGAATTGATCCGGCGGCTGTTCGAGCGCGAAGTTCCGGAAGTGGGTGAACGGACCATCGAGATCAAGGCCCTGGCCCGCGAGCCGGGGCATCGAACCAAGATCGCCGTCAGCTCGATCGACAGCAAGGTGGACGCGGTCGGCGCCTGCGTCGGAGTCCGCGGCAGCCGGATCAAGAACATCGTCGACGAGTTGGGCGGGGAAAAGATCGATATCGTCCGTTGGAACGAGTCGTCACAGATCCTGATCGGCAACGCCCTCAAGCCGGCCGAAGTGACGGAAGTAGCGCTTTGCTTTGAACTGGGCCGGGCGACGGTTGTGGTGAACGAGGATCAGTTGAGCCTGGCGATTGGAAAGCGCGGGCAGAACGTTCGCCTCGCGGCCCGCTTGACCGGCTGGGACGTGGACATTCTCACTCCGGCGGAGTTCCAGGCCGGCGTCGAGCGCCTCGATCGCACCCTCAAGAGCGTCGAAGGCGTCGCCCAGGAGATGGTCGACAAGGTCATCGCACTGGGCCTGATTGACGTTCGCGACATTGAAGAGGTCGGAACCGGGCCACTAATGGAAGAGCTGGGGCTCAGCGAAGAGATGGCCCAGAAGATCGTCGATCGATGTGCCGAGGAGGCCAAGCTGGTCGTCGTCGAGCAGGAAGCCAAGCGAACCGCCGAGGCGTCGGCCAAGGCTGAGGCGTCGGCCAAGGCCGCGGCGCCGGCCGGCCCCAACGCGCTGGAAATGGCGCTGGCCGGAGGCGGCTCACAGGCCGAGGAAGCGCCAGACGCCACAGCCGAACCCGCCGGAGAAGCGCCTGCGGGCGATGTCCTGCCGGGTCCCACCGAGGCTGTCCTCGGCGGTGCACCCGAGACGGTTACCCATAAAGAGCACGCCATCTCCAACGGCGACGAGCTTTCTCCCGAGGAGCAAGCGCTTCATATTCCCGCCGACAACGGGTCGTTGGGTGACACAGACGAGTATGCCGACGAGGACATGGATACGGCAGCGCTGGCCGAGGGCCGGGCCAATCCGCCGACCGACACCGTCGAGGAGCCGCGGTCGCAGGAACAGCAGCCGCTGGAGTCGTGATTGTTTTTGATCTTGAGGAAGCGGTCGGACGTAGAGATGGTATAGCATTTTTTAGGATTGCGGATCGAGGGCAGTAGTTGCCTGTGGCGCGGGCCGGTTGGCTCGCGCGAGCGACAGCACGGATGTAAGCCGTGCCGCAAGGATCAGTTTTTCGGGAGTGTGTTTTGGCTAAAGGCATTCGAGTCAATCAACTGGCCAAAGAGCTGGGCATCGAGAGCAAGTCCATTCTCGCCAAGTGCCGCGATGAAGGCTTGGGCGACAAGGTCCCCAACCACATGAGCGTGCTGAGTGTCGGGCTGGCCGAGACGGTGCGCGAATGGTTCCACAGCGGCGAGTTGTCGGCCGACGGCGGTGGCGGGACGGCGGTCGAGACCGCCGCACCTGTCGACGTTGCCGTCAAAACCAAACGCGCGCGCCCCAAGCCCAAGAAGGAAGTCGAGACGCTCGAGGCGCCGGAAGCCGAGGCATTGGTCGAGGAGCCGCCCGCGCCACCGACATTCACGGCGGCGCCGTCCGTACCGGCAGCCTGCCCGCCACCGCCCGTGGTCGCCGAAGCGCCTGCGGCGCCACAGGGCGCGGCTGCGCCGGAATTTCCGCCCGCACCGGCCGCTGAGGTCGCGCCCCTCAGGCCGCCGGAGCGCGCACCCAGGAAAGCCCCGTCCGCTCCGGAACCCGTGGCTCCCGCCGCCCATGCGCCGGCCACCGCGCCGCCTCTGGCTGCGGCGGCCAGTGCCCCAGTGGCCCCGCCACCGGCGCCTGCCAAGCCACCGGTCGAGCCCGGCAAACCCCCGATCTCGCGCCCGACCATCACCCTCAGCAATCGCGGCACCGGCCCCGCCGTCGTCGAGCGCAAGAGCGTCACTCCCGCGCCCAGACTCGTCGTTCCCGAGCCGGCCAAAATCCAAGGTCCGCGCGTCGTTCGCGAGGAACAGCCCGACAATCTCCCGACTCCCCGTCGTCGTCCCACTCCCGGCGGCGCGACGGAGGGGCCCGCGTTTGCGCAGGCCCGGCCGCTTGCCGGCCGGGGCGTCAAAGTTTCCGAAGAGGAAGACGAAGAAACCCGCAAAAAGGCCGCCGCCAAAGGCGGCCGCACCAACTCCAATCGCCGACGCGGCCTGGACGGCCGTCGCGGTGAAGCCATGGAGAAGCTCAAGGATTTCAGCGAGCAGGACCTCAAGGAACGCCAGACCCGCCTCACCGGCGCCACCACCCACCGCGCCGCTTTCGACAGCCATCTGAAAAAAGCCGAACGCGGCCATCACGTGCAGGCCAAGACCGCCGTCCAGACCGGCGCCGCCGTCGAGATCGAGGAACCCATCAGTGTCAAATCGCTGTCGGCGACGTTGGGCGTTAAAGGCCCCGACATCATCAAGAAGCTGATGGGCCAGGGGATTTACGCCAATATCAACCAGACGCTCGATGCCGATACCGCCGGGGCCATCGCCCTCGAATTTGGCGTCGAATTGAGAATCGCCCAGCAGGCCACGCTCGAGGAGCAACTCATCGCCGAGTTCGAGGACCGTCAGGACGACCCGACACTGCTGCGGCCCCGGCCGCCCGTCGTGACCATCCTCGGCCACGTCGACCACGGCAAGACCAGCCTGCTGGACAAGATCCGCAGCGCCAACGTCGCCGCCGGCGAGGCGGGCGGCATCACCCAGCACACCGCCGCCTGGATGGTTCAGATCGGCGAGAAACGCGTCACCTTCATCGACACGCCCGGGCACCAGGCCTTCACCGCCATGCGCGCACGCGGCGCCAACATGACCGACATCGTCGTTCTCGTGGTCTCCGCTGCCGAAGGAGTCCAACCCCAAACCATCGAATCGATCAATCACGCTCGCGCCGCTGAGGTGCCGATCGTCGTGGCCCTCAACAAGATCGATCGCGCCGATGCCAACCCCACCATGGTACTTGGCCAGCTTGCGTCCCAGGGCCTCAACGCAACCGAATATGGCGGCGACACTGAAGTTGTTCGCACCAGCGCCACAACCGGTCAGGGAATTCCCGAGCTCATTGATATGCTGGACTATCAGGCCAGCTTGCTCGAACTCAAGGCCGATCCTGGCGTCCCCGCCCGCGGCACCGTCATCGAATCCGCGGTCAACCCCGGCCTCGGTCCGGTCGCCACGGTCCTGGTTCAGGACGGAACGCTCCGCACCGGCGACGTGATGCTGTCCGGGCCCGGCTATGGTCGTATCCGCACGCTGCTGAACGACCGGGGCGAAAGCATCGCCGAGGCCGGGCCTTCCATGCCCGTCGTCGTCGCGGGGCTCAGCGACGCGCCTCTGGCCGGCGACAAGTTTTACGTCGTCGAGGACTTCGACAACGCCCGCGCCATCGCCGAGGAACGCGCCACGCGACAACGCCAGACGCAGCTCGCCCAGCGCAACACCGCGACGACGCTCAGCAACCTCTACGAGCAGATTCAGGCCGGGCAGGTCAAGACCATCAATGTCATCATCAAGGCCGACGTGCAGGGCTCGGTCGAGACGCTGTCCAAGACGGTCACCGACGCCAATACCGACGAGGTAAAAGTCCGCGTGATTCACGCGGCGGTCGGCGCCATCAACGAAAGCGACGTCGAGCTGGCCGACGCATCCACCGCGGTCATCATCGGCTTCAACGTCGTGCCGGACGAGGCCGCCCGCACCATGGCCGAGCAGCGCCGCGTCGAGATCCGCACTTACCGTGTGATCTACGAAATTTTCGACGATTTGAAGAAGGCGCTGTCCGGCCTGCTCCAGCCGGAGATTCGCGAAAAGCTGCACGGGCACGCGGAAATCCGCCAGGTGTTCAAGGTCAGCCGCGTCGGCAACATTGCCGGCTGCTTCGTCACCGACGGGCACATTCAGCGCGGCAGCCGCATCCGGCTCACCCGCGGCGGCACCGTCATCACCGACGACCTGGGCATCGAAACGCTCCGCCGCGTCAAGGACGATGTTAAGGAAGTCAAGGCGGGCCTGGAGTGCGGCATCAAGCTCGCCGGCTATGACGACATCAAGGTGGGCGACGTGCTGGAAGCATACATCCGCGAGACGATTCAGAGAACCTTGTAAGCGCGGCAAGTGAAACCTAAAACGTGATAGAACCGCATCACGTATCACGTCTTCACGTTTTCACGCGACAGATGACTATCGGTGTATTGCAACTGGAGATATCCATTCCCGACGCCATGTCGCTGAAGGACAAACGCCGGGTGGTGAAGAGCTTGAAGGATCGGATCAGCCATGGCCACAACGTCTCAATCGCAGAGGTTGGCGCGCTGGATGAGCACCGCCGTTCCCTGATCGCAATCGCCATGGTTTCCAACGACAGCCGCTATGTGGAGAGCCAATTGAGCAAACTAGTCGACTTCGTCCGCAAAATCCCGCAGGCGAGCCTGCTCGACTACCAGATCGATTTTCTCTAGAAATTCCTTTCAACTTTTACGTTACAGGCGCCATGTCCCGCCGAACCGAAAGACTATCGAGCATCATCCAGCAGGAGCTGGCAACGATCATCCTGCGCGAGCTGAACGACCCGCGACTCACCGGGATGCCGAGCATCACTCGCGTGAAAGTGGCCGAGGACCTTTCGGTTGCCGACATCTACGTCACGAGCATGGGCACGGCCGGGCAGCAGGCCGCCGCGCTCAATGCCCTGAAACATTCGGCCGGCGTCATGCGTACCAAGCTGACCAAGGTCCTCAGCATCCGACAGGTTCCGTTCCTCCGTTTTCACAGCGACGAGCAGCTTAAGAAGGAGCTGGAGGTGCTCAGCCTCCTCGACCAGGTTGCCAGAGAAAACGCCGAAGCCGACCGCAAACGGGCGCAGGCAAGCGAAGGGCTTCCAGAGCAAGGGACTCAATAGGAGGCAGGCACGTAGGGCGGGCACTGCCCGCCACAACAGGGACAGGCGGGCAGTGCCCGCCCTACATGCACGCCAGCAGAGCGAGTGCAGAAAAAACATGAAGAACGCAACCAAACACGCTGACGAACTTCGATCGCTGCACAAGCGGCTCGCCAAGCAGTTTCCTCCCGCGACCTTTGCGCCCCAGGACCCTCTCAAGGCGCTGGTTCGCGGCGCCATGATGTTCGACGTCACGGACACCCGCGCCGACGAGGCGATGAAGCTGATCGACCGCGAGTTCGTCGACCTCAACGAGCTGCGCGTCGCGACCGACCTGGAAATCCAGGAGCTCCTGGGCGCGCGCTACCCGCTGATCGAGAAGCGGGTGGCGATGATCACCCAGTCGCTCAACAACATCTTCGAGCGGGAGCACACGCTGAGCCTGGACCGGCTCAGGACGATCAGCCGCCGCGATGCCCGCCAGTTCCTCCGCGAGCTGCCGGAGATCCATGTCTTCGTCGAGGCGTTCGTCATGCTCGTCGCGTTCGACGGTCACGCGTTCCCGATGGACGAGGAGTTTCTCGGGTATCTCAAGGACCACGGCGCGATCGAAGAGTCCGCCACCCTCGAAGAGGCGCAGAGGTTCGTCGAGCACCAGCTCAAGGCCGAAGAATGCCGCGACCTGTTCTTCGCCCTTCGCTCCGCCGTCGCAGAGGCGGGAAAGAAGAAGAAATGACGCAGCCGGCAGTAGGCAGTAGGCAGTCAAAAAACTGTCTCTTTCCGCCTACTGCCTACTGCCTGCTGCCTACTAATCATGACCGACCGTCTCCCAGAATCGACGCTCCGGCTCGGCCTGCCCAGCGGCAGCCTTCAGAACTCGACGATCGAGTTGTTTGGCCGGGCCGGATATCGCGTCAGCATCGGCGACCGCAGCGTCTTCCCTCGCATCGACGACGCGAAGATCTCCGCAGTCCTCTTTCGCGCCCAGGAGATCAGCCGTTACGTCGCCGACAACATCATCGACTGCGGCCTGACCGGTCACGATTGGATCGTCGAGAACGGCAACGACGGCGACGTCATTGAAATCTGCGAGCTGACCTACTCCCGCACCAGCGCCCAGCCGGCCCGGTGGGTGCTTGCGGTTCCCGAGGAAAGCCCGGTTCAGAAGCCCGAGGACCTGGCGGGCGGCATCGTCGCCACGGAGCTGGTCAATGTCACCCGTAAGTATTTTGCTGCCCGAAACATCAATGTCACCGTCGAGTTCTCCTGGGGGACGAC
>Ga0210396_10005925_pt1 | contig 11756 bp, 9 predicted proteins | sample IncBWH17OmetaG_FD_155466 | JGI IMG/M metagenome (GOLD analysis project Ga0210396, IMG submission 155466) | Forest soil microbial communities from Barre Woods Harvard Forest LTER site, Petersham, Massachusetts, United States - Inc-BW-H-17-O ...
AAGCAGATCACGCCTCATCAGCGCATGCTGCTCGAGATCGCGCGTAACTTTGCCGAAATCAGGAACGAGAAGCATCAGGAAGCCGTAAGCCAGCTCGCCCGCGCCTTGGCGAGCCGCTGACGAGAACTGAGTCTTCGCTCAGCCTCGCGGGAGCGGAAACTCGTCCAAATAGGGGAGGTAATCCTCCTCGACGTCGACTTGCATCGTCTCGAGCAAGCGCACAAGGCCGTTGTAATAGGCGATCGTAACCATCAGGTCGGTGAGCCGCTCGTCATCGAGCTCCGGGCGCAATGCGGCAAAGGTCTTGTCGGAGACGGATAGCTCGGTTGTCATCTCGCGGGCGGCGCGCAACACGGTCTTTGCAAGTGCGTCGAGGTTGGTCGCCCGCCCGGCGGTTTCGTCGGCGACAGCGCGGATGTCGTCGTCGGAAAGGCCGATCTCCCGGCCGATCCTGATGTGGTGGGAGTACCCCCAGGCCGAGCGGGTCGAATAGCTCACCTGAAGAATGGCGAGCTCGCGCAGCCGCGGATCGAGGCGGCTGCCATCTCGGATGTATCGCGCCAGCGTATTGAGGCTGCGCGCGGCGCGCGGGCTGTGCGCGAGCACCCGGTACAGGTTGAGGTTTCGCGCCAAAAGGTCCTGGTGCTCGGGCAGGAGATCGGATTTGTCGAGATATGGCAGGCGCGCCATCGGATGATGTCCTCCGGGCTTTTTCTCACTCGGGCGCCCGGGCCGGCCCCACGAGAGTGGCTCCGCCGTCGACGACCAGGGTCTGCCCGGTAATGTAGCGCGCCTCGGCCGACAGAAGAAAGCGGACAGCGTAGCCGATGTCCCAACCCGTTCCCTCGATCCCCAGCACCGAGGCCCGGCGTCGCGCTTCGCGGCTTGCGGGGCTCATCTGCCGCGAATAGACCATCGGCGTATAAACCGGCCCGGGCGCAACGCAATTGACGCGAATACCCTCCGGCCCGTGGTCGACCGCCATCGCGCGGGTCAGTGCGATGACCGCGCCCTTGGACGTCGAATAGGCGGTCAGCCCGCGCGGCCGCAGGGCGGAAATCGACGAAACGTTGACGATGGCCCCGCCGCCCGCTGTCGCCTTCATTGCCCGGATGGCATGCCGCGACGCCATGAACATGCTGTCGACATTGACCTGCATGACCCGGCGCCAGTCCTGCGGGGCCATCTCGACGACGCTGCCGCGCCCGCCGATCCCGACATTGTTGTCGAGGCAGTCGAGCCTGCCGAACTGAGCGAGCGCCTCGGCGACCATGGCGCCGGCTTGTCGCTCGTCGGTCACATCGGCGACGAAGGGCGCGGCTGCGCCGCCCTCCGCCTCGATCATCGCGACGGTGCGCGCGGCCCGATCGCGATCGAGATCGACAACGAGAACCTTGGCGCCGGCGCGGGCAAGCAGGATCGCTGCAGCGCGGCCATTGCCGATGCCGTCATCCGCTGCCCCGCTACCGGTGACGATCGCCACCTTGCCGGAAAGGCCCAAATCGTCGCGCTCGGCTGCCTCCGTCATCTACGGCCTTCCTCGTATACCCTCACCCACCCAGCTCCGCGGGGCTCTTCTCCCTGGCCCCGCTCGCGCAGAGAGGGTCGGGGTTAGGCCCGACGCTCCGGCGTTTAGTCAGGCGTTGCCGCGCTGCTCGCGCCACAAGCCGAGCTTTTCCTGTACCGGGCGGTCGGAGTAGCTGAACAGCACGGCCTCGACTTCGGCATGATGACTCACGGGCATCCAGCTCGGCGCGACGAAGATGTCGCGCGGTTGCCAGCGGAAGACCTGGTCACCGACCCGGCTTTCGCCGGCGCCCCCGACCGCGACATAAACCGTCCCGTCGGTCGAGCGGTAGGGGCCGGTCGAAAAGCCCTTCGGCAGCAACTGGATGAAGGTGCCGATCGTCGGCATCGCATAATCGCCGCTCGTCGGATTGACATAGCGCATCTTGTGGCCGTGATAGGGATCGGGCTCGCCGTTGCGGCTCAAGGTTTCGAGCGCCTCGCGGGTGCGCGCATAGGGGTAGTTGAACACCGGCGAGGTCTTGACCTCTGGCCGCCAATCGACCGGCACCAAATTGTTGCCGAACCGCGCGGCGCTGTCGCCTTCCAGCCGCGTCACCGCTTGCACCTCAGCCGAGGCTTGTTCGGCAAAGCTCGCGCTCAGCAACTTGACGATCTGAATGTCGAGCCCGTCGAGCCACACCATCGGCTCCTCGGTCTCGTTGCCGTGATCGTGCCAGGTCCAGGACGGGGTGATGACAAAGTCGCCGGGCTGCATCGCGGTGCGCTCGCCGTCGACTGCGGTGTAGGCACCGTGACCTTCGATAATGAAGCGCAACGCCGACTGCGTATGACGGTGGGCCGGGGCGATTTCGCCAGGCAAGATGAGTTGCAGACCGGCAAACAGCGATCCGGTGATCGTGGCCTGCCCCTTTAACCCGGGGTTCTCCAGGATCAACACCCGGCGCTGCGCCTCCTGCGCCGTGATCAGCCCGCCAGCCTGCATCAGATGGGGCCGGATCTCTTCATAGCGCCACAGCGCCGGGACGCACGATGTGGTCGGCTCGGGGGTGACGAGCGAATGCAGCTGCTCCCAGAGCGGCGCCAGGTTGGCGGGGGCAATCCGCTCGTAAAAGGCTTGGCGTTCGGCTGTGGCCATGGCTACGCCGCCATCGAGCGTGACCGCTCTCCAAGCGTAAACCCGAGCTTGGCGAGATCGGCGATCAGCGCCGAGGATTGTGCCGCGTCGAGCGGGACGAGCGGCGGGCGCACCGCGGCCCAGTTCGGATCGTCGTGGAAATGCGCGACGATGCGCTTCAACGCCGGGACCATCGGATAGGCCTGCAACGCCTTGCGCAGGGTCGTGATCTGGGCCTGGAGCGCGTCGGCCTGCGGTCCGCGCCAGTTCTCGTAGACTTTGCGGATTCCCGGGACGTTGACATTGCCCGACGCGGTGATGCAGCCCGCCGCCCCTTTTCGCAGCGCGTCGAGCAGAAACACCTCTGAACCCGGAAATACCGCGAAGCCCGGGAAACGCTCGAGCAGCGCCGCCGTGTTGCTCCAGTCGCCGGAGCTGTCCTTCAACCCGACCACATTCTCCGGATAGGCCACGATCAAACGGCCGACGAGGTCGAGCGAGTAGCCGACCTGCGCAACTGGCGGGATATGATAGAGGAAAACCCTGAGCGCGGGCGAGGCGACCTTGTCGATCACGCGCGATACGAAAGCGAAGATGCCCTCGTCGCTCACCCCCTTGTAGTAAAAGGGCGGCAGCATCAGAACCCCGCCGCAGCCGTGGCCGACGGCATGGCGGATGAGGCGCGCCGCCTCGCTCATCGAGCAGGCGCCGGTCCCGGGCATCAGCTTGTCGGGCGGAATTCCGGCCTCGATCAGCGCATCGAGCAGCGCCATGCGCTCGGGCCCAGACATCGAATTCGCCTCGCTCGTCGTGCCAAAGACCGAGAGGCCTCCGGCGCCCTGGTCCAGCAGCCAGCGGCAGAACGCGATGAAGCGCCCGGCATCGGGCTCACCGCTCGATGTGAATGGGGTTAGCACGGGAACGAGCACTCCGTGGAACGGCTGCGACATCATCTTACGGATCCTCTGCCTAGTCACAATCGCGACGGCAATAAGCGACCCGGCCGCGTCCGGCGTCAACTTTCGTTTGCGGGCGCGCGTACCGGGCTCACAACACCGTCAGCATATCCGCTACGAGCGGATGGCGGACGATATCGCGGTCGCCGAGCCGGACCACCGCAATCTCGGTTATCGGCTCGAGCCGTCGGGCGATGTCGGCCAGGCCGGAGAGGCCGTCGAGGAGATCGCTTTGGTCAGGGTCGCCGGTCACCACCATCGTCGAATGCCAGCCCAGCCGCGTCAGCAACATCTTGATCTGGCCGTAGGTGCAGTTCTGGGCCTCGTCGATCACGATAAAGGCATTATTCAACGTGCGCCCACGCATATAGGCGATCGGTGCGATCTCTATGGCGCCTTCGGTCATCAGCTGTTTGACGCGCTTGCCGCCGAGCCGTTCGTTCAGCGCATCGTTGAGCGGGCGCAGGTACGGGGCGAGCTTGTCGTTGATGTCGCCGGGGAGGTATCCGAGGCTCTCGCCGGCCTCGACTGCAGGTCGCGTCAGCACGATTCGCCCGACCTCTCCGGCCTCTAACGCCGCCACTGCGGCGGTGACGGCGAGATAGGTCTTTCCGGTCCCCGCCGGGCCGAGCGCAATGGTCAGGTTATGGCGCTCGATTGCCGCCATCAGGCACTGCTGACCGTCGCTTTGCGGGCGGACGCGGCGGCGATAGCTCTGCTCACGCTCCGATTCAGCAGAAGCCTGCTCACCGGCAACGGACCCGGGGTGCCCTATTTCGGCGAGACGGATTGCCAAAGCGGCATGCGACGAGCGCTTTCCCATCAGCCTCTCCATTTCCGGCTGCCCATGGCGACCTCGATCAGCGTACCACTAATTGAGTTCCATGACAGTATCGCTACAGAATCGGCAAATCGAAACCAACGCACCGAGTGCGCCGCTTCATTCTGCTCTACAGCGGCTGCAACCTCTTTAATTCAGGCGGACGTATTCGTAGGCGGGACCGAGATTGTTGATGCCGCCGTCGGGTGACGCGATCCAGCCTGCGAATTTGCCGGGTTCGGTCACGCGCTGCATCAGGCTGCCGACAAAGGACCGATCCTGATCGGAAGGCAGCCAATCGTACCGCCGGGCTCGCCACTCTTCGGGGGAAATGGGCTTGCCCTGGGGATCGGTATGGATGCCAGCCCATGCACCCACCGAGCGCCGGAAGCGCAGGCTCGGCAGCGCGAGCCGGAAATCGTGGCCGGCCTCCCGGATCAGCCGATTCCAGCGTTGGACGCCAATTTCGCAATCTTTGACGTAGGCTGCGCGCGACACCTCGTTCATCGCGCTGCGCATCGGCACCTCTTCGGGGATTACCCCACCCTTTCCGTCGGGAAAATCGACCTGCAGGCGTCCCGCGCCGAGGTGATCGGGAAAACGCGCCTCGTCCGGCCGCCCTTTGATCCCGGTCGCAAAATAGCTTGCCGCATTAGATGAAATTTCGGCGCCGAACAGGTCGACGGACGAACTGAACCAAAAGTTGACGTAACGCTGCAGGGTCGGCAGATCGATCGCGCCGGCGTTGCGCACGGCCGCGGGATCGTCTGTCGCAAGCTCCTTCATCACCTGGAGGGTTCGCCTGATGACCCGGGTGATCCCGCTCGCGCCGACGAACATGTGGAAGGCTTCTTCGGCCAGCATGAACCGGCAGCTGCGTGACAGCGGGTCGAACGCGCTCTCGGCCAGGCTCTTCAACTGAAACCGGCCGTCACGGTCGGTGAAGTAGGTAAACATGAAGAAGCTGAGCCAGTCGGTGATCGGCTCGTTGAAGGTCCCGAGAATCCGTGGCTTGTCGCCGTCTCCCGAATGACGCGTCAGCAGCTCTTCGGCTTCTTCGCGGCCATCGCGGCCGAAATAAGCGTGCAACAGGTAGACCATCGCCCAGAGATGCCGTCCCTCTTCTACATTGACCTGGAAGAGGTTCCGCAAATCGTAGAGTGAGGGACAGGTGTTGCCGAGCCGGCGCTGCTGCTCGACCGATGCCGGTTCGGTATCGCCTTGCGTCACGACCAGCCGGCGCAGGCTCGAGCGGTGCTCGCCTGGCACCTGCTGCCACACCGGCTCGCCCAGCGCATCGCCAAAGCCGATGCGCCTATCGGGCACCGGATCGGCGAGAAAGATCCCCCACCGGTATTCCGGCATCGCGACGTGGCGATAGTTGGCCCAACCGTCGTCGTCGGCTGTCGTGGCGGTGCGCAGGTACACTTCGGCCCCGCGAAACGAACTCGGCCCCATTTCTCGCCACCAGTCGAGAAACCGCGGCTGCCACTGCTCAAGGGCGCGCTGCAGCGCCCGGTTGTCGGCGAGGCCGACGTTGTTCGGGATCCGCTCGTAATAGTCGATTGCCATGCCATCCCCCCAGGCTATACACGCTCCCAGTCGAATCGCGCCCGTGCACCGCTGCCATAGCGCTTCAGCGCGCCCTGCTCGCCGGTCGCGTTCGGGCGCGTAAAGATCCAGTTCTGCCAAGCCGAAAGCCGGCCGAATATCTTGGTCGCGACGGTCTCGGGGCCGGCGAAGCGCAGGTTCGCTTCCATTCCCGTCAGCGCGTCCGGTGACAGGCTGGCGCGCTCTTCGATGGCCACGCGGATTTCGCCCTGCCAGTCCAGGTCGTCGGGCGTGAAGGTGACGAGACCATGTTCAAGCGCGGCCTTGGCGTCGACCGGCTCGGCGGCCAGTAGCCCGAGTGCCGCGGCCGCGGCTTCATCGTTGAAGCGGGTCGCCAGCCGCGTGCGGCCGTTCACCATTTCGAGACCTGCGAAATTGAGGGCGGAAAGCGCTACCTGCGGACCCGCGGCCAGCATGTAACTGCGGTCGGCGGCAAGGCTCAGCTCCAACAGGCTGCCGGCAAAGCACGAGCCCTCGTCGATCACCGCAAAAAGACTGCGCGAGGAGACGTCGAGCCGCTGCAAGATGCGACGCAGGAACCCGATCGTCTCGCGGACAAACCAGTGGTCCTGGTTGGCGATCATCGTCCGGTCGATGGCCAGCACGGCATCGACTGCGCCGCGGGTCTTCAGCACCAGGGTCCCGACGTCGCGGTGGTTCGCCCGCAGCATGAGCAGCGCATCGTTCAACTCGCGCGCCATCGCCAATGGCCACCAGCTGGCGCCCGCCTCGATGATCCGCACGAGATCGCCGGGAACTTCCTCCCTGCGGGGACCCGTTACGGTAAGGGTCGCAACGCGCTCGTTCGGCTCGATCTCGACTTCGACCCAGCGGTAGCGATAGCCGCGCTCGTCGATCACGCGGTCGAGCGGGACGAGGGCAACCCCTGCGGCGTCTGCCGGGCGATCGCTACCTGCAGCCCAAGTGCGGGCGCGTTCCTCGACGAGTTCCCGGAAGCGCGCCGGTGGCGCGATTTTGTCTACCAGCCCCCACGCCTTGGCGCGGTCGGCGCGCACCCCTTCGGCGGTGGTGCAGAAGACGTCGGCGAGATCGCGCCGCACCTTGCGCTTATCGACCAGCCGGGTGAGGCCGCCGGTGCCGGGCAATACACCCAGCAGCGGCACTTCGGGCAGGCTTACCGTGCTCGACCGGTCGTCGACCATGAGGATCTCGTCGCAGGCGAGCGCCAGTTCGTAGCCGCCCCCCGCACAGGCTCCGTTAATCGCGGCGATGAATTTGAGGCCGGAATGCGTGCTCGAATCCTCGATTCCGTTGCGGGTCTCGTTGGTGAATTTGCAGAAATTGACCTTTTCGGCGTGGCTCGCCTGACCCAGCATGTAGATGTTGGCGCCGGAGCAGAACACGCGCTCCTTGCCGCTCGCCAGAACCACGACCCGCACTTCGGGATGCTCGAAGCGGACCCGGTTGAGGGCGTCGTGGAGCTCTATATCGACGCCGAGGTCGTAGGAGTTGAGTTTCAGCCGGTAGCCCCGGGAAGATCCGGCTTCCTCCGCGACATCCAATGTCAGGGTGGCGACCGCGCCGGCGCAAGAGAGGCGCCAATGGCGATAGCGTTCGGGTTGGGTGTCGAAGCTGAACATAGGAAATTTTGTGCGTATTTTATCTCCGGGTTGAGTCCGGCGTCAATCGGAAATATGAATTATTATTCATCGATGGCGGCGCCGCCGCACGCTGGGCCTCGACAGGTTCGACCCGCCGATGCCTTCCCGTTTGCATGATGGGATGTTAAAGCTCGATGCCCAGCGGGCGACGCCTATTCGGAGGAAATCATGAACGGCGCGGAGAGTCTCGTGCGCACCTTGGTCGGCGGTGGTGTGAACGTCTGTTTCGCCAATCCGGGCACCTCAGAGATGCATTTTGTCGCGGCGCTCGACCGAGTCGAGGGCATGCGCTGCGTGCTCGGCCTCTTTGAAGGGGTCGTCACCGGCGCCGCCGACGGTTACGCCCGAATGACCGGAAACCCGGCGGCGACCCTATTGCATCTCGGCCCCGGCATGGCCAATGGGCTCGCCAATATCCACAACGCCAACAAGGCCATGACGCCGATGGTCAACATCGTCGGCGATCATGCCACCTACCATCGCCGCTTCGACGCGCCACTGACCACCGACATCGAAACCGCCGCAAAACCGTTCTCGCGCTGGGTAAAGACTTCGCCCGATGCGCGCTCGGTCGCAGCAGACGGCGCTGCGGCGATCGCTGCGGCGCGGACGCCGCCCGGCCAGATCGCGATGTTGATCCTGCCGGCCGACACGGCGTGGAACGAGGGCTCGGGGCCGGTCGAGGTGCCGCCCGCCGCACCACCGGCGCCGGTATCGCCGGAGGCGGTCGCCGAGGTGGCGCGGGTATTGCGCTCGGGCGAGCCGTGCCTCTTGCTCGTGACCGGCCGCGCCTTGCGCCAGGAGGGGCTCGACCTTGCCGGCCGCATCGCGGCGAAAACCGGAGCGAGGTTGATTGCGCAGGGTTCCAATGCCAGGACCCAGCGTGGGCGCGGCCGGGTGTTCGTCGACCGGGTGCCATACGTCATCGACCAGGCGGTCAAGGTCCTGGCCGGGCTCAAGCACATCATCCTGGTCGGGTCCAAAATGCCGGTGGCGTTTTTCGCCTATCCCGACAAGCCGAGCCTGCTGTCGCCACCGGATGCCGTTGGTCACGTACTCGCCCGCCCGGAGGAGGATCTGATCGGTGCGCTCGCGGCTTTGGCCGACGAGCTCGGGGCGCATGCGACCCCGGCGCCGGTGACCAATGATCCTCCGCCCACGCCGGCAACCGGAGCGATCAATTCAGAGGCGATCGGCAGGTCGCTGGCCGCACTGCTGCCCGAGAATGCGATTGTCGTCGACGAGGCGGTCACTACCGGCCGCGGCTTTTTCGCGCCGACCCGCTCTGCGCAGCCGCATGACTGGCTGTCGAACATGGGCGGGTCGATCGGCATGGGCATGCCGGTGGCTACAGGAGCGGCGGTGGCGTGCCCGGACCGCAAGGTGATCTGCCTCGAGGGCGACGGCAGCGGCATGTACACGTTGCAGGCGCTGTGGACGCAGGCGCGCGAGGGGCTGGATGTCACGACATTGCTGTTCTCGAACCGCAGCTACGCGATCCTGCGCGGCGAGCTCGCCAATGTCGGCGCCGGCAATCCCGGGCGGAAGGCACTCGACATGCTCGATCTCGGCCACCCCGACCTCGACTGGGTGGGTCTCGCGCGCTCGATGGGCGTGCCCGGCGCGCAGGTCACGACGATGGACACGTTCAACGACCGCTTTGCCGAGGGGATCGCCACCCCCGGCCCGTTCCTTGTCGAGGTCGTGCTCTGAAGTCCGCCGTCCCCCCCGGAAAAGCGGGGGCCCAGGGCGCGAGATATCGGTGCGGACCGCCCTGGGTTCCCGCTTTGGCGGGAACGACGAGCAGAACCGCGCAGCTGATCGGCTGGACCATTCTTTTCGTCTTCATGATCGCGTCGTCGGCGCACGCGGCGTGCACCGGCGTCGTTGCCGGGTGGCCGCTACGCCTCGCGGCTGCCGGCGCCGAGGAAGCGGTCTCGATCACCTTTCTCGGCCATGCGAGCTTTCTGATCGAGAGCCCGGCCGGTGTTCGGATCGTTACGGATTACAACGATGCGATACGAGCGCCGGTCACGCCCGACCTCGTCACAATGAACAATGCGCATCCGACTCATTACAGCGATTCGGTAGAGCCGGGCGTCAAATACATCCTGCGCGGCTGGGATCCCGCGGGCGGGGTCGCGATCCACCGGCTCGAATACCGCGATGTGCGGATCCACAATGTTCCGACGAACGTGCGGGAGTTCGGCGGCACCCGCTACAACGGCAACTCGATTTTTGTGTTCGACGTCGCCGATCTGTGCATCGCCCATCTCGGCCATTTGCACCACACCCTGACCCCTTCCCACCTCACTGAGCTCGGCGCGATCGACGTAGTGATGGTGCCGGTCGATGGTGTGTGGACCTTGAACCAGGACGAGATGATTGAGGTCCTCCGGCAGATCAAACCCAAAATCATTATCCCGATGCACATTTTCACGCAGGCAACTTTGGACAAATTTCTGACAAGGATCGGGGATTTTTATGCGGTGCGGCACGCAGAGGGCCACACCGTCGTTCTTGCCCGGTCGGAGTTGCCGGCCGAACCGGAAATATTGGTTCTCACGGGCCGTTGAAGGGGTGCGACTGGTCCGAATGGAACTTCACGCAACGAGAGGGCATACTAGGTCAGAATGGCGGGGATTGGGGGCAGTCTCTACAACTCAGGTCTGTCGCAATGAGCGAAGGACTCCGCATTTATAATCCTCTTTCCGACGTTGGCAGGCACCACCCGGAAATGGGCGGCGCATCTGCCGCGGATCGCGGCGATGGGGTTCAATGCCGTTTACGTGAACCCGTTTCATTACCCGGGTTTTTCGGGGAGCCTCTACGCGGTCAAGGATTACTATCGGCTAAATCCCCGTTTTCGCGGCGGCGAGCCCGGTGACGACGATCGTTTGTTATGCACCTTTACCGAGGCGGCGCGGTGGCACGGGCTGCGCGTCATCATGGATCTGGTCGTCAATCATACCTCAAAGGACAGCGAGCTCGTCGCCAGCAATCCCGACTGGTTCACTCGTGATGCGCGCGGCAATGTCGTTTCGCCCTTCGCGACCGACCCTGCCGACCCCACCCAAAAGACGGTTTGGGGTGATCTCGCCGAACTCGATTACCGGCCGCCGCAGCTAGGTCAGATCCTTGGTTATTTCCAACAGCTGGTGCGTCATTACATCGGCTTGGGCTTTGGCGGCTTTCGTTGCGACGCAGCTTATAAGGTGCCGGCCGAAGTCTGGCGCGACCTGATCAGCGACGCCAATGCGGCAGATTCCAAGGTGGTGTTCTGCGCCGAAAATCTCGGGGCGCCAAAAGAAGCGGTCCTCGCCCTTGGAGGCGCCGGTTTCGATTATCTCTTCAACAGCGTGAAGTGGTGGGATTTCGAAAGCCCTTGGCTGCTGGAACAGTACGAAGACTTTCGCCATATCGCGCCGTCGATCGGCTTTCCGGAGAGCCACGATACCGACCGGCTGGTCAATGAGCTCCGCGCTGCCGGAATTCCGGAACCCCAGATCGAGCCGCGTTATCGGCAGGCTTACGCCTTTGCCGCGGCTTACTCGACCGGTGTGATGATGCCGATGGGCTTCGAATTCGGCTGGTCGCGGCGGCTCGATGTGGTTGCCAACCTGGAAGATGACCCTGAGCCCGAACGCTTTGATCTCAGCCAGTTTGTCGCCGAGGTCAATGCGACAAAGAAATCGATTCCGGCCCTGAACGAAGAGGGTCCGCTGCGGCGGCTGAGCAACCAAGCCGACCCGATGCTAGTGCTGGAACGACGGACCGAAAGTGGCGACGACCGCGCCTTCATCCTCGTCAACACGCAAGAGCAACAAACCAGTCGGATCGAAATCGAAGCCTCTTCTATCGCTGTGGCACCGTCTGGCGTGCAGGTCTTGCAAGCGGGTTCGATCCGGTCCGAGCGTCCCGTCCCGCAACACCCGCTGTGGCAACCCGAGAACCGGATACAAATCGAGGAGGTTTATCCCGAGCTCGATGGTGGACGCTATCCCGTAAAGCGGATCGTCGGCGAGCTGTTCGAGGTGTGGGCCGACCTGTATCGCGATGGCCACGACAAGCTTCGCGCGGTCGTAAAATACCGGCGGGAAGAC
>Ga0210396_10005928_pt1 | contig 11754 bp, 11 predicted proteins | sample IncBWH17OmetaG_FD_155466 | JGI IMG/M metagenome (GOLD analysis project Ga0210396, IMG submission 155466) | Forest soil microbial communities from Barre Woods Harvard Forest LTER site, Petersham, Massachusetts, United States - Inc-BW-H-17-O ...
ATGATTGTTGTGCCGGTCCTCAATGTGGGTCTCTGGCCTTTTCTGCAATTAATGCTGCTGGTTCCCCTGGCGATTTGGATCGCGGCGCTAATTTCGCGGCGTTTCGCCCCTTGACCTGGTGGAGTCTGAGCTCGCTACAAATCTTCCCGATTTGTAAATGCGGTATCGTTCCGCTTGGCTATCTCGTCGCGGTGCTCGTTGGCATTGCGGTTAATTTTTAAACCCGAACGCACTGGTAAAGATGACAAAACTGTCATCCGTGCTTCACAATCCTTTAATGTGATGTCGCTATGTTGGAAAAGGCTCGCTTGAATTCAGAGATGGTGAGCTTTGCCTCAGTAGACAAAATGAGTTCTTGAATCGCGCACGAATTTCTCCGTCCTTAGCCCTCAACCGAGCTTTGGGCGACCGGACGGGGTAGCTGGGCGATAGGATATGAAAATGAACCTTTACTTTTCCTGCAAAGTGCTTTTTGCAACCACGGCATTGATGTTGACCTGCTCCACGATTCGGGCAGGACCTGCCGACGAGCTTATCAAGAAAGGCGATGATTTCGATCTAAAATTGCAGGCCTCTGAGGCGCTTGATTTCTATTTGGCGGCGGAAAAGCTGGAGCCCAAGAGCGCAAGTCTCCTTTTGCGGATTGCACGGCAATATCGCCACTTAATGGTCGATGCCACGACGCGCGAACAGAAACTCAGGCTCGGTGGTGTCGGATTGGATTATGCGCTGCGGGCATCGGCGCTCGCGCCAAATGACTCCGAAGCCCAACTCTCTCCCGCAATCAGCTACGGAAAAATGGTGCCGCTCCAGGGCATCAAGGAGCAGACCGAATCCGCGCGCCGCATCAAGGACGCGGTAGATAAGGCGATTAAACTCGATCCGCACAACGATCTGGCCTGGGACGTGTTGGGCCGATGGAACAAAGTGCTTGCCGATGTTAATGGACTCCAAAGAGCCGTTGGGTCGCTCTTATACGGCGAACTGCCGACGGGATCGAACGCAGAGGCGGTGTCGTGCTTTCAGAAAGCCATCGAAATCAATCCCAACCGTCTCATGCATTATATCGAACTGGGACAAACTTACGCCCAGATGGGGAAAACCGCCGACGCCCGCCGATTGATCGCGAAAGGGTTGGCAATGCCGGACACAGAGAAAGATGATCCCGAGATGAAGCGACGCGGGCGCGAGACCCTCGCGAAACTGCCTTGAGGTAACTTTGGCTGAACGAGTCTCGTCGAGATATCCTACCCGCGCAAAACAGCGAAGCATCCTTGCTTGTGCAGTCGTTTTAGGCGAATACCACTGCCGTCCTGGCGTCCTCATCGGTCGCCAGCGTCTCTCATCATTTTGTTGCATGCACTTAATATTCTTGACTCTGTACCGTGGTACGGAGTTTAAGTTGGCGCAAAATAAGCCTGTGTCCCCAACCCTGCTGATCGGAATGCTTAAGACGTGTCATGATCGCCACATGCTGGGCCGCAGCAATCTTCGCTCCAATCGCTCGCATATTACTTATCGGAAAACTGCTCTGATCGAGGCTCTATTCTCCCACATCCAACTGGATGGTGATGCTGACCCGCGCCTCCGCCGTGACTCCAGGCGAATTGAGCGCCGTTTGGCTATTCGTGAGAACGGGCGTTGCGTTCTCGGCTTCACGGAGCTGGAAAAACATCAAGCCGCTCTGAAATAACCGATGCCGCAAGCTCCAGACGTTATCGAAAATTTGCCGTTCCGAGCCGCGCCAGCTCTCCATGAGATCGCTCGTGGCATGGAGCTCAAAAAATGTCGCAAGTGTGGCTGCATGCAAGACGCTCTCGCTCAGGCGGGAGATGCCTTTGAGTCTTCCGAAGAGCCAGAGATCCGCTCTCTTATGCCTCGAATTTCCGATTATCAGTCGAGGATGGAGCCGCTGGCCTACGACTGTATTGGCTGTAAAAAATGCTGGGGTGTGGACGCTATTGTGGAACTCGCCAACCATTTTGACGAGGTGGAGCTTGATCCGTGTGGAAGTAGCGATGAGCACGCCGCCGGCGAGGCAAAATCGACTGTTGCCTCTTCGAGTAGATACGCGCGCTCGTCAGCGATAACTGCGTGGCCGCCGCATCCGGGTGACTATGTCTTGGGCAACCCTGAGGGTACCGTGGCCATCTGCACGCTTTCTAATCGCGATCTGTCGCCCCTTCTTATTGCTGTCGGAGAACCGGCTGTGGCAATTGCGGGTCGCTGTGACACCGAAAATATCGGTGTTGAAAAAGTCGTTCTAAATCTGCTGGCCAATCCACGGATTCGCTGGTTGGTAATCTGCGGCACGGAAGCCAAAGGCCATCGCGCCGGAGACGCTTTTCTCCGACTGAAAGAGCGAGGCGTTGATACTGATATGCGGGTTTTGGAGTCAACTTCCTGGCGACCGATTCTTAAAAACTTGACGCTGTTGGACGTGGCCCAGTTTCGCCAGCAAATTGAGGAGGTTAACCTCATTGGCGTTACCGATATAGAGGGTATTCTCGCCGCCGTTCGCGACTGCGCTCACAGACCGGTGCAGGCATTTCCCGCTGTTTCCACCACGGACGCCGGCAGCAAAGACGCACTTGCCGCGATCGAACACATCGCTGCCAAGGCTCCAAAACAACTAAGACTTGATCGCGCCGGGTTCTTCATAGTTCTGCAGCAGCCGCAGAAACGTCTGATTGTCTGTGAACATTACGAGAACAATGGTCGCTTGGTTCACGTCATCGAAGGTCGGCAAGCAGCGCTGATCGCTGCCACGGTCGTCGAGCGCGGATTTGTGACACAGCTAGACCACGCCGCCTATCTCGGTCGCGAACTGGCCAAGGCCGAGGCGGCGCTTTCAGATGGCGTCACTTACGAGCAGGATGCCGCTCTCGGCCGGCTCGCAGCGGCGGAGCCGCACAAAAAGAGAAAGCCCGACTGCCAATGCAGCTAGACCGTGAACTTTCGGTCCGGTGATGAGACGCCTTCGAAACCCCAGCAGGTAATGAATATGACCACAAAAAGCAGATGGCCTGGCGCACTTTTGGCCGTAGCAATCACTCTAGTCGCGGGGGGCGTCAGGGCACAGGATCAGCAGCGGCAACAGCTAACGCCGGATGGCGCTGTGACCGTTAATGATCTTGCCAGTAAACCCGGTGAGCACCTGGGTCAAGTGCAGCTGATCGGTGTTGTGGCCGTTGTCTCACAAGGACAAGGCTTTGTGCTCGTGGACCAGCGTGAGTATGCCGATTGTGGCCTGACCTGCTTAGCCGAACCAGGCACAAAGAAAATACCGGTACGCTGGAGCGGTGATGCTCCAAAGCTTGAACAGACTGTCCGTGTCGCGGGCGTCTTGAGCCAGACCGAGCAGGGCATAAGTTTTGTTGCCCAGGACATTGGTATCCAGTGATTCTGACGAGGCTAATTCCTGCGGTCGTCTTTGTGGCAATCTTTGTCGCTCACGCTCTTTACGTGGGCGCGTGTGCCGCCTCAGCCCCTGCCGGCTGGATGGACTTCGGCATCAGCGCCCATGTCGCCGGGCCGCTGGGCCTGGGGGCTTACTGGCGCGGACAGGACTATTTCGTCGGCTTTTCCTATGCGCTGGCTGCAACGTTCGCGACGTGGGCGCTCAGTCGCAGCATCCTCTTTCGTCAAGGAAGGACCGTTACGGCGGGAGCCGCTGCCGGCGGGGTGACGCTTGTCGGGGCGCTGATGGCCGGCGGCTGTTTTGTCATCGGCTGTTGTGGATCACCGATGCTAGCCGTCTACGTGAGCCTGTTCGGCGCCAAAGCTTTAGGCCTGGGCAAACCGTTAATGGCCTTGGTGACTCTGATTTCCATCAGCTGTAGTTACTGGTGCCTTTCGCGCCGTCTCGCGCGGGGAACCACTTGCATGGACGATTGCTGCTGATAGCTGGGGCGCAAGGCCAAAGATGACTAGGACTAGGTTGCCGTCCGGATCACGAACCGAAAACCCTTGGTCCTCGAATAAAGGACTCGGGAGGCAGCCGGATCGAGCCCTTCGGCTGCGGCTCGAACCCGCAGCTCATCGAGCCCAAACCAATCGCGACACGCGAAACCGCGGATGTTGTCTTCTCCGGTGGCTATGAATTTCCCATTTTACTGGATAAGGCTTCGCGATTTTTTCGCAATACCGTTGCTCGTTCAGTTTCCTTTTACTTCGTAAACCAAGATCTTGGCAGATTGCGGTCCACGGTGAGGGACAGCGACAAAGAGCCGATTTAAAGCGGGTACGAATAGCCCGGTCCGTGCTCCTGGCGCCGTTGTTATCCTTCCCTCTGGTTCGTAGTGATCCGGATCGCGTTGCCGGAAAACTTCCACCGCCCCTTCGCCGCCGATGACATAGACGACTCGCCGGCCGGCATCATAGAAAATGTCGTCAGCGTCACCAATGGTCGACAAGCTGGCGACGATCCGTCCTGAAGTTGTGTCCAGAACGATCAGCTTAGCGGGAAGCCTGCATCCGACAAACAGTCTTTTATGGGTGTCATCTAAAGCCATTGGATAGTTTCCGAATTGACCTCCTAATCCCCATTTGGCGACAACCACACGCTTCTTTCGGTCAACAACCGCAATGCCGAATTGTCTCGGGACATTGACGTAAACCCAATCTCCGTTTGGCTCGAACTGGAAGGATTCGGGATGAGTATTGAGGGCGACTGAGCCGACATTTTGCCCGGCCGTGTTCGCAATGGCGATTCCGCCGTTGCCGTAGCCTACCCAGATGTTTCCGGTCTGCTCGTCATATCGGACGTTGTCGGCATCCCCGCCAAACCGGAGGGTTTCCTCCACCGTCAGCGATTTCCCATCGTAGATCCGAAGCTTACCGTCTCCTCCTGTGGCAACGTAGAGCCTGCCCGTTTTGAAATCATAGTAAACCCCCTGCGGTTCTTCGAGGCCTTTGATCTCCGCAGTGCGTTCCCCTCGCCGTATATCGAGGATTTCGACGGAGCCATTTTCGAGAGCGGCCACGAGTAAACGTTGATTTGGAACATCCGCCGAAAAATGGTCGATCCGCCCTTCGACTCCTGGCAGTGCGATTTCCTTTTCCAAGACCAGCGGTCCGGCGCTTTGCCCCAGGGAAAACGAAGCGTTCAGAAGTCCCAGGAACAACGTCATCGCGTGCAATGACAATCGGTTGCGCATCTTCAAGAAGAAGAAACTCCTCTTTTAAGCAGCGGTTGACGGCTTTACACCTGGAGGAAACCAGAGGTGTTGCTCCCCACGACAGAATTTCAGCCACTGATACAAGGCATCATAAACGATAAATCCGTCCCGTAGCACGGCCTGATCATCACCAGGGTGGAGGTCGGAAAGACCCAAGGAGATCGCAAATAACCCCCCGCTTTCGGGCGTGAGATCGTGCCGGTCGGTGTCCGCTCCCCGGACGATCAACGCGAGATACCGCAGTTCAGGCTCGTCCAAATTGTAGTTCTTTAGAAACGCGTCGAAACTGCAAAGCTCTCCGTCGTGCGTGAGTTCGACGCCGTGAACATCGTAAGGTACCGCATCAAGCTCTTTAGCTTTTTCGACGACCTCGGTTGGCGGGACGAAAATGAATTCGGCTGCAGGATCGATAAATCGAGAGATCAACCATGGACATGCCACGCGATCAATTTTCGGGCGTTCACGAGTAATCCAGCGCATAGGGTGTTTTGTTATAGACATAACCAACAGTTATGAACATGTCAAGAACAACCTCAGGTCCTTGGTCTTTCCACTAGGAGTTCTCGCGGACCGTCGTTCCGGGAGGCGGCGCGGCCCTAAGGTTGTCACGACCGGCGTCTCTTTCGATAGGCCCCTGGTCACCTCGGTGCGACCGCTATCGGTAAGACCAATGTTGATGGCAAGGCGTGTGATGCGATTGTCAGCTACATGTCAAGCAGAGCGTCAGGTCCTTGGCTTTTCTTCTTGTTCAATCTCCCCGGCACGCGGGGGAGCGCTCGAAAGCCCCGTCCCGAATGCCTCATTCCCTGCTGCCGCAACGACCCTTCCACTCTGGAAGGGTCCTGTGATCCGACAACCTCAAACCTCTACGATGCGGCGCAGGACGGCGAAGTGCGAGATGCGGCTCTCAAAGCTTCCCTGGGCTGCGGCAACCCCACGGCCCTTGCTGAATTGAAGTCCGGTGAAATCGTGCTCGATCTCGGCTCAGGTGGCGGCATTGATGTGCTGCTTTCCGCTCGCCGCGTCGGCCCGACAGGAAAAGCGTACGGGCTTGATATGACCGACGAGATGCTGTTCGGAGAAAAGTTGGCGGAACAGCAGCAAAGCTGCAGGTGCTGAGAAACACGGCGGTTGCAAATGGGTAAGCGCCGGTTGCGGTGCGAACGAAATACGGTTATAGAGGAATATCCAGGGAAGTCCCCTTATTGAGGGATAAAGGTCCTTTGAGTATGCGAAAGAAGATATCCACTGACGGCGACGAGCTAGAGACGCCAACGCAGGTTTGGACCACTCGATGCAACGCTGGCGCCGTCAGGAGAGCCGGCCGACGGCTACTGCACATGTATGATACCATATTAGCGCCAACTGGTCTGAAGCAGTGCCAATACGGAATTCTGTCGGCATTGAACGCAAGAGGTGCGGCGTTGCCGAGTGTGCAAGAGTTGGCGGAGGAGCTGGTACTGGATCGATCGACGTTAGGGCAAAACTTGCGACCTCTGGAGAGGGATAATTTTATCACTCTGTTAACGGATCCAAGAGATCGCCGAGTTCGATTGATCGCGCTGACCAAACTGGGGATCGCCAAGTTCAATGAGGCGAAGCCGTACTGGCAGGCGGCCCAGGAGCGGTTTGAAGAAATTTTCGGCGCTGAAGAGGCCGCCAAGCTGCGGTCCATGTTGTTATCGATTGCCTATAACCCGGCGCTCGAGAAAACCGCGCATGAGGGCAAATAAATTGGCGCTCCTTCGGGGCGGGGCCTTCGGCTCCTGACGCTAGAACGCGGGTGTTGGCAAGGTTGCTGCTTGACAGAACGGTCAAAAGGGGGGATATCCCTGTATGCTCTGGCGCCTAATTCCTTTTTCTTAACGCTCGTAACTACCGAGGTGCTCTATGTGGATTGTTAAACTCGCTCTCACTCGGCCATACACCTTTGTCGTCTTTGCACTTCTCATTTTTGTCTTGAGCCCGTTGGTGATTCTTCGAACTCCCACCGACATTTTCCCAAACATTGATATCCCCGTGATTTCGGTCGCGTGGACTTATACTGGCTTGAACCCGGAAGATATTGAGGGGCGATTAACCACGCCTTACGAGAAAGTGCTTACTACTCTGGTTGACAATATCGAGCACATAGAATCCACAAGCTATAACGGTGCAGCCGTCATTAAAATCTTTCTTCAACCGCATGCCAGCGTGGATCGAGCGAACTCTCAGGTGGTCAGCGCTTCTCAATTTGCGCTCCGATTGCTGCCATCGAGTATTCAACCGCCGGAGATTATCAATTTCAGCGCTTCGAGCGTACCGATTCTTCAACTTGGACTCTCCGGTCAGGGTCTCTCCGAACAACAATTGAATGACCTGGCGCTGAATTTTGTCCGGACGCAAATGATCACGGTTCCGGGAGCGGTGATTCCCCTTCCATACGGTGGAAAGCAGCGTCAGGTGATGATCAATTTGGATCACCAACTGATGCAGGCGAGAAACATTTCGCCGACGGATGTTCTCAACGCAGTGAACACCCAAAGCCTGGTCCTCCCATCTGGCACCGTGAAGCTGGGTCAGAGCGAATTGGATATACGCGCCAACACGTATCCTCGGACCGTGACCGAACTGAACAATCTTCCGATCAAGCAAGTGGGCGATACGACCGTCTACCTGCGAGACGTCGCTACGGCCAGCGACGGGTTTGCCTTACAGACGAACGTGGTCCGACAGGATGGCCGGCGTGGTGTGCTGATGAGTATCCTCAAAGCGGGAAACGCATCGACTCTCAGTGTGGTGAGCGGCGTAAAAACTCTGCTCCCGCGCGTGGCCACTATCGTTCCGCCGGCGCTGAAAATGACGCCGTTGGCAGATCAAAGCATTTTCGTACAGAGTGCGGTGAGCGGGGTTATCCGCGAGGCGGTGATTGCGGCAGGGTTAACCGGGCTCATGATCCTTTTATTCCTTGGGAGTTGGCGCAGCACCCTGATCATTGCCGTCTCTATCCCGCTATCGATTTTGACTTCCATTACGATCATTAGCCTTCTCGGCGAAACGATCAATATCATGACGCTGGGAGGCTTGGCCCTGGCTGTTGGGATACTGGTCGATGATGCTACGGTGACGATCGAGAATATCGAGCGGGTATTAAGGCAGGGACGTACCCTTCACGATGGCATTTTAGAAGGCGCCGCCCAGATCGCCGTACCGGCCTTAGTTTCTACCCTCTGTATCTGTATCGTTTTTCTTCCGATGTTCCTCTTAGACGGGGTAGCGCGTTATCTCTTCGTGCCCTTGGCAGAAGCCGTGGTCTTTGCCATGCTGGCCTCCTACGTCCTCTCGCGAACGCTAGTTCCTACGTTAGCGATGTACCTATTGAAAGCCCAACGTCATCAGTCGAATCCGAAAAACATCTTTGCCCGTCTGCAACACCGGTTCGAGGAAGGGTTCGAATCAGTTCGAAACGCCTACAGCGGATTGCTCACCAGTCTGGTGGTTCATCGTAAGCTATTTATCCCGGCGTTTCTCGGGGCCTGTCTATCCGGGGTCTTCCTGGTGCCGTGGCTAGGTCAGGACTTTTTCCCTGACACCGATAGTGGTCAATTCATTCTGCATGTTCGCGCTAGGACTGGGACCCGAATTGAAGAGACAGCGCGTTTGTTCGACTTGGTTGAAAACGTTATCCGGCAAAACATTGCCGCGAAAGAAATGGACAACATCCTGGATAACATAGGTTTGCCCTATAGCCCCTACAATACCATGCACTCAATTTCGGGTGTGTTAGGCGCCAACGATGGCGACGTATTGGTATCCCTCCGGAAGAATCATCGTCCGGTCGCTGATTATGTTCGGGACCTTCGGGCCCTGCTGCCGCAGCGGTTCCCCGGCGTCACCTTCTACTTTTTGCCGGCTGATATTGTGACGCAGATTCTTGATTTTGGTCTTCCGTCTCCGATCGATGTCCAGGTTGAAGGCAATGACGTTGTCGCAAGCCAACAGATCGCCGAAAAGCTAATGACCCAGATGCGGCAGATTCCGGGCTTGGTTGATCTGAGGGTACAACAGCCATTGGATTATCCGACGTTGGATGTGGCGGTTGACCGGGTAAAAGCGCTCCAAGCTGGCTACACTGAGCAGAATGTGGCCAACAGCGTATTGAACGCTCTGAGCGGGAGTTTTCAGATAACTCCGTTGTTCTTTATGAACTGGAAGAACGGAGTCAATTATAACTTAGTCGCTCAGACCCCTCAATATCGATTTCAGTCCATCAACGACCTCCTCAATATTCCGCTACCAGCTGCCAGCGGAAGTAACACCGAGATATTGGGAGACGTGGCCGCCGTAAGCCGTGGCCACGAGATGGGATTAATCACGCACTACAACATCCGCCGGGTCATTGATATTTACGGGGCGGTCCAGGACCGAGATTTGGGTGCGGTGAGCCGAGACGTGCAAAAGATCGTCGATCATAGCCGGGAACAACTTCCGCGCGGCACCTTCCTAACCATCCGCGGCCAAGTACGAACCATGGAAAGCTCGTATGCGGGCCTTTTGACAGGGTTGGCCTTAGCCGTGGTGCTGGTTTACATGCTGATCGTCATCAACTTTCAATCCTGGCTGGATCCATTCATTATCATTACCGCATTACCAGCTGCGTTGACTGGTATCGTTCTTTTTCTCTTTTTTACACATACCACGCTCAGCGTCCCGGCTCTCATGGGAGCGTTGATGTGTATGGGAATCGCGACTGCCAACAGTATCTTAGTGGTTTCTTTTGCTAAAGAGCGTTTACGGGAACACGGAGACTCTGTCCGTGCTGCCATCGAATCGGGAGCAACCCGGTTCCGTCCGGTCGTCATGACCGCGCTAGCGATGATCATCGGTATGATTCCGATGGCTCTCGGGTTCGGGGACGGCGGTGAACAAAACGCGCCGTTAGGTCGGGCGGTGATCGGCGGTCTGCTAGCTGCGACTGTGGCCACCCTGGTATTCGTTCCCGCGGTTTTCAGTATGATGCATCAACGCACCTCGAGAGTCGCAAGCAGTGAAGCCGAGCAGCTAGAGCCGGTAACCGACAGCTAAGAAAGAAGAGTAGAGAAATGTCAATTCAATTGCCAGAAACGATACCAGGCCCTCGGGCCGAAGTCGCCCTCCAGGTTGGGAAAGCTAGTCCGCGCAATCGATCGCGTACCCGGCGAGCGACCATGGTCGGCGGCGCTATATTGTTAAGTGCCGGTTTCGCTTTTTTGGTTCATTCCGGGATTCAGTCTCGCATTGATGCCGAAAAACGATTGCTAAAGAGCGTTAGCCTATCTTCTGCTGCGGTGGTTAATGTCGTACATTCTATCCGGGGTTCGGACGACCAGGCGCTTGCCTTACCCGGTAATACGCAGGCCTTTACCGAGGCTCCGATTTATGCACGGACGAGCGGTTATCTGAAACAATGGTATTTCGATATCGGCGCTCACGTTAAGCGAGGAGAGCTTCTGGCTGAGATCGAAACCCCCGAGCTGGATGAGCAGTTGGAGCAAGCCGAGAACCAACTCAAAACAGCGGAGGCAAATCTCCAATTAGCGCAGGTCACCGCGGACCGTTGGGTGTATTTAGAGAAATCGAGTGTCGTCTCGAAACAAGAAAGAGATCAAGCGGTTAGTGATCTGAACGCCAAACGAGCAACCGTCGATTCGGACAGAGCGAACGTCGCCCGGTTGCAAAAACTGCAAGCGTTTGAGCATGTCTACGCGCCCTTCGACGGCGTGATTACCGCGCGCAACACGGATGTCGGGGATCTGATTCAGGGAGACAACACGGCTCCAAAGGAACTGTTCCATCTGGCGGCGGTGGGCAAGCTTCGGGTTTATATTTCGGTGCCGGAAGTTTATGCGTCCGCGATCAAGTCGGGTGAAACCGTGACCTTAACCCTGGATGCGTTTCCTGGGGAGAACTTCGCCGGCACGCTAGTGCGCGACTCGAACTCAATCGATTTAATATCCAGGACGTTGAGAGTGGAGGTCGATGTCGATAATCCTACCGGAAGTCTTTTACCGGGCGCGTATGCCTTTGTTCATTTGAAGCTGCCCTCGGCGGCCCGGGCAGTCACCATTCCAACTAATACCTTGTTATTTCGAGCCGAAGGCTTGCGTGTAGCCGTCGTGCGAGGCGGGCACGCGACCTTGGTGCCAGTCACCATTGGCCACGACTACGGGAGTAGCGTCGAAGTGTTGTCTGGTTTGACATCGGAGGACACTGTAATTCTCGATCCATCCGACTCCATCATGGAGGGTTCGGCAGTGAAGATTGCCGAGGCGGCGAAGCCCGAGGGGTCGAAGTAACGGAGAGGCTTTGGCGTGAGATTTTTGGCTTTTTCTCGGGTCTCATTGCTTTGGAAACGTGTTTCCAAACATCGGGTTTCCGCTTTTGGACTGCTCCTCAGTGGCCTCCTCCTGAATGACATCCCAGTGCTGAATGGCGCGAAGTTAAGGAGGATTTGAGAAGTTTTATTGCCGCGATGGGGTCGAAGAATTTAGCAACATTGCTCTTTGGAGCGTCGAGCGTTAGCTCGGTCAAGCGTAAAACCATCACCGCGGCGACG
>Ga0210396_10005929_pt1 | contig 11754 bp, 11 predicted proteins | sample IncBWH17OmetaG_FD_155466 | JGI IMG/M metagenome (GOLD analysis project Ga0210396, IMG submission 155466) | Forest soil microbial communities from Barre Woods Harvard Forest LTER site, Petersham, Massachusetts, United States - Inc-BW-H-17-O ...
CACGCGACGCCAACGCCGAGATCGCCGGCCTTGATCGCGTGGGCCAGATTCACCGTCGCGCTCAAAGAGGAGGCGCAGAACCGGTTGATCGTGGCGCCGGCGACGCTGTCGGGAAATCCCGCGCCGAGCGCGGCCCACCGGGCTATGTCTCCCATGCCCTCATGGGCGGGATTGACGCAGCCGGCGCCAATGTCCTCGATCTGGTCGAGGCCGACACCGACGCGTTCGCAAGCGCCCTTCATCGCCATGCCGAGCAGGTCGTCAAGCCGGATGTGCGACAGCGAACCGCCATACCGGGTAAACGGGGTACGGACACCACCGAGAACGAATGCCTCTGTCATCATCGACTCCCAAAGTTGAAGGATTGGTGGCTGCTTAACGCCCAGACTGAGACGTGCTGATCTCACGGACGATCTCGATGGCCCTGGCCAATGTGGCAAGCCGCGCGTCGAGTGTGTCCCCTGCGGGGTAGAGCCGCACGGTGGTGACACCGGCGTCGCGCCAAACCCGCAGCCGTCGCCGCACCATGGCTTCGGTGCCGATCAGCGTGGTGGCCAACACCATCTCGTCGGTCACCAGGCCTGCGGCGCCGTCACGATTGCCAGCCTGCCAGCGCTCGCGGACCTCGTTGGCGATCTCGGCCCAACCCTGCCGGCTGTAGGCCTGGTTGTAGTAGTTGGTCGACGCCGAGCCCATGCCGCCCAGACTGAAGGCGAGCTCTTTCTTGCGGGCGGCGACCATTTCCCGCAGCGCATCCTCGTCGGGCGCGAAGGCCACCTCTGCGCCCTGGCAGATGTCGAGGTCCGCCCGGCTGCGTCCGCTGCGCGCCAGACCTTCGTCGAGGTAACCGAAATAGGCGCTGCCGGCACCTTCGGGCACGAAACTGGTGCCCAGCCAGCCGTCGGCGATCTCACCGGTAAGGCGAAGCATCGCCGGGGAGAGCGTCGCGAGGTAGATCGGGATCGGGTGCTCGGCGCGCATCGACAGCCGCATTGGCACCGCCTCCCCGCCGGGCAATGGAATCTGACACTCGCGACCGGAGTAGGAGATCTTGCCCCCGTCGACGACCCGGCGCACGACCTCGACGGTTTCCCGCAGCCTGGTGAGCGGTCGCGCGAACGACACCCCATGCAGGCCCTCGATGACCTGCGGGCCCGACGCGCCGAGGCCGAGCAGGAACCGTCCGCCCGACAGATTCGACAGCGTGATCGCGGCCTGCGCTACGGCGACCGGCGTCCGGGTGCCCACCTGAATGATCCCAGATCCCAAGAGCATTCGTTCGGTGCACGCCGCGTAATAGCCCAGCGCCGACGGCGCGTCGGAGCCCCACGCCTCAGCCACCCAACAGACGTCGAGCCCGATCTTTTCGGCTTCGACGACGAAGTCCCGTCCGGCGCGCCAATGCGGCAACCCCGAGGCTTCGATCGTGGTGGCGGTCCGCATCAGCTTTCGGCCAGCTTCTTGATCTGTTGCAAAGTGAAACCCATATTTTGTTCGAACTCGCGCATCCGCACGAACACGATCTTCTGCTCGTTTTCCGGCATCCGATCGATCGCGAACGACAGCCCGGAGCGCGCCGGACCCATCTGCATCCACTGCGACAACTCAGTTCCGCCGCCCTTCGGCTCAAGGCGGAAACGCCAGATCGCCGTCGGGTTCGCCGGGTCCTCGACGGCCCAGGCGAATACTTTTTCGGACTCGCACTCGATCACGTGCGACGTGGTCGCCCACTGCCCCAGTGCTTCATGCTTGCTGTGCCCGACGAACCTGGCGCCGACGGCGGGTTCGGTTACACCGTCGAGCCAGTCGATCGACTGCAGCTCCTCGCTCATGGTGGGCATCAGCCCTACGTCTGATACCAGCTCCCACACCCGCCGCGGTGACGCGTCGATCCACGTCTGCACCTCTACGGTCGGATTGTCCGCATAGCGCGCACCCGTCCATTCCACCTCGGGTACCTCCGTTCTCAAGTGCCGCGGTTGCCGCGATGCATGATCAGGCCGGGGCCGACGACCGGCTCGGTGTCGCGGGCGTTGATGTCCTGGCCGCATTCCGAACAGACCACCCGCACCCCGACCCGGTGCCCACAAGGCTTGTGCAGCAGTTCAACTGGCGGAGCCGGCAAGCCCGTCCATTCGTTGCCCCATTGCATCAGGGCGACGTAGACCGGGAACAGCGCGCGGCCCTTATCGGTCAGCCGATACTCGTTGAGTTCGCGCGCGGCGTGCTCGGCATAGGGCCGCCGCTCCAGGATGCCTTGGGCAACGAGCCAGTTGAGGCGGTCGGTGAGCACGTTGCGAGCCAGCCCGATGCCCCGCTGGTAATCCTCGAACCGCCGGGCGCCGTTGAACGCCTGGCGCAGGATCAGCCAGACCCAGCGTTCGCCGACGATGGCCGCGGAACGGGCAACCGCGCAATTCTCGTCGAGCAGATCGGCATGCTTCACATCGAAGATGATAGGCCAGGCTAGTTGCTTTTCAAAACTTGAATCATGAGATGGTGAGGCCGCCGTCGACGACCAGCGTGGCGCCGGTGATGTAGGAGGCGGCAGGGCTGGCGAGAAACACCAGCGCCGCGGCAAGTTCGGCCGGGTCGCCTGGCCGTCCGGTGGGCAGCCGCGGCAGTTGGCTGTCGATGTAACCCTCCGGGAATTCATCGGTCATCTCCGACGGAAAGAAGCCCGGAGCCAAGGCGTTGACGCGGATGCCCTTGCGGCCCGTCCACTGCACGGCCAGATCCCTGGTCAGGCCCGTCACGCCGGCCTTGCTGGCCGAGTAGGCCGCCTGGGGCAGCCCGCCGCTGGTCAGCGCTATCACGCTGGCGATGTTGATGATCGAGCTGCCCGGTTTCATCACCCGGCCACAGGCTTGGGCCATCCAGTACGACCCGTTGAGGTTGATGTCGATCACTTCGCGGAACTGCTCGGGTGTTTCGCGCGTCGCCGGCACGGCGGTGCCTTTGCCGGCATTGTTCGCCAGCACGTCGACATGGCCGAACTCGGTCATCGCCGCGTCGACGACGGCCTGTGCGTCCTCGGGGCGCGCCACGTCGGCGGTCACCGTCAGCGCGCGCCGGCCCCGCTCCTCGACCCGGGCGCGCGTCTGCTCAAGGCGATCAAGGCGCCGCGCCGCCAACACCAAATCGGCACCCGCCTCGGCAAGCGCCTCGGCGAACGCAACTCCCAGCCCCGAGGAGGCCCCGGTGACGATCGCCACCTGCCCATCGAGCCGGAAGCGGTCGAGCACCGTCGTCGTCATCTGATTGTCCTCTCCTGGGGAACTATATGAACTAGTTGCAAACTACTACTAGTCCGGTATCGTGTGAAACCACCCAACAGCTGCCGCAGCGCAGATCCGCCATACCCACTAGTCAGGTCCGATGAAACGCACGTATGCCGACTCCCATCCGCCGTTGTTGAACCCGCGTGATGTCGACTTTCTACTTTACGAGTGGCTCGATGTGGCCGAGTTGTGTGACCGACCACGGTACAACGAGCACTCCGTAGAGTCTTTCGATTCAGTGCTGGATCTCGCCGCGGATATAGCGACCAAACGCTTCGCGCCGCACTACAAGACCGCCGACGCGAACGAACCGTTCGTCAATCCCGACGGCACCGTGACCACGGTGCCCGAGATGAAGGCCGCGCTGTCGGCGGTGGGCGCTGCCGGCCTGATCGCGGGCGAGTTCGACCACGACATCGACGGCTATCAACTCCCGTACGTGGTGGCCAGGGCCGCATTCGCGTGGTTGCAGGCGGCCAACATCAGTACCGCCTCCTATCTGGGTCTGACCATCGGCAACGCCCACCTGCTGGCCGCCTACGGCAACAAGGAGCAGATCGACACCTGGGTACGGCCGATGCTCGACGGCCGCTATCTGGGAACGATGTGCTTGTCTGAGCCGCAGGCGGGGTCGTCGTTGGCCAACATCACCACGCAGGCGGTCCGGCAGGATGACGGAACATACCGCATCACCGGCACCAAGATGTGGATCAGCGGCGGCGATCACGAAATGTCGGAGAACATCGTTCATCTCGTGCTGGCCAAGACACCCGGAGGTCCGCCGGGCGTCAAAGGGATCTCGCTGTTCGTTGTTCCCAAACACCTCGTTGATGACAACGGGCAGCCCGCGGAGCGCAACTCGGTGGTGCTGGTCGGGCTCAACCACAAGATGGGCAATCGGGGAACGACCAACACGCTACTGAGCTTTGGCGATGAATCGATCACGCCCGATGGCCGTTACGGCGCGGTCGGCTATCTCGTCGGCGAAGAATTCGATGGCCTGCGCCAAATGTTCCACATGATGAACGAAGCCCGGATCGGCGTCGGGCTGGCGGCCACCGCCGTGGGCTATACCGGGTATCTCCAGGCGGTGTCCTACGCCCGCACCCGGCTGCAAGGCAGACCCGCGTCGCGCGAGCGTGGATCCCGTGCATCCCTAGCGGAGATGCCGATCATCTCGCATCCGGACGTGCGCAGAATGCTGCTGGCCCAAAAGAGCTACGTCGAGGGCGCCTTGGCGCTGGGCCTGTATAGCAGCCGGCTGGTCGACGAAACACTCTCCGCCCCAACCGATGCCGACCGCGACGAGACCAGGCTTCTGCTTGAAGTGCTGACCCCGATCGCCAAGAGCTGGCCCTCGCAGTGGTGTGTCGAGGCCAACAGCCTGGCCATCCAGGTCCACGGTGGATACGGCTACACCCGCGACTACAACGTCGAACAGCTCTACCGAGACAACCGGCTCAATTCCATTCACGAAGGCACGCACGGCATTCAGGCCCTCGATCTGCTTGGCCGCAAGGTACTCATCGACAGCGGGCGCGGCCTGCAGCTGCTACTCGACAGAATCCGCCAGACCGCCAGCCAAGCGTCGGCGCTGGGACATCCGCTGGCCGACTGGGCCGAGGCTCTGACATCGGCAGCTCAACGCGTCGAGCACACCACCGGCCAGCTCTGGAAGGACGCTGACCCTGCCACTGCGCTGGCGAACGCCACGCTGTACCTCGAAGCCGTCGGCCACGTGGTGGTGGCGTGGATCTGGCTGCAGCAGGCTCTGGCCGCGCACGGCAAGGTCGGGGATTTCTATGACGGTAAACGCCTCGCCGCGCGGTACTTCTTCCACTACGAACTCCCCAAGGCGACCGCACAGTTCGACCTGCTCGATAGTGGCGACCGAACCACCACCGATTTGGACGAAAACTGGTTCTAGCGGCCCACGAAAACTGCTTGGCCGGGACCGGAGTTCAGGAAGCTTTGGATACCGCCGCGAGCGTCCTCCGTGTCGAACAGACCAACCGCCGCATCGATCAGCAACGCGTCGGCGCCCGCGATGCCGCCGGCGACGTAGCCGCGGCCGAGTTCTTTGACCACCGCGAATGCGCACGACGGTCCGGCTGCCAGCCGGCTGGCGAATTCCGCTGCGGCACTGCGTAACTCATCGGCGGCCAGCACGCGATCGATCGCCCCCCAGGCCGCAAATTCCTCCGCGGTATGCAACTGCCCACCTAGCGACACCGAGCGCGCGCGCCCGAGACCGGCACGCGCGGCGATCCGCTCGACGCCGCCGGCCAGCGGAACGATGCCCAGCCGCGTCTCGGGCAGGCCCAGCATGGTGCCCTCGGCCGCCCAGATCAGGTCGCAGAACAGAGCCAACTCGAAACCGCCTGCCATGCAGGTTCCGTGGACCGCCGCCAACGTCGGGAACGGTAGCCGTTCGATGCGATGCCCCAGATCCAGGAACGAGCCGATCAGCGGGCGCAGCTCTTGTGCGGTCATGCCCGCGAACAGGGCAACATCCGCCCCGGCGCTGAATACCTTTCCCTCGCCGCGCAGCACCAACGCCCGCAGCCCGTCCGCAGCCTCAACCTGGTCGATTGCCGCCAGCAGGTCGGAAATCAGCTGCTCGCCAATCAGATTCAGCGGTGGGCTGGCCAGCGTCACCGTCCCCAAGGCGCCGTCCCGGGCGAATACGACCTTTGGCTCCGCACTAGTCACTCGTCTTTTCCTTTCCGGCCGGGCGCGGATTGCGGAGTCTGAGCCAGCTCGCGCCGCGCCGCGGCCACCAGTTCGGCATTGGTATGCGCGTGCCCCCATAGCCCCCAGCCGCCGTCGGGCGCCTCGGTGAGCAGCACCCAGATCCGCTCGGGCGCAGGTGGCTTACCGGGAGCGCCGGCGACCAGCTCGGTGAGGCGGGCCACCATTGCGATCTGCTTGTTGCGATCCAATCCGCCGGCATTGGTTAGCACTTGCACGCGCACGTAATCCGAACCGCCGTCCACGTTGGAGATCGCGCCGAGGGGAAGGTCGTGAATGAACGCAGCGGTGTTCTGGCGGAACATCGCAATATCGGGAACTTCTTCGACCGCCATGACCGCAGCCGCCAAGCGGCGCGCCAGCTCATGCTTGTCCTCGAACGCACCCGCAGGCGCGTATACATCGATCATCGGCATCGCGTCATTTCCTCCTCACGCCCAGCGGGCGCCGCTGCCGCGTCAATCAGCCCCAACCCGAGTATCGGCGGTTGGCATCCGGCGCTCACTCACCCGAAAAGGTGAGCTCGAGATGCGCAGTCACCTCACCCAAATGGGTGACAGACTGCCAGCCGAAGCCATGCCACGTTGGGTCATGAACCACCCCACCACTCAGGGACATCGATCATGACCACATCACCGACGCCGACGATCGCGTTGGTTCCCCACACCGCATTCGTCGCCCAGCCGGTGACCGCCGCCGGCTTCGTCGCCGACGCCCTGGGGGCTGTACCACCGTGATCGATGACGCCGTGAAAGCCCATGGCGGACTTGATCGTTGGCTGGCCGTGACGTCGTTGAGCGCGCCGGTGTCGATCGGAGGCAGCCTGTGGGCTGACAAGGGGCACGACGGAGTGCTTGCCGATGCTGCGGTGTTCATCGATCCGCATCACCAGCACGTGGAATTCAACGGGTTCGGACCTCGACGGTTGCGCACGTGGTTTGAATCCGGTTTGGTCACCCTGCGCAGCGAGGACGGCACTGAGATCGTCCGCCGTCGCGATCCGCGGGCGTCCTTCCCACCGGACGCCGCGGCGCCGTGGGACGACATCCAGGTTGCATACTTCGCCAGTTATGCGATCTGGAACTACCTCACCCCGCCGTTCTTGCTGACCGACCCGGGGGTTGAGGTCACCGAGGTCGAGCCCTGGCCGGCTGCCGACCCATCGTGGCGTCGGGTCCGCGCCGATTTCGAAAAGACGCCGATAGAGACGCACAACCGGGTGCAGTACTACAACTTCGACTCCAAGAACCTACTGGTGCGCCACGACTACGACGCCGACGTGCTGGGAGGGCCGCCCGCGTCCAATCAAGCGGCGGCCTATCGCGAATTCGGCGGCTTGTTATTTCCCACGCGTCGGCGAGTCACTGCCCGCGACAGCGACGGCACCGCGGGCGCCGGCCCCATCCTGGTCTCCATCGACTTCGGGGACATCGCCGTGCATTGATTTGTCAGGGTCATCCCGGTTGGCGCAATAATCGCGCCAGTCACGCGGTGAAAGTCCGTATTCGGCGCGGAACGCGCGACTGAAGCTGGACATGTTGGAGAATCCGTGCCGCCTGGCGACTGCGGCGATGATGGTTCCGGTGGGGCCGGAGGAGGAAGTGGCAAGTTCTTGCCGGCATGCTTCGAGCCGGCGGGTACGGATCCAGTCGGCAAGGCTGATACCGCTCGCAGCCAGCAACCTGTAGAGGTAGCGCACCGATATGTAATGCGCGGCGGCAATCTGCTCGGCGCTCAGGCCTGGGTCGTCGAGGTGGCTGCGGGCATATTCGAGGATGCGTAGCTGCACGGTGGCCGCGAGGGGCTCGGCGGCGAATTCACGGGATTTGAGATGGGTGGCGATCACCGCCCTGACTAATTCGATAGTGGGGCGGGCGACGAGGTCGCTGTTCGGCGCGGCGAATAGTCGCGGGTCAGCGGCCAGCCGGCGGAGGTACTCGTTTGTCAGGGACGTCAGGGGGTGACCTGGGCTCAGGGATACCGCGCATGCCTCTCGAATCATGTTGTGCGGCAGCGCCAGTGCTGAGTGTGGTATCCGGAAGAACTCTCCAGTCATGCCGGTGTCGTTGAGCAGCGTGTATGGTGCTGTGGAGTCGTAGATCACCAGACTGCCGGGGTGTAGCACCGCCTCTCGGTCACCCTGAATTACCATGCTCGAACCGGTCAGTTGCACGTTGACGAAGATGCAGGGCTCCAGCCCATCGCGGGCCAACGCCGGTGTGCGGTCCACTTTGACGGCCGAGGTCCGTCCCGAGCAGACGGTGAGGTCGCCCAGATCGGTAATGACTCCTTGTGCGATCACTCCCCGCCGTTCCTGCGGCCAGTGCAACTCAATGGGCACCATCGTTGCCCCGAGCGCTTCGTGCACAAACTCAGCGCGGTCGACTTCCTCGACAGCGCTCGTATTCAGGAAGAACGGCATACACGCTCACCCTTGACCACACCGTACAACTGAGTTCTACCAGTGCAGGAAATAATAGGACCTGATAGGCGTTGCAAACGGAGGGTTTGGGCCTTTTGGTCTTGTCATCCCCTTTTAGGATCCTGGCCGCCCGTCCAAGGAAGTCGTGCAGCAGGCGCACACGACGTGTCACGTCCTGCACACTGCGTGACGGCCAGGAAGGACTAGACATGGATGCACCAGGCATGCCGCACCAGCCACATGTTGTTGACGTAGGCAACTTGAACACCCGTGGAGACTCCGTGTCCGCACATCCGGAAGTCACCGAAACCGGTTGGACTGGACAGCTGACCCTGCGCGCGGCAACTTCTATCATCGCAGTTCAAGGGCGGTGGCTGCGCGATTCGCCACCCGTGGACGACGGCCCATGAGGCCGTATGGGCCGCTGCGCGGTCGGGACCACGAAATGTCCACGGCGCTCGCGGTTATCCGCCGGACACCAAGGCATGGTGCCAGCGGTGTGGTGCTGGTCTCGGGGAATGCCGGAGTCGGAAAGACGGCGCTGCTATCCGAGATCTGTCGTCAGGCGGCGCAGATGAACATCCGTCTGGCCCGCGGAAAGTGCGACGAGATAGAACAGGCCTGGCCAGGGGCGCCGGTCGTCGGGCTGCTGCGCACCGGTCGCGATCCCCTCCTTCAGGAGCCCGAATTCCGGCAGGTTAGCGCGTTGATCGCGGAGCCGCTGCTGCTCGTCGACCGTATCGCCAGCCATCTCGCCCGGCTGGGCGATGGGCAGCGCCTGTTGATCGCTGTCGACGACGTGCAGTGGGCTGATCGTGTCAGCAGATATGCCCTGCGGGCCTTGATCTCTCGGCTCGTCGGCATCCCGGTGGTGTGGGTACTGGCCAGCCGATCCGACGAAGTCGGCCTTGTCGTCAGCGCCGCAGACAGTGTCGAGGTCGAGCACATCCGGCTAGGCCCGTTGGCCCAGCCGGCCATTCTCGACATCGCGCGGGATCGCCTCGGCCCCAACCTCGAGCCGCGGGTCGAGCAACTGCTCGGTGCTGCCGGCGGCGATGCGTTCCTGGCGGTCCAGATCATCGACGGGGTGGCGCAGCACGACGAAACCGGTGGCACCGATGGCATTCCCGCGCAGTTCAGATCCGCCGTGCGGCAGCGGCTGACCGGTCTGCCGGGTGCGGCGCGGCGGCTCGTCGAAGCAGTGGCGATCGCCGGCCGTCCCGTGTCGGTCGTCGACTTGGCGGAGGCGTGCGAGATGGACGGCGGACCTACCTATGACAAAGCCGTCAACGATGCGGTGGCGTCGGCTCTGGTCAAATCGACTGGTGCCGAACTGAATTTCGGCCACGATCTGCTGAAGGACGCCGTCTATGAGCTGACCGCGCCCGACGTCCGGCGCGGGTTGCATGCCCGGTTCGCCCATCATTTTGTCGACAGGGTCGGCGACCCGGTGCTGGGTGCAGCACACGCACGCGCGGCAGCGACCCTCGGCGATATCACCCATGCCCGCATCATGCTCGACGCGGCGGAGGCACTGATCACGACGAGCGCTGTGGACGCCGCTGACCTTGCGCTGCAAGCGTTTCAGATTATGCACCCGGGCCAGCCGCAATGGCTGGAACTGGGTGAACGAGCGGTTTCAGTGCTGTCGCGCACCCAGCGAGCCGCCGAAGCGATCGCGGTCGCCGACCGACTGCTCGCGACCGTCGACGACGTCGATGTTGTGAGCCGCATAGAGACATACACCGTCAAGCCGATGTGGCTGTCTGGCCATTCCGCCACTCTGGTCGGTCGAGCCGACCGCGCACTAGCGCGGTCCGGCACGCGTCACGGCCATCTTGCGCGATTCCGGGCGGCACGCGCGTTGGCCCACACTCGGATCCTCGCCGCGGACCAAGCGACGGTGGACGCCGAGTGCGCACTGGGCGACGCGAGGGCATCACGCGACCATGATGCCCTCGGTTTGGCGCTGCAGGCCGCGGGTGAAGCGGCCCACAATGAACGTCGACATCAGCTGGCGTTGAAGTATTTCCGTGAGCTGCGATCGGTAACAGGAGTTCCGTATCTGGCCGAGGAGATCATGGAACTGCAGCTGTTGGATCGCTACGACGACGCACAGTTGCTGCTTGACGGTGCGACCGGGGACAGCGGTGGTAAGGAGCGGTCGATCTTGCCCGACCTGCTGTTTGCACAACTCAAACAGCACTACAACATGGGTCGGCTGCGGGAGGCCGATGAAACAGCTTCGTTGCTCATCGAGCTCGCACAGGTGACCGGTACCACGGTGCATGTCATTGAGGGTTTTCTGATGCGTGCGACGGTGGCGTTGTTGCGCGGAGAGCCGGAGTTGGCAGCGCAACGGTTGCGACCCGCTTTGTGCCTCGCTGACGACGACGCGATACGCCATCCCGGCTTGTCATTCCTGTCGGGATGGTTGACCACCGAGCAAGGCGACATCCGGAGCGGGCGGCGGATCCTGGCAGAGCTGCTGGAAACATCCCACCGCACACGCAGCTATTGGGCATGGTGGCCCTGCTATGCGAACGTTCTTTTCAGCATTGGATTGATCAGCGGCGCGACGAATATCACCCGGCGCACCGTCGAGTTCGCCGAGGAAGGTGCGCGACGCAATCCCGACGTCGCGTCGCTCAGCGGACTGGCGCTGAACCTTCGTGGGCGGCTGGGTGGTGACCTCGACATGTTGGGTGAGTCGGTCAAGATCCTGAACCACAGCCCCCGACCTATCTTGCGTGCCGCCGGAGTGGAGCACTACGGCCGCGCCTTGCTGTCGGCCGGCGAATCCAGGGCCGCGCTCGAACATCTCGACGCTGCGTGGGACGTGTACGACAGCATGGGCGCACTGGCGCCACAGGCAAGAGTGCAGCGACTCATGAGGGACACCGGCGCCCGGCGCGCGAAATGGGTCTACCATCGCGCCGACGTCGAGGAAGCGCCGCTCACCGAGGCCGAACGCCGTGTTGCTTATCTGATCGCGGACGGACACACCAACAAGTCGGCCGCGAAATCGCTTGGGATATCGACCAACACTGTGGGCACCCATCTGCGGTCGATCTACTCAAAACTCGGGGTCCAGTCTCGTGTTCAACTCGCGAACATCTTGCGGGCGCTCGGTGAGATCGCCTGACAGTTACTTCGTCGACGCGGCGCTGGGCATTGGCTTGGACGGCTTGTTATCCCTGATCCAGCGCTTTTCTTCCTCCGACCCCGAGTCGGGCGGGCGCATCCCCTGGATGGTCCATTGATCTCGCGGTGTGTCGTCGATGTGAATCTCCCAGTCCA
>Ga0210396_10005933_pt1 | contig 11749 bp, 11 predicted proteins | sample IncBWH17OmetaG_FD_155466 | JGI IMG/M metagenome (GOLD analysis project Ga0210396, IMG submission 155466) | Forest soil microbial communities from Barre Woods Harvard Forest LTER site, Petersham, Massachusetts, United States - Inc-BW-H-17-O ...
GAAAGTCGTGCTGAAAGAATTCCCGGTGCTCGGCGAGGGCTCTGTCGAAGCCGCGAAGGTCGCGGTCGCCGTGCGCATGCAGGACCCCGGCGGCAAGAAATATCTTGATTTCCATCAGAAGCTGCTCGGTGGCCGTGGCCCGGCGGACAAGGCGCGCGCGATGGCCGCCGCCAAGGAAGCCGGTCTCGATGTCGCCAGGATCGAAAAGGATTCGGCGAGTCCGGAAGTGCGCGCCACGATCGAGGAAAACTTCAAGCTCGCCGAAGCGATGGGCATGAACGGGACGCCGAGCTATGTAATCGGCAAGCAGGTGGTGGTCGGCGCGGTCGGGCTTGACGGCCTCAAGGAGAAGATTGGCGTCGCCCGCTGCGGCAAGGCGACGTGTTGAACGACGCCGGTCACGATTGAAACATTGAGCATCGATGGAAAAGGGCCGGCTGTTTAGCCGGCCCTTTTATTTTGGTTATTTTGGATTGTGATTTTGGATTTTGGTAATTCGCAAAGGGCGTGAAAGTTCATCGCGCATTCAGAAAACAAAATCGATGGAACCGCGGATAACGTGGAACATCGCGCATCTCCTTTCGTTGTCGGCCGGGCAATGCAAACACTGAGGAGACACTATGACTAATCGTTTGATGATTACGGCGGCGGCGGCGCTGATCGCCGGAACCGGTTTCGCCAACGCGCAACAGGGAACGAACCGCGAAGCACCGTCAGCGGGTGCCGGCATGCAGCAGAGTGCACCTTCATCGGATCGCGGTTCGTCTGCCGCCACACCGATGAATCGCGACAGCGCTTCTGATCAGGGCATGAAGTCGTCCCAGTCCGAGGAGAAGCAGCCGCAGGGCGGCAAGACCCAGCACGCGCAGGACGACATGAAGTCCGGTGCCAAAGGCGAGAAATCGGCGCAGGAAAACAATACGAACAATAATATGAAGGGCGAAAAGCCGAACAGCATGCGCTCGGAAACGAATGAAACGGGCGCAGCGGGTAAAGACATGAAGGCTGAAGAGCGCAACGGTAACGTGAACAGGGCCGAAGAGCGCAACGGCAACATGAACAACGCGGAATCGAAGGGAGCAGCCGACAGGTCCCAGACGGTTGGTCAGGCCGGTGCCGGCGCAAAGCTCTCCGGCGAGCAACGCACCAGGATCTCCACGGTGATCAGGAATCAGCATGTGGCCCCGGCGACCAATGTGAACTTCTCGATCGCAGTCGGCACCCGCGTTCCCCGCGATGCCACGTTCCATCCGCTGCCGGCTGAGATCGTATCGATTTATCCGGACTGGCGCGGATATGAATTCATCCTCGTCAGGGACCGGATCGTCGTGGTGGATCCGCAGACCTTTGAGATCGTTGCGGTGATCGACGCCTGATATCGGTTAGACGCCTGATATCGGTTAAAGGTCAAAGCGTGATCCGGGGCGGGCCGAAGGGCCCGCTCCTTTTTCGTTCGCACCTATTTGCCTTCAGGCCGACCCTGGCGCGCCGCATGCCGCATCCTTTAACATTGGTTAACGAGTGGTTTCCACAGGTTCCATGCAGGTTTTTACCAAGTGGATGAGGCATTTGAGAGGGGTCCCGCGTGGCCTGGAGGCTTCCCCTGAGGCCCGTTGTTACCTATAACCGCGCCACCTACCACGTTGCCGGGATCTGGATGGCCAAGACACCTGCCGAGACGATTTACGTGCTCAACGGCCCTAACCTCAATTTGTTGGGAATCCGCGAGCCCGAAACCTACGGCCATGCCACGCTCGCCGATGTCGAGAAGCTGTGCGCGGAGAGCTCGGCGCAATTCGGTATGAAGGCCGATTGCCGGCAGTCCAACCGCGAGGGCGAACTGATCGATTTCATCCATGAGGCGCATGCCAGGAAGGCCGCCGGGATTATCATCAATGCCGGGGGCTATTCGCACACCTCGATTGCCTTGCATGACGCTTTGGTGGCAGTGAAGATTCCGACCGTCGAAGTGCATATCAGCAACATCCACGCCCGCGAGAGTTTCCGTCATCACTCCTTCACCGCCAGGGCCGCTTTCGCAACGCTGTCCGGCTTCGGCATCGACGGTTACCGGCTTGCCATCTTCGGCCTTGCCGCCAAGATCGGCGTCAAGGCAAAAGCCTGACGCATCCGCCCTCACCCAGCAGAAAGTTCCGGATCAAGAGCATGGCGCGCCAGCCTGACGATAAAACAGCCGCAAAGTTCACAAGCAGCGACAGCGCGCTTATTCGCGAACTCGCCCTGCTGCTGGACGAGACCAGTCTCACCGAGATCGAGATCGAACGCGCGGGCTTGCGGCTGCGGGTCGCGCGCAACGTCAGCATCGCAGCATCGATGCCAGCGAATTTCCAACCGGTCGCTTCGGCACCGGCTCCAGCCACAGCAGCGGTCGCCGTGGCCGACGTCGCCAAGCATCCAGGCGTGGTGCCCTCGCCGATGGTCGGCACCGCCTACTGGGCTTCCGAGCCCGGCGCCAAGCCATTCATCGAGATCGGCTCCAAGGTGTCGGTTGGACAGACGCTGCTGATCATAGAAGCCATGAAGACGATGAACCAGATCCCGTCCCCGCGCGCGGGCACCGTGACGCAAATTCTCGTCGAGGACGGCCAGCCGGTCGAATTCGGCGAACCTCTGGTAATTATTGAGTAGGAGCGCGAATGGCGAATAGCGAATGGTTTTTCGCTGTTATCATTCGCCACTCGCCATTCGCCGCTTAGGGACAACATGTTCGACAAGATCCTGATAGCCAATCGCGGCGAAATCGCACTGCGTATTCTGCGCGCCTGCAAGGAGCTCGGCATCGCCACCGTTGCGGTGCATTCCACCGCCGACGCCGACGCCATGCATGTGCGGCTGGCCGACGAGAGTGTGTGCATCGGGCCGCCGCCGTCAAAGGACAGCTATCTCAACGTGCCGGCGCTGCTGGCCGCTTGCGAGATCACCGGCGCGGATGCGGTGCATCCCGGCTACGGCTTTCTGTCGGAAAACGCCCGCTTTGCCGAAATCCTCGCCGATCACAATCTGCATTTCATCGGGCCAAAGGCCGAACACATCCGTCTGATGGGCGACAAGATCGAGGCCAAGAAAACCGCGAAACGGCTTGGCATTCCGGTGGTGCCCGGCTCCGATGGCGGCGTCGGTCCTGACGACGACGCGATGGCAATCGCGCAGGCGATCGGTTTTCCGGTGCTGGTAAAGGCGGCTTCCGGCGGCGGCGGCCGCGGCATGAAAGTCGCGCAGACCGCCGGCGATCTGATGCTGGCGCTTTCGACCGCGGCCAACGAAGCCAAATCCGCCTTCGGCGATGCCACGGTCTATCTGGAAAAATATCTGCAGAAGCCGCGTCACATCGAAATCCAGGTGCTCGGCGATGGCCGCGGGGGCGCCATTCATCTTGGCGAGCGTGATTGCTCGCTGCAGCGCCGCCATCAAAAAGTCTGGGAAGAAGGTCCCTCGCCCGCGCTCGATGCCGCGGCGCGCACCAAGATTGGATCGACGGTCGCAAAGGCGATGCAGGAGATGAAGTATCTCGGCGTCGGCACGATCGAATTCCTGTATGAAGACGGCGAGTTCTATTTCATTGAAATGAATACCCGCATCCAGGTCGAACATCCCGTCACCGAGATGATCACCGGCATCGACCTCGTGCTGGAGCAGATCCGCATCGCCGCCGGAGGCGATCTGCCGGTGACGCAGGATGAAGTCGTCGTCAACGGCCACGCCATCGAATGCCGCGTCAACGCCGAAAATCCCGTCACCTTCCGGCCCTCGCCGGGCAAGATCCTGCAATATCATCCGCCGGGCGGTCTCGGCGTGCGGATCGATTCCGCCGTCTACCAGGGCTACGTGATCCCGCCCTATTATGACTCGCTGGTCGGCAAGCTGATCGTCCACGGCAAGACCCGCGGCGAGTGCCTGATGCGGCTGCGCCGGGCGCTGGACGAAATGGTGGTGGAAGGCATCGAAACCACGCTGCCGCTGTTCCGCGCCCTGGTCCGGGAACCCGACATCATCGATGGCGACTACCATATCCACTGGCTCGAACAATATCTTGCCGGCCAATCGGCCAATTGACTGCGCTTCGCCTCCCGTAAAAGATGAAGCGGCAAGAACAATGGGAACCAATTGCCAGGACCGGCGTATGGTGCGCCGGGAACATTTCCCGTCCGGGGGATTGTTTGAATTTCATTATTCGATGACGCGAGGCTGTGGTGACGCCTGAGGCCATGCGCCGACGCGCGATTGGGCAAATCCTGCTGCTTGGGGCGGGCCTCGTCGTGCTGACCTTTATCAGCGCCGGTTCGGTCTATCTGGTCAATCAGGCACGGGAGGACGCCAGATGGGTCGTCCACACCGTTGAAGTCGAAAACCAAATATCGCTCGCGCAGCTGCAGTTGAGCCGGGCCGAAAGCGCGGAGCGCGGTTATATCTCGACATTGCTCCCGGATTTTCTGACCGACTTTGAAAAGGCTGCGTCCGAACTCACGGCAGACCTGATGCGGCTGCACCGGCTTACCAGCGATAACCCGGTTCAACAGCATTTGCTCGACCAGATGATTCCGCTCAGCGATCAGCGGATCGAGGAATTCCGCAAAACCATTGCCCTGGCGCGGGCAGAGCGCGTCGATGATGCCGCCCGGATCGTGCGTGAAGGCATCGGCCGCGACGCCGTGGGCCGTATCGACGATATGGCCGACCAGATGCGTTCGGAAGAAGATCATTTGTTCGTCCAACGCGCGACCAGCGCCGACCGCAGTCAGTCCCTGGCGGCTTCGATGACCGCTGTGGGTTCGGGCCTGGTTGTGCTTTTGGCGGGCATTTCCATCTTTCTGGTGCGGCGATCCGCGCGCGCACGAGACGTCGCCGAAGAACAGTTGCGCGAGAACAATCTCAATCTGGAGGCCACGGTCGACGCGCGCACCGTTGACCTTCGCGAGGCCAACGACGAAATCCAGCGCTTCGCCTATATCGTCAGCCACGATCTGCGCTCGCCACTGGTGAACATCATGGGCTTCACCAGCGAACTCGAGGAACTGCGCACCGACATTTTCAAGCGGATCGCCGCCCTTGCAGGTGCTTCGGCCTCGCCAGCGCCGGGGGCTGCCGGCGAGATCGAACCGGCCCTCGAGGGGGACGACAAGCAGCTATCGGAGGGTTTTTCCGAGGCGTTGGGATTCATCAAATCGTCGATCGCCAAGATGGATCGCCTGATCACCGCCATCCTCAACCTCACCCGGGAGGGACGACGCGAATTCGAACCGGTACCGATTGACACCCGCGAACTGATCGAAGCCATCGTCGCCACCGTCGCGCACCAGGCTTCGGAAGCCAAGGCCCAGATTCGCATCGAACCGCTGCCCGATATCATCAGCGACCGCCTTGCGCTGGAACAGATATTCTCGAATCTGATCGACAACGCGCTCAAATATCTCAAGCCCGGGGTTCCCGGCGATATCACCGTTCGGGGCCGGAAAAAGCTGGGTTTTGCGATCTTCGAGATCGCGGACAACGGCCGCGGCATCGATCCCAAGGACCATCAGCGGATTTTCGACCTGTTCCGCCGCGCCGGCGAACAGGACAAGCCGGGACAGGGGATTGGACTTGCCCATGTCCGCGCCCTGGTGCGGCGGCTTGGTGGTACCATGTCGGTGTCATCGGAACTTCACAACGGCAGCACATTCACGATAACACTACCCTTGAGTTGGACAGCCAGTAAGCGGAACAGGGATTCATGAGTAAGCCAGTCACCATCATCATGATCGAGGACGACGAGGGACACGCCCGTCTGATCGAACGCAATATTCGCCGCTCGGGCATCAATAACGAGATCGTGCCGTTCACCAACGGTACAGCCGCAGTCAGCTACCTGTTCGGCAGCGACGGCAGCGGCATCGATCACGGAGACCGGGCGCTGTTGATCCTGCTGGACCTGAATCTGCCTGATATGACGGGCATCGATATCCTGCGCCGGGTCAAGGAAAACAAATACCTGAGATGCGCGCCGGTCGTGGTCCTCACCACCACCGACGATTCCCATGAGATCAAACGCTGCTATGAACTCGGCTGCAATGTCTACATCACCAAGCCGGTGAATTACGAAAGCTTCGCCAACGCCATTCGTCAGCTCGGACTTTTCTTCTCGGTCATCCAGGTTCCACGATCGGCTCCATGAACCCTACGACGCCCACGCTGCTGTATATCGACGATGATGAGGCGCTCGCCCGGCTGGTCGACCGGGGCCTGACGCGGCTGGGCTTCAGGGTCATCCATGCGGCGACCGGCCAACAGGGGCTCGACCTGCTTCAGCAAGGCGGCATCGACGTCGTCGCGCTGGATCAGTATATGCCCGGTCTCGACGGCCTCGAAACCCTCGAACGGATATTGGCGATCCCGAATGCGCCGCCGGTGGTGTTCGTCAGCGCCTCGCAGGACTCGAACATCGCCGTCACCGCATTGAAGGCGGGCGCCGCCGACTATCTGGTGAAAGATCTCCAGGGCGATTTCATCCCCCTGCTTCAGGTCGCCATCGATGGCGCATTGCGGCAGGCGCGTATTCAAAAAGCCCGCGACGATGCCGAGGCCGAAGTCCATGCCTCGCGCGACCGCTATGCTGCGCTCGCCGCCGAGCGCGAGGTGCTGCTCCGCGAAGTCAACCACCGCGTCGGCAACAGTCTGCAGATCATCGCGTCGCTATTGCACCTGCAGGCCAATTCAAGCACCGAGGACGATGTCAAGGCGGCGCTCACCAATGCGATGGGAAGGGTCGCCGCCGTGGCACAGGTTCACCGCCGGCTTTACACCTCGCACGACCTCAAGAGCGTGCTGCTGAACCAGTATCTTGATGCCCTGCTCGAGGATCTCCGAAGGTCCGCCGAAGGCAACCGGATGTCGCGGCTGACATTGAAATCGGAAGCGATCGAGATTGATCCGGACCGCGCGGTCGCGATCGGCATCATCGTCAATGAGCTCGTGATGAACGCGGTGAAATACGCCTATCCCGACGGCGCGGGTCCTATCCATGTCGACCTTCGTGCGCAAGACGACCATCTCGTGTTATCGATTGCCGACGACGGCGTCGGCCTTAATGTCAAGTCCGACCCGCGTTCCACCGGCATGGGACAGCGCATCGTCACCGCGATGGCGTCCAAGCTCGACGCCAGCGTCGAGCGCGATCCGGGCCATGCCGGTACCCGGATCATACTGCGGTTCCGCCGCGCCAATGCCCCTGTCGCGGCGAATTCCGCGACCGCGGCCGCAAGCTAGCCGGCGGCAAGACTGAGATGGCCGCGCAAGTGCGCGCGGCTCCTTCGGATGAAGGCCGGCGTTCGTCTTTTTCGATGACCCTGCTATTCTCCCAGGCATGACACCGCGCGACTCCGCCGCTTCCGAAATCACGCCTGAGGTGCTGCTGCGCGCCTATGCCTGCGGCATCTTCCCGATGGCCGAGAGTGCCGACGATCCGACCTTGTTCTGGGTCGAGCCGGAAATGCGCGGCGTGATTCCGCTCGATGGTTTTCGCGTCTCGTCGCGCCTGGCCCGCACGGTGCGCTCCGACGCCTTCACGGTCACCGTCAATACGGCCTTCAAAGCCGTGATTGCCGGCTGCGCTGCGCCGCAGCCCGGCCGGGACGACACCTGGATCAACAAGCGCATCCGCGATCTCTATACCGGACTGCACGAGCTTGGATATTGCCACAGCGTCGAGGTCTGGGACAACGACGAGCTTGTCGGCGGATTGTACGGGGTCAGCCTCGGCCGGGCGTTCTTCGGCGAGAGCATGTTTCACCGCGCCCGTGACGCTTCGAAAGTGGCGCTGGTGCATCTGGTTGCGCGGATGATCGCGGGCGGCTTCGAGCTGCTCGACACGCAATATGTGACCGAGCACTTGCGCAGCTTTGGCGCAATCGAGATCCCACGGCGACGTTACACCACGCTGCTCGACAAGGCGATCAAAGGCGAGGCTGATTTCCGGAAATTACCGGTTGATCGTCCGATCGATGGCGCACGGGCGCTTGAGATCATCGCTGACCCGGAATGAACGGGCAGCCGCCAGTGCGTGTCGAACAGCGCATGGCCGCGCTTATGGCACCGCGTTGCGTCCGGGAAACGCGAAAGGACTACTGCCTGAAAATCCCGAACAGGCCACCGGATTGCTGCGGCGGCTGCGGCTGAGGTGGGGGCTGCTGCTGGAATTGCGGCTGCTGCGCCGGCGGACGCTGCGCCTGCTTCGGCGCTGGCGGACGTTTCTGGGCCGGCGGCAAAGGCGCTGCGGCCTTTGGCGGATCGGGCTGCGCGGTGACGACCGTGGTGTCGGGGCCTTTGCAGTCGGTGAGCCAGATATCGTAAATCGGATGTTCGACACCGTGCAGGCCGGGGCTCGCCGCGAACATCCAGCCTGAAAAAATCCGCTTCACCTCGCCCTGCAGCGTGATTTCATCGACTTCGACAAAGGCGTCGGTGTTGGCGGCTTCGGTGGCCGGGCGCGTATAGCAGGCGTCGGTCTTCACGCGCAGCGCGCCGAACTGCACCGTCTCGCCGACGTCTTCGTCGAAATTGATGATGCGGCCGGTGATCTTGTCGAGGCCCGAAAAGCTCGCCTTCCTGTTGACGATCTTCTGCGCCGGCGGTTCGGAGACCACCTCGTCGCCGGGCTGTAACGTAGCCGGCGCCTGCGGCACGTTTTTGGGTTGTTGGCTCTGCCCCGGCGATCCCGGCGCGGGATTGGCGCCCGGCGGGGCGACCGCTACGCCCTGATTTGGCTGCGGGGGCGCCACGGCGATGCCCGGCGGCACGTTCTGCGGAACGATGGTGGTGCCCGGCGGCGGCGCCAGAGGCTGCGACTGCACGCTGCCCGGCGCCGGCACGCCCAGCCCCCGTATTGGACGATTGGGTGTTGGCAGCAGGCGGCCGCCTTGCGGCAGCTCCGGCACTTCCTCTTCGTCATCGGGCTGCGGTTGATTGCCACGGGGAATGTTGCCGGGCGGCCGCGGCGCCGGATCGGAAAAGATATTGCCGATCTGCGCACGCGCCGGCGGCGCAAGCGAGATTGTCGAGGCGGCTACCAGAGCCGCAAATCCGGTCAGGGCAATGGTTCGAAACATCTCGCGGCTTTAACAGGCGAATCGGGCTCGCGACATTCTATAGGCTATCGCCGCTCGCAGAGCCCCGGGTTAACATGCCGATTACGGCGGGGGAAGGGCGGCTTGCCGCCTTCTCCGCCTACTGGTCAGCCCGCGCGACAAATGAAATAGTGCGGCCGATAACGGCTGACGCGCCCGCGCGCCAAGCCTCAAAAATCCGGAATAACCGGACCAGCCAGGGAAACGCCACGCATGCCTGATCGCATTCGTCTCGATGGCAGGGTTGCCGTCGTCACCGGCGCCGCCGGGGTCATTGGCACCGCGACCATGCGGCTTCTGGCCGAGCGCGGTGCGCATATTGTCGCAGTCGACCGCAAGCAGCCGGAACTGCGGACCGCGATCGGGGATCTGCCGGCCTCGGCACGGGCCCTTGCGATCGCAGCCGACGTCACCCGCGAGGACGAGGTCGCGGAATATGTCCGCGCCGCCGTCGACACCTTCGGCACCATCGACGTGTTTTACAACAACGCCGGCGTCGAGGGTGACATCGTACCGATACCGAAATATTCGCTCGAGACCTTCCGCCGGGTGCTCGACGTCAACGTGGTCGGCGTGTTCCTGGGCTTGAAGCACGTGCTGCCGGTGATGCTCAAACGGAACAAGGGCAGCATCATCAACACCGCCTCGATTGCCGGCGTTATCGGCTCCCCCGATATCGCGGTCTACAGCGCGAGCAAGCACGCGGTGATCGGCCTCACCAAAAGCGCCGCGCTGGAATGCGCCGCGACTGGCGTGCGCGTGAATTGCGTCTGCCCCGGGCTGATCGACAGCCGCATGCTGAGCGCGATCATCGATGGCCGCAATCCCGGCAACGCGCCTGTTCCGAACGACAAGATCGCGGAGCGGATTCCGGCGCGACGGCTCGGACAGGCTTCGGAAGTCGCGTCTATCGTCGCGTTCCTCGCCTCTGATGAAGCCAGCTATGTCTCGGGCTCCGCCTACACCGTCGATGGCGGACGAACCGCCGGTTAACAATCGTTATTCCAGGATGGGCCGAAGGCTCAGCCCCGGGATCTCGAGATTCCCGGTCTACGCTTCACGCATCCCGGAATGACAACAGCCAAATGAAGGACCACTCGTGATGCCCGTCACCCTCGATCCTGATGCGGCCTTTGTGTTCAAGGCCTTTCAGGAGGCCGGCCGGCCCGCTTACGAAACGCTTTCGCCCGCCGAGGCCCGCGAATTCTATTTGCAGGCCCGTCTCGTCACCAATCCCGAACCACCCGAACTCAAATCGGTGCAGCCAATTGAAATCCCCTCGCCCGCCGGGCCGATCCCTGCGCGCATCTACACGCCGTTGAAACTCCGCAACCCCGGCGGTCTCGCCCCCGGCCTGGTGTTTTTCCACGGCGGTGGCTGGGTGATCGGCGATCTCGATACCCACGATGTGGTGTGCCGAAAGCTGGCCGACGAAGGTCAGCTCATCGTCATATCCATCGATTATCGTCTAGCGCCCGAGCATAAATTTCCCGCCGCCGTCGATGACGCTATCGCCACGACGACGTGGATCGCCGAGCACGCGAAAGAACTCGGCATCGACGCAGCGCGGCTTGTGGTCGGCGGCGACAGCGCCGGCGGCAATCTCGCCGCGGTGGTCGCGATATCGGCGCGCGACGGCAATGGTCCGGCGATCACGGGCCAGGTGCTGATCTATCCTGCGACGGATTTCGCGATGACGCATCCCTCGCACCACGAGCCCGAGACCAGCATACTTCTCACGCATTCGGTGATCCGCTGGTTTCGCGATCACTACCTGAACGGCGTATCCGACATCGGAGATTGGCGGGCATCGCCGGCCCGCGCCACGACATTCGCAGGATTGCCGCCGGCCTATGTCCTGACCGCCGGCGCCGATCCCCTGCGCGACGAGGGCGACGAATATGCCAAACGGCTGAGGGAAGCCGGCGTGGCTGTGACCTACCGGACATTTCCTGGCCAATTCCACGGCTTCTTCACCATGGGCAAACTGTTGCAACAGGCCAATGTCGCGGCCGACGATATCGGCGTGTGGTTGAAGGCGCTGAACTAGTCCGCAACGGAAATAGACCGTAACGAGAAGTTACTTTATACGATACGGCGATCACCACATCGTCACGTTCCAATCCCACCCGCGCGTCTCTCTTCGAAAGCCACATGTCTCTCATTTTGCAAAAAACTGGAGCCGTTCCGGTGCAGGCCTTGCGCTGGATCGGCGCTCAAGGCACCCGTGCCGTTGCCGCGCTGGTGTTCATCGGCGTCGCGCTGCCGCCGCTGGGCGAACTGCTCAGACCGTTCGTCACCGAAGCGATCTTTCTGCTACTCTGCATCTCGTTCATGCGTGTCGATGTTACCGCGCTGCGGGCGCAGCTGCGGCGGCCGGGAATCGTTTTCGCGGCCACGGTGTGGACCACGTTCGGCGTGCCCTTGATAGCCGGCGTTGCCTCGCTTGCGACCGGCCTCGATGGGCATTCGCCGGATTTGTTCCTGGCATTGATGCTGCAAGCGGTGGCGGCGCCGATGATGGCGGCCCCTGCACTGGCGGCCCTGATGGGACTGGATTCAACCCTGGTGCTCATCACGCTGGTAACCAGCATCTCGCTGATTCCGATTTCGGCCCCGCTGTTTGCCTA
>Ga0210396_10005934_pt1 | contig 11749 bp, 23 predicted proteins | sample IncBWH17OmetaG_FD_155466 | JGI IMG/M metagenome (GOLD analysis project Ga0210396, IMG submission 155466) | Forest soil microbial communities from Barre Woods Harvard Forest LTER site, Petersham, Massachusetts, United States - Inc-BW-H-17-O ...
GGCAAGTTGCGACTGTTACGGCTGGTCGTTGAAAGACTCCCGCAGAATTTCACTCCGTACAAGCACGTGCCAGAGTACCGGCTCACCTACTACATCGAGACCCTCGAGTGCGGTCACAAAGTGGTGTCTTACCCGCAGTGCGGACCGCCGACGAAGCGGCGCAACTGTGGCGTGTGCGCACTAGCTGCGTCTCTGCCTGAGAAAAAGCCGGCCGTCTCGGTCGGTGAGAACGAACAGGAAAAACAAGCATGAAAACTCTCTACAACTGGGGAAGCCCCAAAGCTCACACCGATGCGTTCGTGAAAGCGCTCGAGGAGTTTCACCGCGAGCATCCGGAAGAGATCCGCCGATTCGAGGATCTCGATCGCGAAGCACAGCGCGCCATCATCGCGCGCCAGGTCGAGATCTACTCGCAGGTGTCGCGCGCATGACTGTTTTCGCGCACTCGATCACGCGCAATCACTATCACGGCAAAGTGCGCTGTCTCGCGGGCGGAAGGAAAAGCTGTCTGACTCGGCCGGAATTCGTTTTGCACTTCGAGTACACGAAGCACGTCACATCGCAGTTGACCGGAATGCGCCGAGAAGTGGTGATTACGTGCAACCGGCCGGCATGTGGGAAGCACGCGGAAGAGTTCGCACGAAAGCACGCGATTGATCTCGCAAGCTTGTGAACGCGCAACCGACGAAAGCGTGGGGCTTTACCGAATCGAAATGTAACAGGAAGTGCAGGAACTTCACGAATGAAACTGATCACGATTCTCTGTGTACTTTCGGCTGCGCTTGCGATCGTGGGTGGTGACATCGCCGGTGCGATCGGCCGGGCGATGATCTACGTCGCCGGGCTCGTTGCCGGCGGGATGCTCGTCACGCTTGGGTTTGCCTATCGTGATGCCGCGCGCGAAAAGCACAGTCCGATGGCGCCGAGTCACCAAGACAATCCGCGGTGTTTCTGTCCGGATTGTGGCGCTGATCTCGGAAACTTCTACTCGAATCGAATCCAGATGGAGCGTGTTCCACGATGCGAATCTCGATCCTGATCTTTGCGCTCGTGCTCGTTGGCTGTGAGAGGCAGACACCGACGGTTCCGCGGCCGGCGCCTCCGGTCATTTCTGCGAAACCGACGGCGAAAGTCGCACCGGCGCGCGCGGGTGATATCACGGTGCACAACTGCACGGTTACGAAGGAAATGGACGGGCACGCCGATTGCATCTGCCGTCGCGCAAACACTCACATCGATGCGAACGATACAGCGAAGCAAGCACTGGTCTGCCGATGACTCCGGAAGACCGAAGGGCACATCCTGCGATGAACACCTACGTCGGATCCCGCCAAAACGGCAACGCGATCGTCTCAGTCGTCGACGCGAAAACGAAGTGCGCCTCGATGCTCGATGCCGGCTATCGCTACGTGAATCACTCCCCGACCGGCTTCGAGTGGGGGTATCTCGGATCCGGCCCGGCACAGCTAGCGTTCGCGATCCTGCTCGATCACTGCGGTGAAGCTGGCCCGGCTCTGCTCTGGTATCAGGATTTCAAAGAGCAAGTGATCGCGAACTTTCTCTCAAACAGTTGGGAGCTCACGAGCGAAGAGATCGAGACGGCACTCGACCGGATCCGCGTGTTGCGCTCGCGCTCGAAATCGGAGGCCGCATGGCACAGTTCGACTTAAAGATTTCTGAACTTGAGCGCCTGGCATTGATCTATGCGCTCGGCTCGCTCTCTCAAAGCACTTTCCCGGGTGTTGTTCCCCTGGCGCAACGGCTCGTTTTGCTGGCAAACGGCGAGCCGTCTGCCGCGCCAGGACCGCGTGTGGATCCTCCCCCCGCCGCGGTGATGGAAGCCGCGCCGGTCTTGCCTCATGAGCCGGCGCGGTCTCTTGATTCCGACGTGCAAGAGCGCACCTTTACCGCGGACTCGATCACGAAAGAGGTGAAAGCATGAGTTACCCGACTCCGCCGATTGAAATCGATATTCAGATTTACGTCCGACAGCAAGGTTTCGGCGGTCAGATCCAGCTGTCGGAAACGCTCCGTCTTGCTCCAACTGACTTCGCGCACATGGCCGAGATCCTGTCTCAGTTTCATGCGCTTGCTCTATCGATTCAGGAGAAGAGACCACCGAAATGATGGCAGAACACCCGATGCAACCGCTCATCAAGGATCCCGACGCCGTGATCCGCTTCAAAAAGAACACGATCGTGTGCTTCCTGCTCGATAACGGCCCGTGGGATCTGAACAAGCTTTCGCGGATCCCGTTCTCGAATGAAGATCGCCAGCAATTTGCGCAACTGATCGGCTATTCGCTCTGCGGTTACGGGGAACTCCCTTACGTAGATGACGAAGCCTATGAGATGGCCGAAGTCGCGCGCGCTCGAGAAAAGCTTTGAGTTTGCAGTTGCCCTAGGGACGGCCGCTGCAACCCGCGGCGCCGGATGTGGTACGGAGGTCGAGGCCTTAAACACCGGAATCCGGATCCGCCGGCGCCGTCGCGAATGGGGGTCAAGTGGCAATGAGCAGTTACAAACTGGGCTGCAGCGCCATATGAAACACGAGCAAGGGGGATTGTTCGCATGAGTGAACCCGGACAAAGGTGGGAATCATGAGCGAAGAAACTTGCAAGGATTTATTTCAGGTTTTCGGCTTCATCGGCTTTGTGGTGTGGTCGTTGGCCATGATCGTGATTGGAAGGATAACGAAGTGAAGTGCAAATTTTGCGGCTGCACCGAAGAGAAGCCGTGTCTGCTCGGTGAGGATCCGCTCGCGACGTATGTCGCCGGCTATAACTCTTCCCTTCCCGCTGGCTGCACACCGCTTTTGATGCCTCCGGGGATGGTGCCGTGCGCCTGGCTGATCCCGAACGTGTGCACGAATCCCGAGTGTGTTGACAAGGCTTACGCCGAAGCGAAGCGCGATCTGGTGCACATGCGATGAGCGACTTTGTAAAGGGAGGACACGGGCATGAGTGACACAGAAGCAGCCAAAGGGAGGATTGAAGAGTTGAAGCTTGGCTATGAGCTCGCGCTCAGCTACGCGCGCGCCGTGGCATCTCTGCCCGTTGATATCTGGCTCGCCGAGCTCGAGCATGCCGAAGCAGTTGCTCCCATCGTCGATCCAACTCTCTTTCGCGAGTATCTCTATAGCGCCAAACCCCAGATTCTGAAAAAGATTTTGCGCTCATTGCTCGAGGTGAAACGAGCCGTGGAAGAAGCGCAACCCGAGATCCGGAAGCAAGTCGAAACCGGCAAGCTTCTTGGACGAATGCAGCTTAATTCAAATGGAGGAAACAACCGATCATGAGCACTGCAACGATGGATTCACAAACCAGAAAGAACAACCTGGCTTCGCCACTCGCGCCGGAAGATGGTTGGCAGACTCTCGAAGCGCCCGAGATGGTCAAATTCGACAAAGCTGGCGAAACCATCGCCGGCGTGCTGATCGCGGTCACTAGCGTGCGCGTGAACAACAAGGACGTGACTGAATTCATGCTCGGGCTCGGGCAGAAGAGAATGAAACTTCTCGGTACCTATGATTTGTTGCAAAAACTCACGCGCGCGCACGTGGGCTGCTCGGTGCGCATCAAGTACCGCGGTGAAAATCCCGATGTGAGCCGCAACGGGAATTCGCTGAAAGTATTCGATGTGCAGATCAAGGGGACTCCGTCGCGGAGTTCGGATTCATCTCCGATCACCGACGAAGATATCCCCTTTTGAGCTGATTCGATTGAAACACAGCCTGTGACCCGTATAGAGTTGCGGGCTGATCCCAATGGCAGGTCACCGGATGTGCACTCACTAGAGGCCGCGCTGTCGCGCTCGCAGCCCTGACAACGGCCGACTTATACGGGCACGCATCCGGTGCCTGTCTCCAAGCGAGGGATCTGCTATGGGAGTTATTGTGTGCCGGCGACGCGGAAGAGGCAAGGCGCCGGATCAAAAAGCGCTCACTCCGATCTCTCCCCAGGTCGGACACGAGTACATCATTTCGAAATATTGGACGGGCACGTTTCGCGCTCGAGTGGTTGCGATTTCCGAGATGGGAACCATGATGCGAGTCGAAGTGACGGACGCGATGCGCCCTGGCCCACTAATCGACGAAAAATGCCCGTATCCGGAGTGTGTTGCCGTTGAGGGTCACGACGGCGATCACGAATTTTCGCAGGATCTCCGCAACGGCATCGAGTTAGATCTCCGAATCGGGCATGTGCAATTGTCTGCACTGGAACCGGAAAAGGCCAACGTCGCTTGAGCCAAACCTGCCCGGTATGGAGAAAAAGGGGCTGCGCGGGGGTGCAGGGGGCAGCGCCCCTTGCGAGATGGAAGGGGTGCAGGGGCGAAGCCCCTGACGGGTGCGGGCAGAGCCCGCTTTTACTTGTTCTGTGGAATAACTGTGCTGAAACGGAGGTGGAAATGTGAGGTGTAGCAATCGCGTGGTGGCAAGTGAGTATGTTGAAACTTACTGCATGCAAGAGCTAGGGCACGCCGGCGAGTGCGACAAGTTTCGTGTCACTGCCGAGAAACAGCTTGTGCGCGACGCGATCGAGAGGTGTCCGCACGGATTTGCTAGTCGTGGTAACTGCCCAACATGCCGCAACACAACCTAACCATGAGAGCCGAGAGCCGAGAGCCGAGAGCCGAGAGCCGAGACCGTTCGTGTTTCGTGTGGCTGCTTGGTCGATCCTTCTCGTACTCATCCCGCCCGGCGCGTCTGCGGCCGTTCCGGTCGCTATGTATGGGTTCACGGTTTCACCGGTGTACTTCTGCCGGCTTGCTCACGACATCGACGGAGATTCGAATCTCTAGGGCTGCGAGTAACTTTTCTGTCCCCTTTGGAGGAGAGAGCTACTCTTGTCGAATTGTCTCGTTCACAGTCATGAAGACGATTGGAAAAATCCACAATTCGTTAGCTCATGGAAGGCAACCAGACGTCACAATCTCGAGCAGATCTGGGAGGATCGCTATAAGCCTCTCTTTGTCGGCATGCCCCTTGCCGAGCGCCGGGATCCGTCTCTTGCCGGGGCACTTGCCTATGTAGAAAACACAATTTTGCAGGAAGGCGAAACTCTCAGCGAGCGCGCTCGCCGTCTCGAGCTCGGGGAAGTTCGCATTCGTAACCGCTCGCGCCGGTCTACTTATTCGGTGAACTGTGCGATCGGAAAAGACGATGCGGGCGAATTTGTAATTGCTGAGTGGGCGCGCGCGGCTACGCCTGTCTCCACTGAGTGCGCAAAGTATCTTTACGAGATCGGTCTCGAGAAAAAAGCGCAGCGCCGTATTGCGTGTTCTGTGTTGTGGGCTGCTCGCCATTGCAAGAGCCGGCATCGCTGGCGCGTGGCGTATCAATGTGGCAATCGCTATTGCCAGAATTGCGGGCCCAAGCGTGCGCATCGCCTGCAGGGGGAATCGGTGCAGAAGCTTACGCCGGTTGCCGCGGAGATCCGCGCGCAGAATCGGAGCACGGTGATCGCTTCGATTGATTTCACCTGGCGCAACACTGGTCGGATGCCAGATCGCAATGAGATCCGGTTTTTCAATGAGTGCATTCGGAAGTGTTTTCGGATCCTGGCTAGGCGCTTCCGATTCACTCGCCACGACTACGGCCTGATGTGGTGCGATGAGTTTGGCGGGAAGAATACAAATCTGCATGCGCACGGTATCTATGTCGGGCCGTGGCTTCCGCAGTCGAAGCGTAACAAACAACTTTCAAAGGCATGGGCTGAAGCTACTGGCGGAATCGCGACCATTGCCTCGATTAAGCTTCGGCCCGATCTCGCGGGTGCGATCGCGCACGCCGTCAAATATCCGGCGAAGTTCATCGATCGCTCTGAGCCGGCGCGCCTGGCGCAACTGGAATCTGTTTTTCACGGCGTGCGCCGGCTACACACGCTTGCTCGTTTCTACGGTGTGAAGCGCGAGGATCCCGAGGATCAACTCGAGTACTGCACTTGTCCCATTTGCGATGCACCGCTATCCGAAATCGTTGAGTGGGTGCCGTTTGTGCAAGTGAAGCACTTGCCGGATCTCGAGGCCTTTCTTATGAAACAAACACCCGTCGACGGTCGATCACCGCCGGTAACTCTTTCCCCTGTCGTGGGCAAGCCTTCAGTTTCAAGAGCTCGCCCAATTACGCAATTGGATCCAGTGACCGACGAGGATGTGCCGTTTTGAGAATTTTGTTTCTCTGCGAGGGGTTTATAGAGCCCTAAGTAATACGGCTAACTGTGCCGTAAGTTGCTAGCGGTAAGTCCTTCCTAGCAAGAGGGCACGCTCGAGGTGTGTCTTTTTTATGAAAGCTGCTCTTTACGCTCGAGTGTCGACAAACGACAAAGGTCAGGATCCCGAGATGCAACTCCGCGAACTTCGCGAATTCTGTGAACGGCGCGGTTGGACAGCGGAGATCTTTACGGATCCCGGTTACTCGGGTGCTAAAGTGAATCGACCGGAACTCGATCGCATGCTCGCGCTCTGCCGGCGCCGGAAGTTCGATGTCGTCGTGGTCTACCGGTTTGATCGCTTCGCCAGGTCGACAAAACAGCTGGTCGACGCGCTCGAGGAGTTTGGCCGCCTCGGCATCGAATTCGTTTCCTTGCACGAGCAAGTCGATACCTCGACTCCGAGCGGGAAGCTGATTTTCCACATCTTCGCGGCGCTGTCAGAGTTTGAGCGGTCTCTGATCCGTGAGCGAGTGATCTCAGGCCTGGCGAACGCGAAAGCGAAGGGGAAACGGCTCGGCCGGCCGCGGCGTAATGCGGACGTCGAGCAGATCCGTGCGCTACGGCGTTCCGGGCGCTCCTGGCGCCACATTGCCGCGGTCATGGGGGTTCCGGTCTCAACCGTGCGCCGAGCGCTTCTGGTGGGCCAGAAAGCGGCTACGGAGATAGTCCAGTGAGGATCGTGAACCTGATTCAAACTTGCTCGGCGTGCCCGGCACAATGGGAAGGCGAACTCGAGGACGGGCGCGCGATCTACGTCCGTTACCGGTGGGGATCCTTGGGCTTCGGAGTTGGCGCAACTTTCGACGATGCGGTCGATGATTGTGAGTACGTGAAGGACATCGGCGAGGAGTTCGACGGATACATTCCGGAAGACGAGATGCTCGTGCACCTGGCTGAGTTCGGTTTTGAGAAACCGGGTGTGCCGAAAACCTAGTTTGTAAAGGCCCGGGAAGAGCCTTTGTTTTCAGCGTTTGTAAATATATTAACGGCTGTACCGAAAAGGGATGTTTTTGAACCACCATCTAGATGTGTGATTTATAAGTCACACAAAGGGGGTGAAACGATGGCTGATCAGCTCGCAACGAAGGGAAACATCGAACTCGGGAAGACGCTGCTCGAGCAGGCCGAGGCCCGCTACAACAAAGAACGGCAGGAAGCTGTGCTCGCCGAAGTGCAGCGTCTCATGCGTGCCCGGGATGAGTACTCCGATAGGGCGAAGTTCGCAGAGGCAGCCGTCGAGTGGTACGGGCGGAAGCTGAAAGCGCTCGAGGCCGGCGAGTTTACGATCGGCCTGGTGCCTGGCATGACCGGTGCTGCTGGAATCACATTCAGCGATCCAGATTTTAACCGCGCGAATTTCTAACCATCTGTGATCGAAGCGATTAAATTCATGGCGCTCGCGTGGGGTGCGTACAAACGTGCTCGCGACGAACGTGGGCCGATCTATGCAGCAATCGCGAGAAACGGCGTTCCGACCGTGGCGATTTACGTGGGGGTCGATCGCTCCGCCTGGCACATCAGCAAAGTAGCGATCGAAAGCTATCGATGAGCACCGTTCTCCTAGGATACGAGCTCCGCACCGGCCGGCCGATCGAGATCCCGGTCGGACACATGGCGATCACCGGGCAGAGCCAGGCGAGCGGGAAAACTACAACGCTCGAGGGACTCGTCTCGCGCTGCGGTCTCCGTGCCGTCGCGTTCGTCACGAAGCGCGGAGAGGGATCCTTCCGAGTCGCCTCGCCGATCCCGCCTTACTTCCGCGATCGGTGCGACTGGCCCTTTATAAAATCGATCCTCGAAGCAACTGCATCCGAGAAACTCAAGTTTCAGCTGGCCGAGATCATCAAGATCTGCCAGCACTACTCCGGTCCGGAAGGATCGTGGGACGAACCGAAGAGTCTGCGAGACGTGATGGCGAATGCGGAGACGGCACTCAAGAAAGCCCGCGGCATCGCTTCGCGCGTTTATACCGAACTCTTTGAGTACCTGCGTATGGTGGTGCCTGAGATCGAGCGGCTGCCCTACTCGAAAAAGCTGAAGCTGCGCACCGGGCTCAACGTGATGGATCTTACCGACTACGACTTCCCCCTGCAGGCACTCGTCGTGCGGTCGGTGATCGAGTGGGTGCACCACAATGCCGAGCACACGATCATCGCGATTCCGGAAGCTTGGAAGTTTGCACCGAAGCAAAGAGGATCACCGGTGCGCCTGGCCGCGGAGGAGCTCATTCGCCAGGGTGCCGCGCTGAAAAATTTCCTCTGGTGCGACTCTCAGGATCTCGCCGGCATTTCCTCTGTACTCTTGCGCCAGGTTACGGTTTGGCTGTTTGGAGTGCAGCGGGATCCGCGGGAGATCGAGCGCACCCTCGAGCACATTCCGGCAGACACCGCGAAGCCAACCAAGCGCGACATTGCGACTCTCGGCCGCGGACAATTCATCGTAAGCTTTGAGCGCGAGATGTACCGCGTCTATGTGCAACCGGCGTGGATGACGGGAGTGCACGCGGAAGCGATCGCCAGGGGCGAAGAGCCGGTAGAAAGCGCGCGAGAGATCGTGCGCGACTTCGATCTCGAGCACGCGGGTGAATCGGAATGAAGCTCTTAACGAACTGGCTGGCCTTGGCTATTTTCCTAGTTGCAGTTTTCGGGGGAGTTTACTCTTGCATGTTGAGGAAGCCGTGATGGCCGAGCAAACCGAAATTCCCTTCCCTCACTGCCCACACTGCGATTTCGAACTCGCGACGCCGGCGCTATTCTCCTGGCAACATGGCGCGTGGGTGATCTTCTGCGTCTACTGCCCTGACTGCCTCAAGACGATCGATCTGCACATCATGCCGGCGGTTGCCGCCGCCGCGGTGGCTGCAACTCAGGAAGAGCAATCGCCCATCATTCGGCACTAGGGTACAATTGCCGGCTTTATGCTGAAGACTAAGAGACTTGTCCGCTTTGCAACTACCGAACTCCGCTATCGCAAGATCTTCCGAAAGTTCCGCCCTTACACGATGATCCCGCTTGTCGCCTACACTGCAAATTTACGTCTCGCGGCGCTCGTAAAAGACGTGACCGGGGATGTGATCGAGTGTGGTACGTGGCGCGGTGGCATGATCGCTGGCATTGCAGAAGTGCTCGGTCCGGATCGCTGCTATCGGCTCTTTGATAGCTACGAAGGGATGCCGCCGGCTCAAGAGATCGATGGCCCGAAAGCGCTCGCCTGGCAGAGAGACACGACGGCAAAGGCCTATCACAATAACGCGCGGGCTTCCGAGCTCGAGGCCCGCACGGCGATGGCAATCTCGCCGGCGAACAAGGTCGAGATCACAAAGGGGTGGTTTCGCGATACGTTGCCGAAAGCCGAGCGCCGGCCAATTGCTCTGTTGCGTCTCGATGCCGACTGGTACGACTCAACGATGTGCATCCTCGAGAACTTTGCTCCGCTTGTCGTGCCTGGCGGTCGGATCCTCGTCGATGACTACTATCTCTTCGAGGGTTGCACCCGAGCCGTGAACGCATTCGCAGCTGCTTACAACTGGCAGATCCGAGAGTCGCGCTTTGGTGAAGTCTGCTATATCGTCATCCCCTAATTGACAATCTGAAACATCGGGCACGTCTGCCCGGTGGTCGATCCGAGTGTGATCGTGAAGCTCACGCCGGCCGACACTGCCGAGACCGTCGGCTCGGTCGTGCTGACTGGTGCGACGCACGTCGGCCCGCCTGGCAGATCCGATGCGAAGCTCAGCCAGGTGACTTGAATTCTCGAGTGTGCGGTGACTGCTGTCGTGTTGATCGTGTAAGTGGTGGTGGTGGTCGGAATCACGACGGCGCCCGACGGTGCGGATCCGCATGCTGCCGGCGACACGCTATTGACCGCGCAATTCGTGAGCGACTGATAGAGTGCCGGCTGAACTGCTTCACCGTTCTGCGCGATCAGGTTGCCGGTTGTTCCTTTCATGCGCCAGTGATCGAGTCCATCGTTGTTGATCCCGGCACCGGATGCGCCCGTCTGCCCGCTCCCGAAAGCGATGTCGCCAGGAGTACCGGCGCCGCGCGGTGGTCCTCCCATGATGCGCATGAGATTCCCGTTTTGATCTTGTGTGTTCGGTGGTGCGGGTGGTCCGATGGTTCCGCCGATCACTTCCACCATGTTGAGAAACGTCGAATGTGCAAGTGCGTTAGCGATTCCGCCCGCGTACGATCTCCCGCCGATACCGACATCGTTCAGAGAGAGACCAGCAGCTGCAGATGCACTCCAGACGATCGGTTCGGTACCGGCTTGGTGCTGTTGGTCTGAGGTGTAGACAGTGGCTGCCCCATTCCGGTTTGGGATCGTCCAGTTAAGCCCGCCAGTGCTAGCGGGTGTGCCGAACGCACTATAAGGCCGGATTACCTGCACTCCTTGCATATCGAGCGGTGTCAGGGGTGCACCGAAAAAACCGGTCGTGACGTGAAACCAGTCGGGACGGGTGACGGTGAGACCGTTGAAGCGGCTCAAGCCACCACACTGAATGTAGCCGGCGCTTGCGACGACATTCGTTAGATCGCACTGGCCGGCAACGTTGCCGCCATTCGCGTTGTCACCGCCGATGATCACGGCGTTTAGTTTGGTGAAAGAGACATCCCCGCTCGTCGTCGGTTCGCTCGCCCAGTAGGGCTCGATGATGAATTGCGAAGTGACATCGGGGCTCACCGAGGTAGTGACTCCTGTGTAATTCGTAGTCCATCCGCTCGGACAGGTGATCGTTTGTGCCGTGTTCGCGGTGATCGGTCCACAGATCTCGCCGTCCCCGGTACCATTCCAGATCGTGATCTGCATCTGCGCGCCGGCGCCGGCGACGAACTGATTCACGCTGAAACTGTTCGTGTTGGTAGGCACTCCCGAAGGCACATAGACGGCGCCGCTCGTGCCTCCGGTCCAGTTGTGTGTGCCGTCGGGTGCACCTGTGATCGTTCCCACGATCAGGACGGGATTCGCCGCGGCGAAGCTCGGTGTCGACGTCGGGGTGTAGATTCCGCCGGTGGTGCCGTCGGTGTAGACGTGCGAGTTATCGGGCGCGCCGCTGCAGTTGTTGACGAGCAGATTTCCGGATCCGGTCGGCGCCGGCGTAAGCACGGTGCACGTGACTGCCGTGACCGCTTGCGTCACTGTGTCGCCGACACCGATTGTTCCACTCGTCACTGAGCCGGTGATGGTACCGACTGACACTGGCGCCTGCACGAGCGTTGCAGTTGCACCCGAGACCGCTTGGGTGAGGGTCTCAGGGGAAGGCTGGAAAGTGAACGTTCCGATTGTGTTCTTACCGGGAATGGTTTGAGTGCCGGCGACGATCGTGGTGCCACTGCCGCTGCTCGCAAAGGTGAGACACGTTCCACCGAAGCCAGTACCGTGCACTGTGACTCGATAGAGCGCGCCATCACTGCCCACGTCTGAGCCGTGGAAAAGCGAATTCAGCGGGAGAGTCGTTCCGGGGAGGCACGCGCCGGCGAGATTAAAGAAAGCATAACTCTGATCGGTGTTTTGACTGTCGTTGATAACCGGGTGTGC
>Ga0210396_10005936_pt1 | contig 11747 bp, 10 predicted proteins | sample IncBWH17OmetaG_FD_155466 | JGI IMG/M metagenome (GOLD analysis project Ga0210396, IMG submission 155466) | Forest soil microbial communities from Barre Woods Harvard Forest LTER site, Petersham, Massachusetts, United States - Inc-BW-H-17-O ...
AGAAAACGTCGCCGAGGTGCTGCTCAATGGCATCTCGTTGCATGACAGCAGCCGAGCGCCCGCAAGTCCCCGGACCGATCGTCGGCCGCAACGCCGCCGCTAACTAGATCGACGCACGGTGGCTGAAGGTGGCTTGGATGTCGATTCTCATTTCCGGTGTCATATCGCGGTCCCTTGACCTGCGCCGATGCGAGTCGTCTCACGTCGTGTCATCTGGGTTTGTCTCAAACCCGTGTCATTTTTTGAGGTACCGCGTCTGAGGTCACCTCGGCATGCTCTGCTCATAGGTCCGCAGGCCATCCCGCAAGAGCGGTATTGCGTCACGTGACGCGACAGAAGTCAGTCAGACAGGGCGGGTATTGGTACCGAAGCTGATCATCGAACGGCTCCGCCCAGAACGCTCGCACACGCAATCAACCTGTTCGACAACGTATTTCGGCAAAATTCATCATGGATAATCGTCATTATCCATCATTCGTCGGTAACGTAGAGAACGTGCTCGATGACCGCGATCCCGCGCGACCGCCCTGTGCAAATTGACCGGGATGCCGACGGCCCTGGGCCGATCCGCTCCCGGACTCGTTCACCGCATTCCTCGTTCGGTGTCCACGTAGTTCGCCGTGAAGTCGCCGTCGTTACCGTTCCACCGATGCGCCGGCCAGTCGAGAAGCAGATGGATGGATTCCTTACAGGGCATGTCGGTGGGTTGGGTCAGAATGGTCACATGGCTAGCAAAGGATGGCCGCGTGACCGCTCCACAGGTCCCGGTGGCGGAGCGGTCGCCAGGCACCAGCTGACCGAAAACATCAAGGGTTAACGCATTCGACGTGATCCGGCACCGTGTCGCCGAAGGGGGCGCCGGCCACTTCACTCCGCAGCCGAGGAAGGCGGCGCCGACCGGGCTGGGTCCGCGGAAAGTCGCATCGACGGCATTATTCCTGCGGCCGCGCCGCTCGCACGCGACGGTTGTTGCGGATCAACATGCCGTCTGAATCACCGCCGCTGGCCGCTTTAGGAGGGTTAGTCAGTTCGGCCAGTCGACGTCGGAACGCGGCGGTGAGCTTGTGGCTGATGTCGAGTAGTCGCTTCTGATCCTGATCCGATAGATCGCCGAAGGCGACGGCGACTTTGCCTTGATGTTCCTCCCATACCAGTCGTTGCTGGACTCGACCGGCGTCGGTTATTACCGCGATGGTGCTGCGTCCGTCGGTGGGGTGAGCGTAGCGCTCCACCATTCCCTCCTCGTCGAGGGCGTCGATCAGCGCGGTGACCCGGCGTCCGGTGACTTCCAGAGCCTCCGCAAGCCGCGTCATCGTCAATCCCTCCGGGTGGCATTCCAAAGCATTGAGCGCCCGCAAGCGCGCGTAGCTGACGGTGTCGTCGGGGATGCAAGCCTGCACCCACCGAGTCCACGCTGGTCCCATGTCGGTGAAGGCAGCAACCAGCTCGATTAGACGTTCATCCCGACCCACACTTGACATGAGATACCTCGCTGGTACTTTATGTAGATAGCTAGTAGTTGGTGTACATCACCAATTTTACAGTAGAAGTCGGAGGTGGAAAGCGCACTCAACCCGTTTCGGGGCAAACCTGATTTTCATCGGGCCCGTCGGCCAGAGCGCCGAGACTGCGTCCCACTGGCGCTGGATTCCGCGTGGTCATGGCTCACCGGCGGATCAGACGGCGATCAGAATGGGTGAACGGGCAGCCCTATTAGTGCCGCCCGTTCAGAATTCATCCAATGACCAGTGGTTACCCCGCTGGGATAACTATTACCCCGCTTGTTCATTTCCCCCACATACAAAGCGCCGTACCGGTCCGTCCAGTGAGGTCCTCCTTAGGGCCAGTGCCCGGTGGACGAGCTGGACCGCCTCGCGGGAACGGTCAACGGCTGATCCGTGAAGCCGCAGGCAGCGGCATCGCCAAGTCGACCCGATCGCACACCATCGGCCAGTTACAGGAGAACGCAGTGAACGAAGAGACATCGAAGTACCCGCAGACAGTCGTCATCACCGGCGGCAACTCAGGCCTGGGATACGAATGCGCGAAGACATTGTTGTCGGCCAGCGACGCGACGTGGCACGTAATCTTGGCGTGCCGCGATGCGAATCGTGCTCAAGCGGCAGTCGATCAGTTGACCGCTGACGGCGCGGCGGCAGGACGAGTCGAGGCCATGTCACTGGATCTGGCATCCCTAGCGTCGATTCGCGCCTTTGCAGCCGACCTCACCAACATGCTGAGCGTCAAGGTGATCCCACCGTTGCACGCGATAGTGTGCAACGCAGGCGTGAACCCCGGACCCACGCTGTCGACGACCGCGGACGGCTTCGAGTCCACATTCGGAGTCAACCACCTCGGGCACTTCCTGCTGGTCAACGAACTACTGCCGACATTGCAGCCACCAGGTCGTGTAGTTGTCGTAGCCAGCGGTGTCCATGATCCGGCGCAGAAGGCCGGGGTACCGCTGCCGGCTTGGAACGATCCATCCGCCTTGGCCCGAGGCGAACTCGGTGCCGCTGCAGCCTCAGACCGTTCGTTACCCGCCGGTCAACGCCGCTACAGCACTTCGAAACTGGCCAACATCTACTTCACGTACGCCCTGGCCCAGCGGCTACCCGAAGGTGTGACTGCCAACGCCTTCGACCCCGGCCTCATGCCCGGAACGGGCCTGTTTCGCAGCACGCCGGCACCGTTTCGATTCATCATGAACAAGGTTCTACCCCACGCGATTCCGCTGCTACGTCGGGTGTACTCGCCCAATATCCACACCCCGCAGGAATCCGGAGGCGCGCTGGCCCTTCTGGTGACCGATCCCGAACTCGCGGCGATCACGGGTGGATACTTCGAAGGACGCCGACAAATCCGCTCATCCGACGAGTCGTACAGCGACGAACGCGCCGAGGAACTCTGGAACGCTAGCCTCGCGCTAACACAGCGGTGACGATGTGGATCGGACCGACGCTCCACCGCCTGCCTTGCATCGGATACGACACCCACAAGGCAAGTACAGGTCCGCTACGAACCACTTCTATTATTACGTTGTCCGTCAACGCTATTCGGCTAATCGACGCGAATAGAAAGACGCGGGTTCTTGGCAGATGTCAATATTGAGACACCGAGCGGAACCATGGACGCCGTACTGGAGATCCCTTCTGGCGCAGGACTCCGGCTGGCAGTCGTGGTCATCCACGGCGCCGTCGGGTTCCGACAAGCCCACCGCGAGTTTGCTCGTCGCATGGCCGACAACGGTTGCCTGCGGTCGCACCCGACCTGATCGCCCGCGGCGGCATGATTCGTTGCAGCACTTGAGTTGTTGGAGCGGCCACACTGCACCGGCGGCATCGCGCGAGCGATCCGCTCAACTGAGGGAGCGGCCCACGGTCACCAGGGATGTTGACCGACAGGACAATTCCCGCCAATGTATAGGCCTACCAAAACTGGGCACAGCTTTGCCGACCACGCTCCGCTGCAGTCGCCGCCGCGCGTCTTCGGATTCGGCGCGAAACTTGAGCCGAGATCTAGCGCCACATCAATCCGCCGTGCACGTCGCGCACAACACACAACCCCGCAAGGAGCCCGATGTCACCAGGATCCGGGAACGCCACAACCGCCGCAACGGAACTACCGCCACTTCAAAACATCGATGAGAACTGGGAGAAAGCGCTCGCCGTAGTAGCGCATCCCGATGACCTGGAGTACAGCGCCGCAGCGGCAATCGCCAGGTGGACACGTCAAGGCAAGACCATTACTTACTGCATGGCCACCAGCGGTGAAGCCGGCATCGACGACATGATGCCCGAAGATGCTGGCCCACTGCGAGAACGTGAACAGCGCGCGGCCGCCAAGGTGGTCGGCGTGTCTGACGTCCGGTTCCTTGCATACCCCGACGGCGTCGTCGAATACGGGCTTCCGCTGCGCCGCGATATCGCCCGCGCAATCCGACAGGCACGGCCCACAATCGTGATCACCGGCAACTTCCATGACGCCGACGCCATCGGCACGCCCAACCAAGCCGATCACATCGCAACAGGTCGCGCCGTCATCGATGCGATCCGAGATGCCGGCAACCGGTGGCTTTTTCCCGAATTGCTCGACGAGGGCCTCGAGCCGTGGGGAGGCGTACGCGCGGTATTCGTCGCAGGGTCACCCATCGCCGGACATGGCGTCGACGTCACCGATACGGTCGCCTTGGGAATCGCATCATTGAAGGCACATTCACAGTACCTCGCTGGCCTGGGAGACGGCGCGGCCGAACGAACCGAGGTGATGCTCACGATGATGGCTCGCCGGACCGGCGGCAGGTTAGGTGTCTCCCACGCAACAGATTTCAGGTCCTCTCGTTCAGCCCGACAAGCGTCCCCGTCGAGGACGACCTCGGCCCCACGTAGTCGACGTCAGCCTTGGCCTGCGATCGGACGGCTAGGACCGGAGTCGAAGAACCCTAAGCGCGACGTCGTCGCCTTCGCACCAGTTCGGATAAATCATCGAACGCTTCGGCGAGTAGCGAGTCGAAGTCGGCTGCGGGATTGGGCATCCAGTCGCGGATCGCTTGGCCGAGTGCGGCCACGCCGACCTGAGCGGCGAGCGTGGCCTGCCGTTCCGGAACGCCGCGTGCCATTAGCGCTTCGGCGGAAACATCTTGCAACAACGCGAAGTTGGTGAGCTCTCGTTCGCGCAGTGCCGGTGTGGCAGCGACGAGCTCCCATCGCGGCTGGGCAAAAGGCCTAATCTCTTCCAAGGTCGGCACCACAGCGCGGGAAGCCTGCCGGAGCACCGCGAGTGGCGTGGGGGCGCCGGGCACGTCGGCGATGGCTTTGGCTAGCGCGGTTCGGAAGGCAATCTGGTTGTAGAACAGCACGTCGCGTTTGTCCGGAAAATGGCGGAAAAAGGTGCGCTCGGTAACGCCTGCTGCAGCGGCAATGTCCGCGGCGGTGATGGCTTCGTAGCCCTGTTTGCGGTACAAGTCCAGCGCCGCGATCTGCAGACGCCGGCGAACTGGTTCTGCGCTGCGCGGCATTTCACGAGTATACCCCATGATGTGTCAGTCCCTGACATTGACTTTCGGCGCCCGTTGACGCACACTGGTAGTGTCAGTGACTGACATATCAGCTAGGTAGAAGGGCTTCACTCATGACCACCGTTACCGGCACGTCGTTCGACATCCCCACCCCAGACGGGAACGCCGACGCTTACCTCTCCCACCCTGACGACGGCCTGGCCCACCCGGGCGTGCTGTTGTTCTCCGACGCCGTCGGCCTGCGCCCGTTGGTGCGCGAGATGGCCGACCGGCTGGCATCCAACGGGTACACCGTGCTGGCGCCCAACGTGTTCTACCGGCTCGGGCGGGCCCCGGTGTTCAAATCACCCGACCAGCTCACGCCCGAAGAAAACTTGGAGTACATGGGAGCGGTTGTCATGCCGGCAGTCGCCGCCTTGACGCCCGAGTTGGTCATGCGCGACACCGGGGTGTACCTGGACACGCTGGCAGCCTCCGAGTACACGACCGACGGCCCGGTGGGGGTGACCGGGTACTGCTTGGGCGCAGGGTTCATGCTGCGCACCGCCGGCACCTATCCTGACCGGGTCGCGGCCGGTGGCGGATTCCACGGCGGCTTCCTGGCCACCGACGCGCCCGACAGCCCACACCTGGTCGCCGACAAGGTCACCGCCGAACTGTTTTTCGGCCATGCCGACCAGGACGAGACCTTGCCGCCCGAGCAGATCGAACGCCTCAACAAGGCCCTCGATGCCGCCGGCGTGCGCTACCAGGCCGAGGTATACGCCGGCGCGCCCCACGGCTACACACAGGCCGATTTCGCGGCCATCGGCCGCTACAGCCCCGAGGGCACCGAGCGGCACTACCGTGACCTGCTGGCCTTGTTCGACCGAAACCTGCACTAGTTCCGGCACGGACCACCGACTCAGCGTCCGCGGACCACGTGCACCGCTGCGGCGGTCAGAATCTTGATTGGGGCACCAGCGGTGCAGCTTGAACCAGCAACACCTGAAGGTTGGTCGCGCTCACCACGCGACCCGAGCGAGGTGTTTGTGTCCGACGTCATCGGGGTGGGCCCAGACGGTGACTACTGTCTCATCGGAGGGCGCTGCACGCATTGTTCGCGAGCAGTCTTCCCGCTCCGGGAAATGTGCGTGCACTGCCTGTCCCCCGACTCTGAGCCGATCCCGCTGTGCCGGGATGGTGCCGTGTACTCCTACACGGTCATTCATCAAGCCGCTCCCGGTTTTTCGGTGCCGTATGTGCTTGCGTCCGTGGACCTCGCGGCGGGCGTTCGACTCATCGGCCAGGTCGCCGACCCCCCGGGCGAGGTAGCCATCGGAACCGCCGTTGAGCTCAAAGTCGAACCGACGGGCGAGGATTCAGCCGGACGGCGAGTCATTGGTTTTCGGTTTCATGTTTCCAAGGAGGGCCACATATGAGCGAGGTGTACATCGCAGGGGTCGGAATGACTCCGTTTGGACGGCATCCCAATACCACGTCGATCGAGCTCGGCGCCGCCGCCGTGATGGAAGCCCTCCGCGATTGCGGCATCGATCCACGACAGGTGGAGGCCGCCTACTGCGGCAGCGTGTATGAGGGGATATCGATCGGCCAACGGGTTCTCGCGCAGGTCGGCATGACCGGCCTTCCCGTGACGAATGTCGAAAACGCTTGCTCGAGTGGGGCGGTCGCGTTGCGCGAGGCGTCACTGGCGGTCCGCGCCGGGGAGCACGACGTTGTTCTCGCTCTCGGGGTGGAGCACCTAACCTCGAAGTTCGCCGGCGCCATCACACCCGACGAAACGGATTTGGAAACCGTCAACGGGTTGACGATGTCGGGAATCTACGCGATGCGTTCCCAACGCTACATGCACGATTACGGGGTCGATCACGGACAGGTCGCGCTCGTCAGCGTCAAGAACAAGCAGCACGCCGCCAAGAACCCGCTGGCCCATTTCAGGAAACCTGTCACGGTCGAACAAGTGCTGGCGTCGCGGCCGATCGCCGACCCGCTGACCTTGCTGGAGTGCTCTCCGGCCACCGACGGTGCCGCCGCGGTCCTGGTCGTCTCGGCCAAGGTCGCCGCCCAGTTCCGTGACCGCTGTGTGATGCTCGCAGCCTCGACATTGCGGTCTGGGGAACTCGAAACCCCTGACTCTGACATGAGTTTCGAGACGCTGACGCACCTGACAGCGGCGCAGGCGTACGAGCGTGCAGGCATCGGGCCGGAGGATGTGTCCCTCGCCGAAGTGCACGACTGCTTCTCGATCGCCGAAGTGCTGCGGGTCGAGGGCGCGGGGCTGTTCCCCCGCGGTGAGTATCTCCATGCTGTCGCGGCGGGTGAAGCGACCATCGGTGGGCGACTTCCGATCAACCCCAGCGGCGGTCTGCTGGGCAAGGGCCATCCTCTGGGAGCAACCGGGATCGCCCAAGTCGTCGAACTCACCCGACAACTGCGCGGGGAGGCCGGTGACAGGCAGGTCGACGGCGCCCGGGTCGGCCTCGCGCACTGTCGTGGCGGAAAGACCGTCGGCATCGATGCCGCCGCGTGCACTGTGCAAATACTCGTGAAGTAAGCCGCCCCGGGCCGGCGGGGGGTCGATGACTAATCAAGTTCCCGTGAAAGGTGAGCAGTCCAATGTCCGACATCGCACTGAACTGGATCGACGGCGAATGGCGAACGTCCGCAACCATTTCCACATCGCGCAATCCGGCGAACGGCGAGGTGGTGGGGCAGTTCGCCGATGGCGGCGAGGCCGAGGCCGACGCGGCGATCACGGCGGCTCGCCGGGCCTTCGGCACTACGAGCTGGAGCCGCGACCGGGCACTGCGGCACCAGGTCCTCAACGAGCTCGCAGACCGTTTTGTCGACCGTATTGACGAACTGGCCGGATTGCTGACCCAGGAGAACGGTAAGCCGCTGTTCGAGTCAAGGCTGGAGGTCGAACTCGCCGTTGCCCCCATGTTGCGTCACGCCGCCGGCCAGGCGCTGACCAGCTCGGGCATCTCGGCCGAAGTGGCGCCCGGGACGTTCTTCAGCACCCTGCCGGAGCCGGCCGGGGTGGTTGCGGTGATCGTGCCGTGGAACGCCCCCCTCGCACTGTTCATCCGGTCGCTCGCGCCCGCCCTGGCGGCCGGCAACACCGTGGTGGCGAAGTTGCCCGCCCAGACCGCTCTCACCAACGCGCTTGTGTCCGAAATCATTGCGAGCGCGAAGGCGCTGCCCAAAGGGGTCATAAACATCTTCACGGAGTCGGGCAATACAGGCGCGCCCCGGCTCGTCACCTCGCCTGACGTCGACATGGTCAGCTACACCGGCAGCGTCGAAGTCGGACGAAAGGTCGGGGCCGCGGCGGGCGCATCCCTGAAACGCGTCAACCTCGAACTGGGCGGCAAGACCCCGATGATCGTCTTTGCCGACGCCGACCTCGCCGCGACGGTGCCGCTGCTGATAATGGGCCTGACGGTGGCAGCCGGGCAGTTCTGCATGGCGGGCACCCGGATCCTGGTGCAACGAGAGATCGCCGACACGGTGCGAGATACGTTGGCGCACATATTAACTCACATCGCCGTTGGTCCGGGTGATAGCCCGGACAGCCAGATGGGGCCGCTGATCGACAAGGCCGCGGTCGACCGGGTAGATGCCTTCATCGAGGCCGCGCTGTCCTACGCGAAGCCCGTCGTCCGAGGCGGACCCGTCACCGACGGCCCCCTCGCGGCCGGATCGTTCTACCGGCCGTGCCTGCTCGAAGTGGAGGACGTGGATGTCCCTCTGGTGCAGGAGGAGATCTTCGGACCTGTCGGCACCTTCGAGGTATTCGACGATGAGGCCGATGCGCTGCGGCGTGCCAACGCCACACGGTTCGGCCTGGCCGCCGCGATCTTCACCCGCGACGGGGCACGAGCCCGGCGGGTCAGTCGCGAGCTCGAAGCCGGAACCGTGTGGACGAACAGCTATTTCGCTCTCGACGACGGGTTCGCGGAGGGCGGCTACAAGGACAGCGGTGTTGGCCGGCTGCGTGGTCCCCTCGGCCTAAGTGAGTTCCAGGAGGCCAAGACCTACGTCGAGGTCGTACCACCGGCACTCGACTGAAAAGCTGAAGGGAGATTTGGGTAATGGCGAAACATCTCGGTGATCCCATCGCGATCATCGGTGGCGGCGTCGGCGGCCTCACCGCCGCACTGACGTTGCAGCACTTCGGAATTCCGGTCGTGGTTTTCGAACAGGCCGACGAGCTGCGCGAGGTCGGGGCTGGCGTGACCATCACCCCGAACGCGATGCACGCACTCGACTTTTTGGGCGTGGGCCGACAGATCGTCGAAGCGGCCGGCGTCGCGCCGCGATACGAAGTCTGTGACGCGGGAGACGGACGCGTACTCGAACTGGGCCCGCCACCCGAGGACATCCCGCACAACTACGGTGCTCAGTACTGCAATGTGCACCGTGCGGACCTGCAAACCGCCCTCGTTGAGGCAGTCCGGAGTAACGACTCTGGCTGCATCCGGCTCAACCACCTCTTCGATCACCTCGAACAAGACGACAACGGCGTGACAGTGCATTTCACCAAGGGCAGCAGCTACAGGTTCGCCGGCGTAGTCGGGTGCGACGGCGGCGCCTCGCGAGTCCGATCGGTGGTCTTCAGTGACCAGGACGCGTCCTATACCGGGCAGACGGCATACCGGGCGTTGGTACCCTCGAACGCGGTTCCGCCGGAGATCACTGCGAACCCCTATCGGCTGTACGTCGGCAACGGCAAAACGCTCATCCACTACGCATTGCGCAATGGCGAGATGATGAACCTGCTGGGCGTCGCCATCCAACCCAGCTGGCAAGACGAGGGCTGGTCAATTCCCGCGACACCGGCCGAATTCCTTGATCTTTTCGCCGATTTCCCCGAGCCGGTGCGGAACCTGATCAGTGCCATACCCCCCGACACCCTGTACAAGTGGGGGCTGCGAGATCGTGACCCGCTGCAGACGTGGACCCGTGGGCGCGTGACGATGCTCGGCGACGCAGCCCACCCGTTCTTGCCGTTCCTCGGACAGGGCGCCTGTGTCGCCATCGAGGACGGTGTGGTGCTCGGCCGCGCAGTAGCAGAGTCAGCGGACCTGACTCAAGGTTTCTACCGGTACGAGGCGGCCCGCAAGCCGCGCGCCAACGGGCTGCAGCTCGCGTCCCGGGACCAGGCCAGGCACCACCAGGGCGTCGCCGGCGGCCGACCGGACCCCGGAAACACGGCAGCGGCCCGCGGGCTATTCACCTACAACCCCGCCACCGTGCCCCTCGCAACATCGTGACGAGCCAAGCGCTCACGCCATCCCGCTACCCACAACTCACCGATGAGAGCTGACCATGACCACAAATCCTATTTTCAACGACAACAAACTGAAGCTGGGTACCTTCTGCACGAATGGGCGCGCAGGCGCCGCACACACACTTGTGCCCGAAGGCAATCAGCTCAACTGGCCGCGCGCGGTCGAGATCGCCCAGAAGGCCGATCGCGCGGGGTATGAAGCCGTGGTCCCCTTGGCGCGATGGAAGGGCTACATCAAGGAAAAGCCCAATCACGTGTCAGGAGAGGTACTTGATCCGTTCACCTGGGCGGCGGGCATTGCGCAAGCAACGGAACAGATCGGTGTTTTCGTCACCTCCCACGCCCCGACCATTCATCCGATCGTGGCCGCCAAGCAGACCGCGACGATCGACATCATCTCCAATGGGCGTCTCGGTATCAACGTCGTCGGCGGCTGGAACCGGCCGGAGCTCGAAATGTTCGGCGCCCCGCTTCGGGAGCATGACCAGCGATACGAATATCTCGCGGAATGGCTAGATGTCATCAAGAGACTGTGGACTTCGAACGAAGAATTCGATCATCATGGTGAATTCTTCGACGTGATCCGGGGTATTTCGATACCCAAGCCCGTCCAGCGGCCGCGGCCGCCGATCATGAATGCCGGACTTTCGGATCGCGGCAGGCTGTTCGCCTGCGAACATGCCGACATGTGCTTCATTGGGGTGCGTTCGGAAACGCCGGAGGGCATTCGCGAAGAAGTCGAGGCCTACAGGCGTACGGCGCGCGAACAGTTCGGACGCGAGGTGCAGGTGTGGACCCCGACCTCCGTCGTCCAGCGCGGGTCGCAGAAGGAAGCGGACGATTATTTCGACTATTTCGCCCTAACGCACCAGGACCGGGAAAGCGTCGACGGCTTGATAAGCCTTCAGGCTCCGGAAGTGCGCAACATGCCACCCGAAGCGTGGGAAGCCCTGCGCACCCGGTTCGCAGCGGGTTTTGGCGGATTTCCGTTGGTCGGAACGGCCGAGCACATCTTCGAAAAACTGAACATGCTGTCCAGCGCCGGACTGGACGGCGTGCTCCTGACTTGGGTCGACTATGCCGATGGGGTCGAGCGGTTCAATCGCGACGTGCTGCCGCTGCTCGAGCAAGCCGGGCTTCGCCAGCCGTTTGCAGGTCTCTCAAGTCAATTTGCAGGTTCCTCAAGTCAAACAGCAAGCGCTGGCTAATGCTGGCCCCACCCATGCCACGCGGCCGCCGGTGCACCGTACGGCGAAGCCGATGATCACCAATACCGCGAGCCACCAGGTCCCCTCTTTGGCCGTTCCAAACCCGCAGCTAATGGCGGCCACCTCCCAAAAACATGGAATAGCCGTGACACTGCCGCGAAATGGGCAGTTTTTGGGGCGTCCAACCCCCCGGGATGGATCGGATATTGGCTAACGGTCGAGAAAA
>Ga0210396_10005937_pt1 | contig 11746 bp, 9 predicted proteins | sample IncBWH17OmetaG_FD_155466 | JGI IMG/M metagenome (GOLD analysis project Ga0210396, IMG submission 155466) | Forest soil microbial communities from Barre Woods Harvard Forest LTER site, Petersham, Massachusetts, United States - Inc-BW-H-17-O ...
GATCTCGCGACGCTGGAGAAAGAAATCCGCCTTCAATTCCGGATGCGCCTCTAACGCCAACCGCTGCCCCACCGGCTGTACACCCCCGATGATGACCCGGTCATAATGCGTGTACACCAACCTCACGCTGTCAGCCTGCATCAGCGGCTCCGTCAAAAAAGCCGCCCTTAATTCCTCCGTCGTCATCCCCCGGACCTCTTTAGGGCTATGCCCAAATCGTATCTCCATAATATAAAATTATCTTCCCATCCACCCTCCATCCACCGTCAATATCGTCCCATGCACATAATCCGAAGCCGCTGACGCCAGAAAAACCGCCGGCCCCCGAAAGTCATCCGGCTCCCCCCAGCGACCCGCCGGTATCCGATCCAATATAGCCTTGCTCCGAACCGGGTCATTCCGCAGCGCCTCCGTATTATCCGTACTGATATACCCCGGCGCGATACCATTTACATTTACCCCTTGCGAAGCCCATTCATTCGCCAGCGCTTTGACCAGGCTGGCTAACGCACCTTTGCTGGCCGCATAGCCCACGACATTAATCCCACCCTGAAAGCTCAGCAGACTACACGTAAAAATGATCTTCCCGTTCCGCCGCGCCAACATCTCCCGACCCAGTTCCCGCGCCAGGATGAACGCAGCATCCAGATTGATCGACAGGACCCGATCCCAGTAGTCATCTGAATGTTCCGCCGCCGGCTGCCGCAGGATCATCCCTGCATTGTTAACCAGGATGTCCACCGGCGTACCCGAAGCACGCACACCGGCAATCATCTCATACACCGCCGCACGATCCGTCAGATCAGCCGCATAAGCCGTGAATCCCCTTCCCATCGCCGCTATCTCCCGCTCCACCTCACTGCCTGGCGTCAGAGACGAACTAACCCCAATAATATCCGCCCCCGCTTCCGCCAAGGCCAGCGCCATCGCCCGGCCGATCCCCTTACTACAGCCCGTCACCAGCGCCGTCTTCCCCTGCAAACTAAAAAGATTACTCATACAACCTGATATTATTTACGGAAACGTTTGCGCACTTCAACCAAATCGCTCCACAGCAAAAGGACTAATATCCATGCTCGGCCGTCGCTCATCCACAATCTCACTCACCAACCGCCCCGTCCCCGCCCCCAAACTCAATCCCAGCATCGAATGCCCCGTCGCCACCACTACATTCGAATATTTCCTGATCCGCCCGATATAAGGCAGCCCATCCGCCGAACATGGCCGGTATCCATACCAGATCTTCTCTACCGGCGGCATCGGCACATCGAAGTCCGGAAAGAACCGTTTCACCGCATTCAGGATTCCCTGCACCCGGGCGTAACGGGGAGGAGTAGATGTACCTGTGATCTCCATCGTACCCCCAAAACGTATTTTATTCCCATCCATCGGCGTAATCGCAGCCCTTCCCTCCACCAGGATTGCCGGATAATTAACCCGATAAGGCGAATTTTCCAGCGTCACCGAATAACCCCGCCCCGGAACCAGCGGCACCCGCGCCCCTAACAAGGCTGCGATCTCCCGGCTCCACGACCCCGTCGCGAGCACCACGACATCCGCCTCACGAACCCCCGCCGGCGTGACCACCCGCCTGACCACCTCACCGCCTGTCTCGAACCGCAATACTTCCTCGCCGGGCAGCAGCTGCACTCCCGCCTCCTTCAAAACCTCCAGCAGCCCCCGCATCAGTTTGTTGGGAAATAGATGGGCATCACACCGGAAAAGGATAGCGCCGACCCCGTTAACCCGCGTATGCGGTTCCAAATCCTGCAGCCCCGTATGATCCAGCCAATCCGCATCCAGCCCCAGCTCATGCGCCCGTTCTACCGTATGCCGGGCATGTTCCGCAGCGGGCTCCGTCAGACAGATCTCCAGCAGCCCCCGGTGCTCATAGGCAAAATCAAAATGCGGCATTGGCCGCCACTCATTCTCATATTCATGCTGACTCAATAAGGCAATATCCCGTAAGGGAACCGCAGCCCGCTCTACATGTTCGGGAGTTGCGCTCTTCATGAATTTCAACCCCCAGTCGATCAGTGACCGGCTCAACCGCGGCTGCACATAAAAAGGACTTTGTGAATTCCACATCCATTTCAATCCCTGCCGGACAATACCCGGCGTTGCAAGGGGAATGAAATGACTGGGACAGACATACCCGCAGTTGCCGTAGGAACAATTGTCCATAAAATTTGACTTATCCAATACAGTAACCTGATGCCCAGCCTTTTGTAGATAATAGGCGCTGCTTAGTCCGATAATCCCGCCGCCAACGACGATGACATTTTTACCCATCCGGCAAAGGTAAGGGGTCAGGACAACCATATTTTAACCGGTTTTTAATGGATATTAATATTCCGCTGATAATATCCGCAAATGGCGTAAATTTATGGTCCGCCTTGAATAGGCGTCGTGATGAAAGTATTGCAGTTTACCATTCCTGTGCCGCGCGACAAAACCGTGATCGTCCAGAAGGATGTCCTGCCTCATTTTTATCCCCACCTCCACCGGCACGAAGAAATCCAGCTCACCTGGATCCAGCAAGGCGAAGGCACACTCGTCGCCGAAAATAACATGTACTCCTTCCGCAGCGGCGAGATCTATTGGCTGGGGGTTAACCTCCCTCATGTCTTTAAAAGCGACCCTTCCTATTTTGTACCCTCCAGCCGCAAAAAGATCCGGACCCTCAATATTTTCTTCAACTCCAAAGGCCAACTGGATTCCTTTTTCGACCTGCCCGAGATCAAGAATGTAAAAGCCTTCCTCCAAAACCGGCAATCCGGGTTCAAGGTCCCGCCCCAGCACGTGGACGAGATCGCAAAAAAAATGCTGCGGATCGAACATTCCACCGGCATCGACCAGCTCGTTCACTTCATAGAACTCCTCAAACTTCTCAGCTCCTTCCAGGAACTGACACCCCTCTCGAATCGCTCCCAACCTGTCGCCTACAGCGAGCACGAAGGCATCCGGATCGGCGCCATCTATAATTATATCATGCAGCAATTCGACAAACCGATCTCTCTCGAAGACGTGGCCCGTCGGGCACACATGACCCCGCAGGCCTTCTGCAGATACTTTAAGAAACATACCCTCCACACCTTTGTCAGTTTCCTCAACAAGGTCCGGATCAACGAAGCCTGCAAAAGGCTGACCGACGGCGGATACGACAGCATCGCCACCGTTGCCTACAACTGCGGCTTCAACAGCATCACCAACTTTAATCGGGTATTCAAGACCGTCACCGGCAAATCGCCGAGCGAATACATGGAAAGCTACTGGCGCCTCAGCTCCTCACCATCCTGATCACCCCCGACACCGGGCCGGCGCTAGTATGCGCCGATTTCGCAACGAACTTCACCGTCACACTCTGCTTTCCGCGAACCAGCGAATCCGGCACCGGGTAGGAGATCTCGTAGAATTTACTTTGTTTAAAGGTCCCCAGACTTTGCGTCGCGATCGTCTGCCCGTCCACCTGGATATTGAATACCCGCCCCCGATGATCATCCCCCCAATAGTCGCAAACCAACGCATTCGCTGCCGCACCATCCACCTTCATCACAAACGAGAAATAACCCCCATCCTCAGCCGAACGCCATTGCCGCCCATGCGCCTCCCCGCCTTGCAGATTCTCACCGGTGAACGAATGATCCCGCTCCGGCTGCATCTCACCAAGCCGCAGACCATCCACCGTCCGATCCTCGAGCTTCTGCAACCGGACGCGCTCCGCCTGATATTTCTCCTGCTGCACCACCCAGCCCTGCGGCGTGAACAAGTCCCAGTACACACTGTAATATTCACTTTCCGTCCGGTTGAACGGGATCAGCTTAATATCTCCCGGTTGACCGGCACCCACCGTCCGGAAGACCAACGAATCCCCCGGCATCCGCCGCATCCACCGGTTGGGATCGGCCGACGACGACACCAGCACCGGTATCCCGCTCACCGGGTCAGGCTCCCGGGCACCCAGCTCCCCCGCCAGCAACACCGGCCCATAGAACAACGCCACCCGCGAAGAATTATCAGGTAACCCCTCCGAATGAAGGTTCTCCGGCAGTTTTACTGCCACCCAGTCCCCGGACTTCCAGGTTCGCCGGATCACCAGATATCCATCGTTGCCTACAATCACGTTTTTCTGCGGTTTCCCATTGACAAATACCTCAACTTTTCCGACCGTCCAATACGGTTTGCGGACCCTGAGCGCCCAAGCAGCCTTTCGTGCTGCCTTTATCTTGAGCAATACAAGATCGGATTTCGGAATCCGCGACTGCAACTCGATCTTCACCCCCTTCTCCTTCCAGTCCAGCCGCGAAGAAATAAACAGATTGACATACAGACTCCCGTCCGAACCCCTGGAATAAATTCCTTCCCCATACTTGACATGATTTTCCATCCCCGATCCCACGCAGCAGGTGAACGTATTGAAAGAATCACTGTATTCCTTGCGCCCGCCCATACGAAGCGGGATAAAATAGCACATCATGCCGTCCTGATGATCCTGGGAAGCAAGTATATGGTTGTACAACGCCCGCTCATAATAATCCATCAACGCCGCGGACGGATGCCACGCGAACAAATGCCGCGTCAGCTTGAGCATATTGTAGGTATTGCAGGTTTCCGTCGTATTGTCCGTGAGCTCATCATTCAATTTCCCCGGCCGGCCCAGATATTCATAGTCGCTGTTGCCCCCGGTGGCATAGGAATGCTCGCTTACCACGATGGACCAGAACGATTCCGCAATCCGTTTGTCCCGCTCATCCGCCGTCAGCTCATACCGCCGCGCACAACCGATCACCTTCGGGATCTGCGTGTTTGAATGCTTGCCCGCCAGATCATCCAAGCCCAGCGCCAGCGAATCAAGAATGCGTTTATCATAAAAGTCATAAGACAAATCAAGATATTTCTTATCCGCCGTGATCGCATACGTATTCGCCAGCACTTCATTCATCCCGCCATATTCACAGACCAGCATCCGCTGCCGGATCGAGTCGCTCAACCCGCCGACGATGCCTCCCGCCCAGTCGGCCATCCCGCGCTCCACCCGCAATGCCTCGACATTCCCCACATACAGGTAGGCATCCAGCAGCCCGGCCATAATCTTATGCACCGTATACCACGGTGACCAGGCTCCATTCAGATCGAAGCCATGCGACCGGATCTTGCCCGCCGCTACCTCCGCCCACACCGTATCCTCCCGCGGAATAGCGCCGATATATCCCGATCCCCTTGCCTTCTGACATATCGCCAGCTCCCCGACAATATAGTTGACCCGGTCCCGGAACCGTACATCCCCCGTCGCGGCATATTCCATCGAGCAGGCCGACAGATAATGCCCCAGCGTATGCCCGGCCAGCCCCGACGACTCCCAGCCGCCATATTTTTCCGCCTTGGGCTTCAACCCCGCATGAGCCCTGAACTCCGACAACAGCCTGTCCGGCTCGATCACCAGCAGATAGCGCGCATCTGCCTCCATCGCCTCCCTGAACGGCCCATCCAGCAACCGCACATCCTTAACCGAAAAAGGATAGGCATGCACCGCAACAACCGGCGCAACCTTCATAGCAGCCTCACCGTATTCGGGCACATACGACTGCCCGCTCGCCGCCATCGCCGCAAGCTCCATCGCCGCGCAAGCCGCAAAAGCCCATAGACTCGCCGATCCTATCGCAACGCGCGCCCTCATCTCCCCCCTCCCGGACAATGTTCGCGCAAATAAGCTGTAAACAAATGCGAGAGATGCAGCGACGTCCCCTCCCCCTCATTAATGGCATGGGTCCGGTTCGGATAGACCATCACCTGAAACTGCTTATCGTATTTCACCAGCTCATTGATCAGCATCTCCGTCCCCTGATAATGTACATTGTCATCCCCCGTTCCATGCACGACCAGCAGATTGCCCCGCAGGTTCCTGGCATAGTATAACGGTGAGCCCTTGACAAAATCATCGCGGTTCTCCTGCGGAAGACCCATATACCGCTCCTGGTAGATGTTGTCGTACAACAGCTCATTGGCTACCGGGGCGATCGAAATCCCCGTTTTATAAATATCGGGATACTGGAACATTAGATTAAGCGTCGCCGATCCACCTCCGCTCCAACCCCAAACGGCAATCCTGCTGCTATCCACAAAAGGCCACTGCAAGATCTTCTTCGCCGCCATCCCCTGATCCCGGATGTTGATGATCCCAACCTTCCGGTAGATACATTTCCGCCACGCAGCCCCCTTCGGCGCCGGAGTTCCCCGCCCATCCAGACTAATTTGAATATAGCCGTCGGCCGCAATATCACCCGCATATAACCTCGTACCCGCGGCGCCGGCCGCATCCCTCACCGTAGCACTGGCCGGCTCAGTGTACACATAAAACAATACCGGATACTTCTTCGTGCTGTCAAAATTCTTCGGCAGGATCATCCACCCGTCCATCGTCACCCCTTCATCCGTCGTCAGCTGGAACATCTTGACCGGATACTGCGTTCTGCCCCCGCGACCGCCGGATTCATTCGTCTTGATCGTTTTATGCGCCGGCAGGCTCACCCATTCGGAGACGGACTCATATAAGTGATTGGAGAAGTTATGCGTGGCATACAACCCGCCGGGCGAGATATTATAGGAGTGCGTACCACTCTCCGCAGAAGGCGACACCAATTCCAGCTTCCCTTTCCCATCTAACGCCATCCGGTAAAGATATTGCTGGGTCGCATTGTCCGGCGAAGCCATGAAGTAAACGTATTTTTCATCGATCGACCGGATAGTGATCAGATCGTAATTGCCTTTGGTCAGTAACGTTTCCTTCTGCCCATCCCTGCTGATCCGGTACAAATGCCGCCAGCCGTCTTTCTCCGAAACCCAAAGGAAATCCTTGCCCCCATTCATCCATTCCCAGCCTGTGGGATCGTCGCTCCAGCGGGCCTTGACATCAATCCAGGCGCTGTCTGTCTCCTCATAGATCTGTCGCGCATCACCGGTCTCCGTATTGCAGATAAAGACCTTGGCATCATCCTGCTTTCGGTTAAGCTGCTCCAGCACCAGCTCGCTGCTGTTGTCGGCCCATTCCATTCTGGGAATATAATGCTGCCGGCTGTCTCCCGGCACCTGCATCCAGACCGTTTTTCCCGTCGCCAGACTGACAACTCCCACCCGACAGGCGGAAGGGTCCTCTCCGGCCTTGGGATACTCCACGGGAACCGTGAAAGAATAGAGGGAATCGGTATTGTCGATCAACAGGAAATTGCGGATGCCCGTCGCATCGATCTGCCAGTAGGCAATGCTCTTACTGTCCGGGCTCCAGCGGAACCCGTCCCTGCAGCTGAACTCTTCTTCATACGCCCAATCAAACGTTCCGTTGATCATCCGCAATTCGCCGTTGGCGGAGAGCGGTGTGATCACCCCCGACGCCAGATCCTCCACATAAAGATTGTGCCCGCTGCTGTAGGCAGCCTTTGCGCCGTCAGGCGACAGCTTGGCAAACATCAGCGAAGAAGGCGGCCTCCCCACCCCCAGCTGCTTCAGGCTGTGCGCGACCAGGTCCAGTACCCAGTAATCACCACGGGTATTGAGCCGCCATACCTTTTTACTATTCGTATACAACAGCCATTTCTTTTCGTCATCGCTGCATGAGAAGCCCTGGACCGCGATCGGCTGATCCTTCCCGGCAGGAGTCAGCTGCCCTGCATCCGCAATGACGACCCGGGTAAAGGCTGGCAGGTCATAACGAACGAGAGAGCCACTTTCCACGGCATAGTACCCCTTCCCATCCTTTGTCCATTTGACCCCCCCGCCCCGCTGAGCTTCGACGCCCGCTGCGCAGACCACCAGGATCACCGCCAAAAATATTGATCGCATAATTTATTTTTTAACAACCGGATTGACTCCAATGTAATACATTTTTTGAATGCTGCCGGCATCGAACAAGCCAACCTCCTCCGCCGTCAGCGGGCTGGTCTTCCATTGATCCGTCGGTAGGATGCGTAGCTTCACCTGATCCTTCTGCAGCACCAGCGGCAAATTGAAACCCGTCACACAGTTCGTATAGCGGTACAACACATTCCGCCCATCGCCGCCGAACGTATATTCAAATACCGGTATCTGCGTCGTGCGCAAATATTGATCAAAAACCTTCTGATAATCGAACCCCGCATGGGCCGAAAGGTAATGCTCGATCTGCTGCGTCGTCACGGTCTGGTGATAGAAATCCCTGTTCATCCCTTGCAGGATCTGCCGGAACAAGCTATCGTTATCCATACTGTGCCGGATCGAATGCAGCATATTGGCGGACTTCGGATACATATCCCCACTGCCTTCCTCGTTAATATCGTACCGCGCAATGATCGGGCGGTCATTCCGGATGCCCCGCCGGATCCCATAATTATAGGCGTTCCCCGCATCCTTGCCATACATGTACTCGACAAACAACGTCTCGCTGTAATTGGTATAGCCCTCATGAATATACATATCCGCAAGATCCTTGGAGGTCAGATTGTTACCGAACCATTCATGACCACTCTCATGCACCACGATAAAATCCCATGTCCCCCCCCAACCCGTACCCGAACCATCCCGGCCGCGATAACCGAAGGCATAGTAATTACCATACGCGACCGCGCTCTGATGCTCCATCCCCGGATGCTGCACGTCCACCAGTTTGTATCCGTCTTCATAGAACGGATATGGACCAAACCAATGCTCATGGGAATGCAGCATGTTATGCACCTGCTCCGGTAAATAGTCTTTTGCCCGCTGGAGATTATAATCGAGCACCCAATAGTCGAGATCGAGATGTCCCTTTTCGCCCTTAAAATCTTCGTGGAAATGCACGTACTTCCCGATGTAGGGAATAATACAATAATTGCTGATCGGATTAACCACCGCCCATTTGGTCGTTGCCGTACCATCCCCGTTTTCTTTCCGGAATTCCTGACGCCCGTTCGATACCACTACCAGGGTGTCAGGTGCGATCACCGTCAAAGAAGCACCGTTATCCGGTTCGTCACTTTGATGATCCTTGCACGGATACCATAAGGAAGCTCCCATTCCCTGACACGTGACCGTCATCCAGGGCCGGCCAAGCGAATCCTTGGTCCAGGTCCACCCGCCGCTCCAGGGCGGCCGCGTGCTCTCATGCGGCGTCCCGGAGAAATAGACCCGCACCGTATTCACTTCTCCTACCGCTTGCTGTGGCGTCTTCACGTGCCATGCATTCCCTTCCCGGGTAAATCCGAGTTGCTCGTGACCGTTGTAGACGATGCTGTCGATATGCAATGGCGCCTGCAGATCGAGCTGCATACCCGGCTGAGCCCCGCCAACCACCTTATAGGTGATCAGGTCATCCCCGACGGTTGTCTTTTGAAGATAATCAGGCCGAACGGTGATGTCATATCGCTCGACATCCCACCACGTCCTTTCGGGAGTAAGACTGCCGCGAAGCGTATCGGCATGCGTAGGCGCCGCGGGTGGAGACTGCGCCCGACAGATGACCGATACCAATAAGGGGATAAAAAGAAGCCATTTTCTCATAAGAGGGGTAATTTACCAAAATTACCCATATCTCTCCTCGTTACCCCGACGATAACACCTAGAACGACTCCAGCAATTCCTCCGGAGTTATTCCCAAACCCCTGGCCAGCGCGAGGATCGTCGTAAAATGGATATTCACGTTCCCGGCCTCTATCCGGTTGATCTGCCGGGGATCCAACCCCGACCGTGAAGCCAGATCGCGTACACTGAGATTTCTTTGTTCGCGCAAGGCAGTTAGAATCTGCCCAAATCTGCGCAACGATTTTTCGTTCCTCTCCATGAATCAAAAATTGTTCTTGTTAGTTGATTTACATGGTGGAACAGCAATGGACGAAAATAACGGTTCTTAAGATTTACGGGGAAAAGAAGAGATTAACCACCGGGGCCGGCCTGCCGGCCTAATCCGGTTCATACTCCAGCAGGGTCGACGGATGCGTTTCGAGGGCCGTTGCCAATTGCAATAGAGTAGTAAAGGTGATGTTGATCATCCCTTTTTCGATCTTGGCGATCTTACTATTGTCGATGCTGCAGGCGTAGGACATCTCCCGAAGGCTAAGCCCCTTCTCCTTTCGAAGTCTTCTTAGATTCTCACCGAATTTCTTCAATACCTTTTTGTCTGCCGGGGTAATCATTATGCATTCTTCTAAGCGGGGCCTAAGTTGGCCGATTTTTTCAAAACCGATGAGGTCCAATAAGACCGCACCAACGATTAAAATTCAAGGTGTTACTCATACCAATCATAGATGTGATTTGAGATCACCTCGACCATCACCGCACATTTTGGGGAATCCGTTTCCCACTCGGTTCCCCTCCTTCGGACCAAACCACAATACACGTTATTCAAAAAGACCTGGAACGAAGTGGGCAGCCCCTGCTGCAGCCCAGTGTGTAACGGCTTGATCTGACCGTTGTATTGCTTTCCATCGTAGCGGAAGATGATCGGGAATCTGTTGAACATAGCGGAACAGTATTATCACTATCCACTACTAATTTTCGTGCCATACCCCCATACCCTCCACCCTTACCTGATGCGGGGAAAATCGATCCCCGCTATCTTCCGGTACAGATCAACGGCATACAGATCCGTCATCCCGGCAATGAAATCCACCACCGACTGAATATCGGCGTACAGACTGTCCGGCTGCCCCGTAATCACGAATTGTTTGGAGATCAACTGTTTTAATTTTTGCGATTTGATCGAGCCAGGCTGAAGAAGCACCCCGAAAAATTCCCGCAGCATCCCCCCGATCACGTTATAACCCGCAATCTCGATCTCCACCACCGACCGGTGATTGTAGATGTGCTCGACCGAAAAGGCATCGATCCGCCTGATCAGCTCCCGCTCCCTCGCCGGGAGATAATCGATCAGCGCTTTGGAAAGCCCGCCCGCTAACAATTCCTCTTCCCTGGCCATAAAAATATCCCTCACCCTAAAGATCAGCAGATTGATCAGCTTGGCACGCAGGAACTGGACTTTCTGATTGTCATCATTGATCTCATCCAATATCTTTTCCACCCGGTCCCGCGCATCATATCCCTCCTCCTCCTCAAAGAAGGCCAGGAAGAGCTCCCGGATCGTATCGATGGAAATGATACCCAGCCGGTGCGCATCTTCAAAATCAATGATCCGGTAACAGATATCGTCAGCCGCCTCCACCAGGAAGACAAAAGGGTGCCGCGCATAGACATTCGCGTCCGGGCTGAGCCTGGGAATACCCAGCTCCTCCGCAATGGCCACATACGTGCCGATCTCCGAATCGAAAAACCCGGATTTTTTGGTGACCAGCCGCTCTTTGTTGAACCCGTTTAACGAATCGGAAGGATATTTCACGATCGAAGCCAACGTAACGTAAGTGAGCCGGAAGCCGCCCGGCGACGGTTCATTAAAGGCGTGAGTAAGCGTTCGGAACGCGTTGGCATTGCCTTCAAACCGCAGGAAATCCTGCTGCTGATTCGGTGAAAGCTCTGCCATGAACCGCGCCTTCCCTTCGCCCTCCAGCTCCCGGAAGAAATTCCGGATCGCATCCTCCCCCGAATGACCAAACGGCGGATTGCCGATATCATGCGCCAGACAAGCCGCCGCAATTACCGATGGCAGCTCGTATTTGTAGAACTCCCTGAACCCATCCCCCAGCGCCGGATATCGCTCCGCCAAAACATCCCCTACCGCCTTCCCGAGGGACCGGCCAACCGACGCCACCTCCAGACTATGCGTTAGCCGGTTATGGACAAACACCGG
>Ga0210396_10005938_pt1 | contig 11744 bp, 8 predicted proteins | sample IncBWH17OmetaG_FD_155466 | JGI IMG/M metagenome (GOLD analysis project Ga0210396, IMG submission 155466) | Forest soil microbial communities from Barre Woods Harvard Forest LTER site, Petersham, Massachusetts, United States - Inc-BW-H-17-O ...
GACCTGGACGCGATTCGCCCGCTGATAGCCGCTGGAACGTTTACGCCCATTGGTTTCGGGAAGCCGCTGAACGATCAATTGGCGGCGGTGCCGCACGGAAAACAGTGGCAACGACGGCTGGCGATGTCGGCGTGGGACGTGATTCACGACACATTCGAAGACGATCACTGCCGGACATTCATGTTGTACATGTCGCACCTGGCGGCCGAACCGCCGGATGCGCCGGTGACGGGGCGGCTGGCGTACGGCGCGCCGCGGCAACAGCATAGCGGACGGCCATTGCCCAAAGGGGGTTCCGGGGCGTTGTCGGAGGCGCTGGGGCGCTTCATCGAGGCGCACGGCGCCACGATTTTGGTGAACAAGTGGGTGAAGAGCTTGATCGTGGAGAACGGGAAATGCACGGGCGTAGAATGCAGCGACGGAAGCGCATATCGCGCGTCGAAGGCCGTGGTTTCGACGATTCACATCAAGCACCTGGTGGACATGGCGCCGAAGGAAATGTGGGGCGAGGATTTTCTTTACGGCGTGGAGACGTGGCAGGCGGAAAACGCCATGTTCGTGACGCATTACGCGACCAGCGAGCCTCCGATTTACAAAGTGGATGGCGGGACGCTCTCGCCGGTGGAATCGGGAGTGCTGGCGTCGCCTTATCGGGCGCTGCGGTTTGGGTTTGACGATACGCGCGGGGTGGTGAATCTGGACGAGCCACCGCTGCAGGTGATTTGCTGCAGCATTGCGGATCCCACGCGTGCGCCGGCGGGAAAGCACACGCTGAAGGTGCTGGGCTGGCAGCCTTACATGCTTAAAGAGGGGCCGGAGCACTGGGACAAAATCAAGAATGACGTGAGCGACGCAAACCTGAAATATTTGCGGCGATTCGCGCCCAATTTGACGGACGACAAAATCCTGGCGCGATTTGTGGAGAGCCCGCTGGACCTGGAGCGGATGAACCCGCACTTCTGGCACGGCAGCGCGCACGCGGGGGCGCAAAGCGCCGCGCAGACCGGGCCGTTGCGGCCGATGGCAGGCTGGGCGCAACATCGGATGCCGATTGCAGGCTTATATCAGACGGGCGCGACGACGCATCCGGGCGGATCGGTTACGGGCGGGCCGGGGCGAAATGCGGCGACGGTGATGCTGAAGGATTTCGGTAGTTCGATTGAAGAAGTGGTCAAGGGCAAAGGTTAGAGCGAAGAAGGAATAGAAGAGAAAATCCGCACCCTCAAAGGCGGAGGGTGCGGCACCCAGGGATTTTTGGAGTGAGGAGAAGTGATGATGCGGAACGCGGGGACAAGGACATTGAAGGCGGCGGTGCAATCGCTGGCTCTCCTGCTTTGCCTGGCCGGAATGGCGAGCGGCCAGAAGACGGCGAAGAAAATGGTGCCGGATAATCCGAGTCCGCACCCGGCGCCGGAGCAGCCGATTCCCTACAGCCACAAGCAGCATCTGGCGTTCAGCCTGACGTGCGCGCGCTGCCATACGAACCCGGAGCCGGGCAAGCTGATGACGTTCCCGGAGACATCCACCTGCATGCAGTGCCATGCGACGATCGCGACAGATAAGCCGGCCATCCAGAAGCTGGCGACGTATGCGAGTTCGAAGGAACCGATCCCGTGGGTGCGCGTTTACAAAGTTTTGCCGGGGATTGCGTGGAGCCATCGCGCTCACCTGGCCGCGGGAGTAAAATGTGAAACGTGTCATGGAGCGGTGGCGGAGATGGCCACCATGTCCGAAGTGACCAGCGTGACGACCATGTACAGTTGCCTGAACTGCCATGAAATGAATCACGCAAAATCTTCCTGCGACACGTGCCACAAGCATTGATTTTGCCGCGCGGATATTGGAAGGGAAACCGGTATGGCAACCAGCACGGAACTGGAAATCAACGGGAAACGGTATTCGGTGAACTACCCACCGGATACGCCGCTGCTTTATGTATTGCGTGATGAACTCGGGCTGACCGGCACGAAATACGGATGCGGCGAGGGCATGTGCGGCGCTTGCACGGTTTTGATTTCGGGAACGGCGCGGCGGTCGTGCCAGATTCCCGTGAGCGCGGCCGTTTCGAAGCCTATTATTACGATTGAGGGCCTGGGGAAAAATGGCGACCTGCATCCGGTGCAGCAGGCGTTTCTTGATGCCGGGGCGTTTCAGTGCGCCTACTGCACTTCCGGCATGATCATGAGCAGCGTTTCCTTGCTTCAATCGAATGCGCATCCTACCGCGGAGCAAATTGTGCAATCGCTGCAAGGAAATATCTGCCGTTGCGGAACGCATCCACGCATTCTCGAGGCGGTGCAACGGGCGGCGGAGAAGATGCAGGAGCGCTCGAAATGAACAAGCGCGAGGAAACCTTCCTGCTGGAACCGGAGCGTTACGAATTCCGGGCGATGCCGATGCACCAGTTCGCGCTGGGGCGGCGCGACTTCTTCAAAATCTTTGGCGCGGGATTGGCCGTGTTCGCGGTGGCCAAGAATGTTTCCGCGATGCAGGAAACGGCGCCCGGCCCGCACGGATTTCACAACGAAGAACTGCCGAAGGAAATTGGCGCGTGGCTGCATATCGGAGAAGACGGCACAGTGACCGGTTTTGCAGGAAAGGCGGAGATTGGGCAGAACGTGCGCACCTCGCTGGCGCAAACGATTGCGGATGAGCTTGGCGTGGCGTTTGCGAGCGTGCGGATGGTGCTGGCGGACACGGCGCTGACTCCGTTTGACGCGGGAACGTTTGGAAGCAGGACGACAGCGACGATTACGCCGCAATTGCGGAAGGTGGCGGCGGCGGCGCGGGATTTACTGGTGGAGAAAGCGGCGAAACAGTGGAATGTCGCTGCCGATAAGTTGGTGGCGGGGGATGGGAAAGTATCGGATCCGGCGTCTGGGAAATCGCTTCGCTATGCGGAGCTTGCTCGGGAAGACATCGGCGGGCAAAAGCCACCCGTGGAAGACCCGATCAAGCCCGCTGCGCAGTGGACCATCGCCGGCAAGCCGGTTCCGAAGGTGGATGCGCGCGAATTCGTTACCGGCGGTCATCGCTACTCCACGGACTTGCGGCCGGAAGGAATGTTGTACGGCAAAATTCTGCGGCCACCCTCGTTTGGCGCGAGCTTGGTTGCCTACGACGATTCGGCGGCGAAAACGTTGAGGGATGTAGTGCTTGTGCGCGACGGGGATTTTGTGGGTGCGGCTGCTCCCACGGTTGCCGCGGCGGAGGGTGCGCTCGCGCTGCTCCACGTGAAGTGGAACGAAGTGCCGCAGATTTCCGACAAGGAGATTTATTCGTACCTGAAGAAGAATGCGCAGCCTTCGAAGGAGGCGCGCTTTCGGCAAGCGAAGGGTTCCATCGAGGATGGCCTGGCAACCGCCACGCATAAATTGGACGCGAGCTATACGGTGGCGTATATCGCGCACGCTCCATTGGAGCCGCGCGCGGCCGTGGCGCAGTGGACCGATGGCAAGCTGACGGTTTGGATGGGGACACAGCGGCCGTTTGCGGTCCGCGACGACCTTGCGGACGTATTTCACGTTCCGGAAAAGAATGTGCGGGTGATCGTGCCGGACACCGGCTCTGCGTATGGCGGGAAGCACACCAGCGATGCGGGGCTGGAAGCGGCGCGACTGGCGCGCGCGGCGGGTGGGCGTCCGGTGAAACTGGTTTGGACGCGCGAAGAGGAGTTCACCTGGGCTTATTTTCGGCCGGCGGGGGTGATCGACGTAAAGAGCGGAATCGCAGCGGATGGGAAGCTGACCGCGTGGGAGTTCCACAACTATCATTCCGGGATGTCGGGAATTGAAACGCCCTACGTGGCGGCGAACCAGGTTACGGAATACCACCAGGTGCCACTGGTGTTGCGCAGCGGCTCTTATCGAGGACTGGCCGCGACCGCGAATCATTTCGCGCGAGAGACGCACATGGATTCCCTGGCTCGTGAGGCCTCCATGGACCCGCTGGAATTCCGATTGAAGAATCTTGCCGATCCGCGAATGCGCGCGGTGCTGGAAGCCGGTGCGAAGGCGTTCGGCTGGCCGCGGCAGAAAAGCGCAGAAGGCCAGGGATTCGGCGTAGCCGCGGGAAACGAAAAGGGCAGCTACGTGGCGACGTTCGCGGAAATTTTCGTCGATCGCAAGAAGAATACCGTGACAGTGAAAAAACTAGTGGAAGTGTTCGAATGCGGCGCGATCGTCAATCCCGACGGGCTTCGCAACCAGGTGGTGGGGGCAATGATTCAGGGCCTCGGCGGCGCGCTTTTCGAGTCCATTCAATTTGAGAAGGGGCGCATTTCGAACGCCCATTTTTCGAGTTACCGCGTGCCGCGTTTTAAGAATGTGCCGGAAATCGAAGCGATTCTGCTGGACCGCAAAGATATTGCCTCGGCGGGAGCCGGGGAAACACCAATCATGGCCATTGCTCCGTCCATCGGAAATGCTTTTTTTGACGCTACAAAGGTACGCCTGACGAAGCTACCGCTGCAACCTGAACTTCATCTGCTCGGCTGAGCCCCACAAAATCCTGGCGTGTGTGCGGCCAAATGGGCGTGGGGGGCCCGCGTCGCCGAAAGCCGGTTCATTTCGGCGAATTTCTTTGTGCCAGTGAGACCAGAACGCTAAGATTTCTGCACCCGATTCCCGCATAAACGAGTCAAACGAATGGGCCAAATCACGAATGCATTCATTTGTGGTGATTGGTAACCCGTGTCACTACGGACGGGCTGACTATCTGACGAACGTCACGTTACCTCCCTGAAGTCGCGCGGCAGCCGTGCCCACGGAGCAATGGAAGCAACCATTGCTCTGAAATGACCTGAAAATTTCAAGAGGTGTCAAATGAGAGGATATCCCACGGGCCTCCGCTCAAGCCTGTTGCTCGTTCGACTTTTGCTCTTTGGTGGGCTGGCGATTTTCGTTCTTCTGCCATTGGCAGCACAGCAGACGGATATAAATCGTTACACCGTTTATACCGGTTTCGATACCATGATCAGCCCCGCGCGCAGCTTGACGGAGTATGGCTTCGACGTCGATTTCGGCGTGACTGTGAAGCCGTGGATGGGGCTGGGCGGAGATTTCGGGGCCTTTGGGAACAGCATCATCCACGGCTCGGGCACCATCAACGGAAGCGAGACCGTGTTCGCGCCCGTCTTCAACAAGTTTGCTGGCCTGGGCGTGCCCGGGGTGCCGCCCGCGAACGCCGTGAACGTGCCTTTTAAATCGACAACCTATGTTTTTGCCGTGGGCCCGCAGTTTTACTGGCGCAAGTGGAAATCGGTCACTTTTCTGGGGCGGCCGGGTTTTGGCGGGATTCACGAGACAGCTGACCTCACACTTCCACCGGGATTTGGAACACTACTGCCGGCCTTGGGGATTCCGGTCCCAAACCCGCACCAGACCGACCTAACGTGGTTCATCGGCTTGGGCGGTGGGGCGGACTTCAACGTGTCTCGGCGTGTGGGCGTCCGGGTCACGGTGGACTGGGTGAATACACACCTGTTCACCAACTTGCTGACCAACCGTCAAAACTACGTTCGCTTCACGATCGGCCCAACGTGGCGCTGGGGGCAATTGAAGTAGCGCGGCGAGGCAAAGAAAATAGGGAAGCAGGAAGGCCCAATCGGTACGCGGCACGCAGGCATGGCTGGCCTTCCGGCGAGGTCACCAGGAATTAGCTAGCCCCACGCGCAGGGATGCAGCGGCGGCCCATACTATGAATGCAAGGAACGAAAATTGGTGGACGTGACCGGGATCGAACCGGTGACCCCCTGCTTGCAAAGCAGGTGCTCTCCCAGCTGAGCTACACGCCCACAGCTGCAACCACTCTAGTTTAGGACACTTTCGAATGCGGCGCATCTCCGTTCGGTGTGCGGGTCAACTGACAATACTGTGTTCGGCTACTTCCAGGCTCCGAGTTGACGGCGCAGCAGGAGCAACTCGCCGAGATGATACGCGTTATGATCGGCGACGAGCAGGACTTCACGGAGAACCGTTTGGCCGTCGCCGTGGGGAAGCGCGGCGAAGAAATCCGTTGATTTGCGCTCCACGATTTTGATCATCGCTTTCAGGTCCGCGCGAAACGCAGCAGCACTTTTGTTCCAGGCTTTGTTGTCCGCGGGAGCCTGCGTTGCAGGCCAATATCCGGCAGGAAATTCGGGCGAAACGTGCTTGGGGTTGCGTGTAAACTCGAGGATGTCCCACTGGGCGAGGCGCATGTGCTCCAGCACTTCCCACGGGGAGTGCGCCGCGCCTTGCGGCCTTTTCCCCTGGAGTTGGACAGGCCAGCCCTTTACCGCGCTTTCAAAATCGATGTGAGCGTGGCCGCCGTTCAGAAGTTCCGCCAGATGTTCCGGCAATGATTTTTGTTTTTTCATGTTGTTCGCCCCGTATGCCGAGCCGCAGAGTCGCGCGGCGTGTGGTTCCGGGATAGCGAAGCAGGTGGCGCGCGTAACGCCATTCGTGCTACCCCAAGCCCCCTATGATAGCCGCAAATCGAAGGAGAGTTTGTTCTCCCGCGGCGGCGGGCAACGCTTGCGTTTAAAGGCGGCGCGAATGCGGCAAACAAACATTACGGAATGTTCTTGGAAGATTGACAGAGAATTTACGAAGGGTGTGTTCTCTTAAGCGGAGCCGTGGCCAGCGCGCAGCAGAGCCATTGTGCCAATTTCAAGGAGAACCATTGATGAGAGTCGTTCCGATATTGCGGGCGGCATTATTCCTGCCGCTCATCCTAGGATTGCTGGCAGTCGCGCCTGCCAACGCCGACGGCAACCTGAAAAAGGTGAAGCACGTCGTGGTGATTATGCAGGAGAACCACTCGTTCGATAACTATTTCGGGGCGCTGGCCTATGCGCCGGGCAGCCCTTATCACAGCGGGCTTTTCGGATGCCGGAACGGGGATCACTCCTGCGTGGATGGGCTTGCTTGCGTACCGGACAACAACGGCGGCTTGCACTGCTACAACGCGAACCGCGATGATGACGGTTCGCTGGTTACCGTTTTCCACGACTCGAGGCGCTGCGCCGGCCCCGACCTGGACCATTCGTGGCTGGAGACGCATCAGGAAATAAACTTCCTGCAGCCAAACAGCACGCTGCGATTCCCTCTCAGCGACGGGTTTGTGCGCGTGAACGACAAGACCGAACAGATTGACAACGGAGTCGAGAATCCCACCGACGACCAGACGATGGGCTTCTATACCCAGAACGAGCTCCCGTTCTATTACAACCTTGCCAGCCAGTTCGCGATCAGCGACCGCCATTTTGCGTCGCTGCTGGGCCCGACGTTTCCAAATCGCGCGTACCTGATGGCGGCCACATCGTTCGGGCATTTGACGACGAGCGATACCTTTCCGCCTGCAGGAGGCTACAAGCCCGTGAACGGAACGATCTTTGACCTGCTGGAGAAAAACAACGTGAGCTGGGCGGATTATTTCCAGGACGCGCCGCAAGGGGGATCATTCCGACCCTTCGGAGCGACCGGCATCGATCCACACTTCTTCCCCCTTGCCGTGTTGCTGCAGCAGGCGGCCGGCTCACCGAACTTGCCGGCATTGCCGAGCGTTTCGTTTGTGGATCCGAACTTCGGCTTGTTCGGCAGAGCGAACGAAAATGACGAGCACCCGCCGACGGATATCCAGCGCGGGCAGGCGTATGTATCCACGGTAGTGAACGCACTGCGCAACGGTCCTTACTGGCAGGACACGGTTATCTTCATTACGTACGACGAGCATGGCGGCTACTTCGACCACGTGGCTCCCCCATCGGCCCCGCAGGAATCTTCGCGGACGCCGGACGGGATTTTCCCGGGGCAGTGCGCGGACCTATCGAATCCTCCGCTCAGTCTTCAACCGGGCGGCGGAGCGGAGTGCGCGCAGAATCCATTGAGCGCGACGGATACGACGGTGAACGACGCCACCGCGCTTTGTCCGCAACTGGCATCGGACCCCACCGGCGCGTATCCGGCGGATTGCGCTTCGTTTGACCAGTTGGGCGTGCGCGTGCCATTCATGGCCGTTTCGCCGTTTTCGAAAGTGCACTATGTTTCGCATACGGTGGGCGATCACACGTCAATCCTGGCGTTCATCGAGAAGCGGTTTCTGAGCACCGACGTCACTACTGGCGAGGATGGGGCGGGAAGCGCAGACGTCACTCGGGCGTTCCTGACGCTGCGCGACAAGCATGCGGACACGATGGAGGACCTCTTTGATTTTGAGAGCTCCCCTTCGCTGAATACCGTGATTCCCATCGCGTTGCCGCCCGCGCAGGACTGCACCCCAAAATAGGTGGCACCTGCGGCGGATAAACTGAGGGATTAGAAATCCACAGTAACAACAACTGCCAGCGCTCCCCGTGCGAAGATGACACGTGGGGCGCTGGCAGTTCCCTATTCAGAACGAACTTTTTTCGTTAATCGTGGTCCGGATGACTGTGGCGCCAGTTCCAGTAATGCTGCTGGTAGCTGTGCTTACGATGCTCGTAAGCAACATACGAGTCGTGGCGTCCCTCCTGATAGTGCCGGTAGGCGCGGTCTTCGCGATCATCCCAATTGTGATAGTCGTGGTGATGCGAGTCGTAGACGCGAACCTGAATGCCGCCATCCTGTGCCGGCGCCGCGGCCGCGATGGAACCGCCAATTGCCAGGGCTGCTGTCAGACAGAGGCCGCTTAGAAGTAGATTTATTCGTTGCATATGCTGTTCTCCAGACCGCAATCCCTGGATTCACGATTTCGAAATCACGGTAGACACCACTATGCGCGTTGCGCCGGTGGAAAGATGCCCTGTTTAGGACATCCGGGAATGAGAGTTCTTTAACCAAGTGGACTTCGTAATTGGTGTAAACGCCTCGAAAAGTCGAATTGGAGACCGCCATTGAGGCGGCTACTTGCCTACATCTTCTTGGCGTAGTGGTCGCCGAAGAAATCGTGGGCGTTCCACGCGGGACGTTGTGGATCCTGGGCGATCAGCCAGCCACACAGGTAAGCGAACTGGGCGTATTTCACGGCCTGATTGAAATCGAGGTTAGGCTGCTGCATGTCATCCTGCGGCTGATGATAGCGCGTCTCTTCCCATGCCTTGAAGATGGCCACGGGATCGATTTTGGGATCATTCGACTTGAACCCGGGGGAAGGATAGATGACCGGGATGCCCTGCTTGACGAAGGAATATTGATCGCTGCGGATGAAGATAACTTGCTCGGGCATAGGGTCGGGACTGAGGCTGAGGTGCAGGCGATCGGCGGCGCGCTTAACGACTCCCTCAAGCGTCGAATGCTCGGCGCCGAACGGAATGATATCCAGCAATGGCCAGAGCATCTGATCTTCGTCCATGTTGACGTTGGCGACGATGGCGTCTTTGCTCACGGTCGGGTAGTGGGCAAAATAATCAGAGCCGAGGAGTCCGGCTTCTTCGCCGGTGACGGCGAGAAAAAGAATGGAGCGCTTCGGGCGGGGATTCATTTTTGAAAAGGCGCGCGCAACCTCGAGAAGGATGGCGCAGCCGGAAGCGTTGTCGAGCGCGCCATTGTAAATGGTGTCGCCCTTTACAGGCTCGCCGATTCCGAGGTGATCCAGGTGGGCGCTGTAGACGAGATATTCGTTCTTGAGCGCCGGGTCGCTGCCTTCGAGTTTTGCCACCACATTGTGGCTGGTGACATCTTCGAGGTTCGCCTGAGTATGAATTCTGGCGGTCAAGGGGAGCGGGAACGAGAGCGGCTTCCCTTCCTTGGCAGACTGAAAAACTTCTTCCGGGGTGTGGCCGCTGCCTACAAAAAGCTGCTTGCTGGCATCCAGGCTGAGAATGACGCCGCCACGCAATTGAGGGAAATAATCATTAGGCGCGCCCTCCTTGCTCAGCCAACGAAGCGCGGGGCGCGAGAGGTCCCTGACTTGCTCCGCGAACGAATAAAGGCCTTCCAGGACGGGGTCATTGACCACGATGATGCCAACTGCGCCATGGGCAGCGGCGTTGGCGATCTTCTGCTCGAACGAAGAGTAGTGCGCTTTGAGCGAGGATTCGAAATTCGGCGCTTCGAACACCATCGCGACAATCTTGCCCTTCGCATCAACGCCCTTATAGTCGTCGTAATTCTGCTCGGGCGCCGTCACGCCGAAGCCGACATAAACGACCTGTGCCTCGACAGAAATTTCCTTGCGCCCGGGATCGCCATGAGCAAGGAAATCCTTGCGGAATACAAGCGTCTCCGCCTTTCCGCTGCGGATGATCGACAGCGTTGTATTCGATTCATCTGGACGCACCGAGCGTAGCGGGACGCTCTGAAGGTACGCTCCCGCATCGCCAGCGGGGATGAGCCCCATCGATTCGAATTCCGTGGCCATGTACCTGGCGGCAATTTCATACCCGCGCGAATTAGCGCCGCGGCCCTCCAGCAAATCATCGGCAAGAAAATTCATGTGCGCTTTAATCGCTTCGGGCCGGATGGATTGCATGGCGGCTTCCTCTGGATCGCCGGAAGCCTGAGCCGCTACAGCGGGAAATAGGAGGGCCAAGCCGAGCGCAGAGCACAGCAAATGTTTGAGATGCTTCAGCATGAGGGACACCCTTTTTGAATTCGGAAAGAAATTTACCGCAAGACAGCGTATGTAGTGTTTGGACGGGTGTCAAATCAAGGTGGTGAGCAGCGATTCGCAAGGAATCACGGGAAATCCCCGGAGTGGAATCAGGAGGCCTCGGGCGGCTCGGGATGGATGGTGACGCGGGAGATTTGCGGGAAGCGCTCTTTGACGCTGTCTTCGAGCGCGGCGGTGACGTCGTGAACGCGGGTGATGGAGAGGTCGCTCTTCATCACACAGTGGCAGGAAACGAGAATATGGTGTTCCACCTGGCGAACGCGGACGTCGTGGCAATCGATGAGCTCGTCGTAGGTGCTGGGCATGCCGTTAATGAAGGTTTCCACTGACATTTCCAATTGGCGCATTTCGCCCGCGCGGATGTCCGGCGTGGCAATGTGGCGGCCAAGCGGTTCGATGTGAATGTTGACGTCCACATTGCCCTTGCCGAGTTCGCGGATGCCGTCTTCGAGTTCGGTGGCGCGGCGGTGGGCTTCGCGGAGACTGAGGTTTTCGTCGACTTCAAGATGAAGTTCGACGAAGAGGTGGCCGTCCTGCAGGGAGGCGGTGACGTCGTGGACGGCGAGACCGAGGCGCAGAGCGACGGCGCGGACGGATTCGAAGAGATGCTCATCGCGAGGGGCGCGAGGCTCGGCGTGAACGATGACGTCCGCGGGAACGATCTGGGCGATGCGCTTTTCGATTTTATCGGTGAGGGCGTGGACCTGCTCAAGATTGGCGGTCCGGGCGACGCTGACGGTGGCGTCAACAAAGTAGCGGTTGCCAGCGCGGCGAAGGCGCACGCGCTCCACGCGCAGAACGCCCTCGATATTTCCGACTTCGGTGACGAGCTGATCTTGCAACCCCGCGGGAGCGGCGTCGAGGAGGGCGTCGAGGGTGCGGCGGCCGAGTTGTGAACCGACCCAGAGAATCACGCCGGCCACGGCCAAGCCCGCGAGCGAGTCGGCGTAGGCCAGCCAGGGGAGATTCCAGAAATTCCCGGCCCAGACGAGAGCGACGCCCAGGATGACGACGATGGTGCTCCACACGTCGGTGGAGAAGTGCAGAGCGTCGGCCTCGAGGGCTTCGCTGGAGTAGCGCTTGGCGACGATATTGAGCGTACGAGCCCGGGTCATATCAATCGAGAGGGCGACAAGCAGGATCAGGATCGCGAGAATGCTCGGCTGGATATG